>Ga0209542_10000700_pt1 | contig 80390 bp, 98 predicted proteins | sample RifCSPhighO2_01_FD_184028 | JGI IMG/M metagenome (GOLD analysis project Ga0209542, IMG submission 184028) | Soil microbial communities from Rifle, Colorado - Rifle CSP2_plank highO2_0.1 (SPAdes) (version 2) | ecosystem: Environmental > Terrestrial > Deep subsurface > Rock core/Sediment ...
TTTCCACCTCTTCCAAATCCTTCTGGGTGATAACCTCTCGTTTCTTCTCGGCAACATACAAACCGTCTATCTGATGAAATGCTGGAAAATGTTTTCTATCAATCTCGTCTTTGCGGAAAACAATGCCGGTCGACAATGCCCCGACGCGACCCTCTGTCTTCAACCTATCTAAAACCTCCGACTCCTTCAAGTAAGGAGACCACATAACCGTCGTGTGCGTTCTCAAGACATATTTGTCGGAAAGGTAATAGGTATCCGTTTCTCTGCGACTCGGATGGTCTACCGGAGTGTTTAAAATATCAAAGTTCTCTTCAACCGTTACTATCCTGGAAAAATCAAGCAAGTCAAAATCTTTAAACCTGGGCAGATTTATTATTTGATCAACCAAAATTTTGACGGGAGAATTATTTTTTTTGGTAAGGTCTGGGAGTTTTAATAATCTTTTGATCCTTTCTGCTTGAACGTCATTGCGCCTCTCCAGCTCTTTCATTAAAACATCCTCCGCAGAATTATCTGCCGTAATTTTCTTTCGCATATCTTGATCTCTTGCTTGAACGTTCTTACCTAAAATCAAGGGATTTATCAAACCAACGTATCTTTATTTTACCTTATTTTTCGTCCCGAATCAACTGTTTGCAAAATAAAATCTGTCATTAAGAACAGATTGGAAAACAAGGTCTATGGTCTCAAAAACAGACCCAAGAGGATTTAAACCCACAAGATTCTCCCATCCTCCACCAAAGCTACGGCGGGCAAGCGCAACAATAAATAAGCTTATTTTTAGCAAAACGGGATTGTGCGCGGGTGAAGGGATTCGAACCCTCGATCTCCTCCGTGACAGGGAGGCGCGTTGAGCCGGACTACGCTACACCCGCATATAATTTTCACAAATATAAATATTCTTCAAGTGTATGTTAATTTATTTTCTAAAATCATTCAAGCCCTACCCAACTATAAAACAAAAAAGCCAGCCGTTAAAGCTGGCTGTGAAGTTGCTTGTCTATTTCGGCCATCTTTTGCCTATCAACACTGGGCACTAATCGATCTAAAAGATCTTTAACTTCTGTAGCTTTATCTTTTCTTGCGAAAAAATGACTGATGATTTCATCTTTGCCGCAATGAGGGCAGAACTGTAGCTCGGCATCAACCTTAGCGTGACAGCAGAGATAATGACCTAAGACGTACTCGTCTCTATCGCCAATCATCTCTTGGCCGATAATCGGGTCAAACGTGCTGTCTATCATCGTTTCTTTGCCGTTATTTCCATAGTTAACCGTCGGATACGACCAGGTTTCTCTGTTGTTGGCGCCACGGAATTTCACCAGATAAACCGCTTGCCAGTTGTCCGAAATCAGTCCTTTGGCCCAATTATTCTTGGCGAATTCTTGAGCCCGCCGTCGGCAAACATACCTCCCTTGCCCAGAATCGCCAAATAGCGAATAATGATCCGTTTTGAACCCGGAATACTCGTGACATCTTCCGGCTGACAAACGGACGAGCCGCGCGTTTTGTTTATCAAAGTAGACGACCTGATAGTCGTCTATCACGCGTAATGGCGGACAGCACACATAATACCCGCCCTCAAGCAATTCAATCGCCTCATCTATACATAGATGAGGGCAAACGGCTGAAACGTCCTCGAACGGATCGCCGCATCCAAGATGGTAGAGCGCTACATAATAACGCTCTCTCGCTTTGGTGAATTCCATATTCCTCCCTCTCCTTATTAATTTGTTAAAGATACTGTGGCTGTGAGAGGAATTGGACCTCTGACCCAACGCTTATGAAACGTTTGCTCTACCACTGAGCTACACAGCCCCCTCGTTTCACTCGGAGTAAACTTTGATTTATGCTGAACGAAGTGAAAGTGTTGCGGGGGGCCGAATTGCACGGCCGCCACGAGGTTATGGGCCTCGCATGGTACTACTCCACTACCCCGCGTTAAGTACGGGTAACGTCACTCTTAACGTTACACCGCGACTGAATAAGGTTTTTTTTGTGAGAACTCTGTTTTTTTATCTTTTTCGGAATTTCTAAGAACCGACTACACGCGAATTAAAACGCTCTTTCTTTATAGCGAAATTGCCGTAAAAAATCAAATTACACCCAACTCTTGGAAAGCCACTTCGTAAACCTTCATTATCCCCTTGGCCTTATCGGCGCTGATAAGGTAATCGGGATCGCTAATAATATTGCTAATGATTTTTCTTGCCTCCCGCACTTTCCAAACATTAGGCAAAATATCTTCGCTGATTTTTTCTAATTGTTCGCTAATGTCTCTTCCTTTGTATCCCATCTTACCCAAGATTTCTCCAAGAAGATTATCGGATTCAATAAGGGCCAACTTGTGTTCATCCATCGACTGACTCTGTAATCTGTTTTGAATTTTCGTTAAAATCTTCTCAAATTTTTTAACGTCTATAGGTTTAAAAGATAAGAAATCTTTTAGGTCTTGAGTATAGCGCATAGTCAGCCAGCTTGTCTTTTTCAAAAAGAAGGTTATGCCGGCAATCATAAGCAAAGAAACAATAGCCGATATAATTTTTAATGCAAGCAGTAACCCAGACGGAATAATTTTAAGATAGATTAAATCTGTGAAATTCATAATTGTTCCAATATTTCGCCGACGCTTAAAATTTTATTTTCTTCAAATGGACCGCCGATAATCTGCAGTCCTACGGGAAGATTCCCTATTTTACCGACAGGAATAGAAATTGCCGGTAAACCAGCTAAATTCACCGCGCTGGTAAAAATGTCGGATAAATACATAGACAAGGGATCTTCTATCTTTTCCCCAATCTTGAATGCCGGAGTAGGAGTAGTGGGAGTCAGCAAAACATCAACGGCAGAGAAAGCTTTGTCAAAATCTTTTTTGATTAACTGTCTTACTTTTTGCGCCTGCAAATAATAGGCCTCGTAATAACCGGCGGATAAAGCATATGTCCCCAGCATTATGCGTCGTCTCACTTCATCGCCGAATCCTTTCTCCCTGCTTTGAAGATAAATACCCAACAAACCATTGCCTGGATTTTCTGCATCCTTCACCACAGAATATCCATACTTTATACCGTCATACCTCGCAAGGTTTGCGCTGGCTTCGGAAGGCACAATGATATAATAACACGACAAAGCGTATTCGCTGTGAGGCAAACTGATTTCTTTGATTTTCGCTCCCGCCGACTCTATTTTTTTTATCGCTTCTCTCACGATTCTCTCTACTTCAGGATCTACGCCCTTCACAAAATATTCTCTTGGAATTCCGATGCGCAAATTCTTTAATTCTAATTTCTCGTTGTTAATTTTTGTAGGGACGACAGTGGAATCTAATTCATCCTCGCCCCTAATTACATCAAAAACGATCCTGCAATCCTTTACCGTCTTGGTTATTGGCCCGATTTGATCCATAGAGGACGCAAAGGACACTAACCCATAACGGGAAACTGAACCGTAGCTAGGTTTAAGCCCCACCACCCCGCAGAAAGCAGCGGGTTGTCTTACTGAACCACCAGTGTCTGATCCCAGAGAATAACAAGCCAAATTTGCGGCTACCGCTGCCGCCGAACCGCCCGAAGAACCACCGGGCACTCTTTCTAAGTCGTACGGATTACGGGTTGGTCCAAAAGCCGAATTCTCGGTAGAAGCGCCCATAGCGAATTCGTCCAAGTTCGTTTTCCCCAGAATCACCGCTTGTTGCGATTTCAACTTCTTTATAACCGTAGCATCGTAAGGAGAAACATAATTTTCTAATATTTTCGAGCCGGCCGTACAAATAAAATCTCTGATTAGGATGTTGTCTTTGATGGCACACGGAACGCCAGACAATAACGAGATATTTCCGCCGCGAGAAATTACTTCGTCTGTCTTTTGCGCCTGTTCCCTGGCTAAATCTTCCGTTAACGCTAAAAACGCAAAGATATTTTTATTGTCTTTTTGTATTTTATCCAAATAGGCCTCGCAGAGCTCGGTGGCGGAAAACTCCTTCTTTTTCAAACCGTTGTGGGTCTGGGTGATTGTAAAATCAGTCAAATTCATGCCTAAAAAATTGATTTTACTTTTAAAAATCTCTCTTTGGTATCTGGCATCAATCCAATTATCTTGTTCGTAACGTCTTCGCTTTGCTTAACCGCTACATCATCCCTCATCACATTTTTTAAGCTGGGCGACTGATCAATATTCCTAACTGTTTTGACGTTAGCTTTCTTGAGCTTTTCGATATAACCCAAAATCGAAGAAAGGTCTTTTTGAAACTTCTTAACTTCAGACGAAGTTAAGCCAAGTCTCGCCAGTCCTGCGATATGGTTGACATCTTTTTCTGAAATCATAAAAAATAAATTGTGTCTTTAGCGCGGCGGGGATAATTCTGTGGTATCCACTAACACTTCTTGCAGCTCGTCTAAATCTTCCAAGACCAAACCAGCCCCCCTAACAACGGCGGTCAAAGGATCGTCAACGATTTTGGTCGGTATTTTAGTTTCTTTCTGAATAAGGACATCTAATCCCCTTAAAAGAGAACCGCCGCCCGCCAGATGGATTCCTCTTACCATAATATCAGACAGGAGCTCTGGCGGTGTTTCTTCTACGGTAATTTTAATTGCCCGCACTATTTGCTTTAAAGATTTATCCAGCGCCCTTCTAATACTCTCTTCTGAAACCATTATTTCTTCTGGCAAACCGGTGATCAAATTTCTTCCTCTTAATGGAAGTTCTGACGCTAAATCGGCAACATCCGATCCCTGTTTTTTAAGCAATTTTTCCGGTCTTTTAAGATTCTTTGCGTAATTTATGGGGTAAGCAGAGCCGACACCAATCTTTATGTCTTCAGCTGTCCTCTCGCCGACCAAAAGATTGTACTCGTTTTGGGCAAATTGGATTATGTCTTCATTTAGGCGATCGCCGGCTATTCTCAAGCTCTTAGCCGTTACGATTCCGCCGAGCGAAATTACCGCCACCTCCGATGTACCTCCGCCAATATCAACGATAAAGTTCCCTCCTGGATCCTGAATAGCCAACTTAGCCCCAATAGCCGCCGCCATTGGTTGCTCTATTAAGTACACCGCCCTTGCGCCGGCATTCTTGGCTGCGTCTTGTACCGCTTTTTTCTCCACCTCGGTCACCCCAAAAGGTATGCCGATAATCACCCTTGGACGAGGTCCGATAATAAATCTTTTCTTGTGCGCCTTTTCAATAAAATACTTAAGCATCTGTTCGGTAACGTCAAAGTCAGAGATAACGCCGGAGACCAATGGCCTAGTCGCCACAATGTGGGCTGGAGTTCTGCCAACCATTTTTTTAGCTTCCTCTCCAATCGCCAGAATTTGTCCTGTTTTTTGATTGACCGCCACCACCGATGGTTCAGTAATCACTATGCCTCGACCTCGAACATAAACCAAGCTATTGGCTGTTCCCAGGTCAATAGCAATATCTTCAGAAATTCGCGAAAGCAGTTTACTAAACATATAATTTTCGGCTTACTAAGAATTTATTCAATGCCGGCAACCGTATCAGTTCTGTTTCTTTTTTGCTCCGCAACTTCACTTCTGCAGAATTAGCATTCAGCGTTCTGTCACTCAAAAGCACCCTTACGGGAACACCGATCAGATCGGCATCAACCAATTTCTCTCCGAGAGATTTTCCCTTTCTATCGTCGTATAATACTGCGAATCCCGACTTTTGCAAATCATCATATATTCTCCTAGCTATTTTCTCGGTTTTTGATCCCTGACCGGCCTGAATCAGATGAAAATGAAATGGCGCTATTTCTTCCGGCCAAATTATCCCTTTTTCGTCATGGCATACCTCAACAACAGTTCCCATTATCCTTCCCAAGCCGATACCGTAAGTACCCATAACAACTTCTTTCTTCCTCCCTTTTTCGTCTAAGACAAACAGGTCAAAGGGCTTAGAATATTTATTCATTAATTTAAAGATATTGCCCACTTCAATTGCTTTTTCCTCGTTAAAATCTTTTCTTCGGCAATTAGGACAAATTTTGACCTCGTCAAAAATTTCGCGATTAATTGCCTGGTTGCAGTTTTTACATACAAAGATAATGTCTTCACCTCCGTCGGAAATCGTCTGAAATTCTTGGGAATATTTAGAAAAAGAGCCGCCGGAAGCAAAGGTCAAATGCGTTTTTTTCCAAATACCGACTCTCTTAAAGATTTTGATGTAAGCCGCTTTTACTTTCTCGTAGTAACCATCCAAATCTTTTTCGGTTAGGTGGAATGAATACAGATCTTTCATCATAAATTCTTTACCCCGCAAAAGCCCAGATTTTGCCCTCAATTCCATCCTAAATTTATTCTGAATTTGATAAACATACAGAGGCAAATCATTGTAAGAACTGACAAACTTTTTAACCAAAGGAACGATAACTTCTTCATGGGTAGCGCCTAGGGCAAAATCCTTTCTGCTCGCATCTTTTACCTTGAATAAATCATCCATTTTCTCCCATCTGCCTGTCGTCATCCAATTAGCTCTTGGCTGCAAAGTTGGCATAAGAATTTCTTGTCCGCCGATACTATTCATCTCCTCTCTTATGATATTTTCTATTTTTTTTAGTACCAAAAATCCAAGGGGCAAAAAAGAATAAACGCCGGCCATTAATTTATCCACGAAACCGGCGCGAACAAGCAATCTCGCGTTAACGCTTTTCTCGTCCTTGGGCGACTCTTTAATTGTTTTCGTAAAAAGTATTGATTGACGCATATCTCAATGGAAAAGTTAGAACAATCTTGCTACGTCCCTAAATGTAATCCAAACCATCAAAGCAACCAATAGAGAGAAAAAAGCTAAATTGATTTTCTGTTCTATGGCTGGCGGGAAAGGTCTTTTTCTAACGGCTTCGATCATTAAAAACAGAAATCGACCACCATCAACTACTGGTATTGGAAGGATATTAAACAAAGCCAAATGGACAGAAATTAAGGCGATGAACTGCAGAAAATAAACCGCTCCCAACTGACTCATCTGAACGAAAGTCGAAAAAATGCCTACTGGACCCATTACTTGAACGCCGGATGTCTCTCCTTGAAAAACACCGCTCAACGCCCGACCCCAACCAACAATAATGACAATGGTCATATTGCCTGTTGCAACAATGCCTTGCAGCGGCGCTTTGTACCACGGGTAAGACATTATCGCCGTTCTCAAAAGAGCTACCCCCATTGGACCTTCGTTCTCGGGAGGATTATTTCTTAGCATAATTTCAATTTTAAAACTCTCTTGACCCCTCTCAATATTTAGAGTCAACACTTGCCCCTTGTATTGTTGGGTCATTGACTGTAATTGACCGACCTTATCGATCGGAAAGGCAACGTTTAACGGTTCACTGTCGGATTCTGGCAAAACAATACTTCTAATAATATCTCCCGGCATTAGACCCGAAATTGCAGCCGGAGAACCAGAAGCTACTTGCGCGACCTGAACCCTGGGATCTTTCAGATTTTCATCGTCGGAAACAGTTATGTTGGCTCCCAAACCCATCACAACGGTCAGTAAAATAGCCGCCGTTATCCAAAAAGTGATAACTCCGCCTAAAACAATTAAAGATCTTTGCCATATTGGCTTTTGGGAAAAACTATCAGGACTATTTTCCTGACCGTCTTCGCCAAAAATCCTAACAAAAGCGCCGAAAGGCAAAAGATTAACAGAATACAAGGTATCGCCAATCTTTTTGCCAAATAAACGGGGAGGAAAACCTACTCCAAATTCATCTACCCTCACTCCGAATTTACGCGCCAAAATAAAGTGTCCCCACTCATGAATAATCACCAGAACCATTAAGCTAATAAAAGCCAACAATATAACTAAAATCATATCTGTAGACCCATTTATTCCATTATTTCTCTATTTTTCCGATCGCCCTTTTCATCAATCTTCTTATTGTAGTCATCAACTAATTTTTGGAGTTCGTCTTTTGCCCGAAACTTATCGTCCTCCCTGATTTTTCCTTGGCGGAAACCGTCTTGAATCTGTCTCCAACCGTCCTCCCGCCATCTTCTAACAGTTACCTTTGCCGCCTCCAATTTTTCGCTTAAAACCTTCGCAAGGTTCCTGCGATAATCTTCTGTTGGAGCAGGAAAAACCAGCTTGACTAAATCTCCTTCCACTATCGGATTCACTCCTAATCCCGAGCTTAAAATTGATTTTTCGATATTTAAAAGCATGGTCTTGTCCCATGGCTGTATTAAAATAGTCCTTGGCCCCGACACCGAAAGCGAAGCTACTTGCTTTAACTGGTTTTTTGCTCCGTAGCAATCGATGAGCAAGTCTTCTATTAAAGCAATGGAAACGCGACCGGCGCGTATTTTGGCCAGTTCCGCATCCAAAAAACTTATGACTCTTTCCATTTCGGGCTTAATTCTATTTAAAATTTCTTGATACATATTGAAGAATTTACATTTCCAACATTATCATTTCCAATGCCAACCTGGAATTCGTGTTGGTTGTGGTTGTTAAAAAAAGCGCGCTTTGAGTTGCCTGAATGATTTTTATTATCTTGTCAAAAGGACATCTTTCCAAAGTCTTGATAACGTCAGGATATAAATTAATAGATGTTCCTACGCCAATTTTCAGCAATAGAAACTCTCTAAGATAAATCAGCCATCCTTCTAATAATTGGCGTCCCTGAACAGATTGGTCGGACTCCTCTTTTTGTTGCTCCTCTAAAATGGCATTGTCTTGGTGGGACGTCTTAGATTGTTGACTGAAAGATTTAGCGCGCTCAAAACGATACGTTAAACCGGAATCGGCACTGATTATTTTAATCAGGTCGCTTAACAACCGTTCCTCTCTATCTAACTTGTCCTGGCTCGCGGATAGGTCGATGGCGACCCCTGGTCTGCCAGCAGATATTAAGGTAATTAATTCAACTTTTTCTTTGGCTAATCCCTGCGATAAAAGATAATCTTTAATCGCGCTTCTACCCAAACGGCCAAATCTTATCTTTTGAATCCTTGAACGGATTGCCAAAGAAACCATGTCGGGATTGCCGGTAATGAGAATAATAACGGTATTACCGCTTGGCTCTTCTAATGTTTTAAGCAAAGCGGCTTGGGCATCGGCGTTCATCAAATGAGCGTCATCGATAATGGCTGATTTGAAAAAAAACTGAAAAGGCCTAAGCGAAAGCTTCCTGCTTAAGTCCCTTATTTGACCTATCTGAATCTCTTTGTTTTTCGGTCTAATAATTAAAAGGTCAGGGTGCATTAACCTCTCGATACTTTGACAGGAAGAACAATTCTGACAGGGCTGTCCTTGATTGTTTTTGTTTGCGCAATTAATCGATTTAACGAATTCTAAAGCGACTTTCGCCTTGCCTAATTTTTCTTGTCCTAAAAACAAAAATCCGTGAGGCAAATTATGAAATTGTGCCATTTGGCGAAGAAAAAGCTGTTGTTTTTGATGACCAATAATTTCCACTAATAATTACTAATCTCAAACCAATCATCACGAAATATTAGCAAATATTCGTGAAAGATTCGCGAATGATTAGCGGTTACTTTTCGACATTATGCTTCTTTTATATAATTCGAGATTTTCCAAAACTACGCCCGAACCCTTGATAACGCACAGCAACGGATTTTCTGCGATAAAACAAGGCACTCCGGTGCTATTGGCTAAAAGCTGATCGATATTCTTTATTAAGGCGCCGCCGCCAGAAACAATCATTCCCTTATCCATAATATCGGCTGATAATTCTGGGGGGGTATCTCTTAACACTTGCCTTACCGCCTGCACAATCTCAAACAATACCTCGGACATCGCCTCGCAAATTTCGTTAGAAGAAATTTTAATTGTCCTTGGTAAGCCGGAAATCAGATCTCGTCCTTTAATATCCATGTACTGCGCTTTGTCTTCCGGTACAGCCGTCCCGATTTTAATTTTTATTTCTTCGGCGGTTTGATCACCAATGGCTAAGTTATATTTCTTTTTAATATAATCCGAAATAGCTGCATCTATCTTGTCTCCGGCGGTCCTGACAGAATGCCAGTTCACTACTCCGCCAAGAGAAATTACCGCCACCTCCGATGTGCCTCCGCCAATATCAACGATCATATGCCCAGAGCAAGAATTAATCGGTATGCCAGCTCCGATGGCCGCCAAAACCGGCTCTTTGGCAACATAAACAGCCCTGGCTCCCGCCGAATTGCCCGCTTCTATCACCGCTCTTTTTTCTGTTGAAGTAACGCCGGCAGGCACTCCCACTATTAATTCCGGTTTCAAAAACTTGAATCTTCCGCTTGCTTCTCGGATAAAATAACGGAGCATAGCTTCGGTGATTCTGTATTCGGCAATCACGCCGTCTTTCAAAGGACGGTAAACCTTGATTGTTTCCGGGGTTCTGCCTATCATTTCTTTCGCCTTGTTCCCTATCGCTAAAATTTTGTTCTCAAGAAAAGAAACGGCCACCACCGACGGCTCTTGTAAAATTATGCCCTTGCCAGAAACAAAAACCAGGCTGTTGCAGGTTCCCAAATCAATGCCAATTTTTTTGATAAACATAACGACTTTTATGAGCGAAGTGGATAAATGTCGGCACCGAGCGCTCAACGAGTTGGGCGTCCGGTTAAACTCACTCCGTTCGTTTAATATCCGCTCCCAATCCCTGTAATCTCTCTTCTATTTTTTCGTATCCTCTGTCTATTTGATGTATGTTCTCAATAGTGGTATTGCCTTTTGCCATAAGCCCAGCAATGATGAGCGCGGCACCAGCTCTAATATCACCGCTTTCAATTCTCTGTCCCGTTAGCTCGGTCTTCCCAAAAACAATAGCTCGGTGAGGATCAACCATTTCTATATCGGCTCCCATTTTTCTTAATTCATGAGTATAGCTAAGCCGGTTTTCGTACAAAGGATCGTGAACCAAGCTTTTCCCTTTGGCTTGGGTTAAAAGCGGAACCAATGGAGGCAAAAGATCCGTCGGAAAACCAGGATACGGCAAGGCCTGTACTCTTACAGGGTTTAATTCTGGCGAATAATCTACGATTATCGCTTCTTCCTCTTTTTTCAGATTAATGCCAATCTCCTCTAATTTATCTATAAAAACATCCATATGTGTGCTAATAGCGCCTTTCACCCTTACTTGTCCCGGAGTAATGGCGCCAGCCATAATAAAAGTGCCTGCTTCATTGGGGTCGGGAATAACCGAATGAGAAACTCCTCCCAGCTTTTTCACTCCCTCGATAATGATGGTATGGGTGCCTAAGCCAGCGATTTTCGCTCCCATCTTGTTCAGCATTTCTCCTAAATTCTGAATGTGCGGTTCCGCCGCCGCCCCTTTAATAATTGTTTTACCGGAAATAAGGGTGCTTGCCATCATCAAATTTTCGGTAGCGGTAACGCTAAATTCTCTTAAAACAATTTCTTTCCCCTGCATATTATCGGAACTAATCTTATAAAAAGAACCTTCTTCTTCAATACTGACGCCCAGTTTCCTCAACGCCTCAATGTGCGTAGAAATCGGCCTTAGCCCTATTCTATCTCCGCCCGGCTTTGCTATTTTAAAATGATTAATTCTTGGCAGAAGGGCTCCGATTAAAAGAACTGACATTCTAATAGCCGAGGCCTTTTTAAAATCCATCGCCGCAACATCAATCTTGGCTCCGGGACTGATTTTAATCTTTCTGGTGTCCAACCATTCCACCTGCGCCCCCAAACTCTTCAAAATGTCTATCAGGTTCAAAACATCTTGGACGAGTGGAATATTATCAATAACGCATTCTTGATCGGTTAGCAAAACGGCAGGCAGTATGGAGGCCGCTGCATTTTTAGCCCCTCTTACTTCAATTTCGCCCTCCAGCGGCCTACCCCCACCAATGACAAATTTTTCAGCCGTTCTGAACATATACTTCATTATAATAACCCAAAACTGAACAGTCCGCAAGCTGAATATCTTTCTTGATTATGAACAAAATTATTTCTAAGATAGAAGAAGTTGCCGAACATGACCAAAAAACAAAGAATCACACTATTTTCCATTTGCGCTATTTTATTTCTTTTGAGCGCCGTTTCTGTCATTTTTTATTCACAGGGTTTTAGGTTTGATTTTGCTCAAAAAAAAATTGCTCAAACCGGCGCTTTTTATTTTAAAGTATCGCCGAAAAACTCCCAGATTTATATTGACGATAAAATCAGAAAAAGAACCGATTTTCTTTTTAACTCTTCCTATATCGATAACCTTTTGCCAAGAAGATATAAGGTAGAAATCAAAAAAGACGGGTATTTTCCTTGGACTAAAAGTTTAGAAGTCAAAGAGAAAGAGGTAACTGACGCAAGAAATATCGTCTTGGTCAATCAAGAACTATCATTCTCCGTCTTGGCGTCGGCAATACAGGATGTGTTTTTCGCGCCGGACGAAAAGAAAATAATCTTTTTAGAGCGACAAGGAGACAGTTGGGAATTAAAATCATTCAACCTGGAAATAAATATCAAAAGTCATATCTTGAAACCAACTGATATCGCCAAAGACGGCGCTGATTTCAACGACTTAGAGTTTTCTCCGGACAGCAAGAGAGCTTTACTTAAAGCGGGGTTAAAAGAGAAAAATAGCTATTTCCTCATAGACATGGGGGCAACGCCGGTAAGGCTGACTTCGCTTGATTTCTTGGGGAAAGAGGTTGAAAAAATCGTTTTTCATCCCAGAGACGCGCAGAAACTCTTCTTACTGGACGAAAATAAGTTAAAAGAAGGCGATCTTTCCCAAAAGAAAATTACCCCTTTTGAATCAGGCATTGTTCTCGACTTTGCTGTTTCTGACGGACACATTTACTATCTTGAAAGTAGCGGCCATCTTTACAAGACAGATCTCGGTTTCGACTCTCGGGCAAAGATTAGTGAATCGCCCTTCCCAATACAACAAGAAACAAAATACGAAATTATCGTTCTGGACGGCTATGTTTTTATCAAATCGGAAGAAAAAAATTTATATACCCTTGATCAAGAAAAGAAAGAATTCACAAATCTCCTTGAAAAAAATACTGACCTAAAAATTTCTCCGGATGCAGGAAAAATCGCCTATGCTTCAGAGTTTGAAATCTGGGTTTTATTCCCTAAGGAACAAACTCATCAGCCCCAAAAAAAATCTGGGGAAAAAATATTCTTAACAAGATTTTCGGAAAAAATTGATAATCTTTTTTGGTTCGGCTCTTATTATCTTGTTTTCAGCGCTGGAGACAAAATAAAAATCGCGGAAATTGACGACCGCGACCAGATTAACATCGTTGACTTGGCGGAATTTAAAAATCCTGAAATGCGCTTTAACCAATTAGACAAAAAGCTCTACGTTTTCAGCGAAGGAAAATTATTGTCTTCAGAGCCGCTTTTTTAGCTTTATCGTTTTGACAGATAATTATTCCGGAAACTAAAAACAGCTTAAAATCGCTGTTTTAATATCCTCTTTTAATTACCATTTTCTTTAATAGATTCTATCTTTTCCCTAAAGTCGTTCCAATTCAACGCTTTTTCTCCGGCGGTCTTGCAAATACTCTTGAACTGACAGTAGCGGCACTGCCAGTCGTCAGGATAACCAGGAATTCTCTCTGGAACAATATCGGTATCGATTTTACTCTTTAACTTTGTTAGGTCTTCCAATAATTTTACCGCTTTGACTTTATCGTATTTGACTAAAAATTCTTTCAGATCCGAAGTGTCTTTATTCACATAAAGTAGAATTCCTTTGGGTATCTTGAAATAATGCAAGTAGAGCTGAAGCTGATTGACATTCTCTTCTTTCGGTTCTTCCAGTCTCTTAAAAATCATACTGTTCATGCTCTTAAAATCAACTACGTACAGTTCGTTGTCCAGAGTGATAATGGCGTCCGCCCTTCCAGAGATTATTTCTTGCGGCGGAATTCTAATTTCCGAAGCCCGAACTATTCCCAAGCTAAATAGAGAGTTCAGAATCTGCATTTGGATATAGTCGCCGTGATCAAAAAGCCGCAGCATTCTGGGCTCAAGCTCCTGCCGAGGAACATTCTTGAACTTAAAAAAAATAGCGCGACCGCATCGGCCAGCGTCGGTAATATAAAAACGCTTTTGATCTCTGTCCTTATGATTATCCGAGTAAAATTGATCAATTAGCTCTTTAAGCATAACCACGAATAATACTACCAATTACAATGGCGAATACTCGCCAATCTACTGTCTCCTTTTCTCTCAAAAGCGAGGGCAGAATTTTCAAGGATCACCTCGGAGGCGGTCAAGCATGGTCTTCGAACGAAGTAAGAAGTTGTCCGCCGAGAGATGAACAGCAATTTCTCGCTGGAAAATTGACTGTGTATCTTTGAAAAATCTGCCCAAGCAATCCCTATCGCTTTGCCCACTGTGGCGCTCGCCTGGCTCTTTTCAGACCAAACTTTTTCCTTTCCCTCATCCTGGAATCGCGAGTAAGAAATCCTGCTTTTTTCAATCTCTTCCTGAAAGTCGCGTTGAACAAAGTTAAGGCGCGGGACAACCCATGTCGCAATGCCTCGGCTTGCGCTTTTGAGCCGCCTCCTCTAATCTTTGCGGTTCCTCTGAATTGATCCAGGCAATTCATTAATTGCAACGGAGCAACGGCAATCCGCTGAAGTTCAAGCGTTGGAAAATACTGTTGATAAGGCCTATCATTGACTGAAAGCGTCTTTTCCCCGTGAGTAAAAAGTCGCACTCGCGCCACCGCTGTTTTGCGACGGCCAACCGCCTCAATATAACTGTCTGGTTTGTCTTTGACAACAACTATTTTCGGTTTTTCCTTAACGGCAACTTCTTTCTTGGCTACTGTCTTTTTTTTGACCTTCAATACCTTATCCTTATTTTTCATTGGGGATGATTTTGCCATAGATTGTCTTACTTTATCATTCTCAATCTCTTAATCTGCCGATTTCTTAATTTATTCTTTGGCAACATTCCAAAAACAGCAGTTTTCAACACTTCTCCAGGGTCAATTGCAAAAACTTTTTTCATCGGAGTTTTTTTAACTCCTCCAAGATATCCGCTGTGCCGAAAATAAGATTTCTGTTCTAATTTGCGGCCGCTTACCTTCAGCTTGACAACATTTTTAACCGCAACAAAGTCTCCAATATCTTTATTGGGCGCAAAATCGGGCTTACTCTTACCTCGAAGCAGTACCGCGATACGGGTAGCCAATCTGCCCAAAACCTTATCTTCGGCATCAACAATATATTCCTTTCTTTGAACGTAAACCATTTTTTATTAGTTACTTAATCAATGAAATAATGGATAAATCGGCTCCATCTGTCTGTCTTTTTCCTAATTTTACCGTCCTGGTATAACCTCCTTTCCTTTCTTTATGTCTTGGAGCAATTTCTTCTATTAATTTTTTAACTATTTTCGGAGAAAACAATCTTATCAATTGTCTCCTGGAAGCCAAACCATTGTTTTTAGCTTTAGTGATTAATTTCTCAGCGAAGCCAGAAAGTTCTTTCGCCCTCGCTCCAGTGGTTTTAATCTTCTCTTTTAAGAAAAGAGCGCGAGCTAATGATATTAAAAAAGCCTTCCTTTGATCTCTTTTACGAGAGAATTTTCTGCCCTTCTTGAGTTTTTTCATTAGTGTTTCGTTTTAATAAGATCTATTTTAATTCTAAGCCGAATTTTTTTAATTTCCGCTTTATTTCTTTCACTCCTTTTTCGCCCATTCCTTCCAAAGCCAAAATGCTTTTTTCGCTCTTTTTAATGAGCCCGCTGATTGTTTTAATGTTGCTATCAGTCAGGGCATTAATGGTTCTGGTGGACAATTTCAAATCTTCAACTTTAATTTTGGATGCATCCTCCGATTCATCTCTCTTTTTTGCTGTTTTTGGTTTCTCCAGTTTTTCCGCCCAATCGTTGATAATGGAAAAATGGTTAATTAAAATACGCGAAGATTGCAATAATGCTTCTTCTGGCGCGATTGTGCCATCTGTTTCTATGTCTAAAAAGAGACGGTCAAAATCGGTTCTTTCTCCAACCCTCATATTTTCAACACGGTAACTCGCTTTTCTGATAGGGGTAAAGATAGCGTCGAGAGCAATTTCTCCTATCCCCAACTTTTCCTTTTTCCTAGAATCTTTAAGGGAATAGCCAACTCCTTTCTCGACTTGTATCTCCATGTCCAGCTCGGCTGATTTCGTCGTTAAAGTAGCTATATGGACATTTTTATTAACTATTTCTATTTGTGATGGTAATTTGAAGTCGGCGGCAGTAATCTTTTTCTCTCCTTTTACCTTAAGAATGGCTCTCTGCGGCTCGTCTGAAAAAACCTTGAATCTTAATTGTTTAAGATTAAGCATTATAGTTAAGATATCCTCCATTACTCCGGGCAATGTGGAAAATTCATGCTGGACTCCTTTAATCTTGAATTGAGTGATGGCGGCTCCGGGCAATGACGAAAACAAAACTCTTCTCAAAGAATTTCCAATAGTTACTCCGTAACCTGGATAAATCGCCTCCATTTGGAAAGTGGCTTTATTGTCTTTTTTATCAGATATTTTTGGCTGCAAAGGCAATGGTATCATATTGTTTAATCTTGGTTTAATTTAAATGCGCTTCGGCGCTTTTTTTAAGAAAATAATCCAATAAGTTTTTCATTTGGAGTAGAATTCAAATATCAATGATATCTCTGCCGGAGGAGCGGCTTCCTCCAATGAGGCCTGACCCATCACTTCTCCCTTGAATGCTTCTGCATCCAGCTTGAGCCAAGAAGGCGGCTGATGCTTTTTTAGCACAATTAAAACGTCTTTAAAAATGTTCTTGGATTTTGACTTCTGGTCAACCTCAACAATATCTCCCTTCCGCGCCTCAAAAGAAGCGATATCGATTATTTTTCCATTCACCTTAATATGGCCATGGGAAATTAGTTGTCTGGCTTGTCTTCTTGAGCTTGCAAATCCTAATCGAAACACTACATTATCCAAACGATTTTCTAATTTTCTGATAAAGAGAGTGGCAGCATCTTCTTTTCTCTGTTTTAACGACAAAATGTCTTTGGCATACTTCTTGAATTGCTTTTCCTGTAAGTTATACCAAGTTCTTAGCTTTTGTTTCTCTCTTAATTCTTTTCCGTATTCGGAAAGAGCCCTTGTCCTTCTTTTCCCTTTCTGCCCTGGAGGATAAGGCCTTTTCACTATCGGGCATTTGACTGAAGTACAAAGCTTTATCCCCAATCTCCTGCACATTTTGTGTTTTGAATTCGTCATATCGTCAATCTATACTCTTCTTACTTTTGGAGGCCGGCAGCCATTATGAGGAATAGGCGTTATGTCTTTGATCGACATAATATTAAGGCCGCGAGTCACCAGCGACCTAACCGCCGACTCCCTGCCAGAACCAATTCCCTTGACCAAGATATCTACTTTATCAATGCCTATTTTTTTTGACGCTTGCGTTATTGTCTCGGCCACCTTAGAAGCGGCGAAAGGCGTTGCCTTCTTGGCGCCTTTAAAACCCAGACGACCCGCGCTGGCCCAAGACAAAACCTTGCCGTCCAGATCGGTTAAAGTCAAAATAGTATTGTTGTACGAAGAGAAAATATAAATCCGGCCCTCTTTGGTTTTCGACAAGGACTTTATCTTAACTTCTTTACTTAAAGCTGATTCCAATTTATCTTTCTCTTTCAACAGCTCTTCTTCACTTTGAGATATGATACGTTTTTTACCCATAATGCTGAATTCCGCAACAGAAACGCTAAGCTTTACTTTCTAAATCCTAAATTGTTAGAAATAAAAATTTTGAATTTAGGATTTCCTTTTGCGAAGCAAAAAATTAGGTCGGCGTGGCGGCTGGCTTTCTGCCGGACCCCACCGTCTTCCTAACGTTTCCTCTTACCGTCCTGTTATTTGTTTTTGTACGCTGACCCCTAACCGGCAATCTTTTAGTGTGCCTCGAGCCACGCCAAGAACCAATCTCTCTTAATCTTCTAATTGCCGTAATAATCTCTCTCCTTAGCTCTCCTTCGGTCTTGTATTGTTTTTCAATTATCTCCTTGAGCAACCCGACCTGATCTGGCGTCAAGTCTTTTGCTCTAATCGACGGCTGGATATTGGCTTTGTGCAAAATTCTGCGCGCCAAAGACCGACCAATACCGTAAATATAAGTTAAAGATACTTCTACTCTTTTGTTGTCTGGGATATTGATCCCAATAATTCTCGGCATACTTCAAACGAAAAATTAAAAATGAAAAAGTTAAAATTACAGATAAAATTAATTGTTTGTTTCTACTTTTTCGATTTTAGTTTTTAACCTAACTGCGGCGCTCATCCTTGACGCTGTTTATGCTTTGGATTCTTGCAAATAACGTATAATCGGCTTTGACGCCGAACTATTTTGCAATTATTGCAAATTTTTTTAACTGACGGTCGTACTTTCATAAACTATGAATGCTTGCAAATTGTTTCGCCAATCGTCGCGAATAAATCTTAGAGATTATTGACGAATGGATCAGTAATCGTGAGCGCTTATTTCTCTCTATACACTATTCTCCCCCTTTTCTCGTCGTACGGACTCATTTCAACGATCACCCTATCTCCCGGTATAATTTTTATTCTGTGAAGTCGAAGTTTCCCAGCTAAATGGGCGATAATTTCATTACCGTCATCGAGGCGGACCTTAAAATGGATTCCCGGAAGGGCTTCCATTATCTGGCCGGATTTTCGTAAATTACTGTTCTGCATTATCTGGTCAATTGTAGAATATAACAAAAATAATAAAACTAGTCAATTCAAAAGCGGTATTTGGCAATTCTGCTTTTTTTTTGACAACAAAAAAAGAATCACCGCCTTAATTATTAAGATTTAATTTAATTTCAATTTTTGATTTCTCCTGCGGCACCCTCTGAACCCAGAATGGCCAAAGATTAATTTTCGACTCTTTGACATTTGCCTGGTCTCCGAGAAAAGCATAAATTTCGTTAAGGCGCTTACCAGACACAGCCGCCCCCAAAACATCTTCCTGTAATTCCGGGTAAGTTTTAGCGGAAAAACTCAAGTCCAAGACAAGTTTTCCTGTTTGCCAATCGATTGCAACAAATTGATAATCCAATTCCAAACTTACGTCTTGGACTTTTGTTTCACCCCAAAGGTTCTCGTCTAAAACATCATCTGACCGAGAAGATTCGGCAAGAGAAGTAATAATCGATGATTTAGCAAAATTTTCTAAGTCAAACTTCTTGAAAGCTATAACTTTTAAATGCCCTTTGGCTTCCGCATTAAAACTCTCCGCTTCCCCGCCCGCCTGAACAGAATAATTAATCTCAACCTCGCCCTGCTCTATGGACTCGTCTAACAACATAAAATCAGCAACCATTTTCTGCCGCAATAGATTCTTGCTTTCTTGTAACAGCTTATCAGTTATCTCTAACCTGGCCTTGTCTAAATCGAACTGCGTCACTTGGGCCACCTCTTTGACGGAACCTCCAGCGATAGGAGAAAAAGATTTTCCGTAAAACGAAGTGTATTTGGGGGTTCCAAAAAACCCAGGGACCGAAAAGGTTGACAGCCCGATATTATACTCTTCTCCTGCTTCAGCCGCGACCACTTCAACATCAACGAAACCCGGCGTCAATTTTCCTTTTCCGTCATACTTCCCTCCGGGGATCGTTGCCGCGTTTGCCGACCTGAACAATTTTCCCTCTGCCGAAATAAAACGAGTATTGGCTACCAACGCCTGGGCGACATCTGAATACGCGTTATAAACCTGGATTACGCCTTTAGCTTTTTCAGATTTTTCCGCCCTACCAGAAGCTGTGAAACTTTGGGAAACCGTTAATGATTCTTCAAAAATCTTGCCTGGCAAAATTTTCCTGGCAAGATCAAATTCACCATTGTTAGTATCGATCTCTACTCTTTCTTTTGTTTCAACCGTTGTTGTTACGGGCCAAATCTCTATCGTTGCTTGAGACAAAGTAAAATAACCGAGGACTAACGCCGCAATAACAATAATACCGATAATCCAAAAGGAAGTTTTTTTAACAGAATGCTTTCTTCCAGCAATGGTTTTTTGCGAGATTCTTTTGATTTCTGGCTGGCCGGCAATCTGCGGATGGCGAATATCGATAACTCTTTCTGTCATATTCATTATTTTGTTGAAAACATTTGGACTAAAAATTAACTCTATCAACGGTCTTCTTGATTGGCGGCATACAACATAAAACAAGACACGTATTGAGGATCGCGCATTATCCGATGCCGTAATTCTTCGTCCCGAAATCGAATCGACAACCGCAAATCATCAGGATAAATAAACTTTGCGCGCCGCCCAGCCAGATCGTTACTTTCGGCTCTTTCTTCTAAAATTTCCTCTATTTCCAAGATGGTTCCGCCACCGCCGAAAACAAATAATCCGGGAGATAACATTTTATCCGTAATTCTGCTCTCTAAATTTTTATACCATTCTTTCTTGGAATCAACAAATAGATTAAACATCTTGCTCTGCGCATCCGGACTCAATAATTTCTTAGTGTAATTTTCCTTTAGCAATCTTGCGTCGGTTTCATTGATGCCAAGCGCGAAAGAGATGGTCCGAGAGAAATTTCTCCCTCCAATTTCAAACTTATCCATAGCGTATAGCTTGTTATTCTTCACAAAAAAAATAGCAGTATTATCCCCACCGATATCTAAAAAAATACTGTTGGCCGGATAGAAACCGCTCGGCTCCAAAAACCATTCCGCCAAATGCGTTAGCTTAAAATGTTTAACGCCGAAAGATTTAAATATTCTTTCTATGCCTTTAAGATAATCCTGAAGTAAAAAAACAGCTAATACGCCGAACGATAAAACCTTTCCATCATAACCTTTAATATCGGGGATCTCGTAACCATCTATCTTCATCGCGAATAGCTTCAAGGAAAAAAAATGTATATCCTTGGGTAAAATCCCCCACTCCAAAGACGTTTGGTCTATTGTTTCTCGCTTGGCTCTGTTTAAAATCTCTTCAATTATTTTTATTGATTCTTTATCGCTAATAAGTCCGGTATTTTTTTGTCTCACAAAAGACGAGTAGACGATTCTGCCTCCTAAGATGCGAGGAGGCAAACTTAAAAGAACATTACTCTCGGCTAAAAACTTTCTATTAGCAGACAAAACGCTCTCTATTGTTTTTAACGGCTCTTGCCATTCAGACGATCGAAGATATTCTAAGTTGGCCGACACCAAAACGCTTTGTTCTTTTTTTTTCTCAATGACCAAAACCTTGACGGCTTCCGTGCCAATATCCAAAACCAGAAATTTTTCTTGCTTTTTTCGTCCCCAAAAAGAAAAATTCATTTTTTGCCTCATTGTGTCAGATAGAAAACTTACTCAATAATGGCTTTGATTCGCCTTGCTCCGGCGCCAACCGGCTCTTCTTTGGTAATTCTGAAATGCCCGATTTCCGAAGTGTTTTTCACGTGAGGACCGCCGCAGAATTCCTTGCTAAAAACATTTCCGTTTGCGTCTTCGACAAAATAAACCGAAACCGTATCTCCGTATTTCACCCCAAATTCCATTTCGGCTCCAATCTTTTCAGCTTCCGATCGCGGCATTTCTCGCTTCACAACATTTAATCCATCTCTAATTTTTTGATTAACCATATCTTCTATTTTTTTCTTTTCTTCGTCGGTGAGCTTTCTATCAAACGAAAAATCCATCCTTAATCTCTCCGAATTTATGTTGCTTCCTTTTTGCTTCACTGATTTCCCAAACAATTCCTGCAAAGTCGCTAATAATAAATGGTGCGCGGTGTGTAGTTTTATGGTTGCAGGTTTTTCGTCAGCCAATCCTCCTTTAAACATTCCAGCAGAAGCAGTCCGGGAAATTTCTTGATGGTTTTGAAAAGCCGTCTCAAATCTCGACTCATCAACCGTATGACTTCCTCTTTTCGCCAAATCCTTAATTATATCAATAGTTAATCCATAGCTTTGATGGAAATAGAAAGCGTCTTCGCCGCTTATCTCCTTGATTAAATGATCCTCAAGCATCCCCCCTTCTTTGACGGTTTGCACCTTAAGGGCCGGATATTTTTTAAAAAACTCTTTTAATCCTTCTTCTATGGTTTTTTCCAATCTTGCTTTTTCTTCAAGAAAAACCTGTATTATATCGTTCTCTTGGTGAATAAGTTCTTTATAAAAAGAACCGTAATGCTCAATAACGTTGCGCAGGAATTCTCTGAGAGCATCTGTCGGAAGAGACAGCGCATTTGAACGGACAATCGTCCTACGGATCAATCTTCTTAGGACATAACCGGTTTCTTTGTTGGATGGCCTAACGCCGTCAGCGATCAAAAAAACGCTCCCCCGCAAATGATCCATAACAATACGCCAACTTTCAATATCATATCCTGCAAAATTACCCGGAAAGGGTTTGGCGAATAAATCAGTTTCAAAAACGGTTTCTTTCTTCTGAACAACCATCGCTAATCTTTCCAATCCCATTCCGGTATCAACACCGAGTGTTTCTAATTTTTCCAGTTTTTTATTTTGGTCGCAAAAAAACTCGTTAAAAACTATGTTCCAGATTTCAACGCCGTTAACATAGATTTCCGTTGTAGGGCCGCAGGGACCTTCGTCTCCCGTGGGACCCCAGAAATTATCAACTCCCTCTTTTTTAATTTTGTCCTTCGGTATGCCAAGTTTTTTCCAAACTTCAAATGATTCTTTGTCTTCTTCCACATCTTTTCTCCAGTCGTTATCTGTCACCTTATCAGGACTAAAAACCGTGACATAATCTATTTTCAATTTTAACTCTTCGGTTATAAATCTATACGCCAACTGGATTGCCTCCTCTTTGAAATATCCCCCAAAGGAAAAATTGCCCAGCATTTCAAAAAAAGTAAGATGGTTTTCATCTCCCACTTCGTCAATATCGGACGTTCTAAGACATTTTTGACAAGAAGCAACTCTGTTTCCGTAGGGTGATTTTTCACCTAAAAAATATCCTTTGAATTGCTGCATTCCGGCCGTGGTAAAAAGAACGCTGGGATCGGTAGGAATCAGAGAGCTTGACGGAACGATTGTGTGTTCCCTTTTTGCGAAAAAATTCAGGAATTTTTTCCTTAATTCGTTTGAGCTCATTGTTCTTGAATTTTAATTGAAAAAAAGGGGGTTGGCAAACCCCGTTAGAATCCAGCGACCACAATTACGCATACAAATAATCTAAGGCGCAGCCGCCTTTCGATTTTTGCCTTTGGTGCTTCAAAATCCTTGTAAGGATTCTAACGGGAACAAACAAAAAAGCCGAGAAATAAATTATATTTTTCTCGGCGTTTACGTTGACTGCAACGAACGTAATTGTTCTCTGGCTGAATCACAATACACAGAATCGTAATCCATAACAGAGAAAAATCTTTTGGCTAAACCCAAACGGTTCGCCCTCAACGGATGCTCGATAATAATCATTAGAATCATGTTCTTGTCGTAATAGTTAAAATGCCTCAACTCTAAATAAGAGAGCGCCTTCTGAAAATAACCCTTCTTTACCATGGTTACAACGCATTGACCCAATAACTTCTCATAATCTTGGGGGTCGCATATGCGATAAGCATCCATCACAATCTCATCTAACTCTTCCTCGTCGACAGCAACTTGAATCCTTTTGTATATTTCACTAAAAGGATTGTTTAAATTGTTAAGGTCCATTTTGGTTCCTCCTTGAGAACCTCATCAAAAGATATTCTTTTAAGTGTACCTGTCAGCAACCACTGACGCCGCATAGGATTCTGGTTTTATTTTTGGCTCAAAACCGTTTCCCCGAATCAAGCCGGTCACTTCTTTTACCATATCTCTGGTGGCGCCATTCTCGCTGACGTCGGCATGAATATACAAAAACTGGTGGTTTAAATTATTAGCGATATCCGTCCTTTGCGCAAAATTCTCTTTTAAATATAACGCTAATTGACAAGACAGCAAAACTTCCTCCAAGATCCTTTCTTTCCAATTATAGAACTTGCGGTTGTTGTAGCTTATCTTTTTCAAAAAGAACCTGCCTCCTTCTCCTTTTCTCAATACCACAATCACGGCCGGGAAATAAGGTTCTTGCCCAGATGAAGAATCGCAACCCACAACAACATCATAAAACTTCTCTGGCTTCTCGTTCATATAAGCCAAGATTTCCGACATTACTTGTTCCGCAGTTAAATTGCCTTTAGTGGGGTTGTAAAAATAACCGTTGGAAAATTTATCCATATCGCTCAAAAATAGCAGAATTTGCCGCCAATGGCAAGTATGCAATAATTTTTATCTCACGGCTCTAACAATATCAGCCAGCTCTTTTGCGTCCAAAGAACCGCCGCCAACTAAAACGCCCTGCATTCCAGCTTCTGCAATATAGGTTTTAGCGTTCTTGCTGTTAACGCTGCCGCCATATAATATCGGCACGCTTTCTGAAATTTTCATCGAATAAAGTTTTGCTAAGATTTTCCTCAAATACAATCTCATTGTTTGCGCCTCCCCGACAGAACAAGGTTTCCCGGTGCCAATCGCCCACACCGGCTCATAGGCTAAAAATAGATTCTTAATCTCGTCTTTTTTCATTCCCTTCAACGCTTTTTCCGCTTGACGGAATAACGCTTGCTGGACATTGCCCTTTTCTCTTTCTTCCAAGCTGTCTCCCAGACATAAAACCGGTTTGAGTTTAGCTTTAATGGCCGATCTCATTTTTTGATTGGCGATTTCATCGGTTTCGCTAAAGTATTTCTCTCTTTCGGAATGGCCAACGAGAACATACTGGCAACCGGCGTCTTTTAACTGCGCAGCCGAAATCTCTCCGGTATAAGCTCCTTTGTTTTCCCAAAAACAATCCTGTCCGCCAAGCTTTAGGCGCGAGTTCTTTGCGTTAAGATTAAGAAGATACAAAAATGGCGGACAAATTACAATCTCAACACCCTTGGCGTTTTTCAGGTTCGCTTTCGTAGATTCAAAAAGCGCTTTGGCTTCTTTCAGGGTTGTGGGATTGCACTTCCAATTGGCAATGATTAGTTTTTTCATAACAACGAAGAAGAGTTTTTGTGGACCATCCGCAGTCCCGCCAGCATGGTCCGATTACACAACATTCTAATATATGTTCGGTGACGGGACGAGGAATTGAGCTTGTGCCTCGCTGGGGCGCAGAGCGTGTCCATAAAAACTATGTCGCCCGAACGTCATTGTTTTCTTAAATATTCCGCGGCTTTTTCCGGGGCAATGGCAGAAATCTCCATTCGCGTGCCAATCTCAAAACCGGCCCAAACCGAGGTTTTGGGCAAAATCGTCCAATGCCAGTGGTAATAATCATATTTTTTACCGTCTGTCGGAACGGTATGCAAATAAAAATTATATGAAGGATAATTTAAGGCCTTATTCATTTTTCTTAAAGATTCTCGAAAAGATTCCGACAATTGCCATTTCTCTTCTTCTCCAATCAATTCAAAATTACTCAAATGCTTTTTGGGGCTGATAATAATCTGGAAGGCGGACTTGGAAGCAAAAGGGCAAACAGCCAAAAATTCTTTATTCTCAAAAACAATTCTTTTTTTAGTTTTTTTCTCCCAAACATTCATCTGGCAATAAACGCACTTGCCCGTTCTTGCCAAGTATTGCTTGGAATTTGAAAGCGCCTTTTTTAAATCAATGTCTATCAATGGCGTGGTGATAATCTGGGAATGAGGATGAGGTTGGGAGGCGCCAGCTTCAAGTCCATGATTATGAAATATGGAAACGTAATTCACGAAATCTTCTCTTATTAAATCCAAGTATCTCTGCTGATACGCGTCAAAGATCTCTTTCGCTTGAGAAATTTTAAGATCGGAAATCTGCTTTGCGTGGTCTTTGGTGACCACTAAATCGCAATAACCCGTCGCGGTCATTGTCTGATAAAGATTGCCTTCTATTTTGGTTTCTATTTTAGGATAAGGCAAGAGCGCCGGGAACCTGTTTGGAATAACGGCGGTGGTCCAACGACCGGGAAAGTATTTGGTTTCAATTTGCTTGCCCTGAAAATAAACTAAGCTCGGCTTTCCTTGGGTTTCAATATTGCAAAAAGGGCAATCTTTTTTAGATACTTCTATCCTGCCGCCCTTTTCTTTTCTAAACATTTCCGGCTTTTTTCCCCTGCCGGTAGCTATCACCACCCAATCCTTTGAGATAAGGTCAAGCCGAAGCTCTGAAGGAAATTGCGGTTTCTTACGTTTTGCGATCATAAACCCTTTTAATGATATTCATTCTAATCTTTAGTAAATCTAACCCCATCTTCACCATTGACTTAAATTTAACCTTGCTCTCTAAATCATTTTTCCAGTGCACGGGTATTTCTTTGATTTTATACTTTAATTTTTTGGCAATTATCAAGATTTCCGGATCAAAGGCAAAGCGGTCAATTTTGCATTTGGGAAAAATGCTTTCGGCGGCTTTCTTTGTAAATCCCTTAAATCCGCATTGTGTATCTTTAATGCCCCAAGTACCACACATTAAGCTGGTAAATAAGCCAAAAACTTCGCCCAAAAATAGGCGGCCTGGCGGTTGCGGCGGATCCAACACCGCGCCATTAGCATCTCTTGAGCCAATTACAACATCGTACCCAGATTCAAAATATGGCCACATTTTTTCCACCTGATCAATAGATGTAGAATTGTCGGCATCGGTAAATAATCGGTAATCCCCCTTCGCTTCCAGCATACCCTGTTTAACAACATACCCCTTGCCGTGATTTTCTTTATTTCCGATTATTTTGAGGTTTGAGATTTTCCCGCTTTGCGGGATCCCGCTCTGCGGGAGAGATTTGAGATTTTCTACCACTTCAACGGTTTTGTCCTTTGACCCATCACTAACAACCAAAATTTCATAGCCATAATTCTGCTTTGATAGATAATTATGTACCTCCAGAAGGGTTTTAGGTAACCTTTCTCTTTCGTTATAAGCCGGTATAACAACCGAGAGTTTAATATTATTATTTACTTGATCCATATTTTGTTATTTTACCCTATTAAAAATGAAGGCGCAAGAAATTTTCTTCCTTCGGTAATCTCTAATCTCTCGCGGGTTTAACATGGATTTTTTTTAAAATAGAAAAGCCCTGCAAAAACATTACAGGGCTTTAAGAGTCAAAGGTTTAAGGACTTAGCTTTCCCTAATTTTTATTCTACAAGATTTAGAATCAAAAAACAAAAAGCTCTCCTAATTCTTTTTTCGAAGTTTCAGAGAGCATAATTCCATATGAACGCATAGCGTCAAAAACTCAAGAATCGCGAGAGAGGACCTGATCGCCCCCGCGCCACCTGTGCGGATCCCCAACCGAGTGGGCGCTAATGCCCCAGCAGCGGCGCGCACCATCCCAGCTCACGTTCACGGCCCAGAGATTGCTATCGCTCCCTATAATGTACGCGATATTCGCGCATCCATTGGTCAGCAATGGTCCTGACTCGCCCTTTGACTGCTTTTTTAGCAGTTCAAACAAGTGAATCAAAGAAATCTGGGCACGGTCACCGAGCTCGGTGAGAATAGGGACGTCGAGCGAAGCATACTCCAATCGGTGAATAGTGATGCTTCCCCCTTCGACATTGTCTTCGACAAAGTTGAGAAATAACTTCTTGAAGTTATCGCTCATCCAGCCGATATTCGCCGCCTGGATGTGATCCTTGGCGACGAATCGCTTGGAACCAGCAACTTCAACGCTGGCGACCCTGCTGAGCAATTTGGTCGTTTCTCCCCATGGGTTCTCCTTGCGGAGAAACTTCTTGAGGGCGGAAATCCACTCGGGATCCCCTAATTTTTCGAGGAGGTCGCAGACACTTCCGAGTACCGAATCCTGAAGAGTCACGAGCTTCCTCACGGCAACACTGAGCATGTCTTTCATGGTCAGTTTTCTCCTTTGCTAGCGGGCTACTCTACGTTAGCCATAGTTATAAATCCTCAATAAAACTAAAGGGCTTATAACTATGGCTAATTATTCTTGTAAATTTTTTATTCCGTTAGGAATAAAACTTGTTTATTCCACTAGGAACAAACTTGTTTATTTCCGAAGGAATCAAACTTGTTTATTTCAAAGAACTAATTCTGCTATAATTTAGGAGAGCATGCTATCAAATTATTGTCAATACCTGACATCCGTTTTTAGTTATGGCTAAAGTATGTTCAAAATGGCAAGAAAGAGAATTATCCGCGGTTTTATAGCCAAGACCTGCTTTTTTTATTTTCCAATCACCGGCCGCGGTTATCGGCTCAATACAAAACACCATCCCTTCCTGAATCACAAGACCGGTTCCATGCTCGGCATAATTAAGAACTTGCGGCTCCTCGTGAAGTTCCCGTCCAATACCGTGGCCGCAAAGATCGCGAACCACAGCAAATCCATTGTTCTCAACGTGTCTTTGAATGGCATTGCCAATATCGCCAAAATGATTTCCGGGCCTTGCTTCTTTGATTCCTTTTTCCAGCGCTTCTTTAGTAATTTTTATGAATTTATCTGCGACCGGACTGATTTTCCCTACGGGTACCGTTTTACCTACTTCCATTGTTATTATAGCAAAAGAAAAAATCCCTTACATTTCTGCAAGGGATCTATTTTACGAAATCCAAAGGATAAAGGGACAAGGATCAAAGAGATCCAAGATTCCAAGTCCAGAGAACTAATTACTTGCGAACGCCAGCATACCACCAGTAGCCATACCACTCGCGGTCCGAGGCGGCAGACGTTCACGTAGCGCTCGCCGTCCCAGCGGTCGCAGCCGGATTGTCGGAGTCCCAGTCGTAATCGAGCCAGTAGCAGCTCCAGCCCCAGTCATCACCACGCCAGTAGAGACAGCGAACACAAAGGTTGCCATTGGAATGACGGTAAATAGTGCCCCAGAAGAACACTGTCTTTCCTTTCCACTCCTCAGGAATAAAATGCGGGTTTTTAAGCAAGTAGTCGAGAACGTTTGCGTTTAGGACAGACTGACTTTTCAACTCTTCTCGAAGCCTATGTCCTTCGACATAATGACCGCTTCTTTGCTGATTGAGTGACAGGTAAAGCTGGATCTTATTGGGATCCCACTCTAACTCACCGCCTTTGATATGTTCTTCCACTTTCCATCCCTTAGGGACGAAAGGATCGACGTCGCAGTTGATAATATGAGTTCTTACCACTGCCTCAGGCTGGCTCGATAGGAAACGTTTCACACCGTCCATACCTCCAAGCTTGTTAATGATCGCCTCGACCTGTCCAAGGGTCAATGCTCCATACTTCATCGTGCTTTCCTTTTGAGCTATTTGCTCATGTATTTCTTGCTGCTCGCAAGATAAGAGGCTACACTTTTGATAGTCATAGCTAAAAAATACCTAAAAATAAGTAACTTTTAGCTATGACCACCTGTTTATCTTAAGTTATATGTAAAAGAGCTAATAGATTTATATTAGTATACTAACTAATTTTTGTCAATACCTGGCAGCCGTTCTTATTTATGGCCAAGGTGTGTTCAAAATGGGCCGATAAAGAGTTATCTATGGTTTTATAGCCAAGACCTGCTTTTTTTATTTTCCAATCACCGGCCGCGGTTATCGGCTCAATACAAAACACCATCCCTTCCTGAATCACAAGACCGGTTCCATGCTCGGCATAATTAAGAACTTGCGGCTCCTCGTGAAGCCCCCGCCCAATGCCGTGGCCACAAAGATCGCGAACCACAGAAAACCCATTGTCTTCAACGTGTTTCTGGATAACGCTGCCAATATCTCCAAAATGGCCGCCGACCTTTACCTTTTTTATCCCTCTCTTAAGCGCTTCTTTGGTAACTTTTATGAGTTTTGCCGCGATCGGACTTATTCTTCCGACCGGCGCGGTAATCGCCATATCGGCATAAAAACCCTTATACAAAACTCCCAAATCCAAAGAAACGATATCTCCTTCTTTTAAAATCCTTTCAGATGGCGGACAGTGAACAACTTCGTCATTCACGGAAACGCAAAGACAAGCCGGAAAGACGCTGTTTGTATCTTTATCGTCTTTGTCTTGATAACCTTTAAACGCGCAGGCGGCTCCTAATTTTAAAATCAGGGCTTCAGCAGCCCTGTCTAATTCTTTTGTTGTTATTCCCGGTCGCACCATCTTTTCCAGTTCCTCCATAGCTTTAGCCAATATTTTCCCTCCCTTTGCCATAACCCTAATCTCTTTTTCGGTTTTAGTTCCGATATTCATTTTTAATTTTTTAGTTGTTATTTTGCACTTTTCGTTTTAAGTTTTTAGTTTCTTGAGGATGCTTTTGAAAACATTAACGACCGACTGCTCGCCATTTACCATTTTTACCTTCAATCCCTGTTCTTTGAATAAAGAAACCAATGGGACTGTTCTTTCTTCGTATTCAGCTATCCTGTTCTTTATAATTACTGGATTATCATCTTTTCGGGTTAGCAATTTTGAGCCGTCAAAAGGACACTTTTTCAAGTTTTTTGTTTCTTTAGTGAATAAAATAGAATGGCGAAGCAACTCGCAAGTTTTCCGGTGGGAATTTCTCCAAATCGTTTCTCTGGCGCTAAGCTTCAACAGAATAACACTGACATTCTTAACGCCGTATAATTTCTTTAAAACAGGCACTAATTGTTCTCCTTCGTATAAAGTTCGCGGGGAGCCGGAAAGCGCCGCGCCCTTGCTTTCCTTTCTTAATTCTTTGATTTTACCCTGAACCCAAAAATCAATTAAGGGAGGGCTCATTAAGGCACCCGAGTGCCTCAACTTTCTCTCATCGGTTAAAAAATATTTCCTTCCTCCGATTTTCACAAAATCACCATTCTTGATATTACTTAAATTAGCTTCAATAATTTTACTGGTTTCCAGGTGAAAAAGATTTAATCTTGCGGCCAACAACTCTGCCTGCGTCCCCTTGCCGGAACCCGGAGGACCCAACACGATAACAACTTGAAGTTTTTTAGAATGTTTCATAGTCCCTCATCTGTAATTGAGAATCAATTTGCCGAACGGTTTCCAAGATAACCGAAACCACAATCAGCAAAGAAGTGCCGCCGACCAAGAATTGGAATGACGATATGCCGGTGGCGCCTCCGACGGCTGACGGCAAGACCGCAATCACGCCCAGAAACAAGGCGCCAATAAGTAAAACCCTATTGAGAATATAGTATAAAAAGTTTGCCGTGGATGATCCGGGTCTTATCCCCGGCACAAACCCTCCCATCTTCTGCAGATTTGAAGATATGGTTTTGGGATCGAAGGTGACGGCGGTGTAAAAATAAGTGAACAGCACAACCAGAACGAAGTAAAAAATTCCGTATACCCATTGGTTCTGGAAAAAATTATTGACCGCCGTGAAGATATTGCCAACCACCCCGCCCTTACCAGCAAAAAAACTGGCTAACATTCCCGGAAAAAGTAAAATAGACAAAGCAAAAATAATAGGGATGACGCCGGCCGGGTTAATGCTTAAAGGCAAATAGGTGGAAACGCCGCCGTACATTTTCATTCCCCTTACCCTTTTGGCGTAGGAAACCGGAATGTTCCTTCTGGCTTCATTAACCAGCACCACCCCGGCAACGATGATTAAAGCGATGGCGAAAAATAACAAATAAGATGGTATTCTGGATGGATCGTAGGCAACAACGAATTGGCGAATGCTATTGGGAACATCTGAAACAATACCGGCAAAAATCAAAAGAGAAACGCCGTTCCCGATTCCTTTCTCCGTAATTAATTCTCCCAGCCACATCAAGAATACCGTGCCGGCCGTGGCGGTAAGCATAGAAGCCAAAAGAATAAAAAACGGCATTTCGTCTATAACATTCTGCCGTTGGAATAAAACCAGCATCGCGTAGGCCTGCATCATCGCCAAAGGAAACGTCAGCACTCTTCCGTATTGATTAATCTTGCGGCGTCCCTGTTCTCCTTCTTCTTTGTAGAGTTTTTCCAGCTGGGGAAAAATCATTGTTAAAAGCTGGATGATAATGGTGGCGGTGATATAAGGCCCCAATCCGAGCAAAATAATTGATAAATTATCCAAAGCGCCTCCCGTAAAAACATTAAGCAGACCGAAAACTTGGAAACTGTCGAAAAATTCCTTCATCTTTGAAGCATCAATACCGGGAATGGGTATATTAGCCATTATTCTAAAAACAACGAAGATACCCAAAACAAACAGGATTTTGTTTCTCAAGTCCCTTATCTTAAAAATCTGGATTATCTTTTGGAACCACATAATTTCAATCTCAAACGTCAAAATTCAAATCTCAAATTCTTTACTTTATTCGGCCGCCGGCTTTCTCAATAATCGTTTTTGCCCCTTGAGACAATACGCAATCTTGAATGCTTAAGGCCTTGGTTATACCGCCTTTTCCTAAAATTTTTATTGCCGGCATTTTGTTCTTGAATTTTTCTATCAAACCTTTTTCCAACAATGTCTTGGGCGAAACTTTTTCTCCTGTTTGGAACTTTTTCTCCAGATCCGCAGTATTGACTATCGCGAATTTGCCTTCTTGAGGTTTAAACCTATAACCTCTCAACTTGGGGTATCTTTTGATCAATTCTCTGACAATCGGCTGAAACTTCCTGCCAGCCCTGGATTTTTGCCCTTTCATTCCTCTTGAAGAATAAGTGCCGCGCTTTCCTCCTCGGCCAACCCTTTTGGATTTCCTATTTTTATGAATGGGTTTAAGTTGATGCAGCTGCATAAACGTTTTTTAAATTAAAAATATAAAAGTAAAAACTATGATTTTAAGCTAAAAGTTGCTTAAATTTCATCCAGTTTTTAACCTTTCGTTTTTGGTTTTTAGTTTGCGCAGGGCTTCAATTGCCGCCCTGGCATTGTTGAGCTTATTATTCGTTTTACCCAACACTTTTGAAGAAACGTTCTTAATGCCGGCCAAGTTGCAAATAACCCTGGCGGTCCCTCCCGCCACCAATCCCCGACCCTTTCCTTGGGGTCTAAACAAAATTTTAGCCGAACCGAATTTGGCGGAAACTTCGTGCGGAATAGTATCTTTCACCAAAGGCACCAAAATCAGATTTTTCTTCGACATCCTGGTAGCTTTATCTATGGCTTGCGCAACATCCAATCCTTTTGCTACTCCAACCCCAACCTTACCCGACTTATTGCCAACCACGACAACGGCCCTAAATCGAAACCGACGACCGCCAGCCGCCACTCTGGTAACGCGAGCCAGGTCTAAAAGCTTCGATTCAAATTCGGATTTCTTTTCGTTAGAAACAAACCTGTTTGTCTTTTCTTTTCCTCTAAACACTTTAATTTTTAATTAATCTTTTTAATTATGAAATGTAATTAGCCGTCTTGATTATGAAGCGTAATTGGCTTTTTAATCTTTAAAATTTCAATCCCCCGTCTCTGGCGCCCTCTGCCAATGCCTTTATTACTCCGTGATATTTGTATGCGCCGCGATCAAATGTCACCTCTTCTATCTTCTTAGCTAAAGATTTCTGGGCGATCAGCTTTCCGACAGCGTAAGCCAACAAAGAATTGTTGCTTTTTATGTTTTCTTTTTTTTCTACTCCTTTTTTCTGCAAAAAAAGCGCCGATTTCTTATCTACCTCCAAGTCGTTAGATGACGCTAATACGCTGGCATTGTCGCTACCAATCAATTGGACATAAATATGATTGTTAGAACGAAAGACGCAAAGGCGCGGCCTATCCGCAACGCCACGCGCCTTAGCTCTTACCCTTCTCTGTCTTCTTTGTTGTTGTCCTTGTTTGTTTATCATAAATAATAGGTTCGTTATCAATTCTATTTGGTAGCGACTGCCTTCTTGCCCGTCTTTCTTCTTACTATCTCTCCCAAATATCTTATCCCTTTCCCTTTGTAAGGTTCTGGCTTGCTGATTTTGCGTATATTGGCCGCGGTCTGGGTGACTAAGTTTTTATTAATCCCGGAAACGGTGATGATGTTTTTCTCAACCGTAAACTTTATGCCCATGGGAGCTTCAAACGGAACGGAATGAGAAAGACCTACATATAAGACCAATTTATCTCCTTCAAGCAACGCTCTGAAACCAATGCCTTCAATAGATAATTTTTTTTCATACCCCGCAGTCACCCCAATAACCATATTGCTAATCAAAGCCCTTGTCAAACCCCATAAGGCCTTGGTTTCTTTCGCCTCAATCTGGGGACTTAGAAGAATTTTCCCATCCGCAATAATCATTTTAATTTCCGGCCTAATCTCCATCTGCAGTTCTCCCTTGGGACCCCTCACGGTAACTCTCTGCCCAGCCAGCTGGACATCTACGCCCTCTAAAATAGTAATTGATTTTTTGCCTATTCTGCTCATAAAACGTTGTTTGACAGTTTACCAGACGACGCAAATCATTTCGCCGCCCAATCCCGCCTTCTTAGCATCTTTATTGGTCATTAAGCCCTTAGGAGTAGAAATAACAGATATGCCGTACCCCTCTTTGACCTTTCTAATTTTTTTTGATCGAAAATAAATCCTCTGGCCGGGTTTGGATACCCTGGCGATATCGGAAATGACTGGCTTTTTATCTTCGTACTTTAGAGTTATCTCGAGTATTCTTTTGACCCCTCTTCCTTTTTTCTCCACCTCCTTAATAAACCCTTCTTTTTTAAGAATCTTGGCTATTTCATACTTTAAATTAGAAAATGGAATAACAACCGTCTCCTTTAAAACGGCTTGTGCGTTCTTGATGCTATTAAACATATCTGTGATTGTGTCTCTCATATACTTATTCTTCAACTGGCTTATGATGACCCTAAACTTGCTGCAGGATTACCAGGATGACTTTTTGATGCCGGGAATCAATCCCTGGTTTGCCATTTCTCTAAAACAAATACGGCATAATTCAAAATCGCGCATATAACCTTTTTTTCTGCCGCAACGAAAACAGCGTCGAGAGATACGACTCTTAAATTTAGGCTTTTTTAACGATTTTGCAATTTGAGCTTTAGTTGCCATATTATCCTTGGTCAAATTAAAAATTAAAATCGAAAAGCTAAAAAATAAAAATGATTTTTAAAAATTAAATTTTAGACCCTTCTTGGCCGTTTTTCATCTTTAATTTTTACTTTTTAATTTAACTCTTAATCGGAAACCCTAATAGTTTTAACAATTCTATCCCTTCCTCTTGCGTTTTAGCGTTAGTGGTGACTGTAACTTCCAAACCGAAAATATTTTTTACTTTCTCTGGCATTATTTCTGGGAAAATAATATGTTCTTTTATGCCATAGGTCAAGTTTCCTTTCTTGTCAAATGATTTCTGGTCGATACCGCGAAAATCTCTCATTCTTGGTAAAGCGATATTAACAAATCTTTCCAGGAAATCATACATTCTTGATTTCCTTAAAACAACGGCGGCTCCCAAGATCATCCCTTCTCTTACCTTGAATCCGGATATGGATTTTTTTGTTTTTTTTAAGACCGGATGCTGACCGACGATCATCCCTAAATCATTCAAAATGGCCTCGTAAATCGGTTTTTGTTCGGCAGGAGACTTGCCAGAAACGAGACGGCCGAAACCAGTATTCACAACTACCTTGACGATTTTGGGCACCGCCATCTTGCTTTTATAATGGAATTTCTCCGTCATTTTGGGAATCGCTTCTTTTTTGTATTTTTCTTGTATCGTTAACATAAATTACGATTGAGATTGACCGCACTTCCGGCATACTCTATATTTTTTCCCATCATCGGCGACAAGATAACCGATTCTAACCGCTTCTTTGCACTTCATGCAAATAACTTTAGCATTGGAAGCGTCAAAAGAAAAAGGCATCTCTACAATCTGTCCTTTTTCTCCAGATCGGCGCGGTCTAACGTGCTTTTTTCTTAAATTCACGCCCTCGACAACTATCCTGCGCGTTTTAGGAAAAACTTGCAAAACTTTCCCCTTTTTGCTTCTATCTTTTCCGGCAACAATTAGAACTGTGTCGTTTTTCTTAATTTTCATACAACGAATAATTGCGAATTTTAATCACGAATATTGACTAATACCCACTCGGGATAATTCGTTTTAGATTAGTGATTTATTGTCAATCATACCAGTTCTACGGCTAAGGTTGCTATTTTATCAAATCCTTTATCTTTCAATTCTTTAGCTATCGGACCAAAGAGTCTGCCTCCCTTTGGCTCTTTGGTTTTACCGTCTAAAATTACGACGGCGTTGTCGTCAAATCGAACATATATGCCATTGGATCTGCGTAGAGATTTTTTCTGGCGAACTATTACCGCTCTCACCACTTCATGCTTCTTTACAATTTTTCTGGGATCCGCCTCTTTGACGGCGCCAACAATAATATCGCCTATGCGAGCGTAGCGGCGACGAGTACCTCCCAAAACCTTAAAACATTGCACGATTTTTGCGCCCGTATTATCCGCTACTTTTAACATTGTTCTTGGTTGGACCATAATCTTAGAATTTATAATTGAGAAAATAGAAATCAGAATGTTTCTATTTTCTATTTTCTATTTTCTTTATTACCCTCCACTTCTTATCCTTGCTGATCGGCTTACACTCTTCAATAACAACCGTATCGCCCACCTTATATTCTCTCTTTTCGTCATGGGCTTTGTACTTATTGTGAAACTTGTATCGTTTCTTGTATTTCGGGTGTATTTTTATCCTTTCCACGCGCACCACAACGGTCTTTTGCATTTTATCTGAAACGATTTTCCCTGTAAGTTGTCGCTTTGGCATTAATGATGAATAACAGCTAAACCATTCTAACTGTTATATTTTTTTATATTATCTATAGTATTATTATTTTTGAGTATCGTTAACGTTCTGGCTATATTTTTCCTTGTCTTTCTTATCTCTCGAACATTTTTTACTTTACCCGATGATAAATCAAAACTCAACAATCTCAATTTTTCTCTCTGTTCCTGAAGAACATTTTGCAATTCATTCTTGGATTTTTGCCGTAACTCGTTAACTTTCATAAAGCTGGAAAGGATTATTTTTTCACAAAACGCGTTTTAATAGGCAGTTTATCTGCCGCTTTACTCAAGGCATCTTTCGCTTCTGATTCTTTAATGCCTTCTAATTCAAAAAGTATTCTTCCTGGTTTTATTGGAAAGACGTAATGATCAACGCTTCCTTTGCCCCCTCCCATTGGCACTTCGGTGCCTTTCTTGGTTACGGGCTTATCCGGAAAAATCCTTATCCATAATTTCCCTCCTTTTTTTAAATACCGAATAATGGCTCTTCTGGCGGCTTCAATTTGACGAGCGCTAATCCAACGAGCCTCCAAGCTTTTCAACCCGAAAGCGCCAAATACTAATTCGGCGCCGCGCCTATCGATCCCTTTACTGCGTCCCTTTCGCCATTTGCGATGTTTTACTTTTTTGGGCATCAAAATGCTCATGTTTTTAGCTTTTTATATTTTTATTTCTCAAACTTCTCTCCCTTATATAGCCACACCTTAATCCCGACCGCGCCATAAGAGCAGTGGGCTTCGGCCTTGGCAAAATCAATGTCTGCCCGAATAGTTTGGAGCGGTAATTTTCCTTTTTTCAACCACTCCCTTCTGGCTATTGACGCTCCGTCCAATCTGCCAGATAGCTCTATTCTTGCTCCTTGAATGGTTTTATAAACGGCGATTTTATCCAGGGTCTGCTTCAGTACTCGGCGAAAAGGCATTCTTTTTTCAATCTGTTGGGCGATTAATTGCGCTATCAAAGAAGCGGAGGACCAAGGGTCTTTAATCTCTTTAACCTCAATCCTTAATTCTTTAATCGGCGAAGCGCTGTCTTTAATTTTCAAAAAGGATTCCAGTTTTTTCTTTAGTTCTTCGATGCCTCCGCCACCCCGTCCAATAATAAGACCCGGCCGGGCACTGGTAATAATAATATTCATTTTTTCGCGCAGTCCTTCAGTTTCAACTTTCTCAACCGCCATGTTGGCTAATTTCTCTTTCAAAAAATCTCTGATTTTCGAATCTATTTTAAGTTCCGCGGAAGGTTTCTTTCCGTAAAATCCCCTGAAACTCCAATCAGTTATTTCTTTTATTCTAAAGGCTTTTGGATTTACTTTGTGAGACATATAAATATTATCAAAAATCAAAACGCTTTTCTTCTAAACATCTTCTTAGCGTCTTGTTTTGAAACGGGCCTTGCTGTCTTGGAAGCTGATCGGAACCTTGGCCTTTGTTGCCTTGGCGTCCTTCCTGTTTCTTTATCTTTCGATTGATCCGCGGATAATTCAGCGGCCTTCTTGCTCCGTGACGACTTCTCGTCAATCTCTTGCAAGAACAAAGAAATATGAGAAGTTCTTTTCTGTATTCTCGCTGCGCTGCCTCTGGCTCTTGCGCGCCATTTCTTCCTTATTGGCCCACCGTCAATATCTATTTTGGCAATATAAAGGTTTGACTCATCTGTCTGAAAATTGTTTTTGGCGTTGGCAACGGCCGAATTCAAAAGCTGGAGTATTGGTTTGGCCGATCTCTTAACGACAAAACTCAACATTCTCCGTGCTTCTTTCGCCGATTTTCCCCTGATCAAATCTGCGACCAATCTCACTTTTCTGGGGGCAATATTAAGATAACGAAGACGAGCTATGGTTTTCATTTTTTAACTCACTTTTTTATATTTTCTGGAATCGGCGTTTCGACTTTCTTCTCCAATTCTTTTTGCATCTTGCCTCCGTGTCGGGAAAACTTGGTGGTCGGAGAAAATTCGCCCAAACGATGACCAACCATTTCTTCGGTTACCTTAACAACAATAAAATCTTTCCCATTATGAACACCGAAAGTAAACCCAATCATTTCAGGAGAAATAGTAGAACCTCTATACCATGTTTTAACGATTTCTTTTCCGCCTGGCTGTATTTTTTTTAGTTTAGCCAGTAATTTTTCCGCCACATAGGGCCCTTTTTTTATACTTCGCGCCATGTTTTTTGTTAATTCGTATTATTTATTTCTTCTTTCTCCTCTGCAAAATAAATTTGCTTGTCCATTTCTTTTTATCTCTGGTTTTAACTCCAAGGGCCGGTTTGCCCCAGGGCGTTTTTGGATGTTTCATGCCAATAGGCGATCTTCCTTCGCCGCCCCCATGTGGATGAGCCACCGGAGCCATTGCCGTGCCGCGGACAGTTGGCCTAATGCCCCTCCATCGTGATTTTCCCGCTTTCCCTAATTTAACATATCTTTTCTCCGGATAAGATACAGCTCCGATGGTGGCAAAACAATCTCCTGAAATTTTTCTTATTTCTCCGGAAGGCATTTTTAAGTGCGTGTAAACTCCTTCTTGCGCCAATACTTTCGCCGCCGTGCCAGCGCCTCTCACCATTTTGCCGCCTCTGCCAGGCTCAAACTCAATATTGCAAATATCTGAACCGGAAGGGATATTTTTCAATTTCATCCTGTTGCCAGTTTTAATATCAGCGTTATCCGCAATAATAATTTCGTCTCCCACTTTTAAATCATGCGGTGCGATAATATATTTTTTATCTTTGTCTTGATACTCCAGAAGAGCAATAAAGCTGGTTCTGTTTGGATCTCTTTCTAAAGCTACCACCTTAGCCGGCACGTTAATTTTTGCTTGACCAAAGTCGATGACGCGATAATGCCTCTTGGCTCCGCCGCCTCTATGTCTAACCGTAATCCTGCCAGAGGAACCTCTGCCGCTTCTTTTTTTCAGGCGAACAAGTAATTTTTTCTCCGGCTTTTTTTTGGTTAATATTTTTTTCATCTTCTGTTGTCTATATATTGTAAGTTAGCGCGGCAATACCTCAATTTTCTGACCTTCTTTTATTTTAACGATGGCTTTGCGATAACCTTTTCGCCACCCCTTGTTCCTGCCGAATCTTCTTGCTTTTGGGGGAATTTTAACCATTCTCACTCCCACAACATTAACCCCATAAATCCCTTCAATAGTTTTTTTAACGTTAACCTTATTGGCTTTTAACCTAACGTTGAAAGTGTATTGATTTTTTTTCAACAGGTCCGTAGCTTTCTCGGTAATGTGCGGATGAAGCAATAAAGAATGGTCTCGAGAGAAAGATTTTTCTTGTCTGGTTTTTGACTGCGCCGTCGAAACCAATTGCTCTTGAGAATTTCCTGTTGATTCCGCTTTTGTTTTTAATCGCTTTACCGTTTTATTTTTCTTTTCTGGCGCTTTCTTTCTTTTTAATAAATTGATTAATGCCATAAGTTTTTACAAAATTTCTTTAATTACCTTGATGCTTTCTTTTGGCAGGATTAAATATTTGTAGCTCATCAAGTCCAAACAATTTAGATCTCTTGCCTGCATTGTTTTAAGATTGGGAAGATTTCTCAAAGCCAAAATGGCATTTTTCTCCAAGGAAGGCAGGGCGATTAAACAGGTTGATTTTTTAAGCGGAAGGCTTCTGATTACTGTTTCTGCCAGCTTTGTCTTGGGTTTAGCAATATTGAAATTATCTAACACAAACAATAAACCGTTTGCCGCTTTCGCCGATAAGACCATTTTCAACGCAGATCTCCTCATTTTTTTTGATATCTTTCTTCCAAACATCTTTTCTTTTGATGGGCCGAAAGTCACGCCACCTCCTTTCCACAACGGAGATCTGATGGAGCCGTGCCGCGCCCGACCAGTTCCTTTTTGTTTCCACGGTTTCTTTCCCCCGCCAGACACTTCGCTCCTGCCCTTGGTATGGGCAAGATTATTTCTCCTGTTCGCCATCTGGACAGTAACAACCTGATAAACCAAATCGGGACTCATTTTAATTTCGAATGTTTCCTTGGGCAAAATAACCGTACCCGCTTCTTTGCCATCTTGATTATAAACAATGGTTTTCATAGAAATCATCCTTTAATTTCAAGAAGCGTTCTACTTCTTCCCGGAACCGATCCTTTAATCACCAATAAATTATTTTTCGGATCAATTTTAATGATTTTCAGATTTTTCGTAGTGATTCTAACATTCCCCGTACGCCCTGGCATTTTCTTGCCTTTTACCACTCTTTGCGGAAAAGATGAGCCAATAGACCCTACTGTCCTTTCTTCGTGTTTCGTGCCGTGAGTGGCTGGTCGCCCGGAAAAACCCCACTTCTTAACGGCGCCGGCAAATCCTTTTCCTTTAGATACCCCTGCAATCTTAACGATAGCGCCCTCCTGAAAAACAGAAACATCTGTTATGTCGCCTATCTTATGGTTGACAACCTCTACGCCGTTACTAAATTCTTTGACGTACCTATACGGCGTTTTCCTTTTGGATTTCCCGATTTTTCGGTCTTTGAGTTTTTGGAATCCGACCTGAATCGCATCGTAACCATCTTGGTCTTTTGTTTTGACTTGAGTTGTTTCGCAAGGACCCGCCTCAATCAAAGTAACGGGAATTTCATTACCCTTTTCATCAAACACTTGGGACATTCCGATTTTTAATCCTAATATAAATTTCATAATCTTTCTTGGAACTTAAAAGCTGGGCACTAGCCCAGCCGCCCATTTCAATCTAGACTAGTATCGCGATAACATTAATAATTGTTATTGGCTCCAATTTTCATCTTCTTAAAAAAGAATACTACATCTTAATTTCGATATCCACGCCGGCGGGCAATGTCAGCTCCATTAAAGCGTCAATCACTTTAGGGTTTGGGTTAATGATGTCTATAATCCTTTTATGAACTCTCATCTCAAATTGCTCTCTCGCGTCTTTATGGACAAAAGAGGACCGGTTAACCGTATACTTGCGGATTTCGTTGGGCAGAGGAATCGGCCCCTGAAACTCAACCCCGTAGCGAGAAGCTGTTTCAATAATCTCTTTTGCGGAATTATCAATTACTTTATGGTCATAGGCCCTAAGCTTTATCCTAAGCTTGGGCTTGACCTCTATTTCTTGTGCGGCTTTTTTGGCTGACATCTTAAAAGAACAATTGAACCGTATTGTTTTTTACGAAAGGACTGGCCTTTCATTCTCGCAATACGGTTGATTAATGTTATCTTTGTATTCCTGTTGTTTACTTTACTATCTTAATCACTACTCCTGCGCCGACGGTCTTCCCGCCCTCCCTAATAGCGAACCTTTGCTTCTCTTCCAGGGCAATAGGAACAATCAGCTTAATTTTCAAATTGACTGTATCTCCGGGCATAACCATCTCTGTGCCTTCTGGTAAAACTACGTCGCCAGTTACATCGGTTGTCCTGAAATAGAATTGGGGCTTATATCCCGTAAAGAAAGGGGTGTGTCTTCCACCTTCTTCTTTGGCTAAGATATACACTTCGGATTCATATTCCGTGTGCGGCGTAATACTGCCTGACTTTGCCAAAACTTGTCCTCTCTCCACGTCTTCTTTTTTCAGCCCTCTCAATAATATTCCGACATTGTCTCCGGCGCGCCCTTCATCAAGTATCTTATTAAACATTTCGGCGCTTATAACCGTTGTCTTGGCAGTTGGCTTTAAACCGACTAATTCTACTTCTTCATTGGCTTTGACAATGCCTCTTTCTATCCTGCCCGTGGCAACTGTGCCCCTTCCCTCAATGGAAAAGACGTCTTCTACGGCCATAAGGAAAGGTTTATCGGTTTCCCTGACGGGATCTGGAATATGTTCGTCAACGGCATTCAATAATTCCAAAATCGGCTTAGCGGCTTCGTCATCGGCTGACTTTGTTTCAAGCGCTTTAACTGCTGATCCGCGGATAATAGGAATTGTATCTCCCGGGAAATTATACTTCTTAAGTAATTCTCTAACTTCGCTCTCAACTAAATTAATAATTTCGGGATCGTCCACCATGTCGCATTTGTTCAAAAACACAACGATCGCTGGCAGTCCTACCTGTCGCGCCAGAAGAATATGCTCTCTTGTCTGGGGCATAGGACCGTCGGGAGCTGAAACAACCAAAATAGCGCCGTCCATTTGAGCCGCTCCGGTAATCATGTTTTTAATATAGTCGGCGTGTCCCGGACAATCAATATGAGCGTAATGCCTCTTCTCGGTTTCATACTCTAAGTGCGAAATGGAAATCGTCAGCCCCCTCGCCTTTTCTTCGGGAGCCGCGTCAATTTGATCAACGCTTTTTTGGCCGCTGGTATTCATTCCCTTCATGCTCAAAACATGAAGAATGGCGGCGGTCAAACTGGTTTTCCCATGATCAACATGACCAATTGTTCCGATATTGATATGGGGTTTTACTCTTTCGAATTTTCCTTTTTCTGCCATAGTTTATCGTGAAACATGAATCTTGAAGCATGAAACGTAATCAAGGTTTCGCGTTTCAAGTTACAAGTTTCAAGAGTTTTATTTATGTCTTGATTATATTTATTATTCTATATTGTTCAAGAAAAATGTCAATCAATTATTTACCCTTTCCTTCAACGATCGCCTGAACGATATTCTGGGGAACCTCTTCGTAATGGTCAAATTCCATTGTAAAGGTTCCGCGTCCTTCGGTCAAGGACCTTAGAGCGGTGGCATAACCAAACATTTCGGCTAACGGCACTTGGGCTGAAACAACTTTCATATTTATCCTGTCGTTTGTTTCTTCTATTTTACCCCTTCGAGAAGCTAAATCCCCAATGGCGTCGCCAAAAAAATCAGCGGGCACCACCACCTCCATTTTCATTACCGGTTCCAGCAATATCAACTTGGCTTTTCTTACCGCTTCCTGCAAAGCCATGGATCCGGCAATCTTAAAAGCAACTTCCGAAGAATCAACTTCGTGGAAAGAACCGTCATACAGAGCTACTTCAATATCAACCAATGGATAGCCCGCCAAAACGCCTTTACCCATTGCTTCTTTAATCCCTTTTTCAGTCGCCGGAATAAATTCGCGCGGTATAACTCCTCCTTTGATTTCGTCAACGAACTCAAAACCGCTTCCCCTTTCTTTTGGCGTCACTCTTAAGAGCACGTGGCCATATTGCCCTCGGCCACCAGACTGTCTGATATATTTTCCTTCGGCCTCTGCTTCTTGCTTGATCGTTTCCTTGTAGGCAACCTGCGGTTTCCCGACGTTTCCCTCTACTTTAAATTCCCGTCGCATCCTATCGGTGATAATTTCCAGATGAAGCTCTCCCATGCCAGAGATAATCGTCTCTCCGGTTTCCAGATCTGTATTGGTCCTAAAAGTAGGATCTTCTTCGGTCAACTTTCTTAAAGCCAAACTCATTTTTTCCTGGTCCGCCTTAGTTTTTGGCTCTATTTTAATAGATATAACCGGTTCCGGAAAACTAATTTTCTCCAACAAGATAATATCATTTTCGTCGCACAAAGTGTGGCCCGTAGAAGTATCTTTCAAGCCAACCGTTGCTACAATGTCACCAGTAAACACTTCTTTCACTTCGTCTCGACCCGCGGCGTGCATCCTTAAAATACGACCTATCCTTTCTTTAGCGCCGGTCGTTGAATTCAATACATAGGAACCGCTCTCCAAAACTCCGGAATAAACCCTAAAATAAGTTAGGGTACCAACGTAAGGGTCAGTGGCAACCTTAAAGGCCAGCGCCGAAAATGGACTCTGGTCATTGGCTTCTCTCTCAACCTCTTCACCGGTTTTGGGATTGGTCCCTTTAATAGCGGGAAGTTCTGTCGGAGCTGGCAAATAATAACAAACCGCGTCCAGCAATGACTGCACTCCCTTATTTTTCAAGGCGGAACCGCACAACACCGGAACCAACCTATAGTTAATAACCGCCTTCCTTAGAACCTCCTTAAGCGATTGAACGGAAATTTCTTCCTTGACCAAATATTTTTCCAGAAGCGTTTCATCTTCGCTAACAATCTTTTCTATCATTTTTGCCCTCCATTCTTTGGCTTTCTCCAGCAGATCGGCCGGGATGTCTTCCATTTCAACCGTCTGTCCAAAATCTCCTTTGAATCTTAACGCTTTCATTTCTAAAAGGTCAATTAAGCCCTCGAGATTTTCTTCTTGTCCGATTGGTAACTGAAGAGCGACGGCGTTAGGAGATAATTTTTGAAAAATAGAATCTAAGCTTTTTTCAAAAGAAGCGCCCATCCTGTCCAACTTATTGATAAAACAAATTCGGGGGACTTTATATTTGTCGGCTTGATGCCAAACGGTTTCCGATTGCGGCTCCACCCCGGAAACTCCGTCAAATACCACCACCGCACCATCCAACACCCTCAAAGACCTCTGAACTTCAGCCGTAAAATCAATGTGTCCGGGAGTATCAATGATATTTATCTGATATTCATTTTCCTTTTTTCTTTCCACTCCTTGAGGCGTCCAAAAACAGGTAGTGGCGGCGGCAGTAATAGTAATACCCCTTTCTCTTTCTTGTTCCATCCAATCCATTATTGCCTGACCTTCGTGCACCTCGCCGATTTTATGAGAAACACCGGTATAAAAAAGCACCCTCTCCGAAACAGTGGTTTTGCCAGCGTCGATATGAGCGATAATCCCTATGTCTCTGTATTTTTCTATTGGATAAATGCGCGGCATAATAAAAAATTCAAGATGCAAAAATTAAAAGTCAAAATTACAATTCAAAATTAAAAATTACTTCTCAAAAAAATAAATATATAAAAATGAAAATAAAAGAGCTAGTAATGGAACAAGCCAAACTGCTATTTTAAACCCTTTACTATATCCTCCTCGCTGTTTACGTTCTTCCTGAAGACGTTTCCAAAGTTCGGATAAAATTAGTCCTTTCTATAATTGCAAAAATTTTAAACTATAATTTTTTATGATATTCCCTAAACGCTCTCAAGCAAGGGAATAAACTTTTGGGGCAACCCGCAAAAACTTCCAAACGAGGCAACAAATTTTAAAGCAACTTTCGCAGTTCCGTCGGCACGGTCCGAGCACATAACATTTTATGTGCTCGGCGACGGAACGAGAATGTAGATAGTCAAATCTCGCTGGGATTTGAACTATCGGTACTTTAAAATTTCGTTGCCGAGCGCCCTCACCAGCCAAAATGCGCAAAAGCCCTGTTGGCTTCAGCCATACGATGAGCGTTTTCTTTCTTCTTCACAGCGGTGCCCGTATTGTTTGAAGCATCAATCAATTCTTGCAGTAACCTTTCTCTCATCGGCTTTCCTTTTCTCGACCGAGCGGCCTCAATGATCCAGCGCATTGCCAACGTCAGCTTCCTTTCTCCTTTTACTTCTCTTGGCACCTGATAAGTGGCGCCGCCAACTCTCCTGGGCTTCACTTCCAGCAAAGGAGAAACGTTCTGTAAAGCCAAATCAAAAACCTCCAACGGGTTTTTCTTGGTCTTGTCTTTGATTGCGTCAAAGGTATTATAAACAATCTTCCTCGCAATCGTCTTTTTCCCTCTTCTCATTATATAATTAACAAATTTTTCCACCACGACGTTCTCGTAAAGAGGATCGGGCTGTATCTCTTTTCTTGCTTTTCTTTTTTTTGCCATATTCCAAAGTCAAATCTTAAAAGTAAAAATTAAAAACAATTAAGAATTTGTGGTTATATCAATTTTAATCATAAATTACGGTTTTTCCTTCTTCGTTTTAGATTGGCGCGAAGCGCGATCACTTTGCTTTTTTGGTTCCGTATTTGCTTCTTTCCTGTTTCCTGCCTTCCACGCCGCCGGTATCCAAGACGCCCCTCACAATATGGTATCTTACCCCAGGCAAATCTTTCACCCTGCCCGACCTAATCAAAACTATCGAGTGTTCTTGCAAATTATGTCCTTCGCCGGGGATATAAGCGGTAACCTCCATACCATTGGTCAATCTGACTCTGGCGACTTTTCTTAGGGCGGAGTTTGGTTTCTTAGGGGTCGCCGTAAAAACTTTAACGCAAACTCCTTTCTTAAACGGAGAAAAATACGACTTTGGCCTGTTCTTTAAAACATTGAACCCAAACGCCAAAGCCGGCGTTTTGCTGCGCTTAATCGCTTTTTTTCTTCCTTTTCTAACTAACTGATTGATAGTGGGCATGTTTCAAATTAAAAACGAAAAAGTAAAAACAAATCTAATTAATGGGTTGAGGTGTTTATCCTCGCGTGAAATAAATCAAAGCGCTGGCCCGGTGGAACAATTTCGAACAAATTATTTCTGGGCAACGCCCATTCGAAATTCTTCTGCTGGGCTTAGCGCTCTTCCTAAAATTAGCAAATAATTTCTGCGCTGTCAATAAACTTAGAAACCTCGACTTTTAACGGTCAACTTATTCAAACAACAATCTCAATGATAACAAGGCGCCGATGCCAAGCAAAAATACGATAAAGTTAATAAACGGCACTTTGGTTTTCTCTTTAATCTCCGGTATCAAGTCGGAAGCCGCAATATATATGAAAGAACCAGCGGCAATCGGCAAAAGAACCGCGATGGACGATTCTACTTTTTCCAAAACTAAAAATCCAATAATGCCTCCTAAAACAGCGACAACGGCTGACAAAAAATTTAAAAGAAGCGCTCTTTCTTTTTTGAAGCCCGCGTAAACCAACGCTCCAAAATCTCCCAGTTCCTGCGGGACTTCGTGCAGTATCACAGCCAATGTTGTCGCAATGCCCACCGAAACATTCGCTCCGAATGAAGCCGCAATAATCAAACCGTCAATAAAATTATGCACTCCGTCCGAAAGCAAAATCAAGTAAGAAAATGGATGAATTTCAGGATGGCTGTCGTGATGGTGATGGTGCCAATGTATAAATTGCTCTAAGACGAAAAAGACGCAGAAACCAAGCACCAAGTACAAAAATGAAAATAATATGCGGTTCTCGTCAAAACCTACCAGCTCAAGAGATTCCGGTATTAAGTGGAAAAAAGCGTCTCCCAATAAAGCGCCAGCCGATAAACTCACCAAAGTAATCAGAATTTTGTTGAGGACCCGACCGCTTAAATAGAGCATCAGGGCGCCGACAAAGGAAACCAAACTCACCAATAAAGTGCTTATTAAGATATAAGACAAGGTATTCATAAAAGTTTACTCTTGGAGGGTTTTAACACTTTTTCTTTGGCTATTCTCAATGCGATCTTTCTTGGGTTTTCATTTTGCTTTAAGCTTTGCCCAAGAACCGTCCTCACCGACTTTGTTATTTTTTCTTCAACCAATGAAAACATTTTTTTAAGATGATACCCTTTATACTCGGAGTATGAAGAAATCACGCCGCCCGCGTTAGCGATAAAATCAGGGACAAACAAAATCCCCTTTTTAAATAGTTCTTCTTCTATACTTTCTCGCATCGGGATGTTGGCGGCCTCAATAATAATTCCGGCGTTAATCCTGTTTTTGTTGTTGTCGTTGATAACATCAGTTACGGAAGCCGGAATTAAAATTTCAGCCGGCACCGCCCAGAAATCATCACCGCTAAGTCGTTTTGCCTTTCCCGCATAATCCACGATTCTCTGGTTAGCTTTTATTAATTTCCCAATTTTGTCTTCATCAAATCCGTCCTCGCAAAAAATTGCGCCGCCATGATCAGCGATAGCGATTATTTTAGCCCCCATTTCGGTTAAGAATTTATAAGTAAATGTTCCCACGTTTCCAAACCCATGAATCGCCACGGTCATTCCTTTAATGTCTCTGCCCAAGACCTCAACGGCCGTCTTGGCGGCATGGGCCACGCCAAAACCGGTGCTCCCGGCTTCGTGCGGAATACCGCATTTTTCCCATCCTTTTAAAACTTTAACGCAAAGATTTTCCGGCTTGCCGGTGGCAGAATTCCATTTCTTCGTCGCTTCCACAAACCATTGCATTTCTTTGGCTCCGGTATTGACGTCTGGTCCGGCGATGTATTTTTTGGGAGTAAAAACGTTAGTCGCTTTGGCAAAGCTTTGCACAAACCGCTTTTTCAGGTCGTCTGGACCGCCCGACCATATAATCCCGGCTTTTCCTCCGCCAAAAGGAATCCCGGCCACCGCATTTTTCCAAGTCATCGCTCTTGCCAATCTAAAAACCTCTTCTGCGGTAACGTTCGGCGTCATTCTGATTCCACCCTTTCCCGGCCCCAACGTGGTATTATCGATAACCAAAAAACCCTCCATTCCTATTTGAGGGTCATATACATTTATAATGTATTCCGGCCCAAACTCATCTCTTTGAATCATATATATTTATATTACTCGAAATAGAATTTATAACAAATTTTAAGAAAATTTTTGTAATAACACCCGAACGCAAGCTATTGACGAGATAATAAGAATATGCTACTATCAAAATAGCACGTTAAAAATATTTAGCTTGCAGGAAATACAAAAAGGAGAAACAGCCATGGTAGATGGAACAACCTCCGGATGGTTTGTAGAATTCCAAGCAGCAGTCCTAAGGGCGTTACCGCGCGACATTGCCCGCGATACTGCGCTCGAATGGATACGTAACGGCAAATTTCTCACCTCTGTTTTAAAACGGTGTTTGACCGGCGATTCTTCGCAAAAAGCACTACTAGAACAGACTCGAAGAGAAAACCGATTACGTGCCAGAAAAAAAGAAGAGCATCAATCATCCGAAGAGCGAAGACGCATCATATCTGAAGCATCAACTCTTCAAGAAGCGGCGGATAAGTTGGGGTTAACTCGGGAATATGTCCAGCAATTGAGAAAAGCTTACAATCTTTCGCCTTTTGAAAGACCAAAGCGCGCCATATCCGAAGAGCGAAGACGCATCATATCTGAAGCATCAACTCTTCAAGAAGCGGCGGATAAGTTGGGGTTAACTCGGGAATATGTCCAGCAATTGAGAAAAGCTTACAATCTTTCGCCTTTTGAAAGACCAAAGCGCGCCATATCCGAAGAGCGAAGACGCATCATATCTGAAGCATCAACTCTTCAAGAAGCGGCGGATAAGTTGGGGTTAACTCGAGAAGCTGTCCGACGCTACATCAAGAAGTACGACCTCGAACATCCCAAAGATCGTCGGGTCATCAAGATAACGCGGCGACGAGAAGCAGTGAGAGAAGTAGTGGCAACTCACAGGAAGGCAAAAAACCTACGCGATCGCTTCCACGCCTGGATACATCTTGACATCCCCAAAGAAAATCCAATGAATTCATGTTGGGGATGGACAGGACAGATAATAAATGGGTATCCACGCATACACTACTACTCTCAAGATAAAAAAACGTGTGTCTCTTTCAGCCCAGCCAAGGAACTTATGACGGTTTGCCGTCCCGAAATCACTTCAAGGATGAGCCGGGCAATATGCGGCACGCCGTATTGTCTAAATCCTTGGCACAGAGAACCCTATGATGTGTTTATAGGATGCGCCCTTCACAATATAACGCCTATGCGCAAGGCGAAGCCAAACCCATGGCTTCCGCGCCTGCAAACTCTTCCAACAGAAAACATGACGATTAGAGAAATTGTTGTAGCGTTAGGATTCGAACCGACACAATCTAATTATTATCGCTGTTGGAAAGCATTAAACAGAGCGAAACTGCCTTTTTTAAAAGGTAAAAAGTAACTATATTTCCCATAGCAATGTGGGAAATTTTTATTTCTGTTTCTGCAGCCATAAATATAAATCTTCCACGGCCTTAACGGCGTCGCCCATAGAAATATTATTTTGCTTGTATGGTTGGTCGGTAACGTCTCCCGCCGCCCAGATTCCCTCTAAAGAAGTCCGGCCAGTTTTATGGTCAATAACGATTTCACCATATTTATTTTGCTCAACCAAATCGCCGACAAACCCGCTATTAGGAAGCGACCCTATCTCCACAAAAACGCCTTGAACCTTAATCTCTTTTTCCTCGCCGGTTTTCCTGTCCTTATAAATCAAGCTTTCCACAAATTTATCGCCTTTAATCTCAACTGTTTCAGCCGAGGCAATCGGCGCCACTTTTTCTGAAGAGAAAACTTTGTCTCTGGTCACGGGATCTCCCTTAAATTCGTCGGCGTATTCTAAAATATAAACTTTCGGACAATACTCCAGTAGTTGTTGGGCGGATTCCAAACCTGCGTTTCCTCCGCCAATCACCGCAACCTCTTTATCGTGAAAAAGCGGCGCGTCGCAAGAAGCGCAATACACAATTCCTTTGCCATCAAATTCTGCGGCCCCAGGAATATCCAATCTTTTTCTCGTAGATCCGGCGGTAATAATCAGCGACTTGGCTTGGTATTTTTTATTTTTATCGGTTTCTACCTCAAAAAGCTTGGATTTTTCAAAATCCGCCGTCTTTGTAATTTTAACCGCTAACGATCCCTCGTCAAAATCCAAAACATCATCAGCGTACGCCTTAACATGCTCTTCTAATCTTTCCGCTAATTCTGTGCCCGGAAGCGACTTAATGCCAATAAAATTCTGCACCTCTGCGGAAACCTTTGACTGTCCTCCCCAATCCTTGCAAATTAGCAAGCTTTTGATTCTTTTCCTGGCGGCATAAACGCCGGCGGCAACCGCCGCTGGCCCGCCACCAATAATCATTAAATCGTAAACCATGGTAATATTTACCTTAACAAAAATAAAAAAATCCGCCAAATAAATAACGGCAAAGTCTTCTAAGTATTTCCTGACTAATTATACTGCCAACCAACCGCCGTCCACGTAAAACGTAGCGCCGGTAATATAACTTGATTCTTCTGAAGCCAGAAAAACAACCATGGCGGCAACTTCTTCCGATCGGCCGATTCTTTTTAAAGGCACTCTTTGCAATAACCCATCCATTGCTTCTTTGGTGATTTGAGCGTCCTGAATCATTGGCGTATCTATTGCCCCGGGCCCGATCGCATTAACAGTAATGCCAAGGCCAGCCCATTCAACGGCTAAGGATTCTGTCATACCGATTATACCTCCTTTTGAAGCGGTATAATGCGCCCCTCCCGCGATGCCAACTCCTACCTGCCCGGAAGCAATAGAAGCAATATTAATTATTCTGCCCCATTTATTCTTTGCCATTTCTTTTGCCGCTTTCTGCGCGCAGAAAAATTCTCCCTTAAGATTAATATCGATTAATTTATCCCACTCTTCTTCTGTAATGTCCAAAGCTGATTTTGGCGCATAAATTCCGGCGTTGTTTACTAAAATATCCATTCGGCCGAACTTTTTTACAGCTTCATCAAATACTTTTTCAATCTCGGATTTATTTGAAACATCCATTTTAAAAGCGGCTGCGTGGCCACCATTTGATTTAATTTCCGCTGCAACCTCCTCGCACTCGTCTAAATCAATATCTGTTACCGCAACCTTTGCGCCCTGATTAGCTAAAGCCAGCGCGTGGGCTTTTCCCATGCCGCGCCTTGCGCCGGTAATTAACGCTACCTTGTCTTTAAGCTCAAACATATCCTTATTTTATTTTAGCTTTACCAAGGAATGCAGTCAACTGAATCGCTAATAAGCATATCTTACTCAATAAGCTAAATTAATTTGTGCTGGCATTGGTATGTAATAAAATAAAAAAATCCGCCAAATAAATAGAAAAGGAGCGCATGCCTACACGCTCCTTTTATCCACAATCATCTAATTTTTTTGGCTAATAGAATTGTTATTACTGCGATGATTGCCCAAGTAATGTTTAATACCATTGCGGGCCATGCTTGTTGCGCAAAAGTATTCCAAATAATCCCTAACGCGCCAAAAAAGTTTAATAATTGATATATATATATGCCTGACCGGAAACTTTTTTCACAGAAACAAGACAATAAGCGACAAGGATTAATGTCATTCCAATCCAACCAGCTATAGTTGAAAGAAAAATCATATATCTTATTATGTCAAAAAACCCCGTCCATAGACAGGGTCTTTATCAAAACAAGTTTTTTGCTAACTATACAACTCAACTAATTGATTGATTTACGTTCCTGTTGCCACCTCAAAAATCTTATTTCTCTGTTTAGCACCCTTAACCATTCTAATCTTTGCCGCCGGAACTTTGAAATACGAAGCCAAAACACTAATCACCGCCTTATTCGCCAAGCCCTTTTCTGGCTTGGTTCTTATTTTCATATCAAAACTATCCTCCGATTTTTTAATGATTTCGTTCGTCTTTGATTTTGGAAAAACCCTTACTTTAACCAGCATTTAATTCATTTAAAATCAACTAATCTGCTATGTTCTACTTACTATTTACTATTTTTTGTTGATTCCGGTATAAAGAAGTTAGGCAATTATGAAAAGCTTTATTTTTCTCCTAATATTTATTCTATCTCTTTCTTTGGCTGCGCCAAAACCAGCTTTTGCGCAGGCGCAGCTGGACAAAGTTTTATTGCTCCAGCAAATTGAAATTCTAAAGCACGAGATTGAAGTTCTCAAATCGCTCGTTTTAAGTTTGAATTCGCGAAAAGTTCCTATCGCGGATGCCTTTATCGCAGTTCGGCTTTCCGACAACAAGGTTTTACTCGAGAGAAACCTCAACCAAGTGCATTCTATCGCTTCCATTACTAAACTAATGACATCGGTCGTTGCTTTAGAAAATATCGCCAGTAATCAAGAAATTACGCTCACCCAAGCAATGCTTGAACCTTTAGGCCACAGCCCTTCTCTTTTCTTGGGACTTAACATCGGCGCGGAAAATCTTCTCAAGGCCGCGCTAATCCAATCAAGCAATGACGCCGCAGAAGCCCTAACTTTTTTCGTTGGTAAAGAAAATTTTCTATCGCTGATGAATCAGAAGGCAAAAGAGCTTGGTATGCGCAATACTGTTTTTATTGACGCAAACGGATTACACCCCGGCAACCATTCCACAGCATCAGATATCGTAAAACTTATGTCATATATCTATAGCCAACACCCGGAGATATTACAAATTACCAAAAACAACGACTTTTGGCTTCCAGACGCCACGGGGCGCCGTCTCAAGTTCCAAAACGAAAATAATTTTTATCCTCTCGGAGAATTTGTTGGCGGTAAAACCGGCTATCTGGTGGAAGCCAAACAAACCATCGCCTCGGTTTTCAACGTCAATCAGGAACCTATAGCTATCATCTTGCTCTACTCCGACAATTTGCAGGCCGACGTTTTCGCTATTATAAATCAGCTAAAAAATAGATCTCTCGCACAGTAAAAATCTTTAATTTTGTTCGGAGTAGCTTTTTATTTGTAAATATCTTTCCGATGGCCGACATCCAATAGGCGGATTTCTTCATTAGCGACGAATTTAAAAATCACACGATAATCCTTCCCCAACCTAAAAGAATGGTAGCCGGAAAATTTTCCCGTGAGATGTTTTGTATGTAAGGTTGGATAAAAAGGGTTTTTTAATAAAATATCCAAGCTTGATTTAAGCTTGGGTTTTAATTTATTGTCTAATCTCTCTGCGGTTCGGAGAAATGATTTGCCAAAGACAAGTTGATACATCTATTAATTACTTTTCTTTTATTTGGAGTAAAAAAGTTTTGGGATTGTAAATATAGGTGGGTTTTTCCTTGGTCGCTTTCAATATCCTCATTACGAATTCTGGCCTATATTCTCCTTCTGGATCTTTAGCGTCTTTCAAAATAGGAAAAACAAACTCTTGTAAAAGTTCTTGCTTGATCTCTTTTTTCATTTTTTCGTATGTTTTTGTGGTCATATGTTCATTATAAAGGTTATCTATTTGCCGTCAAATGTTCACTCTATTCAAAAAACGACAAACTATCTTCCATTCTCCTCTGCGTGCGCCGCAATCTCAAGATTGCAACTTTTGTGTTCACGGCACCAATCTTCGCATTTCTCCGCCCACTCTTTTACGGTATAACGCAAACCGCACTCGTCGCATTGGTACAATTTCCTGTTTTCCTCTTGGATAATTTTCACCATCTTTTAGTTTTTAGTTTCATAAAAAAACTAACGGGCTGTCAGAAAAACCATACCGACAAAAACATAACCGTAAAACTGATTGCCGAAACTAAACACCACGTACAAAATGCTTTCAATATAAATCCCTGTGTATATGTAAAGTATATTGAAAACAGAAAACCGATTAGTATGAGCGTCTGAATCGGCCAAGCGGGAACAATAAAGTTGGTGTAGAGCCAAGTTAAAACAAAGATAGCCAAGAATATCGCAAAACCGAGAAACGCGTTCGGTATCCCGAAGATTTTACTGTATGGACTCTTCTGTACTTTTCGGCACCACTCTTTGGGGAAGAACGGACAGGCAACCTCGGTTCCTCGGATTTTATGGTAAATCAGGTAAAGCGTGTCCAGTACGCCAACCGCGCTAAAAAATAAAATAGTTATTGCGCTCATACACTAAGCTTAACAAAAAATCGCTGTTTTAGCGACTTCTCTCTATTCTCCACCTGATAACCCCCATCCATCATTACGCTCCTTCTTCAGATGGTCGGTGTTTATGCGCCAGAACAAAACCGATAGCTAAAAGGATAACGACCACACTCCTCAAGATAAATACAATATCAAATCCGGCCACAGAAAGAAACCAAAAGACATGAGGTAGACTAATAAGATCGTTCAAAATAATTAAATACCTCGCAACAGAAATAATAATCGCGACTATTATAAAAATAATGCCTGTTTTTACCCTTACACTACCTCGTCGGCTAGTTTTTTTAATCCAATCCAATAAAGCCAAGAGGATTAAAATATGTATTGCAATAAAGAAAACTGCGATACCAATAATTGATAATAATTGTTGGTACCCCGATGAATAAAATCTGATAGCGTAAAAGAAAAAAGACGAAAGTACCCAGAAAAATAACAATGAATAATAAATAGTCGGTATTTTTCGTGCCAATGGTAACTTTACCCTAATAATCCCCAAATAAACCAGCACCCAGCCTAGAAATATTAAAGGAATCGTAAATATAAAAAAATTCGTCCATTTATCAAGGACGACATTGATCCCAAGATTAGCCCAGATGAAAGGAATCAAAAAAATATAAAAAAGTGTTAAACCGCCAGACCATAAAAGAATGTGGCTTCGATTCCTGTGATATTTTATCCAAACATAAAAAAGAAACAAACTACAAATTAATCCCAAAGCAAAACCAGCAATAGCCAATAATTCTGTCGTATTCCAATCGATTGATAAATTCATAGGATATTTACTTATTATATACTCCTACTATAAAACTACCAACCAAAATTAGCGATCGATAATCTACACGCCCCAATTTTACCCAAACAAAAACCGCCATTGTAGCGATTTTTATAATTTTACTCATCAAAGATAAACAATAGCTTAAATTCTCTTAGTCGAATATAGAAATAAGATAAGTATCAATTAGACGCTGGTCCAGGTCGTAAAAATATAAATGATTATCGTGTAGTTTTTGAACCAATTCAACACCTATAAATCGCCAATGCCACGGCTCAAACTGATAATAGGCGTTGTTCTTTGGATAAGAAAGCGCGAAACCATATTTATAAGCATTTTCTGTAAGCCAAGTATATGCCGTTGTTGTTTCAAATTTTGAAAATCCAGCCCCAAGATCCGGAGTGGTGAAATCTACGGTAGTTCCTAATTGATGCTCTGAATATCCTTGATCTGCCGAAAATTTATTGGCGCCAGAGCCATACGTTACTTTGTATCCTGTTTTTAACGACGCTTGCTCCTTAAACGACCTATATGCCGAAATTATTTCCAAAGGCGTACCATTAGCAGTAGCCCTATCGAGTAAGCTATAAAGAAATCGCTGGACGCTGACGTGTATTTGCTCGGACTCATTTTTATCTTGCAGGTATTTGGAGTCAATCGCCACTAAGCTTTCTGGCGTATAATTTTCGTTAAGGAAATACACTTTTGAGTATTTTTGCAGCAATTCTTTGTCTGTGTTTTGAAGCTTTTGAACAATATCAACCGTGCCCTGTATTGATTGTATCTGCGCCTCAAACTCATTATTTCTATTACGTTCTTCAATTAATGAGTTGGTAAGGTTTGTATTTTCGGCTGATAGTTGCAAGATATTAAGCTCAAACTGTCCAATTTTCTTTTCAAGATCTATTTTGGTCAGAAAAAGATTATTTTTTACCTCTTTTAGATTTTCTGTAAAAAGATAATATTGATAACCACGATAACCGCCATAACCTAAACCAGCAACGATTATAAGCGCCAAAATAATTGTAAGCAGTTTAACAAGAATTTCTTTTGTATCAGCCATAAATTTACTCTATCAAAAAATCGCCATCGCGGCGATCTTTTGCCCTCAAATCATTGATTCGTACTAGAAATTACTGCCAATTAGTTATTGTGGCATTAAGATGGATTGTTTTCCCAGCGTAAAATGTGTAAATATCAACATCAATAGGAGTTCCTTCTGGAGGCATATTTGTAACAGGAATAAACCAACTAACCATACCTACGTATCCTATGCCAATTTTATCACCCGACGGTAAATGAGCAACACCCCATGAACTACCTGAATCATCATTAAAATGACCGGGTTGTCCTGTAAACTCTTGGTTCATTAGCATGGGATGTAAACCTACAAAAATCATATATTCATCTGGAGTACGCTTAATAGTATATGCCAGATTATCATCTATTTCTGAAGTAAATGGTGGTAAAACTTGCGATTGCCCTAAGGCATCAGCGATCATTTGCCTAACTTGTTCAAATGTTGGAAAAATTGGATTATTATCAGCATCCGCTAAAACCTGATTCCCCGCCAAAACAACTCCCACAAAAACAAACAAGGAAATAATAATTTTCAAAGTTTCTTTTTTCATACAACTTTATTTTTTAATTATTTTAATCTTATCGACCTTTTATACTATTCTCATGATTTTTGTTAACAAGTTAGTCATACTTTATTGCGTTTTTCTGAACGAATTTGCCAATTCGCATTCTCAAGCTTTCCGTAATGACGAGAAAGATATTGAGTTCCTAAATAATCCTCGAATTCTATTTCTAGGGAGAGTTCTCCTTTTTCTTGTACGTCTTTTGAAACGGGGATTGCATACCAATTATCGCCGCCGATAGGAACCACACTATTGCCAATTAGATGCGCGACTCCGTTCAAAACAAATCTATTAAGATATATAGGATATGAGCTAGCATTTTTAACTAGTAGATTCCAATATAAAAATTTTTGATTACCCTGTTCATCTTGGCCGATAACCCGTTGGGGCATTACAAAAGTTTCTACGAAATTCTGGATATCTAATGCTTGTTTGTTAATCTCATTTTGTCTCCTACCAATCATCCATGCCAAATAAGTCGCGGCGCTTGCGGTCAGAAAGGTCAAGAATACCACTATCGTTTGCCAGAGTAAAATTTTGTCTGTAATTACCATAAATCTTTTCTAATTTTTTGTTGGTAGGTTATTTTTTAATCTCTCTTTAACTTTCAAAGTCTATATTCACTATTTCGTTGTATGACTTACCGATAAAATTTTTGTTCAATTCTTGTTGTAAAAAATCTAAAAAATGTTCTTCTTCTAAATTCTTTGATCTAACATAAGCAGTTACTTCCCTATGATCAGCTTTTAGATTTAGTCTTAAGGTTTGTTTGTCGAGTCGCCCTAACGACAACAAGAACATTTGATTTATGTCTATTTCAAGTACCCCACCGAGCTCAATAATTCCTGAGGGATTTTTTGTATAGTGCAAATCCTTTATTCTCATGATTTATTTTTCTTCTTCTTTCCAGGTATTCATAATTTTATTTTTAAAATCTTTTGCTATTCTATCTATGCGCTGGTATTCTTTCCATTCTTCTCTTTGGCACCATCGATATTCAACCCTTGAGTTAAGATTTGTATATTCTCTCTCAATGCCTTTAAACGTATCATAGAAACTCTGACTCCCCGGCGCTGGTTGATTAACCTTAATCTCGTCAAAAACTCGCTTACAATCTCCCATAATAATTAGATTTAAATTCCAACTATATTTTTTAACGAGATATAGGCAGCTCTGCAGTACATCAATCAATCCCTCATAGAAAATATTATTCGGTCCTCGTTTATCAGAAAAAACAGCGCCACATCTAATCGGTAAAATGGGAGATTTCTGTAATAAGATATCTATTTCAAATCTCTTTTCTGATGGCAATTCTAAAGATAGTTTAGATATTTTTTCTTTATTAAAAGGATCATACAAATAAGCCGCCCAAAAGGCAGAACCACCTCCATTTTTAGAATCTTTCTTTCTGCCGCCAGAACTATCTATAAGAACAATTAATTGCTTATATTCTTTTTCTAATCTCATTTCTTTCAACAATTTTAATCATTATCCCGTGATTTTATAAATTCTCCCTGTATGTTTCTATAAATTTTACCACGGCGGCAACGGTTTGGTCTTTTAATTTCGGGTTGCTTTCTACTCACTGTCATTACTCTATTGTTCCAAACCGCTTTTATTAAGAGATTTGCTATTTTATTTTCTTAGAATTTCTTTTAAGCCATTCTGCGATTTTTTGAAGTTCAAGTCGATCATGAATTATTCTTAAGGCAAATCTTTCTATCTCTCCTTCTTTGGCCGTAGCTTTATAGCCATTATTTTCAAGAAAAACAAAAGCAGCAGTCATACCGGTCCTCTTATTACCATCAATAAATGGATGGCTCATTAAGATATTCTTTACGTAGACCGCGCCCTTAAGAAATATTGTTGGATACAATTCTTTTCCTCCGAATTTTTGCCTCGGTAATTCTTCTAAGCTTAGAATAGTATGGTAATCTCTAACGCCATGCATACCGCTGGTTTCGTCTATAGCTATCGAGTGAATTAAAAGAATCTGCTCTTTATTAAGGTATTTCACTTTTTATTTTCGCGCAAGCGCTTCTAAATCCCTACGGTAGCGATTAACAAAACTCAAAGTTAATTTGGCGATTTTCTGATCGGCTTTGGAGGGTTGCCATTGAGATCGAATTAATACTGATTTTGATTTACGGTCAACTTCAACTACAACCCTATCTCCAATCTTAAGACCAAGCTCCTCTAAAGACCTCTTAGGAATTGTTACAGCTGCCGAAGAACCGACTTTTAAAACTTTTTGAGTCATAATGCTTATTATAATATCATTATAATCTTTTATAATCGCTTGTCAACAGTTAACAATGCTACCTATCTTCATAATATCCCTATTTCACCCCTTCGCAAGGATTAAAAATTAAACCAAAAAGCCCGTTTCCGGACTCCTATCTTCTATCCTCTATTTTCTGTTTTCTATCTAAACTCCGTGAATAACTTCTCGATGTTGATATCATCAATCGGCTGATTAACCAATGGGTCTTTAGCTATTTGCGGCAAGCTATCTTCAAAAAGCGGTCTTTCTGCGTTATAGATAATTCCTGTTGGTAATTTGGTTTCAAGCTCCAGCGCTTTTTGAAAAGCGGCCAATTTATCGCTCGGATTGTGACCCGTATCTTCTACCTTATAAACCCGATCGTAGAACCATTGATAAGTATTTAAATAATTGAAAGTAACGCAGGGCTGGAAAACATTCACTAAGGAAAATCCTTTGTGCTTTATGGCTTCAACAAATAGGTCGGTTAATTGCTTGATATCGCCGGAAAACCCTTGAGCGACAAATGGCGCGCCGGCAGCCAACGCCAAAGAGATAGGATTAACCGGTTCTTCAACTGTGCCTATTGGAGCCGTTCTGCTCTTAAAACCCTTAGCTGACGTGGGAGATGACTGGCCAACGGTTAAACCATAGACCTGATTATCATGAATAATACAGGTAATATCCACATTGCGGCGGCAAGCGTGCAAAAAATGATTACCTCCCTCACCCAACTGATCTCCGTCACCCACAATCGCAATGATATTTAATTTATGATTGGCAAGTTTCGCGCCAGTAGCCACGGGCAAACCCCTGCCGTGCAACCCTTCAAAGCCAAAAGTATTCAAATAGTTCACCATATGGCCATGGCAACCGATCCCGTAAACCAGCAAAACATCGTCTGGTCCCCAGCCCAATTTTGCAAAAGCGTTTTTAAGCGCGACGAAAATGCCAAAGTTTCCGCAACCGCGGCACCAAGTTATGTTCTCTTTTGTTCCAAAATCGTCCATACGCTAATAACAACGAATAATTACGAATTACAAATCTCTCACTTTTTCAACTATTTCTTCCGGGTAGAATGGTCGACCATCGTATTTCAAGAACTTATCTTTTATTTCGTAGCCAATTTTTTCCCGTATTAATGCCGCGCATTGCGCCGTATAATTCTGTTCTACCATTAATACTTTTTCTTTTTTAACTGTGCCAAAAAATTTCTCCAGGAATTTCTCTGGCAAAGGATTCATATAAGTAAGGTGCAAAAACTTCGTGGCAATTTTTCGCTCTGCCAACATTTTTTGCGCTTCCAAAATAGGCCCCTTTGAAGACCCCCAGCCAACAAGAATAATTTTTGCGTTTTTGTCTCCGTAAACCTTGGGGTCCGGAATTTCCTTTTGGCAAAGTTCCAGTTTTTTCATTCTCTTTTCCATTTGGGCTGCTCGGTTTTCCGCCGATTCTTCAGAGAATCCTAATTCCGAATGCTCGTCGCTGTTTGCCCGAAACGTGAATCCCTTTCTACCCGGAATTGCTCTTGGCGAAATGCCGGAGTTGGTTATTTCGTATCTTTGATACTCTTTTTGCTGATCGGTTTCCGACAATAAAGCCCCTCTTTCAATCTTGTAATCTGATGCGTTTATCATCGGAGACCAATAACGACTTTCTCCCAAGTGCTTATCGGTAAGAACCAACACTGTTGTCTGGTATTTTTCTGCCAAATTAAAGGCCTCGGCTGTTAACCAAAAGCTTTCTTCCGGGTCTCCGGGAGCTAAAACAATTCTTAGAAATTCATCTTGGGCGGCATGTAAAACAAATTTTAAATCAGCTTGTCCTCCCCAGGTTGGAAGGCCGGTAGCCGGTCCCGGTCTCTGCCCCTCAATAATAACTAATGGAGTTTCAGTAATGCCTGCCATACCATAACCTTCTGTCATTAAGGAAAACCCGCCACCAGAAGTCGCGGTCATTGCTCTTACCCCGGCAAACGAAGCGCCAATCGCCATATTTATGGCTGAAATCTCATCTTCGGGTTGCTTGTAAACAACTCCGATTTCAGGGCCCTTTTTGGCAAAATAATTGATAATGGAATTTATCGGCGTCATCGGATAAGCCGCAAAAAACTTGCAACCAGCCCTTACAGCTCCAAGGCAAATTCCATCATTGCCAGAAAGAAATAGTAATTCTTCTTTACCTTCCTGTTTTTGCAAAGAATAGTTAGTCTTTACTTGAAAATGTTCTTTCGTGTAATCAAAACCGGCTTTCGCCACGGCAACATTAATATCAACGACCTCTTTCTTATTGGCGCCAAAAACCTCCGCTATAACAGCGGATAGCACCTCAAAATCACCATTTAATAAGGCAACGGTTGCTCCCAAGGCAACGGTATTCGCCATAACGTCTTTGCCTCCGCTTTCTTTCGTTAAAGATATTAAAGGAATAGGATAAACCTTGGATTTTGTCAGGGATTTAACTTCATCCTCCGAAACTTTATCTGTGTTTAAAATAATGTGCGAATCGCTGGACAACTCGTCTTGATCATAAACAACTGCGTTTTTATTTAAAGCAACCAAGACATCAACCGACTTTACTATGGAAAATATCTTTTCCGTTGAAGCTCTAACAATATATGTATTATGACCGCCCCTGATTAAAGAAGGATATTCATTGGCATCAACAACAAAATAACCCGACCTCAAGCAGGTTTTGGCAAAAATTAAGCCGGAAGACATTATGCCATATCCAGCTTCTCCGCCTATTTTCCAGGTAAACCCCGTTAGAAATTTATTGTTAGAAAATGTATCATTCATTTCAAACAAACGCTTATATTTTGTTTCTGTCCACCGTTAAATAATTTGCATAGAATTTTTTCTGAAAAATTTTATGCCCAAAACTTCTAACGGGGTGAAACTATCTTTCGTCATTATTAAGGATAAATTTGCTTGCCATTTTCATCGGCAACCAAAATAGCAAGGACCGGACAGGACTTCGCGGCCTCCATTACATTTTTCAGCTCATCTTTTGTTACCTCTATAAATCCGCTGTCGTCGGGCTGTGTCCCTTGATCCAAAATTGTCACTTTTCCCTCTTCGTCAACCTTAAATACTTTGGGAGATAAAATCTCGCACGATCCCGCCGTTATACAAATATCTCGCAGGATCTTTACTTTAAACTTTTTAACCTCTTGATCCATGCTTTATGTTTTATGCTTAGTATTCTCTACTTTTTTTAGCTATAACCTTTTTTTGATAGTAATGCTTAACTTCTCCAAAATCGGTGACAAGATCAGCGAACTTTATTAATCCCTTTGGCGCGCCGCGACCGGTTAAGATTAAATCAATTTCTTCTGACACTTCTTGCAATACGGCAATCACCGCCGCCATCGAAATCAATTTAAGATCTATTGCTACTATTATTTCATCTAAAATAATTAAGCCAAACTTTTTTGAACGTATCGCTTTTTTAGCCAGAATCAATGTTGCCTTAGCCGCTTCCTCGTGAATCTTTCTTGGCAAACTATCTCCCATTATACCGACAAACCCCTTGCCTCCTTTAATAATCTGGAATCTAGGCGATAACTCTCTGATGATTTTTTCTTCGCCGCTGGGCCACTTTGGGCTTTTAATGAATTGAATCATTAAAACTTTCTTTCCTTGTCCGACCGCTCTTATTGCCTGACCGATAGCCGACGTCGTCTTACCCTTACCGTTGCCCGTAAAAACGAAAATCATGGCCGCTTAAATCTGGTTTACTTCTTTTCGGCGCCCCTGTTCGTCGTATTCGTATATAACTCCTTCTGGTTCGTCAAGTGTTTTTTTATGAGAGCCATCGTAGAAAGGCTGATTTTTAGAAAGACCGCACATACAAATAAAAACCGACTCTTTTTGCGGCTTTACCTCGAATGGTCCCTTTGCTATTTTAATAATTTTTCTAGACATATTATTAACTCCATATTTAATTGATTTCAACCTTTTGATTGATTTTATCAGTGAAAAACAGCGTTGTCAATTTTGGTAAAAATATTGGTTTAATTTGACAATACCGATAACGCATAAGAGAATAAGAATAAGCTTTTCTTAAAACAAACGGGCCAAAGGTCGGTATGTCATAAAAGAATTAATCAATAAAATCAAATTATGAAAAATAAAATTTTAATTTTAGCTATCGCGGCTATCGTTATCGTGGGAATAGCTATATGGCTAAATAATTCGGGGCAATCGCCAACCAACACTTATTATGGGGAACCTGGGCAAGGGGGAGCGCAGGATGTCGTTGAAAATGATGAGGGGGTAATAACGCCAACCGTCAAAGAATTTACCATGGAATCATTCGTAGAATTTATTGATGGCAATCCAAAACCGCAATTCTCCATTAAAGAAATTGTGGTGAATAAAGGAGACCGAGTGAAAATCAACATCACAACGACCAGCGGAAAACACGATTTCAAACTTGACGAATTCAATATCTACGAAGAAACGCCGGTCAACCAACAGGTCGCTATTGAGTTTGTCGCCGATCAGTCAGGAGAATTTATTTATTACTGTAACCAACCTGGACATCGCTTGGCCGGACAATGGGGAACATTAAAAGTGATTGAGTAGATATGGCTTTAATCGGGAAAAGGGCGTTACTGCATCACCTTACAATAGGACCTATAGCGGCTCTCTTGGTTTATCTTTTTTGGCTTTCAAGACCAAGTTTGGACTCTGATGTTAGGTTATGGAAAGCTTTAGGCAACAGCGCTTTTGTTTTCTTGTCTGCAACTCTAATCATAGGCCCCTTGGCAAAATTGTGGAACAAAACAGCGAGGTTAATTTCCTGGCGAAGAGAAACCGGTATTTGGTACGCCTTCTTGGCAATTTCTCATTTTCTTAGTGTTCGCGGTTACGCCCTCTCCGAACCTGGCATAAAATTGCCTGTTTTGGCCGGGTTGACGGCATTATTCTTCACTATTGCTCTGTTAATCACTTCTTCGGATGCCGCGCTAAAATTTCTTGGAGCTTCCTCCTGGAAGTGGATTCATTACGCGGCTTACATTATATTTTACTTGAGCGCAGGACACGCTTTATATTTTCTTTTCTTGCGCTACGACGAACGAAATTGGTTTCGTTATCCTTTTTTGATTCTGGCTCTTCTCGTAATAACGCTGCAATTTGCCGCATTTTTCAAGACGGTTGCGCGGCAACGTAAATACCAAAAACTCGATGATACGCAAAATAACGATTCCGATAATTGAACGGCGGACAATCGCCAAGAATACGATTGAGATTGTTCTTGACGCATCCCTCGAGAATTTTACTTTTCTGGCAGGCCAATACGTAAAAATTTCCATTCCCAAAATGCTTTATCCTGATCCTGCTGGAAACTACCGAATGTTTTCCATCGCTTCTTCGCCAAACGAAAAATCTAAAATGGAAATAGTTTTCCGAGATTCTCAAAGCGGATTCAAAAAAACCCTAACCGAATTGCCTTTTGGCTCATCAGTAATAATACAAGGGCCTTACGGATTATTTACCTTGCCGAAAAACCCCAAAGCATCTATTGTTTTTATTGCCGGCGGAGTCGGCATAGCTCCCTGCTTAAGCATGATTAGATTTGCAATAGAGGAAAAGCTGGGACACGAAATAACGCTTCTTTACGCCAACAACGATTTGAAAAGCGCGGCATACCTTGACGAACTAAAAGAAATTGAACAAAACAATTCGCGTTTTTTCATAAAATGTCATCTCGGGCTTATTGACGAGAACTGCGTTAGACAATCGGTTGCCGACATTAACCAGCCAATCTGGTATGCGGTTGGCCCGCCAAAAATGGTACGGACGACAAGAGATATATTAGAACAACTCGGGGTAAGTAAAAACAAGATACGGTTTGAAAACTTTTAATTGAAACTCGCGGCTATGAGCGGCAGAAGTTGACGATAAGAGCGGAAAATGATAATATGGGCGTACCGACAAAAGGTCTGATGAATAATCAAAATAATAATTAAAAGTTATGGAGACGGAAAACAAAACGCAATCCAATCCTTATGTCATTCCGGCGGCAATAGTGGTGGCCGGGGCTTTAATTGCCGGGGCCGTTGTCTTCTCGCAGAATTCCGATATCTCAAAAAGCGGCACGGCCAGCATTGTTGGCGATCAAGTGCTGACCGATGAAAATCCTGCGCCGAAACCGCTTAATATCTCTATTGACCTTAATGACTGGCCAGCCATTGGCAATACCGATGCTCCAGTGGTGTTGGCAGAATATGCCGATTTTGCCTGTCCCTACTGCGCTAAATTCGCGGCTGATACTCTTCCTTCAATCAAAAAAGATTACGTTGATACAGGTAAAATCCTCCTTATCTATAAGGACTTCCCTGTTGTTGGCGGAGACAGGGCGGCAGAAGCTGCTCATTGCGCCAGAGAACAAGGAAAATACTGGGAATATCATAATTTACTGTTTGAGAAACAATCTTCGGACCGCGGCGCCTGGAATACGGCAGAAGCCCATCGGGCATATGCTGAAAGTTTGGGGTTAGATGCTGACGCTTTAGTGTCGTGCCTCAACGATCGTAAGTACCAGTCAAAGGTTCAAGCGTCCGCCGCAGAAGCCATGCAGAATGGCGGACAGGGCACTCCGTTTTTTATAGTCAATAAAACTCCTATTTCTGGCGCTCAACCATATAGCGTTTTCCAAGCAGCTATTGAAGCGGAATTGGCAAAATAAGTAAAAATTGGAATAGAAAAAACCGAGCATTTAATCCTGCTCGGTTTTTGGTTACTTTGACTGTTTTATTGAATAATACCACCGCCCAGCATCTCATCCTTCAAGTAAAACACAGCTGATTGGCCCGGGGCAATTGCGCGCTGGGGTTCTTTAAAGATAAGTTCATAGTAATTAGTGGATAGTTTATAGATGGTAACTGGAACCGATTTTGCGCGGTATCTAATTTTTACATATACCTTTGACGGGGAATCTGGCTGCTTGCCACTAATCCAATTAACGTTTTCTATCACCAAATCTTTCTTGTATAAATCTTTTTCATCATTTGTAATAGTAAGGATTTTACTGAATGGATTTTTATCTATTACAAAATAAGGACCGCCGGGCAATCCAATGCCTTTTCTTTGGCCGATAGTATAAGGGTAGATTCCATCGTGCTTTCCAATAACCTTTCCATCAGACAAAGCGACCACTCCCTGTTTTTGAGGCAGGCGTTGGTTTAAAAAATCCTTCAATTTAATATGGCCGACAAAGCAAAGACCTTGCGAATCTTTTTTCTCGCTGTTGGGCAAACCAAATTCCCGAGCCAATTTTCTAACTTGCGGCTTGGTATAATCACTTATCGGGAATAAGCAATACTTCAGCTGCTCTTGTGTCAACGCCCAAAGAAAATAACTTTGGTCTTTATTTTCATCAACCGCAGTCATCAACGAATAACGAATTGGTTCTAAATCAACGAATTCCTGCCTTCTAACGTAATGACCTGTGGCTATATAATCAAATCCCAATTCCTTGGCTTTCTGTAAAAAAATACCAAATTTTATTTCTTTGTTGCACATCACGTCGGGATTGGGGGTTCTGCCTAAGGCATATTCATCAAAAAAATAATCAATTACCTTATCTTGATATTCTTCTTCAAAGTTAAAACTCCTCCATTTTATACCGAGGATTTTACAAACTTGTTCAACGTCTTTCATTTCAGCTTCCCAAGGACAATCTTTTGAAATAACTCCTTGCCACGATTCTGGCGAAAAGTTTTTCATATAAGCCCCTTCCACTTCGTATCCTTCCTTTTTCAAGAGAGTTGCCGCAACGCTAGAGTCTACCCCGCCCGACATCGCAACGAGTACCCTCCTGCCCCGTACCGAGCTTATTTTGGTTCGGGGTTTCTTAGATTTTATCTCTACCATATCCTGTTTTTACAACATTAAACTCTTTTACGCAAAAAAAGAAGCTCTGGAGAAAAAGAAAAGTTAATATTCTTCTCTATTTTTCAAGGTAATAGGTTGCGTGCTTAAAAACCAAGAATGAACGACCATATTTCACATCAATAATCTTTAATCCAAGTTTTGCAAATGTTTCTCTCCAATGCTTATCGTTCTTATTCGAATGGGGATGCCCAATAAACTCTAGGGTAAACAAACTATCAAAGAATAGGGTTATACATTTTTGAAACCAGCTATCGTATATATCTTCAATAACGATAATATTTCTCGATACTCTTTTAGCCTCTCGCAATATCCTTTCTGGATCTAAAGTATGATGCAAAACACATAATATTAAAGATGTATCAAACTTATCCTCGTTAAAAGGAATTGTTTTACCATCATAAATAACTGGTTCTACATTATCTATAAAGCTCAAATTTTGAATATCCAAGGGGGTTACTTTGTAACCCTTTCTTGATAGAACTTCACAAACATTACAGGTTCCAGACCCAATATCTAAAATCGAGCCGTTTTTATCTAAAAAATCTTGAATCTTATCAACGATATCTATGGCCCTATTATTTCCAGCCCCGTAGACAATTCTTCTAAAAAACTTATTTTTTCGTAAAAACTGTTTAAGCATAAATAAATCAACCAAATGCATATATAGCAATAGGCCTAGTTTAATGAATTTCTTGCCTCGTTCCATATTTCAGGACGATTATGCTGTACCTTCATCCAATACCACCATTCCACTCCCCACAAGGAAAATTCTTTAAGCCCGGTTTTCTTGGCAAATTCAATCTTTTTTCTGAATTGTTGCAAATCCATTGTTTTTGCCTGCTCTTCTAAAGAGGTGTCGTAAAGCAATTTTGGTCCCCATGGCTCTGCCTGTAATTCAATTACAATGACTTCTTTTCCAAACAATTTTTTAATTATCTGGGCTTTCCGCCAGTAAAAAACCGGAGGCAGTTTATAATGAAGATAACTCTTAAGCTGGGAAACATAAACTTTTTGGTACATTGTTGTGCCAACCTTATCGCCTAAGAAACCCGCCAAAACCCAAGGCGACAACTCACCGCTTTCTGTAACTAAAACAGGACTATCTGGATCTAAAGACCTAACATAGTTTATCTCCTCTTTGATAAATCCAAAATCAAACCAAGGACAATTACCGAAAGGGAAGAATGGTTCATTTTCTACTTGCCAGTAATCAATATTGGGATAGTTCTTATATCTTGAAACAAGCTCTTTATCTAAGACAAGAACTTTCTCCTGCTGCTGTTCTTTGTTAAGATCCTTTGCCCATTCGGGAATATGGCACTCGGGCCAACGTGGCACCTTTATTCCCATCACTAAAGCCGTTGTCACCTCTCTCTTAGCCGCTTCTTGAATCTGCCAATCCAAATCTTCAAAGTTGTAAGTTCCGTTTTCTGGCTCAAGTAAATCCCAGTAAGCAATTAACCGTATATTTTTAACCTGTAAATCGTCTAAAATCGCCAGATAGCTCTCTTTCCAATCCAAGCCCAAATCACGGGCGTGTTTCTGGGAAAAAGTTACTCCCCATTTTATCTCTTTCGCTTCGGGCGCTCTACCGACGAAAAAGTAAAGGAAAAACGATAAAACCAACAATAGGATAAAAAAGGCAATTTTATTTTTTTTGAACCTCATAATGCTCTAAAACTACTTTACCGTTGGGTTTTTATCGCAATAAAATCAACCCAAACCAAATCAGTAATATGGCAAAGATCTTTTGGACAATGACTGTTCTCCCTATTTCCTCTTTCAATAAGCGCGGATTCCGTATCGCTAAAACATAAACAAGACTCAATACAAAAACATAACGTATACCTTCTAGGGCGTTGATAAGCGGAACTTGACCAGGGCCAGCCAGAAAAACGGCATAAAATTGCGCCAACACACCCAAACCACCGAGTCCCGCGCCGAGCAAAAACAAAAATGAAGTTTTAGCCGCATTTTTTCTGACGGCGACCTCTTGTCTGATAGATGGATCCGCGAAAAGTAGAATCGCCCCAACTCCTCCGCCCAAAAGGATTAAACAAAGACCAATCAGAAAATCGGCGTCGAGAAAAATTAGTTTCATCAAGAAAAAACTCACGGCGAAAAGAAAAGCGGCGACAATGGTATATCTTGTTTTGCGAAAAATGCCCAAGAGAGAAGTGGTTTTTTTTGAAGAAATCAAGACGGATCCCAGTGTCAACAGAACGAAAGCGCCAATTTGGGAAGTGTTTAAAATACTTTCCTCTGACATAAAAACAAGGAATAACAGAAAGACAAAAATCGGCACAAACCCTCCAATGGCCGGGAGCACTCTCGAAATCTCGTCAACCGCTATGCTTTTTGCCATCAATAGAACCGCAAAAATCCTGGCCAACCCGGCGACGAGACCAAAAATAATAATGTTAACTGGAGGCCAAACCGAAACAAAAGGCGCCAAAAGTAAACCGACACCAAGCCACAGCACACCGTGATATAAAGCGTATGCTCTTGGACTCGCTATTGGACCAACCAAAAGATAACGATCAATAATTGAGGTAATGGCGAGTAAAAAATAAGCCAAGAAAGCAAATATCAGCCAATTCATTTTGTAATCACTTCTTTAATCTTTAATGTTCCCAATTTTTCTCCCTCGACAAACCCCTCCATTGCGGCCTCTGCTAAATATCCCTTATCTAACCAATCAAAAAGCCATTGGCTGGTAAATTTAGGGTTTTCTTGCGTAAGACCAAATCCTGACTTCAAAAGCCATCTCTTGTTAAATTCTTCTTGGGAGCCAATCGGCGGACTCACGATAATCGGTATTCCCAAAGCCGAATAAAAAGAGAGCTCTGACGGTTTCGTCCATAAAATATCGGTTTTTCTTAGTATTGAATTAAATTTACGGAAATAATTTTCTATGTCGTTCTCGAAGAGAATTTCCACGCCCTGATGAAAATTCAATGCGCTAATCGCTTTTTCAAAATAAATTTTCACTTTTTCTTTAATGCCCGCGGACAGAACTACCTTTACCAAGCCAGACCTTATTTTCTGGTTCAAACTCCGAATAATACTAATCCCAATCTCCCTTTGGGCACCCGCTCCGCCAACAGAAAACATTATCGTCAACTGACGGCGGGAACTATTGGGTAGTTCTCCCAAATTGGCCTTAATAAGATTTCCGTATTTTTCAAAATACTTTTTCTGCGGGTCTAAGTTTAAAATCCTCTGTCGTAAGTCTTCTTTCAGAATTTCCATCTGTTCATTTCCTATATTTTTTACAGGTAAAGGGTAACCTGAAAAAATAATATTGTCGGGATTGACCCCGTAAAGCATTAATCTTTCCATCACCCTCTCTGTCGGGGCGAAATACTTGATTTTACTAATTTTTGGATTTAAAGGCGCCCAAGTTCTTGAAATATCCGCATCACAAACAATGCAAAAAATATCACCGGGATAATCAAAAATTTCCGCCATAAAAGCCGTTGTGAAAAAGGTTGTAATAATCGGCGGATTCCTTTTTAATGCTTCGTTTTCGATCTTTAGTTTTTGGATTAGGTGACGGCCCCATCCAGATTTAATGATTGAAATTATCTGTTTTAACTGGAAGTTAGGCCTTGATAAATCTCTTTTTGGGTAAAAATCAAAAATCTTTTGAAATTTATCAAAAATTCCAAAAATAGGTTTTCCTATTAAGGGTATCCTGTAAAAACCTGCGATAGCCTCGTATAGCGTTCTTGTGCTTTCCCAAATATTTCTATCTTGTCTTGGAATTCCTTGATAATTGTTAGCGTTAATAATATCCCCCCCTAAAGCCAGCTCCCTAAGCGGAAAAGCGGTTCTTTGATGGCCATAACCCATATTAACTGAAATTATCCAGCTTTTTTGTTCCATTATTCCAGTATAACAGATTCTAATTTAATAATTTAAGAACTTTAACCTTGCTCGTTTATCCAACCAGAAAGCAAAAAAGCCCAAAATGACGTATGCGATTATCAAAAAAATCCAGTGAATATTTTGAACGGCTACGGAGGCAAAGGACACCCTGGAAAACCAATCAACTATAAAAATTATATAGCTTAAGCAGGGCCAAACCAAGAACGAAAGAATTTGACCTAAAGGATAGAACAATATCCCGGATATCCCGAAAACGAACAATAAAATTGTCAAAGGCGCTAAAATCGGCACTATCAATGCGTTGGCGATAGGAGATACTAACGAGAAGTAGCCGAAGTTATAGACCAAAATCGGTAAAGTGGCTAATTGCGCTGCTAAAGTGGCTGAAAGCGTGGTTCTGATGGGAAAAAACTGGTAATTTGGCACCTTTGTCAGCCAGTTGAAAATAGCGGGCTGAAAATAAATCAGTCCCAAGATGGCTAAAAAAGAAAGTTGAAAACCCACATCCAGCGTTAGAAGCAAAGGATTAAAATAAATCATTAACGACGCGGCAAAAACCACCGCCCTGATAGACCCTGACATCCGACCAAAGTATTGAGCAAACATTAATAAACTCCCCATAATGCCGGCCCTAATGGCGGACGGGGGAGCTCCTATCATTAAAACGTAAAGAAAAATCAAAAAAATGGATACAAACAGAGCTTGTTTCCTCCAAAAACCAATGGAAAGCGCAAAAGATAAAATTAAAAAAGCGATAATAGTGATATTCATTCCCGACACAGCGGCGATATGACGGGTACCAGTGATATTTAATTTATCTTTCCATCTTTTAGAAATGCCTCCTTCGTCTCCGAAAACCAGGGCCTCTAAAATCCCTTCTTGCGGCGGAGAGATTAAGCCGATAGAAACATCTTTGAATTTTTTCTTGAAAGAAAACAAAAATACGGTGAACGGGTTACCATAACCGCTACCCATCAATTCTGTTTTCGGAAAGTTTACAACAGAATAAATACCGTCTTTTTTGAGGTAATCTTTATAGTTGAAATCGTCAAAGACCGCCGGCTCTTCTAAATTGCCTGTCATTTTGATCTTGTCGCCATACCGATACTCGGAATAGCGATCAACCGTTACTAAAATCTTGCCGGCAAAAGACGGTAATCTTTCTAAACCGAACCTATCCGACGCTATCGTTTCTGGCTTAATGGTCAGCTTAACGCTCTTTTCTCTAATGCCGGGGTCTTCGGCGACAACCCCTATTATCTCCACCAACTGGCCAATGTCATTATACTTATTGAGCGGATTACTCGACGACACAGATAGAATAAATTGATAGCGCCACACCCCTAAAATCAGGAACGGCGCGAATAAAAAAAGTACGGCGAGTTTTCTTTTCTTCCAAGAAACAACAGCCAATAAGATACTTGAAAAAAAACCGAGCTTTAATAAATAAAACGGCGCTGGATTAAGCGTCGATCCCAAGAAGATTCCGATTATAAAAGAAAAGCAGCAATAAAAAAAGATTTGAGACGCTGTCATTCTATTGTCTTGCGCCAATCAGTCAAGCAGAAAAATGTCCTTATCGCCCCTCAGAATAGGCCTCCCTTGAAAAACAAGTCGCGCCTTTGCGATATTCCCATTTTTCTTCTGAAGCCGGCTTCGGAAGCGACACGTTTTGAAAATTAGATGAATCGGTATTAAAATTAGCGCAAAGTTCGTACTGTTTCTCCCCTAAAATTCGATACTCGTAATGCTCTCCCGTTGTAGGATCTTTTAAAGAAGAAATATAATAATCCTGACTCTTTACTAATACCTCCAATGTTGCTGGCAGCTTTTTATTGTAACCCCAATACGCATTGATGGCGTAAGAAATGCTCTGGATGTCGGAAACCCTCTGCTGGTCCAATTTTATTAATCGCTGTTGAGCGGGACTGCCAAGTAGGAATAATCCATAAACAACGGCGGCTATAACGCTTACCACAATCACCTTAATGAATATTTTAAGATTGGTAGGCATAAATTATGTGTTTTTTTCTGATTTCTGCAAGTCCCAAAGGTAATACCAAAAAATACTGCCTGCAATATAAAGGACGGTTAGCGCCTTTAGAATAAATCTAATAGTCAGCTCGCCGCCCAAAAGATTGGCGATCACTGCCACCAAGTCAATGATTATCACTGCGGCTACAATCACTAAGGTAATATAGTTCAGCCATTTTTTTACTTTGGACTCCCGCTGTTCGGGATCAACCGATTCACTCTTTTTCAGATACCTTATCATTAAGAGGTAAAGCGGAAAGGCGACAATAATGGCGGCGAGAGAAGTAGAAAGACGAGAAGGGTCATGATACCGATCCCCCGAAATTGAATCGGGAAAACTTTTGTCAATAAACTCAAACAATAAAGACCCAAAGCTAAATGCCGAAATATACAAAGCGATAAACGAAACGAGATGCAGAAAAGCTTCTCTCGCCTGCAAATAAGGTTTGGGGCGAGGCACGGCAATCGCAAAGGCGACATCGGCAAAGACAGAAAGCCCTTCTTTGACCGCCTGATCTTTCCAGCCAGCCTTCAACAATACATTATATATTTCTTCTCTAGACAGCCCTTTTCCCAAAGATTCTTTTATGAAATTATACAGCTCATTATTCATAATCAATAAAACGATTAAAATCCTGTGGCAATAAGCGTTACTTTAATCTCTCCTTTTTTTAATTTATCGTCATAGACGGCGCCGAATACTATTCTCGCTTCGGGAGAGATTTCTTCAGTAATTATTTTTGAAATTTCGTCGATTTCAGCAAGAGAGATGTCTTTACCTCCGGAAACATTAAACAATATCCCCTTAGCCCCTTTTGGTGAGATATCAAGCAATGGCGACTTGATCGCCGCCAAAGCCGCCGCTTGAGCCCTTTTTTCTCCCTTGGCAATGCCGACTCCGAACAAAGCCGATCCCGAATCTTTCATTATAGTTTTAATGTTGGCGAAGTCAACGTTGATAATTCCAGGCAACATTATCAGATCGGAAATACCCTGAACCGCCTGCCTCAAAATATCATCGCACGCCGAGAAAGCATTAATAATCGTTGCGTTGAGTTCTGCGGTCTCTAAAAGCTTGTCGTTATGAATAGCCAAAAGGGCGTCAACTTTTTTCTTTAATAATCTCTGGCTGTTTTCGGCTATTCTTTGCCTTGATAACCCTTCGAAGGAAAACGGCCTAGTAACAACGCCTATCGTTAAAGCGCCAAGTCCTTTGGCAATCTCGGCTACCACCGGCGCTGCGCCGCTGCCAGTTCCTCCCCCTAAACCGCAGGTAACGAACACCATATCCGATCCCTTAAGAATCTTTGTGATTTCTTCTTTCTGCTCTTCGGCGGATTTTCGGCCGATCTCCGGATTCATTCCGGTCCCTAATCCTCGAGTCAAACTCTTACCGATTCTGATTTTGTAGTGAGCGTTGGCTTTATTGAGGTCTTGATTATCTGTATTGATTGCTATCAACTCCACGCCCTTAATCTTGCTTTTTGCCATGCGTGTAACAGTATTGGACCCAGATCCGCCAACCCCAACCACTTTGATTTTAGTTATATCCTTCATGTATTTTTTATTAAGGAATAAAGGGATGAAAAACTTTTTTGATCTTAGCGGCAATACCCCCAAGGCCAGAGGCAGACGAAACATCTTCCAGGTCAAAACCAGAAAGAGCTAATCCGCAGGCCGCCGCCAGCGAAGAATCTTCTTGAGGGGGAACGAAGTCCCGGGGCAAACCGATGCGACTCGGTAGTTTCATTTCTTTTTTGGCTAACTCAACGATCTTGGGCAATTTCGCGCCGCCGCCAGTCAACACAACGCCCGATGGCAAAAGGCCCTGACGCGACACCTTTTTTAACTCTTTATTCGCTTGTTCAAAAATCTCTGAAACTCTTGCCTCTATAATATCAATCAGATTTTTTTTGGAAACCTGCAATCGTTCCGATAAAAAATCGCTTTTGATCTTTTCCTTTTTCTTGCTTCCTCGCCAGACGCAAGAACCAAATTCTACCTTGATTCTTTCGGCCTCATCAATGTCTATTCTTAAAAGAATGGCTATGTCTTTGGTGATATTAAAAGATCCTAATGGCAAAATAGCGGCGTGAATTAAATTCCCTTCTTCGAATACCGCCAATCCCGTAGTCGAAGACCCAATATCCAACACCGCCACCCCCAGCTCTCTTTCTCGATCGGTCAGCACGGCCCTGGCTGAAGCCAAAGGATTCACAATAACTCCGTCAATCTGAAGTCCCGATTCTAAAACGGCCTCTGTTAAATTTTTAGAATAAGGAGAAAGACATCCAATCGCTAACACGTCCGCCTCTAATCTCACTCCTTTCATGCCCAATGGATCCCTGATCCCTTTTTCTCCATCTACGACAAATTCTTTAGGAAAAACATCTAAAATCTCTTTATTGGACGGCAAGGAAAAAGTTTGAGCGGCGTGGATTACTCTATTGATGTCTTCTTGAGAAATTTTTTGGTCGGCTCTCGACACTGAAACTAAACCATGGGAAGCGGCTAAAAATATATGGCTACCATCAATATTAACGTAAACGCTCTTGACTTTCTTGTCTGATTGCTCTTGGGCCTGTTTGACACAAGAGATAATAGCGTCGGACACTTCTTGGAGGTTGATCACTACCCCTCTCCTAATGCCAGAACACACTTCTCGGTTTTGCGATAAAATCTGAAAATCGTCCTTATCATCAAGTTGCTGAATGATCACCAGTTTCACTTCGTTGCCGCCGACATCTAATCCGGCAAAGACATGATTTTTCGCCATAAAGATGGTTAATTGAACCGCAGTTTTTTTAAATAATAATTTTGCTTTTTCTCCATTTTTTCGGCTTCTTTGCGGGACTTTTCATGATCATAACCTAAAAGATGGAGAACGCCGTGAATCAACACCAAAACCACCTGCTTTTTCAATATGGTTCCCGTTGCCATAGCATCTTTCTTGATTTCCTGAACACAAAGCACAATCTCTCCAGATTCTTCGTACCTGAAAGATAATACATCTGTTGGATAATTTTTATTCCGATACTGTCTGTTCAGTAATTGTATCTCTTTTGGCTGCATCAAAACAATGGAGACGTCCAGTTTCGATTTTTCGCCGGTGAGAACTTTTTGCGTTGCCTTCAGTAAGGATTTTTGCTCAATTCGACTGCCCGACAGATTCTTAACTTCAATCATTGTTTAATCCTGTTTAGAATGTGCTCAAGGAAGCAGTTCTCTTACAATGTTGCTTACTGTCATTCCGTCCGCCCGACCTCGCAGTTTCGGCATTAATTCTGACATAACTTTACCAATGTCCTTTGCCGTCTGAACATTAAGTTTTTGCATTATCTCTTTTGCTATCGATATTATTTCTTCTTTGCTTAACTGGGACGGCAGATATTTTTCCAGAATCACTAACTCTGCTTTTTCTTTTTTCACCAAATCGTCTCGCGCGCCTTTCTCAAATTCCACAATGGCCTCCTTTCTTTTTTTGGCTTCGGAGACAACAACGGCTAGAATTTCTTCCTCCGACAATTGACTTTCTTTTTTCAATTTCTCTCCGTCAACACCGTCTTTGCTTAATTTATACCGCTTCTCTTTTTCCTTGTTCAAAACAGCGGCTAAAATCTGACGCAAAACCAAAACATCCAGCTCTTGTTTGCTTTTCATTAAAGACGTTAAGTCATTTTTAATTTTCTCCAAAAAGGTCATCTGCTCTTCCTTGACTTTGGCGTTATTTTGCCTAATTTTTTTAATTTCTGATATTGCTTCTTCATCTCCACCTTTCTCAAGGCGGCCTTTTTTTCCACGGTACGGGACTTTTTTCTATTTCTAAATCTTGTTTTTCTGGCGCGAACCAAGATTCCGCTTTGCTGAACGCCACGATTGAAACGATAGAGCAATGACTGGACAGTTTCTTTGTCTTTTTTTCTTACTTCTAAAGCCATTAGATATTACGCATTGGGATTTTATCTTTCCATCCGCCTAAAAGGTGCAAATGGATATGCGGTATGTGTCCGGTTTTCCCAATATTAAAGATAAGTTTACAAGCCGAAAATATGTTCTTTTCGATAGCGACCTTTTTAGCCGCCGCGGCTATTTCGCCAAGCAGCAATAAATCATCTTCCTTAAATTCCGATTTCCATTCAAGATGTTCCTTGGGCACAAAGAGAAAATGCATCGGAGAATCTGGTTCGACATTGTTAAACCCCAAGATCTTTTCATCTTCATAGACCGCCGCGGAAGGAATTTGCTTACTGATAATTTTACAAAAGATGCAATCCATAGCACGAATACTCATCACGAATTCCTACGGATGATTAATAATATGTCCGCAAAAACTGGTGAGTTAAATTAGTGATTTTATTAACGGCGCTTTAGTCGTTTTTTAATTTCGTCGACTATCTTGTCTAACTTCACTGTGTCTTGTTTGCCGGAAATCATATCTTTGATAAGGATAGTTTTTTCAAGCGCTTCCTTTTGGCCCAAGATTAAAACATATCTTACTCCCAGCTTGTTAGCTTTATTAAGTTGAAATTTTAAGGAGTCCTTACCAAAAGTTTCAGCGGCTGTAATTTTTTCTTTTCTAAATTCTTCCAGAATCTTCAGGCTCTTCCTCTTGGCTAAATTCCCCAGTTGAGCTATAAAAATCTGCGCCGACGCTTCTTCTGCGAACTTGATCCGTCTTGCCTTCATCGCCTGGATAATTCTTTCCACTCCCATGGCACCCCCTACTGCCGCGACATCTCTACCGCCTATCAACTTAGCCAAAGCGTCGTATCTTCCCCCTCCGCCCATAGCCAAACTCGTCATCCCCTCGTTGACTTGAGATCCGTTTGCCGCATTCTTTTTGTCAGGATTGACATCGCTAAAAATCTCGAAAACCGTTTTAGTATAATAATCCAATCCTCTTACTAAATGACTGTTTAATCTATACGGCAGCTCAAGTTCGTCCAAAAATTCCAGCACTTCTTTAAAGTGATGATTGCACTCGTCGCAAAGATGATCTAAAATTTGCGGAGCTTGAGATTTTATCTGCTGACATTTTTCATCTTTACAATCAAGCACTCTTAGAGGGTTTTTCCGAAATCTTCTCTTACAATCAAGGCACAAAGCCGATTCGCGAACCTTGAGATAACTGGTCAATAGTTTTTTATAATAAGGTCGGCATTGGCTATCACCTATACTATTAACTTCGACGATCAAATTTTTTAAACGAAGTTCCTGCAATATGTTGTAGAAGATCTGGATCATTTGCGCATCTACCACGGAGCTTTTTTCTTCCAATATTTCAAATCCAACCTGCCAGAACTGACGATAACGACCGGCTTGAGGATGTTCAGCCCGAAAGAAAGGACCAAAATACCAAAGCTTGACTGGCTGGGGCAAATTAAACATCCCGTGCTGGAGAAAAGACCTGACAATCGGAGCGGTGCATTCGGGTCTTAGAGCCAAAAAATCGCCCCCTCTGGTCTTAAGAACATACATTTGCTTCTGCACAATATCGGTAGAAAGACCCACGCCTCGGGAAAAAAGCTCTGCGTCCTCCAGAATTGGAGTATCTATTTTCTTAAAATCGTAAAAGCCGGCAATATGTTCAGAGACCTTATTGATACGTTGAAAATAATACTGCTCTTCCGGCAGGATATCGTGCATTCCGGTTGGAGATTGAAAGCGTAATTTCTTAGCCATATTAATAAGCAGGGGCTTCGATTTTAGCAAACACTCCGGGGGGCCAAGCCCGCAGAAAAACCCTTCCGATGATATTCTCCTTGGGCAGAGTTCCCCACCTTCTCGAATCGGATGACAACATCCTATTATCTCCCAACACAAAATATTCGTTATCGTGAAGGGTTATTTTGATATTGCCAGACGTCTCGACTAAATCAGACAAATAGCCAGATTCGTCCAAGGCCAAAAATTGATCTGCGCTGGAAATCGCAATTTCACCGTTTTCGACTTCTATGGTTTCTCCTGGCAAACCGATAATTCTTTTAATGTAGCGCTGGGTTGGATTATCCGGGTACTTGAACACTATCACTTCGCCCCTTTTGGGCTTGAGAAATCGATAGGAAATTTCGTCAACAATCAGATAATCGCCGTTATTAAAGTTCGGCTCCATCGATTGACCAATCACAAAAAATGGCTGAAACAAAAAATAACGAATCGGCACCACTATTAATAATGCCACCAATACTATTTTCAACGATTCCCAAATAAATAGAAAAAACGATCTCATGAAGATAGGGTTTTGATAAATTATCTTAAATTATAGCAATATGCCTGAATTTGGCAAATCGTACTAACAAAGGATATTAAATGGTACAATTAACCAATAATGATCGCTATTTTTGGCCTGGGAAACCCCGGGGAAAAATTCAAAAAAACAAGACACAATCTTGGCTTTCTGATTTTGGACAAACTGCAAGAAAATGGTGGTTTTTCCGATTGGCAGAAAAATAAAGCGGGAATTTGTTTCTATTCTTGGGGCGTAATTGCAGGCCAGAAAATCGAGCTGATTAAACCGCTAACATTTATGAATGACTCTGGCAGAACGGTTGCTTATGTGACCAAAAAGCACGAGATTAATCCTGAAAAAATATACATCGTTCATGACGACATAGATCTTCCTCTGGGAAAAATAAAGATATCGAAATCCAGAGGCGCGGCCGGACACAAAGGCGTCGAATCAATTATCAATGCGCTAAAAACCAAAAACTTCCTAAGAATTAGGGTCGGGGTTCAACCGCTATCCGGTAAGCCGAAAAATACAGAGATTTTTGTTGTGAAGAATTTTAGTAAATCAGAACAAAAAACTCTTCAAGAGAGCGTTGCGGCAACAGTTAACGCTATTACCCTTATTATAAGCTTGGGAATCTCTAAAGCGATGGAGAAATTCAATTAGATAACAAACAACGGTCTGAACCGACTAAAATTTAAGCCTTTGACAAGACGACTGTGTTAATTTAATATGGCTTGGCAACG
>Ga0209542_10000701_pt1 | contig 80379 bp, 82 predicted proteins | sample RifCSPhighO2_01_FD_184028 | JGI IMG/M metagenome (GOLD analysis project Ga0209542, IMG submission 184028) | Soil microbial communities from Rifle, Colorado - Rifle CSP2_plank highO2_0.1 (SPAdes) (version 2) | ecosystem: Environmental > Terrestrial > Deep subsurface > Rock core/Sediment ...
AGTTCTGGATTTTGGTTTGGCGAATAGGACTTTTCGAAGAAAAGTCCGTCTGTGCCATGGATGGCTGGATTTTTTAAAATTTTATTTAAAAAGAATTATTGGATGAAGCCTAAAAAGAAAAAAAAAGAAAAAAAAATTAAGCAATAAGATCTTTATCTGTCAAAATATTAACCTTGTTGGTTCCAGGAACCTTTGAGTACATTCCTACCAAATAATTTATATTTAGCCTTTCTGCTGTTAATAATAAGTCTCTGTCGATTGTTCCGTCCATTACAATTGCAAAGGCATTCTCTAAGTTCTTTACTGTTGTTGAAACTTCGCTGATAGGAACCTTGCCAAGCAAATTAAATTGCTCTCCTAAGATATAAGCTCCACGAGTGCCTATTAAGTTGTCCAGCATCCTTTTAAATTTCTTTTTTTCATCAAAAGAAATCCTTACCGGTCTCCTGATAAAAGGTCTGGGCTTAATTTCTTCTTTGTGATTTATATCTTTTATCTCCATTTTTGCCTGCTCTACTGCAATCCTTCCTCTTAATGCTTTATGAATCTCTTTTTTTGTTATCTCCTCAACTTCTTTTCCATCAGGAGCTTTTGTTACATAATCAATCTCCGCAACATTTGTCAATTCCTTTATGATTAAGTCTCCACCTCTGTCTCCATCAACAAAGGCAGTAATAACTTTTTTTTTTGCCAAGTCAATTATTGTTCCTGGCACAGAGGTTCCATTTAGTGCAATAGAATTTTTAATGCCGTGCTTTAATAGGTTTAAAACATCTGCCCTTCCTTCCACAACTATGATTTCATCTGATTCATCTATAGCTGGGCCTGCTGGAAGCCTGTCTTTGCCATATTCCCGGATTTCCATTACTCTTACAGAATAAGCAACCTCATCTGCTATTTCTTGCGAGTCTGGCATTACAGAATCCATTAAAGTTTTCAATAATTCTTTTGCTCTTTCAATAACAAGGCTTCTCTTGCTTACTCTTACGTCTTCTATGTTTCCAATCTTTATCTTAGCATTGCAAGGGCCTATTCTTTCTATAATTTCAAGAGCTGCTGCAATAATAGAGGTTTCTGCTTTATCTAATGAAGAGGGAATTATAATCTCTCCTTGTGTTTTTCCGCTAATTGTGTCTACATTAACCTCTATTCTTCCAATTCTTCCTGATCTTTGTAATTCTCTTAACTCTAAATCCGCTCCTAAAAGGCCTTCTGTTTGTCCAAATATCGCTCCTATAACATCTGGCCTGTCTACAACGCCTTCTATGTTTATATTAGCGTGAATAATATATTTTGATGATACTGGGCTAATTTTAGCCATTTTTACCACTCCTATTTAAAAGAAGAAGTACCTAACCTAAATCATAATACAAATTTATGAATGAAATGAACATTATAATACTTCTCCTTATTTTTTTTTTTTTTTTTTAAGAACAAGTTTTCCCTAATCTCTCCTACATTAATCAAATCTCTATATTTTGAATAAAAGGATAATAATGATACTTGTTCTTTTTGTTATTATTTTTGTAAAATAATAAACATAATGTAGCCCGAAACACTAACTCCCAGGTTCATTGCCTGCTTTTAGCGTAGCTCCCATGAGTACTCTCATGTCGGGCTAAGAAAAGGATAAATGATGATATATATATAATTTTCTATTAACGTTTTTGTAATTATTTTCAATATTGAAAATAAATAATAGATTTTAATAAATTTTGTCATGATGGTCAAAATCTTCAAAGAAAATTTTATTATTATTTTTGTCTACTTTAAAGATTAAAACAAAATGCTTATCAATATGGACTCTTTTAAATTCTTTCATGTCCCTTCTTAAATTTTTATAATGATCTATAGAATCGTTGTCATTATTGATTATTTCTTTCATTTTTTTATTGATTATTATTGCTTTTTTCTTATCTTTTCTTAGAAGTTTTCTAATCTTAAGCTTAAGCTCATCGCTTAAATCAAATTCAAACATTATTTGCCTCGCATAATTTATCCAATTCCTCTATGGTCATGGTTCTATTTTTGTGCAATTTCATATGTCTTTTATCTATCTCTAATAGAACTTTTATATATTCATCGCTTGCTTCTTTTTCTACAAACTCCTCTCCATTCTCTTCTACGAACTTATTTAAGGCTTCAGACTTATCTTTAAGGTCAAATTTAGCTTTAACTACATTCAATACCTTATTTGTATATTCGTTTAAGCTTAATCTTGCTAAAACCATAATATCACCCGTGTATTTTATGTGTATATGAAGTGTATATGAAATATATAAAGGTTTTGTTTTTGTTTTATTATTTACAAGTAGTTAAAATAGTAAAGTTTATAAAGAGTTATCTATTTTTATTTTCTATGGCATTAGAAAACCTAACAGGAAGATTAGCTGAAACCTATCCTAAGTTTGATCCTAATAGTATTCAGCATTCTGATGAAATAACCAATGACAGAAGAGCTGATAAAAGCTTAAGAGATACATGGTTCTGGACAGCAGATTTTCCTTTATACAGAGTTGAAGATGATGAAGTTATGCTTTATCTAGCAAGAAGAGAAAACAATCTTATTTTCCAAAATATAAAAGAAGCAACTAAACAATTAATAGAAGAGAATAATTATTTTCCTAAAGAACAAGATATTGGAGCAGTTGTTAACACAGAAAATACTTTAAGAATAAATCTTTCAGATTTAAACTTAAAAAGATATGATAATGAATGGTGTTATTTTGAAATTGATAGTAAAAAATATGATAAATTAAATAAAATGCAAAGAGCAGTTGCAGAAAGAGTTTACGGGCAAGGAAATAACTTTATAGAAAACATGAAGATGTTTAAAGATTCTGGAATAAATACAACAAGAATTTATGTTTTAAATCCAGATTATGTTAAAAAACAAAATAAGCCAGTTGCGCGTGCTTGCGGGCTTGGCCTCTTTGGCGATGATTCCAGGTTCAGTGCGGACGTTAGGAATGTTGACTATCCTGACGATGCGCTGCGTGGGGTACGTAATGTCGCCGAAGGCGACGAAAAAATTGAAGTTGAGAAGGCTTATGAAGTTTTATTATCAAAACCAGAAGAATCAGTTAAAAAAATGACTCCTGAAATTGCAACAGGAATATCAAATTTACTAACAAATTATCTTAAACAAAATCAGTAAATTTTATTAATTTATTATTTTTATTTCTTTTTGTCTCAGCATAAAACTGAGGCTACATGCTCTTTTACTAAAGCTAGATAAAATACAGCTGTGACACATGCTCTTTGGAGCATAAGGCTGAAACAGCAGTGCAGTTAGGTAAAAGAGCTAGCTGTTGCGCGTGCTTGCGGGCTTGGCCTCTTTGACAATGATTCCAGGTTCAATGCGAACGATAGGAATGTTGACTATCCTGACAATGCGCTGCGTGGAATAGTCTTTGTGCATGCTGAGACATTCGCTAAAATGTACAGAAATCTATGGAAAGAATTATGCAGTCATGAAAATCTTGAGCTTGCTTATAAAAAAGCTAGAAAACATAAAACAACAAAAGAGTATGTTATTGAATTTGAAAAAAGTTTAGAGAATAATCTTCTTCTGCTTCGCTCTGAATTATTATTACATTGTTATAAGCCAAAGCCATTAGTAAATTTTATTATTCGTGATCCAAAAACAAGAAAAATCAGCAAATCTCATTTTAGGGATAGAGTGATTCATCATGCTTTATGCAATATAATAGAGCCAATATTTGACAAAACATTTATTCATGATTCTTACGCAAATAGAATTGGCAAAGGCGCTCTTGCAGCAGTGAAAAGATTTGAGCATTTCAAAAGAAAAGCAAGCAGAAATAATACTCTAACATGTTATGTTCTAAAAGCGGATATAAGCAAATATTTTGAAAGTGTTAATCATAAAATTTTAATGAATATTATTAAAAAGAAAATAAAAGACAAAAATATTTTATGGTTAATAAAGCTCATATTAGCCAATCCTATTGAGAGAGAGAGAGAGAGAGAGAGAGAAGGGAATGGTATGCCTCTTGGAAATTTGACATCTCAGTTTTTTGCTAATGTTTATCTAAATGAATTAGACCAATATTCAAAGCATAAATTAAAAGTTAAATATTACATAAGATATGTTGATGATTTTGTTATATTACATAATGATAAAGCCATCTTAGAATTTTATAAAAGAGAGATTGATAATTTTCTTAAAGATAATCTGAAAATTGAATTACATAAAGATAAATCAAAGATAGTTAGTTTAGATAAAGGAGTAACCTTTCTTGGTTTTAGAATATTTTATTATCATAAACTCTTAAAGAAATCAAATATAAGGAAGATAAAAAATAATCTTAGAATGTTTAAAGAAAATTTTGATAAAAGCAAGATAGATTATGATAAGATATATGATTCTTTTGAAGGATGGATTGAATATGTTAAGCATGCAAACACATATAAATTTAGGAAAAAGTTTGCTAAAGAAATTGAGAATAGTTTTCCCAATCAGATATCTATTAAAGAGATTAATAGAATGAGTAAAAAAATATAGAGCAAAATATAATAAACATTTATAAACTGCTATTTCTTTAATCTTATTATGACTAAAGAAAAATTTAAGGTAATGCATAATGTATTTGATGAATTTACTAATTTAACCTTATTAAAATTAATCAGCAAGGGATATATTGATGGCCTAGAAAGCACTTTATACGTTGGCAAAGAGGCAAATATATTCACTGCTTTAAGAGAGGGGAAGAGGGTAATTGCAAAGATATACAGATTAGAGACATGCGATTTTAACAGGATGTATGATTATATTAAATATGACCCCCGCTATCAAGGTTTAAAGAAAAAGAAGAGGAAGATAATATTTTCATGGGTGCAGAGAGAGTTTAGAAATTTAATGAAAGCTAGGCAAGCAGGAGTTAGAGTTCCTATGCCAATAACCTTTCTTAATAATGTTTTGGTTATTGAATTTATTGGAAAAGATGAGATTGCCCCTAAATTAAAAGATTCTATTCCTAGAAATAAAAAGAAATTTTTTAATGAGATAATAGATAATATGAAAAAATTATATAAGGATGGATTAGTTCATGCTGATTTATCATCATTTAATATATTAAATTTTAATGAAGAGCCTGTTTTTATCGATATGTCTCAGGCAACAACAACAGAAGATGTAAGAAGCAGGGAATATTTAGAAAGAGATATAAATAATATCATAACTTTTTTTAATAAATTAAAAATAAAAATAAACAAGGAAAAAACATGGAATTTCATTACGAAATAAAAATACCTAAAATAAGGGTAGCGGTCTTAATTGGAAGGAAAGGAACGGTTAAGGAGAGATTAGAAGAAGACACAAATACGAAAATTAAAATTGACAGCGATGAAGGAGAAGTTTTTGTTAAGGGAGAGGATGCTATCTCTTTGTATAATACAAACCAGATAATAACAGCTATTGGCCGTGGATTTAATCCTGAGATAGCAAAATTATTGTTAAAAAGCGATTATTGTTTTGAATTAATTAATCTAAGCAGTTATACAAAAGAGAGAAAAGATTTGCTAAGAATAAAAGGAAGACTGATAGGAACAAAAGGCAAATGCAGAAAAACAATTGAGCAGTTAACAGACTGCCATATTTCTATTTATGGGAAAACAATAGGCATTATCGGATTAATAGAAAATGTCAATATAGCCAGAAGGGCAATTGAGCAATTATTAAAAGGAAGCCCGCATTCGCATGTTTACAGCTGGCTTGAAAAAAAGAGGAGAGATATAAAGATATAAATAAATTTATAAATAATTTGTTTTATTTTAAAAATAAAAATATGGAAGAGATAAAAAAAGAAACAACACCCGTTGCATTAGAATTAGCTACAAAACAAAGAGAGATATCAGTAGCTGAATTCTTTAGCAAGAATAGGCATTTATTGGGTTTTGATAATAAGAAAAAAGCATTAATGACTACAATAAAAGAAGCTGTTGATAATTCTTTAGATGCATGTCAAGATGCTAATGTCCTTCCAGAGATTTCTGTGGAAGTAATTGATATGGGCAATGACAGGTTTAGGGTTATTGTAGAGGATAATGGGCCAGGAATAGTAAAAAAGCAGATTCCAAATATTTTTGCTAGATTGCTATATGGAAGCAAGTTTCATACTATGCGCCAATCAAGAGGCCAGCAAGGAATAGGCATCAGCGCTTCTGTGATGTACTCTCAATTAACAACAGGCAGGCCTTCAAAAATCACTTCTAAGATAAGCCCAAGAGATGATGCTCACTATTACGAGCTGCATATTAACACAAGAACTAATCTGCCAGAAATTAAAAAAGAAGAAGTAGTTGAATGGAAAAAGGATCATGGAACCAGAGTTGAATTAGATATTGAAGCGTCTTATGCTGGAGGAGGTCAAAGCATAGATGAATACTTAAAAGAAACAGCAATAGCTAATCCATACGCCTCTATTATCTATACAAATCCAAAAGCAGAGCAGATAATATTTCCAAGGGTTGTGGAAGAGCTTCCTAGAGAGCCAAAAGAAATTAAGCCGCATCCATATGGAGTTGAGCTTGGAATTATGATGAATATGCTTAAGTTTACAAAAGCTAAAAATCTAAAATCATTTTTAATGCAGGAATTTACAAAGGTTGGAAGCGGAACTGCAAAAAATATTTGCGAGAATGCTGCTTTATTGCCAACTACAAAGCCAAAGGAAATGTCAAGGGAGATGATTGAAAAATTAATTGATGGAATCAAAAAAACAAAAGTGCAAAGCCCGCCAACTGATTGTTTAAGCCCTATTGGACAGGAATACCTGGAAAAAGGATTAAAAAAAGAGATTAATGCTGAATTCTATGCTACTGTAACCAGGCCGTCTTCTGTTTACAGAGGCAATCCATTTCAGATAGAGGTTGGAATAGCCTATGGCGGAAAACAGCCTGAAGACCAGTTTATCAGGATTATAAGATTTGCAAATAGAGTTCCATTATTATATCAGCAAAGCGCTTGCGCAATAACAAGATCAGTTATACAGACAAGCTGGAGGGCATATGGATTAAGCCAGAGCCAATCTTCCATTCCTATTGGCCCATGCACTATTGCAGTTCATATGGCTTCTGTATGGGTTCCGTTTACGTCTGAGAGCAAAGAGGCAGTTGCGCATTATCCTGAAATTATTAAGGAGATAAAGTTGGCATTGCAGGAATGCGGAAGAAAGTTGGCAAGCTATGTTTTAAAAAAAAAAAAAATAGGAGCGGAATTGGAAAAAAGAGGCTATATTGAAAAATACATTCCTCATGTCGGAGAAGCATTAAAAGAATTATTAAATTTAAAAAAAGATGATGAAGAAAAGGTTGAAAAATTATTGCATGACATATTAGAAAAAGAAAGAGGGAAATTAGAAGAAATAGGCTTTGATGAAGCGAAGAATGTTGAGTATGATGAAGAGTTTGCAAAGATAGGGAAAAAAGAAAAGAAAGAAGAGGAAGAGGAAGAAAATGAAAGTAGTTAACCAAATCAAGGAAATTGCAGATGATGTTTACAGGAAGATATTAAGAAAAAAAAAACCGCAATTAAGCAGCCCTTTAAGAAGCCTGGCTAATGTTAAATATGGTAAAGAAGGCTATTTTGAATTATTAGGCAAGAGAAAAACTAGAACATTAACTGCTTCTACTATTAAGAGCTTTGCGCAGACATTAAAAATGATGGCATTAAGCAAGGAAGTTATTAGCCAGGATGATATTGCAACTAAAAGAGAAGCTTATTATGTCTCTAAAAACTGGGGAGAGGCTAGATTTAAAGAACAAACAGAATCAGATGTTGTTATGGATGATATTGAAGCAATGTTAGAAGTCAACAGGGAACAGCTTGGATTTATCCCAGAAGAAAAAGGAGGAGAGATAGCAGGAAAATTAATTGTTGTTGATAAAGACAGGGAAACTGGCAAGGAGATAAGAATAGACTGCACAAAATTCGGCTCTGGAGCTTACTCAATTCCAATTTCTGTTGAAGAGCTGAAATTTGAGACTAATGCTGAATTCATTCTAGCTATAGAAACAGCTGGTATGTTCCAGAGATTAGTCAAGCATAATTACTGGAAAAAGGCTAATTGCATATTAGTTAGTATGGGCGGAGTTCCAACAAGGGCATGCAGAAGATTTGTAAGAAGGTTGTCTGAAGTAAAGAAGATACCGGTTTATGCGTTTACAGATAGTGATCCTTACGGTTTTGGTAACATATATCGTACATTAAAAGTTGGCTCCGGGAATGCAGCCCACATCAATAAATATTTCTGTGTTCCTAATGCGAGGTTTCTTGGTGTTACACCCCAAGATATTATAGATTATAAATTACCTACGCATCCATTGAAAGAGATTGATATTAAAAAAATAAAGGATTTATTAAAGAATGACCCATTTATACAGCAGCATAAAGAATGGCAAAATGCTTTAAAACAAATGCAAGAGATGAAAGTTCGTTGTGAACAACAAAGTTTAGCAAAACACGGATTAAACTATGTAATAAGCGATTATCTTCCTAATAAGCTTAAAAATGCAAAAACATGGTTGCCTTAAGTATTGAAACTTTCAACTAGAAGTTTTAGTCTTTCTTTTTTGTTGTGATACATAAACCCAAATTCTTCTTGGAATCTTTTGATTTGTTCCTTATCTTTTGTTTCTAAAACATACCACTCAAATTTATTTCTTTTCTTTTGGTTTAATCTGAAGTTAAATCCCTTTTCTTTTAGAATTTCATTTAAATCTTGTAAAATTTCTTTACTGGATTGTGAAACGGATATGACTGGTGTGAACTTCTTTTTTTTATTGAACCTGCTGCACATTCCATCCCCATCAAAGAAGCCAACTAAGAAATATCTTTTTATATCAAACGAAGCCTTCTTGATAACCGTTGGAATCTTTAATTTTCCTTTTTTGTACCCCATTGGCATTTCAAATATTTTGTTAAGAATTCTATGTAAAATTAAACTATTAAATAGTATTCTATACCATCTTCCACCATATACACTTTTAACATTAGTTTTTATATTAAATATTTCTTCTAAAAGTTGTACAATTTTTTGTAAATTCTGATATGATTCGTCAGTAATTGTAATTTCTCATCTAAATCTTTTTTCTTTTTTCTGTGTAAGCCAAATATCTCTTAATGAGCCATCTGCATAAATTATTCCAAGTATATAAACAAGTTTTGAATCTAAATATTTTATTGCTTTTATATTTACTGGACTTTTACCAGCTTTGAGAAAAGTAGTTTTTTCATATATGTTTTCATATAGATTGTTAGATTCATTTAAAGATTTATTACATACTTCTTTCCACATTAGTAAAAGTTTTTTTAGTTTTATTAGAGGTATTGGGTAATAATTTTCTTTCCAATGATAAAGCCCGAATAATGAATTTTCTTTTAGAAATCTTTGGAACTCCCCTTCTTTAATATTCTTTTTTAAATCCAAATAAATCCTGTTTAAAATATCTGAAATACAACTAATGCAAATTGGACATTTTGTTCTATCATCAATATTTTTATCTATTAATAAATCAAAGTAATTTTTTAATTTTATATTATTTTTATTCATTTTAAATCACAGGTATTTCTAGTTGAAACTATGTAAATGATTTTATTATTTAAATAGTCTATGCGGGGGTTTGTCCAGTGTAAATGTATAGCGTTTATAGACTGTATAGCCTAAGAATTTAGCCATTTTAACCCCACTGGACATTGATGTCCAGTGGAAATCTCCAAAAATCATAGGTTTTTTGGAAAATCATAATTTAATAGTTGAAATATTGTTTAAGTGATTTAAAATAGAGAATTAAAATATGATTAAACAAAAAATTATTTAAATCCATTATAAAACTTTAATCTTGTGATAGACTTGCTTAAGTACTGGCTATTTACCTTAATGATTGGAGGAACTACTTTTTTATTATCTTATTTTGCGACTAAGATGGTTTCTGGGCCATATGCGGGAGTTAAAGGAAAATTGCCGTCATGGAGGTTTAAGATAAAGAAATACAGAATCCATTTGCACCATTGGTTTGTTTCTCTTATAGCTTCATTATTACTAATAAAATATTACTTTTTATTCAGCTTTACGCAATTTATTATTTTGCTTGGCATTGCTTTAGGCATAGCAGCTCATGGAATAAAGAATTACTCTGATTGGAGAAAGGTAATAAGCAAGGAACAAGATTTATAAAGGATTTTAGCTTTCTAAGCATAAAGAGGTTCTAGAAAGGTGTTTTTAAATTGGATTTAGATGAAAGAATCAAGGAATTAAGTAGGAAAGTATCTTATTACAATAAAGATTATTCTGAATTGGATGAGCGTTGCTTTGATCCAGAATATTTAATAAATTATTTTATTAAAATTGTTGACAAGAATATACCTCAAAAAAAAGAAGAAAAAGAAAGGGAATTTAAACTGGGTTTAGCAGAGCATAATGAATTAGAGCCAGAAAGAATTAAAAGTTCATTTGATTTAATAGAGAGAGTAATAAATTTATCAGAATATAGATTAAGATATATGAAAAACGGAAGAAGAAAAATTTTGAATTATTCTGAATGCATAATAGAAATCACAGAAAGAAGCTCAAAATGCAGCCAAGAAAGAATCAGAGAGTTGCATGGATATATAACTTCTCCTGAATCTCATTACGATCCTGACTTCTCTATGGCAAAAGTTTTAAATAATTTAAGAAGTTTAGAATAATAGGCAAAGATGGTTGTTGAGGAAAAAGAATTAACAAAAGAAGAAGAAATTATAAAAGATAGAACTAATAAAATAAATAAGAACTTAATGAATGTTCAGTTGATTATTAAAGAGATAGATAAAAAAATAGAAGAAGGAATAGAAAAAGAATGGATTGAAGGAAAAAAAATTAGGGCAGGAGTTCTTATAAAACTTGCCGGAAAAGGCATGGAAAATTTTAAAGAAAAATTAGAAGAAGAATGCGAGGTAAATGAAAAATATTTTGAGATTATAATAAATAAGGTTATGCAGGTAAAGGATAAGATAAATAGATTAATTGCAAGCCATTTAAATTTACCGGTAAACCAAGCAATATTAAGAAATGAGCTAGAAACAATACAAAATGATTTATTTGATATAAGGAGATGGGTTATGACAAATAAAGGAAATATAATAGAATAATAAAAGCAATATTTATAAATGAAGTTTTTCTCTATTTCTTTTAAGGGTCTGACCAATCTATATTGGGCCTGTATATTATTCAGGAGGCCTAGTCTGGATAGGGCGACAGCCTTCTATGTTCGTAGAAAGCTGTAAGTCGTGGGTTCAAATATCAGGAGATTGAAAGTCCCATCAGGCCCGTTTTATAATCAATATTTTTGCCAGATCAAGCCCATTTTCTTAAAAAGAAGAAGCATTATTACAATAGTAACAAGCATTAAGGATATAAGCAGGATATATGCATTTACATGATTTTGCGCAGGAAGCTGTATATTCATTCCATAGAATCCAGTTATAAAAGTCATAGGCATAATTATGGCTGTGATAATAGTTAATATTTTTATTGTCTCATTCATCCGGTTAGAAGTTAATGAAAGATAAGAGTTTCTAATGGAGTTTATTCTTTCCAGATATGTTTTCAGGGATTCATGGGTTTTAAAAGAATGGTCATAGACGTCTCTAAAATAAGGTATAAGCTCGTTTTGTATAAAGTTTTCAGTTGGCTTTTTTAATCTTAAGCAGACATCAGTTATTGATTCTAATCTTTGGCTCACTTCAAGAATGATTTTTTCCTTGATAAATAAGCTGTTAAGGATATCTTTAGTTGGTTTTTTCATAAATTCTTTTTCTATATCCTTTAGGTCTTCAGATATATTCTCCTTCATAATTAGATATTTATCAATTTCTTTATCAATCACATAATGAACTACATAATCTTCTCCTTTTTTCATAAATGCTTCTAATTTTTTAGCATCAGAGATAAGCTGCTCAATTGTATCATTATCTTTATAGTAGGCTAATACAACATACCTGTCTCCATCAATAATGTAAAAAGTATAAAATCTTATAATATTTTTCTTAGTGCTTCTTATTCCTTTAAAAACTAAAAAAGTATTATTTTCAAATTCCTCGTATTTTATCCTTGTCAAGGGAGAGGAAATATCTTCTATAGTAGTTGGGTGTATATTGAATTTTTTTTGCAAAAGATTTGTGTTTTCCTTAGTTGGATTCTTAACAACTATCAATAGTGTTTCTTTTTTTCTCTTTAGAGAATTTTCACTTTTTAATTCAGAAAGATTATAGCTGCTTAGCTTGTTTTTGCTGTATAAAAAGCTTTTAATCATATTCTATTTTTAATTTGAACTATTATTTAAATATTTTTGATTTAGATTAGTAACTTTTATAAAACTAGATTAAATTAATGCGTATATGCGGGGATACCAGAACGGCTAAAAGAAAACTGGCCAGTGGGACCGATTCTTAAGAAATTAAGAAGTCCAGCCTGCAGAGCGGTTTTCTCTGGGTTCGAACTTCGAAGGTTCTATCCTTCGGATAGAAAGTCCCAGTCCCCGCTTATTTTGAATATGAAAATTAGATTTAATCCTAAAGAATATGAATATCTCTGGACAGATCATGATGTTAACTTTATTTTTACTTCTTGCTATCTATTTAAAGAATTTAGGAAAGCAGATATTATTTTAATTTATAATTGGAAAGATAGAGGAATTAAATTTTTCCTTGCTAAGAAAGACAGAAAAAGATTCTCAGATTATGGTATTGAATTCTATAAAGAAAAATTTCTTGAATGGAAGAAAGGGATAATAAAAAATATTAAAGTAGGAAAAGAACTTATTAAAGAAACCAAACAGGAAAAAAATAAGATTCAATCAATGGGTGATAAAGAAATAAAGAATAAAATTCTTGAAAGAGCTAATCTTTTTCAGGCATTAGGGGGGAATTATTTTTACACAGAGTTCTTCTTTCTTGACAAGGTTGAAAAGATTATTAAGGAAAGATTGAATAAAAAAATTTTGGACAACATAAAACAGATGGGCAAGCTAAAATTCCTAGCAAGAAAAGTTCTGAATGAATTTTATAATTATAAGAAAATATTCAAGCCTTATATTGACGAGATTAGTAAGCGGACAAAAAGAGATGATTTGGAATGGTTAAGCTATCAAGAAGTCTTTAATGTTATCGAAGGAAAGAATGTGCCTATTTCAGATAGAGGTATTACTAATTGGGTTCTTGCTAAGAAAACTAAATGGAATATTGTTAAAGGAGAAAATGCAGTTGCGATAATTAAAGAATTTGATAACTACTTCTTTAATAAAGATTTAAATGAGATTAAAGGAGTTATAGCCAATAAAGGTATTTATCAAGGAATTGCTAAGGTTCTAAGAACAATTTTTAGTGATAATGTTGTAAAAGAGATAAAAAAAGTTAGAAAAGGTGATATATTAGTTGCTAATACCACTGGTCCAGAAGTTATGGCTGCCTGCGAGAGAGCAGGAGCCATTGTAACAGATGAGGGAGGGATAACAAGCCATGCAGCAATTGTTTCGAGAGAACTTGGAGTTCCTTGTATAATAGGAACTAAAATTGCTACAAAGATTTTTAAAGACGGAGATTATATTGAGGTTGATGCAAATAAAGGGGTTGTGAGGAAGATAAAATTAAAATCTTAATATCAAAACCAAAGAAAGAATTCATTAAAGAATTAAACAGGGATATTGATGTTATCAAACTAAAGAAATATTATATTGAAGATTTAACCAAGGATTATTCAACTAGTTATGGAACAATAAGCAAAAAAGATTTAAAAAAAAAATCAGGAAGCCTTGTTAAAAGCAATATAGGAAAGGAATTTATCTTATTGGATGCTGATTTTATTGATGAATATAAAACAATAAGAAGAACTTCCCAGATAATGACTTTAAAGGATATTGGCTATATTATTTCAAGCACTGGAATAAATAAAAATTCTATTGTGGTAGATGCTGGCACTGGCTGCGGAGCAAATGCTATTTTTTTAGCTCATATCTGCAAAGAGGTTATAAGTTATGAGATTGATAATGAAAACATTAAGGCAGCTAAGGAAAATATTAAAAAATTAAATCTAAAGAATATTAAAATCAAGGAAAAAAGCATTTTTGCAGGAATTGAAGAAGAAAATATTGATTTAATTGTTTTGGACTTGCCTACTCCATGGAATGCAATAAAAAACTGTGAGAAAGCATTAAAGATTGGAGGATATTTAGTCTGTTATAATCCTCAGATAACACAGACAATGGATTTTGTCAATGCTGTTAAAGGCAGTCAGAGTTTTCTTTTTGAAAAAACAATTGAATTAAATGAAAGGAGCTGGAAAATAGAAGGAAGGGTTGTAAGGCCTAGAAGCGAAGGAATTGGCCATACTGGATTTTTGACGTTTGCTAGAAGAATATGAAAAAGATAAAAAATTCCAACTATCAATATGCATTTGGAAACAGATTTTCAATGCTAATTTTAGATGCTTCTTCCCAGCGCTTTATTAAATATAGGGATATTTTGTGCAATGACTTGGATGATGTTTTTAATTACTCAGTTAATGGTTATGAAACAACTTATTTTTCTTTAAAAGATGTGAAAAAGATGCAGGATTCCGGGAGAAAGATGCTTGATACAAGATTTCGTTCTAATATACAAAAAGAGATTAAGAGACTGATTCAAGATTATGAATCTTTTAAAATTGAAAGAAAAGAAGATTATAGTAATTTTTCAAATAAACAACTTGCTGATATTTTTGAAAGATTAATGGATTATATAATCAAGACAGCTGCATATTTTACATTGTCAAGGCCAGAGCCAATGCATTCTTTTAATGAAAAAATGAATGATTTTGCAAAAAATAATAATAAGCTTATTATTATATTAACAACTCCTGACAAACCCGGAATTATATTAAAAGAAAAAGAAGAATGGCTTAAAACATGCAAAAATTATTCAAAAAAAAGTTTGAAGTCTTTTGCTTTTAGATTTCCATATCTTTTTTTGAATGTTTATAGCTATGAAGACGCGATGATATTTTTAGAAAATAAATATGAAAATACAAACATAAAAGCACTTAAAGAAGAAATAAGAGAAGATTATAAAAAATTAAGAGATATAAAAGAAAAGCAGAAAAAAATATTAAAAAAATATCCTAAACTAAAACAATATTCTGATTATATCAAAGAAGCGGGTTTGCAGCGTTTTTTTATGAGAGATATATTCAGCGGATATGAATTCATATTCCTGCCTTTATTTAAAGAGATTGCAAAAAGGAGGAAAATTGATTTAGAAGAAATGATGTTTACGCACAATATAGCAGAAATAAGTGTGTTTCTAAGAAAAAGCAAGAAGATTTCCAAGAAAAAGGTAAAAGAAAGAAAAAAAAGATATGCAATTCATGTTTATAACAAAAAGGCTTTATATTTCAGCGGAGAAAAACTAAAAAGAATTCTTGAAGAAAGATTAAAAGGAATAGTTCCAGACCCAAATATAAGAGAGTTTAAAGGCCAGATAGGCAATCAAGGCTATGCTAAAGGGAAAGTATGCTTAGTTATGTCAGACGATTTCATGACACTAAACAAAGTTTCTAAATATTTTGAAAAAAAAAATATACTTGTTTGCCCAAATACAACGCCGATAATGACCCCATTAATTAAAAAGGCAGGAGCAATAGTTACTGATGAAGGAGGTATTGCTTCACATGCATCAATAATATCAAGAGAGTTTAATATTCCGTCTGTTATAGGAACACATATTGCAACAAAGGTATTACATGAGAAGGATTATATTGAAGTAGATGCTAACAAAGGGATTGTTAAAATTCTTATGAGATATATGGGTTATAAAGGCCAAATTTAGGTGTTTGAGATGGCCAAAAATAGGTTGGATAATAGATATGAACCTACTCTAAGGTAGTCAAAATAGAAAGGTTTATATAGTGGAAATAGTCAATATAAGGTGAATAAAAATGAAAAAAATTGAAGGAGTATGCACAGCTAATCACGGAAGAAGTCCAATTTTTGAATTAAAAGGAAATCTTTATTTAAGAGAGATTGAGGCTGATAACGAATATGAAGCAATTTCTAGCGGTAGTTCTGTTGATGATATAGCTAATGGATTAACACCTATTAAAGTCATGAAAAGATTTGTTGAGCAAGCTTTAGATAGAGGGGATGTTTATACTAAATTAGATCAAGATCTTGCGAAAAAGGCATTAGAAAATGAAGATGAAGATATAATTAGATATTATCATGATTTAGCAGTAGATAGGTTTCAAGCAGAAGAGCATGTTTATAGAATGGAAGCCTTAGTTAAATTTAACATAAAAGGACAGCCAAAAAAAACACAGGATCAAACAATTCCAAGACCTGATGTTATTGCAGTTTTTCCAATGGCTGATAAGAATAAACAGCAAGTTGAGAAAATATATGAAAGCGGTGGTTATAATCCAATAATCGAATCATTAGGTATAGATGAGGCTTTCGGTAAAACAAGAGAAGATTATTTTAGATGTGTTGAGCAAATACTTGATCGTGTTCCTAAAAAAATAGATAAATTACTAGAAACTTCTAATTAGTAAATTTTATATTAACTCTATATATATTTAGTGAGTTATGGCAAAACCTAAGTACACTTTCCTTTGGGGAGACTGGCAACCAACATACACCTTAGATTGGAACATTGATAACTTCACAGAATACAGAAAATTTCCCTGGAATCAGGTTGATAATATCATAGAGATTTCAGAGAATCAGCAGATAATGTGCTTTCACTCAAAAAAAGATATTGAAAATGATATCGAAAGAGGAAAGTTATTCTTAAACTCTAAATTTAGAAAGAATTTTTTAATTAATTTGAAGAAAGATTATAAAAATCATTGGAAATATTTTAAGGAATTAAAAAGAATTAATTGGAAAACCAAAAGTAATGATAAACTATTCAAAGCTTTCATAAAAGCTATGGATAATTGTTCTAAAATAATAAGTTATTTCAGGGCCACTCAGCAAGAAGGAACTCATTGTATTATAGAGGAATTAAAAAAAATTTACAAAGATGATGCTAATACTTTGATAATGTCTCCAAAGAAAGATCTAGTAATAAAAGAATCAGAAGATTGGCAGAAACTGGTTTTAGGAAATTTTTCTAAAAAAAAAATATTAGATCATGCGTATAAATATCCGTGGACTGTGATGTCTCACTCCACAGTCGAAGAAGCCATCAAAACATTGAGAGAGAAGTATCAGTATGATAAAGAGAAGATTGTATTAAAAGACTACAACAAAGAAAAAGAAGAATTAGCAAAAAAGCAGAATAAAATACTTAGTAAAAATAATAAAGGTAAAAAACTAGTTAGATTTGTTCAAAGGTTAAATCTTTCCAGGATGGAAGTAAAGTCCTGCTGGGCAGGAACAGACTTTTATATAATGCCTTTAATGAAGGAAATTGCAAAAAGAAGCAGTGAAAATGCTGATGATTTATATAAATATTATACTGTTGAAGAAATAAAAGCATTGTTAAAGGAAAAAAAAATAAGTTATGAGGATAAGAGAAAAAGAGACGATTGCTTTGTTTTATTGTGGAAAAACGGAAAAAAACAGTTTTTTTCCGGAAAAGAAGCAAAAAAAGTTGCAAAAGAGGAGCTTGATGAGTTATACTTATTAGAGCAGAAAGATGAAATAAAAGGCCTATCTGCAAATTCTGGAAGATGTATTGGTATAGCAAGAATACTCAATGCGAATAATGTGGAACAAACTCGTAAATTCAGGAAAATTTTTAAGAAAGGCGAGATACTAATAACGCAGATGACACAACCAAACATTATGGATATTGCAAGCAAGGCTGGTGCAATTGTTACTGATGAAGGGGGCATACTTTCGCATGCAGCGATAATTTCAAGAGAATTTGGAGTTCCGTGCATTGTTGGAACGCATTTCGCAACAAGGTTAATAAAAAATGGTGACAAAATAGAGGTGGATGCAAATAAAGGGGTAGTAAGAAAAAAAAAATGAAGCAAGAGTTTCAGAAGATGTGGGGAGCTCATGCCATGGGTGTTCTGGCTGGAGAAACAGTAGCTTTTAATTTCTCAAATCTAAACAATCTTAAAAAAAAAGCAGGGATAAATGAAAAAAACATTATTTTCTTCTATAAGAAAGGTATTGGAACCCAATTTTTTAATGACAGGAGAGAATTGAAAAAATCAGCAGAATTTGGCTTTAAAAGATTTACAAACAGGAAAGGAATAAATGATTATTTGAGAAATTCAAAAAATATTCTTAAAAAAGCTGATAAGCTTTACAAAAAATTTATTAGTAGTGATTGGAAGTCAGAATCTATAAAACAGCTTTTCAAGCGGTTTAATATTCAATTAAGAGCTTTCAATGAAGTTTATAGCTTTTATCATGCTTGCCAACCCCAGTATTTTTCAAAAATAGAAGAATATGTCAGAAAAAAATTAGAAGAAAAAAATTCTCCTGAAAATGCCAATGAAATTTACTCTACCCTTACTTTATCAGAAGAACTAGATCCACTGGCAGTTGAAGAAATAGAGTGGCTGAAAATTGTTGAAGAACTAAAAAAAAGATATAAAAAAGATATTTTAGAAAAAGATTTGGATGAAAATCAAAAAAAAAAAATAATAAAACATTCTGAAAAATACATCTATTTAGGAACAGTTGAAACTAATAATCCCTGGAATTTTGATCATTATTTAAAATTACTAAATGAACAGCTAAAAACAGATATTTCTTCTAAAATAAAAAATATCCAAGATAGAAAAGTTGAGTTGAAGAAGAAGAAATCACAGTTAATAAAACAATATAAAATTGATGAAAAAATCGTGCTTATTTGCAATAATCTTGCAAAGCTGGGTGTAAATCGCTTGGCTTTAAGGTTTGGATGGACAAAAATAAGCTATGCTTATGCCGAGGTTTTAAAGGAAATTGCTAATATATCTTCCTTATTTAATTTAGATACTATACTGGAATATAGACTTAGCGAATTGAAGAATTGTATTTTTAATAAAAATTATTTATATAAGAAGGAGGTAGAAAATAGAAAAAAAAGCTTTTTTTTTATAGTTGAAAATGGAAAAATCAATTTCTTTTCTGGAGAGGAAGCCATTAAAAGAAAAAGAAATCTTATTCCTGAAGAAACATTTAACATAAGTGAGTTTAAAGGAACAATTGCGTGCAAGGGAAAGATTATTGGAAGGGTATTTTTATTTACATGGGTTGAAGAGAATTTGTCTAATAGAATGGACAAGATGAAAAAAGGCGATATTTTGGTTGCTGGACAGACAAGGCCATTTTTAATGCCTGCAATTAAAAAAGCAGGAGCTATTGTTACAGATGAAGGAGGCATAACATCGCATGCGGCTATTATCTCTAGAGAGCTTGGTAAGCCATGTATTATAGGAACGAAGATAGCTACTAAAGTTTTGAAAAATGGAGATTTAGTAGAAGTGGACGCAAATAAGGGCATAGTTAAAATATTGAAAAGAAAATAAAAAAAATTAAATAGGCTACTTACTATTTTAATAATATGAAAGAAAAATATACTAAATATACACCAAAGAATATTCTTTGGTTTAAAGACATATCAATAAAAGATATTCCCTTAGTTGGAGGAAAAGGAGCTTCTCTTGGAGAGATGTTTAACAAATTTCCAGTTCCAAATGGATTCTGCATTACAGTGCATGGTTATAAAGCGTTTTTAGATGAAACAGGCACAGGAGAGCATCTTCACGGATTACTGGATAGATTGCATGTCGAGAAAACAGATGAATTGGATAAGGTTTCCCAGGATATAAGAAATTTAATATTAAAACAGAAATTTCCTTCTGAGCTGAGAAAAGAAATTATTAATAATTATAAAAAAATTAAAGGAAAAGTAGCTGTAAGAAGCAGCGCAACAGCAGAAGATCTTCCTAAAGCTTCATTTGCAGGACAGCAAGATACATATCTTAATGTAAAAGGAGAAGAAAATATTATAAAAGCAGTGCATAAATGCTGGGCTTCTTTGTTTACCTCAAGGGCTATTTATTACAGGGAAAAGAATAATTTTCACCATAGAAATGTATTGATCAGCGTTGTTATTCAGAAGATGGTTGATGCTGATTTCGCTGGAGTAATGTTTACTGTTGACCCTGTTAACAAGAAATATTTATTAATAGAAATAGTTAAAGGCTTAGGAGAAGCTTTAGTTTCTGGCCAAGTAACTCCGAATTCTTATTTTCTGCATAAGCCAAAATTAGAGATGTTTGAGAAAGAAGAGGACTTTGCATTTGATGAAAAATTGCTAAAGGAAATTGGAAAAGTTGGAATGAAAATAGAAAAGCATTATAAAAAGCCAATGGATGTTGAGCTGGCTGTTAAGAATAAGAAGATATACATTCTGCAAGCAAGACCGATAACTACGTTATGAAAATGAATATTAAAGAAATAGCAAAATTAGAATGGGAAAAGAATTGGTCTGGTAAGTTCTGTTTGTTGATGAGCTCTGTTTCTGGAGAATCGTATGAGTTACCTCATTTAAAGATTAAAGGAGCATCTGTTCCAAAATCGTTATACATCTATAAAGAAGGAATAACCACCTGTTATCTTCCTCAAAAAAAGGTTACTAAATGTTTTGATACACTGGCAAAAGAGGTTGTTAAAAAAAATGAATTATTAGTAGGTTGGGCAAAAACATTAAGAAAAGCAACAGACAATATGAAGGAAATGGTAAATAGGTCTATAAATTCATTTCTCGAATTTAAAAATTATCTTGAATTTTATGAATTATACTATAAATATGAGGTTTTTCAGGTTACTATAAAGATAATAGCAGATTATTTGCCGTTATATCTCATTAAGAAATATGGCAAAATGCTTGAGGAAGAAAGAAAATACACAGAACCAATATATGATGAAATTGAGAAATTTGCTGTAAAATTAGCGCAGGAAATTGGAAAGAAAGGTGGTTATCCAGTAAATTTAATAACATCAATGACTTTTGAAGAAATTTCTGAATTTATAAAAAATAGAAAACTGCCTAGTAAGAAAGGCTTGGAAAAAAGATATAAGCTATCAGCACTTTATTATGATAATGGCAAAGATTATTTTATTACAGAAGGCGTGAAAGAACTGGAAGAATTAATTGCAAAGAAAAGCGGGCTTGTAACAGGAAAAGTCAAAGGAACAGTTGCTCATAAAGGAAAAGCAAAAGGTTCTGCAAAAATAATCAATCATGAAAAAGAATTCTCAAAGTTTAGAGAAGGAGATGTTTTAATAACTTCGATGACAAGACCAGAGTTTATTCCTTTGATTAGAAAAGCAGCTGCAATTGTGACTGATGCTGGAGGTATATTATGCCATGCAGCTATTGTTGCAAGGGAGATGAAGAAGCCGTGCATAGTTGGAACAAAAGTAGCTACAAAGGCTTTCAAAGATGGCGATTTAGTTGAAGTTGATGCAAATAAAGGCGTAGTTAAAATATTAAAAAGAAAATAGAAAGGTTTATATATAACATTGTGCACATTGTGATACATGATTATAGTAAAAGATGCGGTAGTTTTAATACATTTAGCAAAACTGTCGCTTTTAGAGAAAAGCTGCGATTATTTTAAAAAGGTTATTATGCCAAGTTTAGTATTTAATGAGGTAAATAGAGAGGAATATCCCGATGCCAAAATAATAAAGCGGCTTGTAGACATAAAGAAGATAGTAGTTAAAGAAATAAGGAATAAAGGCTTGATAAAGAAAGCTAATGAATTTAACATACAGCACGGAGAGGCAGAAGCCTTAGCATTATACTGGCAGGAAAAAGCAGATCTGCTGGCAACAGATGATGATAATGTAAGAAGAAAAAAAAGAATTTTAGATATAAGAGTTATCGGAACTCCTGCAATAATATTAAAACTTTATAATAAAGAAATCATAAATAAAGAGAAAACATTATCGAGCATAGAAAATTTAAGGGAGATTAGCTGGTTTAGTAATGCTTTATTAGACGCTATGATTATGGAGGTTAATAAAAAATGAATAAACCTATAGGAATAAGATTGGAAAAGTCTTTTTTAAATAAAATAGAAAAGATTAGCAAAGAGGAATCTTCGGATAAAAGCACAATTATAAGAAAGTTAGTCAATATAGGGTATAAAGAAATAATGAAAAGAAAAAGCGCTGAAGAGTATATGAAAGGAGCTATAACCTTATCAGAAGCAGCTAGAATATCTGAATTAAGCATTTTTAATATGGAGAAGTATCTGATAGAAAATGGGTTTAAGTCTCAGTATTCGATAAAAGATTTAAAAGAAGAATTAAAAAGAATAGGATAAAAATAAAAATTCTTAAACATGGTGATTTAGTAGAGGTTGATGCTGATAAAGGCATGGTGAGGAAAATAAAGAAATGATTTCTTTCAGTATTGAAAATAAATAACCAAAAGATTTATATATCAATTATGAATAATATTATCCAAATATGGATAACAGACTAAAAATCATCAATTATCTTGGAAAGAATATTAAAAAAAGCTACACAATGCACGAATTAAGCGGATTGCTTGAAATTCCATACGCTAGTTTTTACAGAACTGTGCAAATAATTAAAGATTTATTAATTATTGAAAATGTTGGAAAATCAAAAGTTATAAGACTAAATACAAACAATCCTATTGTTAAATTTCATTTAATAGTGAGTTCTGACGAAGAGAGAAAGGATTATCTCAAAAAACAACCGATAATTAGGAAAATTGCCGCTGAATTAAATACGAAAGATGTTGTCGTTCTTTTTGGAAGCTATGCAAAAGGAAGGCAAACTGAAAGAAGCGATATTGATATTTTGGTTATTAATCAGGATGGAAAAAAATCGGTGTCTTTCTCTAAATATGAATTATTTTATAGGAAGAGAATAAATCCAATCTTTGTTAGAAAAAAAGAATTCAAAGAAATGCTTAAAGATAAAGAAGAAAATGCAGGAAAACAAGCTTTGAAAGGCCATATTATTTTAAATAATCCTGAAGAATTTTGGAAGTGCGTATTAAATGGAATTTGATAAAAAAGTTTATGCAAATTTATTCAAAAATTGCATTGCTGAGAATAGAATAAAGAAGTCGCAAGAATCTTTTAAAATAAGATTATTTCTGCAAAAAGCAGAGAATAGTTTATTAATAGCTAAACATGTCAAAGAGATTCGACCAACAAAAGAGCAGCCAAAGAAAATTTATTGGGATTACTGGGCTATAACTATATCTTATTATTCTATGCTTTATGCGGCAAAGGCCGCGGTATTATCAAAAGGCTATGAAGTTGAAGATCATGATGCTGCGCAAATTGCATTAGGTTATTTGTTAGTGCCAGATGAATTAGAAAAAGAAGATTTGGAAATTCTAAATCAATCGCATAAAATCTTTGAGGATGAATATGTTCATTATTTTGAAGATGCTAAAAAAGAAAGCCATATTGCCCGATATTCCGCTATTAAGACTTACACAGAAAGAAGATTGGATGAAATTTTCAATAATGCTACTAAGTTTATTGCTAAAATTGGTTTGATATTGGAAGATTATCAGGAACCAAGATGACAACAAAAATTTTAAAGTATGAAACTTTGTTGAGGTTGATGCTGATAAAGGCATGGTGAGGAAAATAAAGAAATGATTTCTTTCAGTATTGAAAATAAATAAACGAAAGGTTTATATATTAGTTAACTACTGAATAGTAGTATAATGAAATCAAACAAAGACGGAATAGCTGTTATTTCAAGGCATGGAATAAAGTTTCCAGGAAGACATGGAAGCAGGGTAAAAGATGAAGAACCATTAATACCGGGTAGTTTTGATGATAAACACTACATCTATATAACCCCTGAAAGTGCAGAAGAGTTTAGAAAAAAGGGAAGGGAAATTCTTGGAGATCAGAACTTTGAGCATTCTGTATTAGTTATATCAGAGTTTATAAGAGCAGGCCAATCAGGAGGCTATTTTTTAGAAGGAGGGGTTCCAGGATTAAAAGACAATACATATCTTATTTCTAGAAGAGAGGTTGGTTTTACAGAAAGAAATGTTGATTGGAGAGATCAAAGACTGCCAATATGGAGTAACGAGAAAGAGGAAGCAGATAAGTGCATTAAAGAACTTTTTGAAGGTTTTTACTTTAAAATAGATGAAAAACTGCCTTATGCAGCAGAAATGGCTTATGGATTTATCTCATCAATTATTGATGGAATTGAATATCTTCAATCACAGCAAAAAAATGATGGAGAAAAAAATCTATTTACGCATTTTAGCCATGCTCCGAATGTTGATACACTCGCTATGATTGTATTAGGATGTTTAGAAATTGATTCTAAAAATAGAATTGTAAAGGTTAATGATAATTATAAAGGTCATACTGCAATGGGCGAGATGTTTACCGGCTCAATGTATGACTTAAGAACAGATAATCCTTCACTTGAGCTAGCAGTTAAAGGAACAATAAAAGGTTATAAGGTTAGCGATTTAAAAAGAATGCAAGCAGAGGTATATGAGCATGCAAATATGAGCATATAAGATTGTAAGTTATTTCTTTAGTTAAATATATAAAATAATTATAATATTAGAGATAGGAGTATTGTTAAGAAGATAAAATGGAAGAAGAAATAATAAATAAATTTGAAAAATTTAAGTGGACAAAAGAAAGCACAAGAAAAACAACTATCCACAGATATTACGATTTTGCCGAGGTTATTTCTCATCAGCCAGTTAAAGATATAACTTTCCTAAAATCTGCGCATGTTGTTAATACCTACTTTAATGGGGAAGTTAACCAGTATCATGAAAAGTCAGAATGGGAAAAGGCTAAAGAGAATGTAATGAATCTTCTTAAGAGAAGAGATATCTTGAAATTCTTAAAAAAAAATATGTTCTCTGCTCAAAAAAATATAACTGATTGGATAAGGAATAAAATCTACAAAAAAGACATTAGTAAATGCTCTAATGGTGAAATATTGGCTTTGCTTAAAGAAAGAAGGAAAAGATACCTATGCTTAGTAAATTGGCAATGGTTTGGATTTATTGGGAAATTCTGCATTGAGGAGGCTGTGATGGAGTTGCTGAAAGATTATACGAAAGATACTGAGGAAGCAGTAAAGATAGTTTTTGCCAATGAGAATCCTGTCCATATTATACAAGAGGGAATTGAGACAAAAAAAATTGCTTTGATTGCAAAGAAAGGAAATAAAAAGAAATTAGATAAAATGCTCATGAAGCATCTGGACAGATTCATTGCTGTAAATATGTATGATGAAACATACCAAGAGATGACTTTACATTCCTTGGAGGATAGAATAAATAAATTAAAAAAAAAGGAGGGTTTAGAAGAAGAGATAGGGAAGCTGAAAAAAAAATTCTGGTTAAACAAGAAAAATTACCAAGAGCTTATTAAAAAGTATAAATTCTTTAAAAAGAATAGAGAGTTACTTGATCTAGCCCATAAATTCTCAGAATTCAATGAGATAAGAAATTATTATAGAGGTTTATGCTCATTTTATTCCAGGGGATTTTTTGAGCAGATAGCCAAAAGGCTAGGATTAACATTAAAGGAAATTCTTTGCTATTGCGATGAGGAGATAATTCTTGCTTTGGAAGGAAAGATGAAGCTAAAAAAAAAAGAGGCCAAAGAAAGGTATAAAAAGAGTGTATTAGTATATGATGAGGATAGTTTTTATTTCTATACTGGAGAAGAAGCTGAGAAATTAATTGAAAAGTTACAATTGAACCCGGAAAATACTAATGAATTAAGTGGACAAATTGCCTGCAAGGGTAAAAAAGTCATTGGAAAGGTTAAGATAATAAACAGCACATATGACATGCATAAACTGGTGAGGGGGGATATTTTAATAGCAAGTGTGACAAGGCCTGAATTTTTAGTTTCAATTAAAAAGGCTGCTGCTATAGTAACAGATGAAGGCGGTTTGTTAAGCCATGCGGCAATTGTCTCAAGAGAGATGAACAAGCCATGTATAATTGGTACTAAAATTGCTACAAAGACTTTCAAAGATGGCGATTTGGTAGAGGTTGATGCTAATAAAGGTATTGTAAAAGTGATTAGGAGAAAATGAACAAGATAGAAAAAATAAAAAAGATAAATTGGAGCCTTGAATGGGGAAGAAAATGCAGCGTCCTTGACCTATATTGCATTCTTGATGCCTGGATCCACCTCAAGAAATTTAAATGGAGATTCAACAATATAATCATGTTCAGGAAGGGAGAATACACAACATCCTACTTAAGTATGGACGATATGAAAAAAGCAGAGGAAAGGCTTTACGAAATATGCATAAAAAAAGGATTTGTAAAAGAGTATGAAAAAAGCGCCAATAAAGCAAATGAAAGGTTTGTGAAAGCTTCAATAGTAAAAAAATTTGAAATGAAGCAGTATAGAGAATGGGTTGACGCACAGAGCCAGCAGCTAAGGCATGTAGCTACAATAAGGGTATTAAACAGGATTGGAGAAAGAAAGCTTAAAGAATTTATAAACTCCAAAGAAAAAAAGCCAAAAGAACAAGTAAAGATATTTTCAGTGCTTACTTCTTCAACAAGACAATCTCCTTATTCAGACTTTTATGAAAAAATAAAAAAAGAGCAAAAGCTGAAAAAGGAAGGAAAAGATATAACCTGGCTGGTAAAGAATGTCACAGAAGAGTTTAAATGGATTCCTGTAAGGTATGGAGATGAGCCAGAATGGAATGAAAAAGATATTAAAAAGCAGATTGAGACATTCAAAGAGGAACCAGGAGAAAGCAAGCAAAAAATTTTGAATAAACTAAATCCCCCTGAAAAGGTCAGGAGATTGATAGAAGTGATGAGCCGATTTACATATTACAAGGATCAGCTTAGAAGAATAACAAACTACTGCCATTATTATTCAAGACCGCTTTTTAGGGAACTTGCACATAAAAACAATATAACATTTGAAGAAATAAAAACATACCTGCCAGATAGATTTGGAAAAAGCGTAAAGGACACAATTCTCTTCGCAGACAATGGAAAGATACATCTAATGAGGTATGATGAAAAACTGGAAAAGGAGATTATCGGGACAAAAAAAAAAATTATAGGAACAGTAGCCTCACTAGGAAAAGCAGAAGGAGAAGTAGTAATCATAAATACTATGGATGACCTAAAAAAGAATTACGAGCACAAGATACTAGTTACTGTAATGACGACTCCAGATATGGTAGCAGCAATCAGAAAGAGCAAGGCAATAGTGACAGATGAAGGAGGAATAACAAGCCATGCAGCAACTATAAGCAGAGAATTAAAAGTTCCCTGCATAATTGGAACAAAGATCGCTACTAAGGTTTTAAAAGACGGAGATTATGTTGAGGTTGATGCTAACAAAGGCATCGTTAGAAAAATAAAAAGATGAAAAAAGAAATATTAAAAAAAATAAACAATGCAAATTGGTACAGACAAGGAGGCACTATTCTTCCTTATATTACTTCAATGCCTTACAGGGCTGCATTTATTTATTATGATGGCTTTAATTATTTCAAGAGAAAGAATAATTATGGATATTTTGATAAAGATAAGGAGAAAAAAGTTTGTGATGAAATTCTGAAAAAGCAGCTTAAAGATAAGAATTACATATTTAATGAAATGGTAAATCCGTGGAACAAATTAAAAAAAAAACAAAACCTTTTCATAAAAAAGATAACAAAGCAATACCTGTTAAAATTATCTGAAAAAGAATTTTTAAGGGTTCATAAGGAATTTAATTTATCAAGATTAAATACATGGATGGTATGCGTTCTTATAGAAGCGTTTGACCCATGGGGAGATAAAATAATTAGTGAATATTTGTCCAAATATAAGATAGATATTAATCCGGAAGATTTGGCTTTTTTAATGGGTCCAAGAAAATTAAATTATTTGCAGAAAGAAATTCTAGACAGATTAAAAATTACAAGAAAATTAAAATTAAAAAATAATATTAAACAAGATTTATCGAATCATTCCAAAAAATATTACTGGATTAGTAATTCCTGGTTTGAAGTAAAGTACCTAGATGAAGATTATTTTAATAAGTTAATCAATAAAGACAAAAAAGAAAAAAATGAGAAAATTTCTAACCAAATAAAAGAACTTGAGGAATATGAATCAAAGCAAAAGAGAAAAGAGGAAATTTTGACTGAGAAGCATAAATTTCCAAAAGAAATTGAGAACTTATTTTATTTCTTTTCGAATATGACTGACTGGAGGGATGAAAGAAAAGCATATTCCATGAAGATTAATTATTTTGCTTATTTGTTTTTATGCGAATTAAGCAAGAGAACTAAAATAAGCATTAAATATTTAGATTTTTTAGAAGCTCTTGAAGTAAAGAGCATAAGCTATTTGAAAAGCATTAAAGAAAACATAAAAAAAAGGCAAAAAGGCTCGATTTATTATGTCTATGGCAAAGAAGGAGTAAAATGGTTTATAGGAGAGGAAGCAAAAGAGCTTCATAATCTTTTAGACAGATCTATAATAAAATCCGGTGAGATAACTGGCAATATAGCAAATAAAGGAAGGGTTAAAGGTCATGTGAAGATTATTGCAGAGAAAAAAGATTTTTTAAAAGTGCAGAAAGGCGATGTTTTAGTTACACAGATGACAAGGCCAGAGCATATACCAATAATCAGCAAGGCTGCTGCAATAGTAACAGATGAAGGGGGAATTACTTGCCATGCTGCTATTATCTCAAGAGAGTTTGATATTCCATGTGTTATAGGAACACAAACAGCCACAAGTATTTTAAAGGATAATGACTTAATTGAGGTAGATGCTAACAAAGGCATAATTAAGATATTAAAAAGGGCTAAAAAAATAAGTAAGGGGAAAATAGAGCGCATAAAACGAAAGATATATAAACTAAAGTTTACATATATAAACTAAAATGGATATATATAAACTAAAATGGACAAAACTTCAGGCTGAGATTTTTTCATTGCTATGTCTAAGAGCAGGAGAGAAGCTAAGCCAAAGGGAAATAGCAAAAATATTGAAAGTATCGCCTACTGCTGTTGCCAACTCAATAAAGAAGCTAAAAGACAGCAGTATTATAAAAATTGAGAAAACAAAAACTATAAATTTCATCTCTTTTAACAGGGATGAGCCAAAAGCGATAGGGCTTAAAAGGGTAGAAAATCTGAAAAATATTTATCTTTCAGGATTATCAGATTACCTAGAAAAAGAACTTGCAGGAAGCACAGTAATACTGTTTGGAAGCTATTCAAGAGGAGAGGATACGCATACTTCAGACATAGATATTGCAGTTATAGAAAGGAAGGATAAGATGTTATATCTTAACGGATATGAAAAAGCCTTAAACAGAAAAATAAATTTAAACTTTTATAATTCGTGGAAAGATATCCATAAATACTTGAAAAACAACATCTTAAATGGTATTTTACTGCACGGGAGCATTGAATTATGAAAAGTTTAAAGCTGTTTGAAGACTTTGTAAAAGAAGGAATTGTTAAAAGAATTACACAGAATAAAGAAAGGGCAAAAAGTTTAATCATTGAATCAGAAAGAAAAATGCGCTCTTTAAAAAAGAGACTGGAAAAATTAGGTGTTAACAATGAAAACGCCAATGATTATGTAGAATATTGCTACGACCTAATAATGCATTTAGTAAGGGCAAGATTATTATTAGACGGCTATTCAGCAAGCGGGCAAGGCGCGCATGAAGCAGAAGTTTCTTATTTAAGAATAATGGGATTTAATGAAAAAGATGTTCAGTTTGCAGACCAGATGAGATATTTCAGGAATGGGATAGTTTACTATGGAACTTCTCTTGATGCAGAATATGCTGAAAAAACCATAGAATTCGCAAAGAAAGTATATCCGAAACTGAAGAAAATGCTGTTGTGATTATCAAATTAAAAACTTTGAAAAGAAAATGAAAAAGTACATAAAAGACGCAATAAAAAAGCTTCAAAGTTCAGATAAAAGAAAAATAACGGTTGTACTTAAATCTAAGAATGACTATAAGAAGAATTTTCTCAGGATATTATATAACAAATTTATTCTAAGCATACAAAAGAAAGTAGTTCCTGCTCATATCAAGAATTTTATCTTAAGGACAACTGGAATGAATATTGGCAAGGAGGTATGCATTCCTCATGATATTTATTTTGACCCTTATTTTCCAGAATTAATTATTCTTGAAGACGGCTCTTTAGTAGGAGGAGGATCATCTATTTACACACATAAAATAGAGAAAAAAAAACTAATTTTAGGAAAATGCGTTTTAAAAGAAAGAACTATGATTGGAGGAGCCTCATCTATGATGCCTGGCTCTTTAATTAATAAAAACTCAATGCTCATGTTTTTTTCTGATTTAAATTCTGAAATACCAGAAGGAGAGTTATGGGGTGGAAAGCCTGCTAAAAGGGTTATGAAATTTTCAAAAGAAGATATTGACAAGTATTTTATTCCTTCTAATGGCAAATATAAAGAATATTACAAGGAGTTTAAGAAAGAAGTAAAGGAATTCAGAAAAAACAAGGAAAAAACCTATCTAAAAGTTTATTATAATGGCAAAAGGCTTAATGCAGGAGATGACTGGTGGAGAGCAAGAAGTGTATTCAGGATATTTTATAATGGAGTGATTATCGAAATAACAAGATTTTTGCCAAATTGCTGGATAAAGACATTGCTATTAAGAATGGTTGGAGCAAAGATAGGAAAAAACTGCAGAATAGGCAAGGGAGTTGTTTTTGATCATATTTACTGCGATAATATAACCTTAGAGGATAATGTTATAATTGATAATAATGTTTATTTTGACGGCCATGAATACACAATTACACAGACTGTTTTTGGAAGAACTTTAATAAAAAAAGGGGCTCATATGAAGCATCATTCTTTTGCAAGAACAGGAACAACAATTGGAGAAAATTCTGTAATTGAAGAGTATAGCATGGCGCAAAGGGAGATTCCTCCAAATGAAGTTTGGGGAGGAATACCTGCCAAGTTTATTAAGAAATTGAGATAGTTCTAATAACCGAAAGCTTTATATACTATTAATTAGTAGTGACATCTATTTAATTATCAAAATGGAAAAATATACAAGAGAAGGACTTAAAGGCGGTTGGGGAGATATGAAAATAGTTGAAGCTAGGTCAAAAAGAGGCCCAGGAACATCTGCTCCGATAGAAGAAGAACTAGAAATATATGAAGAATTCTTTAAAATCGCCATAGGCAATAAAAAAAAGACAAGAAATTTAGTTCTTGGAGGAACACCAGAACTTAGAGATTTAGCTTTAAAATATGGCTCTGAAACTATTGCGGTTGATATAAGCCCTAAGCTGCTTTTAGCTTTGACTAATGTTATGGAGCATAAGAATGAAGACAATAATAAATTTATGATCGGAGACTGGCTTGATATGGGTAAATTTCTACAAAGAAATTCATTTGATATAATCTTAGCAGATCTTTCAATAAATAACATTCCATTTGAAAAATGGGAATCTTTGTTTAATACTCTAAAAAAACTATTAAAAAAAAAAGGGTATTTTATAATAAGGCATATTAACTATAATCAGTCAAAAAAATTTAAGGATTATAAAAAAATAATAGATGATTTTAATTCTGGCAAAAACACACTTCTTGGGCTTGTTTTTGAATGTGGATTCTGTACTGGACTTTCACAAAAAGCTTATAATACTAATAAAAAGGAGTTTGTATGGAAGAGCGTTATAGATGAACTTAATATTTTAAAGGATATGTTAGATAAAAAAGATGCAGTTAATTTTGACAACCTCACAGCACATGCAAAATATCATACAAGCATAGCTACTTCGGAAAAAGAATTTCATAAACTAATAAGAAAATATTTTTGGATTAAAAAGATAGGTATAATAAATAGATTAGTTTTTTCACATTATATGCCAATTTACTTATTAAGAACAAGGTGTTAAAATGACTTGGTTTGATAGTTGGAAAGAGGATAAAGAAAAGGTCTTAAGCAGAGAGAACTATTCAGATTTAAGCAAAGTTGTTGCGCAATTTGGAGATCTTCCTGAAGACGAAAGGATAAGCTTTCCGTTAAAACCAGGTCAAATTGGCAGGATTTTAACAGGTCAAGAAAAAGGGTATATTTATTCAAGAACAGGCAGCCCTGTAAAAGATGAATTAGAAAAAAGATTAAGATTGCTGGAAACTGAAAGCGAATTAATTGATGCAGTTGTCTTTTCTTCAGGAATGGCTGCTAACTCAACAACCATTGAAGCAATAGCTAGATTAAGCAATGGAAAAAGGTTTGTTTGCGGCAGTCAATTATATAGCTCAACCAGAGAAAATTTTGAAAGATTATTGCCAGCTGGATTAAAAGAAACAATATTTATCGACACATCAGACCCTAAGAAAGTCCGGAAAGTTATTGAAGAACATGATGATATAATTGCAATATTTTATGAAACAATAACCAATCCCACATTAAAGTATACTGATACAAGAGAAATTGCAGATATTGTAAATGGGAGATTCCCAATAATTGTTGATAATACCTGGTTGACGCCTTATCTGCAACAACCATTAAAGATGGGGGCTGATATAGTTGTACATAGCACCTCAAAGTACCTTAATGGAGAAGGCGATGTTCTTGGGGGAGTTGTCATCGGCCCAAAAGAGTTTATTAATGCTGAATTTGGCCCAAGGTATCTAAGAAAACATAAAGGCGCTGTTCCTGGCGTTACTGATGTAAAAAAAATTGCTGAAAGATTAAAGACATTTCCAGAAAGGATGGAACGACATTGTTATAATGCTGTTGAAGTTCTGTTATATCTTATGCATTCCCCTTTTGTTAAAGAAGTATTTCCTTTACATGATGATATAAGCGGCAAGACAAAAGACAGTAACTTTGGAGGTGTTGTGTCTTTTATATTAAATGGAGAAAATATTGAGGATGTAAGAGAAAAAGAAAAAAGATTAATGCAATTCTTCGCAGAAAATGAAGGGCCAATAAAATATGAAGTTAGTTTAGGGGCGCCACATAGTTTAATTTTTGGATATCTTTCAATTGATAATGATGAATATCTTAAAAAGAATAATATACCATATGGATTAGTAAGGCTTTGCATAGGCAGCCATAAGGATCCGCATGAAGTTATAAAATATTTAGAACTTGGATTAATAGCTGCTTACAAAGACTAGTTTTTATGCATTTTCTTTAATTTCTTAATATCTGGCTTATCTGTATTAGTTATAGGAATTTCTTCAATAAACTTAATATATCTTGGAACTTTGGTTTTTCCAATATATTGCCTGCAGTGATTAATAATATCCTGCTCTTTAATCTTAATTTTTTTTTTTAATACAATATAGCTTTTAATTTCTTCACCATATATTTCATCAGGAACGCCAATTGTTACAGAATCATGAACTGATTTATGCTTATGAATTACATTATCTATTTCTGCTGGGCTTATACTTTCTCCGCCTCTTTTTATTATATTTTTAATTCTTCCAACAAAATAAAGAAAACCTTTTTTATCAAAATAAACAGCATCTCCTGTATGGAGCCATCCATCAATAATGGTTTTTTTTGTTAGCTTAGATTCTTTATAGTATTCTTTCATAACTCCTGGCCCCTTTACCAATAGCTCTCCTGTTTTCATTGGAGCTAATTCTTTTCCAGTTTCATCAACAACCTTGAATTTGTTAATTTGAGTGGGTATGCCCATTGAATTTATTTTTCTCTTTTCTTTTGAAATTGGATTTACGCAAACAGTAGAGATAACTTCATTTAAGCCATAACCTTGTATCAATAAAATATTAAATGTTTTTTCAAATTTTTTTATTAGTTCAACACTAACCTCAGAACCGCCAATGAAGAAACATCTGACAGAAGAAATGTCTCTTTTAGATATGTCTTCTGGATCTTTTAGCAGGATTTGAGCCATTGTTGGAAATAAAACAGTGTACTTTATCTTATATTTTTCAACAATATCCCAAAATCTGCTTTTGCTAAATCTTTTAGGAATTACACAAGATGCACCAGCTCCAAAAGGATAACCAAAGTAAGTTGTATGATCTTGGTAATACAGTTGTTGATTGCAAAGCCATCTGTCTTCTGGGTTAAGGGTAATAATTTTTGGTCCGCTTGTAAATTTTGTCAATAAATTAAGATGTGTAATTAAAATTCCTTTTGGTTTTCCTGTAGTTCCAGATGTGAATGTGATGTAAGCATCATCATTTTGTTTAATATCAATCTCTTTCAATTCATCTGGTTGCTTCTCAATCATATCATTAAAATCATTTTTATCATTTCTAATTATAATTTTCTTTATTTTAATATTTTTAACGTTATCAAGAAACTGCTTCTCAACAAACAGAATTTTAGCGTCGCAGAAATCAAGCAAATCCTCTATTTCATTTTTTGTTGAAGAATAACTTATTGGAGCTGTTACTGCGCCTATACAGAGACTACCGTAGAATATGTAAAAAAACTCCGGAATATTAGAAGTTATAAAAGCAACTTTATCGCCCTTTTTTATACCTAATTCCAATAGCAAATTAGCAGTTTTCTTTATCTGCTTATACATTTCTTCATAAGTTATTTTTTTATCTTCATCTACACAGAATAATACAACATTATTGCTATATTTTTTAGCTTGGTACTCCCATAGCTCTCTTATATTATTAAATTCCATATCTTAAATTAATCTAGTAAATTATTTAAATGTTTAGCTAAATTTTAGTATTGATGAAAGGGAAGCTGCAATCATGGAATATCGCTGAAGAAGGTATTAAACAAAGATCTAAGAGAAAGCCCCCAGTAGCTCCTACTAAAGCCGAGTATGATTTTTATGATAGATATATAAAGAAAGTTTCAAAAGAAACAAAAAATAGGAATTCTTTCATTCTCGGAGCAACACCAGAGTTGCTTGATATTGCTCTTGAGAATAATTTCGTTGCATATTGCCTAGATTTAAGCAAAAAAATAATTGATTTTTGCAACAGTATTATGAAGTATAAAGATAGTCCAAATAAAAAATTAAAACAAGGTAATTGGATAGATATGAACTTTAAAAATGATTTCTTTAGCATTGTTTTGGGAGATGCTCCTTTTATTAATATGTCCACAAAAGAACATAATGAGGAATTATTCAATATATTGAACAAACAGATCATGCCAAAAGAGTATCTTGTTATACGTCATTTGGCTTTACCTAATCTTAAACCAATACCTAAGAGCAAATTAGTTTCTTTATATAGGCAAAGAAAAATAACATTTCCTGATTTTTTTATGGAGTTAAGGATAATAATTTACCAAGATAAAGTATATAACAAAAGAACTTATCAATATGATTCAAAAAGAAATTTTGATTTGATTGAAGAAGATTACAAAAAAAACATATTCAATAAAAAAGAAAGAGATAAATTAATGGCGTATAGGACTAATGTAATAAATACCTTTATTCCAGAAAAGATATTTCTAAAAATGGCTGAGAAACAGGGATTTAATATTATTGAAATATTCCAAGATAATAAATTCAGATTTCAAAATTATCTAAGGATGTATGCTTTTCAAAAAAGATAACCAACAGAAAATTATATATAGTTTATTCTGTATTTTAAGGTCAAATTGAAAAATAAATTAATGAAATATGTATTGAATTTCTTTTTATTATTCTTAATGACTCTTGATCAAGATGTTAAAAAAGAAGAGAAAAAATCTAAGCCTAAATCAGAGCAAGATAGAATTATTGAAGTAAAATATGAGGATTTGCAAGAGCAGAGAAGACCTTATCAAAAAATACCAGATCCTTCTTTAGGCGGAAGAGTAAAATCAGCTTTTAGAAATATAGGGAATGTGGCTGTAAATGCTTTTGACAATACAATTGGATATCCAATTGCAAAATATCAAAATTATAAAACAAAAAAATATTTTAAAGAGGATCCTAAAAGCGATAAAAAAATGGTCTATCTTATGCACGGCTTATTTCAGAACGAAGGCTCCCAATGGAGACTTGGAAAGCAGCTTAGAAAATCAGGATATCAGCCTTATCATCTTAAGGGAAATCATAATCTTCCGATAGAAGAGGATGCTGACAAGGCATTTGAGCAGATTGATAACTTGCATAAAGATACTAAATTAAAAAATGCTGGCCAGAGAAAAGATTATTTTAGCGGCCACAGCAGCGGAGGAGATGTTGGATTGTATATGGCAGGCGATAATAGAATCAAACAATATGGTATAAAGGAAGTTCAAGCAAGAGCTCCTGCTCCTTACGGAATTAAGGCTAGAACATGGCCGCAAAAGCTGCTTATGCCTCTTGTTGGAGGGAGAGGAGACTTGGAGAATAAGATTGCTAAAAGAGAGGCTGTTGAAATGGTGCATAGAGATCCAAAGATTAATGTCCATGTTGTTGCAGGAAGATATGATAGACTAGTTCCTCCTAGAGATGCTGTCTATATGCAAAAACATCCTAGAATAAAGCATTATATTATTCCGCATAAAGACTCAACTCATTTTGGAACAAGCGGGGTTAATGAAGGCATGAATAATATTTTTATTGATTTAATAAATGAAGGAAAAGCAAAATACAAAAAATATTACAAAAGAGCTGAGTAATGGTCAATCAAATTTACAAAGGAAAACTAGATTTATTAATTATAGATATTGATGATACTTTTATCTACCACAGGACTGTTGCATTGGCAAATAAAATATTTCTTAATTCTCTTTATGATTTTTCAATAAAAAAAATTATTAAACTTGCTAGAACTGGAATATATCTGCATATCCTAAATATGATAAGGAAAGTAAATAACAAGTTTTTTAGAACGATTAGCTGCGAGAAAATGATTAAGATATGGGCTAAAACTGTTGTTGAGCTAAAGATAAAGGCGGAGGATTATGAAATTTCAGAAAAAATATTAAAAAAAAATATTTACAAAAATATTTTTGATATTTACAGATCATTAAAGAAGAATAATAAAGATATGTATGTTCTTGCTATGACAGAGAGCTTTAATGTTAAGGGAGATCCAATAAAAAAAATTTTAGATATTGATGAGATTATATCTAATAAGTTTATTTCTAATAAGGGAATTATATCTAAATATAAGATTAATGTAAGTAAAAAAGAAGACAAAAAGAAAATTGCTGAAAAAATAATAAAAAAAATTAAGGCAAAAAATATAGGAATCTTTGTTGAAGAGTATGATGATATAGAACTATTAAAATTAAAGAATTTAAGATTTATTGCTTATAATAAAAGATTAAGGAGATTTATTCCAGATAATATTCCCAGGATTGTTCTTTAATACGAAAATTATATAAATTGAGTATTCTATTTAGGGCCTATGAAAATAAACTTAGTTAAAATTATGGAGAGAATTGCAAAGAAAAGGCCTGTTAAAATTCTAGTCTGCGAAGGCCATGATGAAAGAATGTTAAAAGCTTCTGCAGAAATATTAAAAAAAAAGCTTGCTAAAATCATTCTTTCAGGAGAGCCAAGACTTATTAAGGAAAAAGCAAAGAAGCTTAAATTAAATATAAACAATGCAGAGATATTTGATTTTAAAAGTTCTGAGATTAAGAATGAGTTAGCTGAAAAACTTGCAGAAATAAGAAAACACAAGGGAATGACTTTAGAAGAAGCTAAAAAACTAATTGAGGATGAGAATTATTTTGGATGTATGTATGTTTATTGCGGTTATGCTGACGGAATTGCCGGCTCTGCAATATGCCCGACAGCAGCCTTAATGAGGCCAGCGCTGCAGATATTAAGAAAAGAAAAAGTTGTTTCAGAAATCAGCGCTATTAATGATGTAAAAAACAAAAGAATATTATTTGGAACTGACTTTAGCCTTAACATTAACCCTAATGCAGAAGAGCTTGCTCAGATTGCACTAAATGCAGCTAAATGCGTTAGAAGATTCGGCATTAAGCCAAAAATAGCCTTATTATCTTTTTCAACAAAAGGCTCTGGAGGGGATGTTCCTGAGTTACAGCCAATAAGAGAGGCATTAAAGATTGTAAAGGAAAAAGAGCCTAATTTGATAATAGATGGTGAAATGCAGTTAGACGCTGCTGTTAACAAATTTGCTATGAAAAAAAAATGCCCTGATTCCCCGTTAAAAGGAGAAGCAAACATTCTTGTATTTCCGAATCTTATGGCATCGAATATTTTAGCACATGCTACATTGCAGTTTTCTGACATGACTCTTGAGTTTGCGATTTTAGAAGGCCTTATCAAGCCAGTTGGAATAGTTGGCAGGAGCACTCCTGTGGAAGCAGTTAGGAATATAATTTTAAGCTGCGCAATGCAGGCAAATTCAAAGTAAAGATGAAATACAAAGAATTGCTTAAGGAAATTGACAGGCATACTTGGTGGAGCGAGGAATGCCCAGCTACTATCCAGACAATTATTTACATGTTTAAATGCTATATACTTCAATCCAAGGTTTTTCATCCAAAACTTGTTTCTTTAGCTATTATTGGGGTTAAAGGCGACTTTATTTATGAAAGATCTCCTGAAGATGAAAAGTATACTGTTTACAAATATGTTTTTGAGAAAATGAAAAAAGATAAAAATTTTCTTTATAAAATAATAAAAATCCTTCCTAAAAAAATTGACTTATTCTTTAAGGAATTTTCCTATTTTAATAAAAACAAAAATAAAATGGATAATAAGGAATTATACAATTCTTATACAAATTTTATGAATAAATACCTAGATTATTTGCCTTATCAGGCTGGAATAGAATGCATTGATATTCTTACAACTTATTATTTAGAGGATATGGTCAGAAAAGAATTATCTATTTCTTCTGATAAAATTACAGATATTGTTTTTGCATTATCTTGTCCTAAAATACTTAGTTTTATGGAAAAAGAAAGGGTAGATTTTCTTGATATATGCTTATCAAATTATGATGATATAAAGAAGAATAAATTAACTGATAATTTAAAGAAACAGTTAGATAAGCATTCTAGGAAATATTTTTATGTCCTTAATAATTTTAAAACAATTAAATATTTAGACAGAGACTATTTTTTAAATAAGGCTAAAGAAGAAGTTAAAGATAAAATTAAATTGCAAAATGAGTTAAATAATTTAAAAAAAAAAGTTAATAACTTAAAGAAAAAAGAAAAAGAGATATGCAAAAAATATAAGTTTTCTGATGAACTTAAGCTTCATTTAAAGATAACAAAAATAATGGGAGAGAGCATTGATAAAAGAAAGGAAAATATGCTCAAGGCAACTTATTACATTGAAGAGTATTGCAAAGAGATTGCAAAGAGATTTAATATTAAGTTATCTAAGATAATGGATTATACTTTTGAGGAAACACAGAAGCTTCTTCTTAAAGGCAAAAAAGCTGATGAAGAACTATTAAAAAAAAGAAAAAAATGTTCTGTATATCTTATAGAGAGAAAAAAATTACATGATGTAAAAATTACATGGTTTTATGGAAATCAAGCTGAAAATATTTTAAAGAGGATATCTTCTCAAACCAAAACAAAAGAAATCAAAGGGCAGGTAGCTAGCTCTCCTGTTAAAAAAATTAAAGGAATAGTACAGGTTATTCTTGACACTTCTAAAAAAGAATTTAGGAAAGGAAATATACTTGTTACAACAATGACAAGGCCCGATTTTGTTCCTTTGATGAGAAAAGCAAAAGCAATTATTACTGATGAAGGGGGCATAACATGCCATGCTGCTATTGTATCCAGGGAAATAGGAATTCCATGCATCATTGGCACAAAGGTTGCAACTAAAATCCTGAAAGATGGGGATTTAATTGAAATGGATGCTGATAAAGGTGTTGTTAAGATATTAAAAAGAAAATGAAGTTTAAAATTAATCCTGAAAAAGAACTGTTCAAGTGGGGACCATTAGAATTCAGACTAATTTATGGCTCTCCTTTTATTAACTGCATTTTATCAGAAGTAAAGAAGTATTATCCTTGGTCATGGGCGCCAGGAGTTTGTCTTTTTAAGAATGGAAAGATGATATGGATACAAGAACAGTTAGCTACTAATTTAGTAGGCTTAAAATATTTTAAAAAATACTTTTTAGATTTAAAAAACTATAAATTGCATTGGAGAAAATGGGAGAACTGGATTAAGCAATATGAAAAAACAGCTAAGAAATTAGAAAAACTTAATTTTAATAAGTTGACTGATAAAGAGATGTATTCTTACTTAGATTCTTTCTATAAGTTAAACATTAATTTCTGGCTCATTGTTCAGGTGCCAGAAGTTGCTAACTGGGGAGGCGAGCATTTTTTAAGGAAAAAATTGCAAAAATATAAGGATAAAGCAGAAGAATATCTGGAAATTTTGAGCTCTCCTGTTAAATTTTCTTTTTTTCAGCAGGAAGAATTAGATTTGTTAGAATTAGCTTCTATTAAAAAAGAGAAAGAATCTAAAAAAATGATTAAAGAACATGCAAAAAAATACTGCTGGCTTTTAAACAGTTATGGCGGAAATAGAATTCTTAAGCCAAAATATTTTGAAAGTAGGTTAAAAGAATTACTGAAAGAAAAAAAAGCAGAAACTTTAATCAGTAAGATAAGAGAGGTAATCAAAAACAACAGAAGAAGGAAGATGGGATTAATCAAAAAATTAAAATCGAGCGAGGAAATTGTTTTAATAGCTGAGCAGTTAAGCCAGTCTATCTGGTGGCAGGATTTAAGAAAAGGATATATATGGAGAATGAATTATTTTTGGGACAAGTTTCTGAAAGAAATATGCCTTAGAAAAAAATGGAATTTTAATGAAATTTTATACTGCCAGTATTCTGATTTAGCAGATATTGCAAAAGGCAGGAGAGTTGATAAAAAAGAAATTTTGAAGAGGAAAAATTACTATGCTATTTATTTCAATGGCAACAGAATCCAACACTTCAGTGATGAAAAATTCATTAAAAAATTGTTTGATTTGTATTCTGAAGTTAAAATAAGCGAAAAAGAAGAGATAAAAGGATTAGTTGTAAGCAAGGGAAAAGATGCTATAGTTAAAGGAAGAGTGAAAATTATTGAAAATCCTTTCAAAGATAATAAAAAAATGCAGAAGGGGGATATTTTAGTAGCTGGAATGACCTCTCCCGAGTATATAGTTGTAATGAAAAAAGCAAAAGCAATCATTACAGACCATGGAGGAATGACAAGCCATGCGGCTATTGTTTCAAGAGAGTTAGGAGTTCTATGCATTGTTAATACAAAAATAGCTACCAAAGTTCTGAAGGATGGAGATCTAATTGAAGTTGATGCTGAGAAGGGTGTTATAAGGAAAATAAAATGAAGTGGGTTAAAAATTTTGGGATTAAGGCTGATGTTTTAACTATATACGCTCTTGCAAGCGGATGCAATTTTATCAAAGATGCTTACGGACTTCCTAATTGCATTAATTATAGATATATTGATGCTGAAGAGAGCAGGACAGAAGATTATATGAATAAATTAAAAGAGATTGTGAAAAAAGATATAAAGAAATGGGTTAATAAGATAGTAAGGAAATTGAATTCAGTTGTTGATGATTTTGAAGATTTTTGTAAAAAGGAAAGAAGATATAATACAAATAAAGAATTATTTGATGCTTATCAGGAATTTTATAAGAAATTTAGTTATTTCTTAGCAATATGTGATGTGCCTATTTTTATTGAAGAAGCAGTAAGCGAAGATATTCTTGATAAGTTAAGGAAAAAGAACATAAAGGATATTGACAAATACTTTAGGATTCTTACAACTTATCTTAAAGATACTTATCACATTGAAGAAGAAAAAAAGATTTTAAAGATTACAATTAAAATAAATAAGGAAAAAGGTTTTTTTAATAATCCTAAAAAAAACTTTTTATATAAAGAAGTTATAGGACATTGGAAAAAGTATTCATGGACAGGATTAAGCCTTTTGCTAGGAAAAGAATATGACTTAGATTATTTTATTGAGAAAATAAAGAATATCTCAAATGCTGAAGAAAGATTAAATGAGATTATTGAAAAGCAGAAAAAGGATAAGAAGTTATTTGAAAAAACAGTAAAGGAATTAGATTTTGATAGAGAATTATTAGAATGTGGGCAATTGTTAATGTGGATTAGAGAAAAAAGATATATTGGTTTGACAAGAGGTGGTTTTTATAAAAGGAGCTTGTTTAAGGAGATTGCAAAAAAGATTAATCTGGATATAGAAGATGTGTTCTATTTATTGCCAAAAGAGCTAAAAGAAATTTTAAATGGAAAAAAAAGTGATATTAATTTATTAAAAAAAAGAAAAAAGAGATATGCATTATTATTGAAAAATGGAAAAATCAGCAGGATAATTACAGGAAAGGAACTTGAAGAGTTAAAGAAAGAAGAAATACCAAAAATAAATGAATTAAAAGGAAATCCTGCTAATCCGGGCAAGGTTAAAGGAATAGTGAAAATTATTTTAAAAGATGAGGATTTTTCAAAGTTTAAAGAAGGAGATATTTTAGTAACAAATATGACAACTCCAATGTATACGCCTTTAATAAAAAAATCAACTGCGATAATAACAGATATTGGAGGAATAACATGCCATGCTGCTATAACAAGCAGGGAGTTCAATAAGCCGTGTATAATCGGAACAAGAATAGCTACTAAGGTTTTGAAAGACGGGGATTTAATAGAGGTAGACGCAAACAAGGGAGTTGTAAGAAAAATAAAAAAATGATTAGCTTAAAAAAACTTTCAAAATATAAAAAAGATGACTGGTATTTAGAGCAGACCCACGCAAGACCAATTATACTTACCGGGATAACCAAAGGATTTACTGATGGTTTAAAACTAAAAGATTATAGTATAATAGTTAATTATTGTAAAGATGAGGAATTATACTGGATTACTCTTATCAAAGATCAGAATGAGCTTGGGAGTTTGATATACAAGAAACACAAAGAAAACAAGAATTATTGGAAAAATGAATTCAAAAAATATTTAAAAATAAGAGAGGAAATTGAAGAAAATTTAAATAAATCAAGAAAAAAAGATATTTCTAAAATATCTGATAAAGAAATTTTATATGATATTAAAAGATATATTAACCTTCAGCTAAAAGAAAGAAGGGTTTCTAGCTTGGCAGATCCTTTTATATTTTATTCAGAAAGATTATTGGAAAAAGAATTGGAAAAATTCACAGAAGAAAATCCTGGTTGCAGCATTAATACAAAAGAGGCAGGAGAAATATTAACAAGACCAGAAGAGCCTTCTTTTTTGAGTGAATCAGAAGCAGAGCTTTTAAGAATAACAAAGGAAATAGAAAAAGATAAAAATTTAAGAAAAAAAATTATTTCAGGAAAAATAAAAAAAGAAGATATAAAAGATAAAGGGATATTAAAAGATATAGAAAAAAATCTTGATAAGTATTGCTGGATAAAATGCAGTTTTTATGGAGGAAAAGACTATAATTTTGAAGATGCTGTTGAAATTATCAGAGATTTTTTAAAAAAAAAAATAGATAAAGAAACAGAAAAAAATGAATCCTGGAAAAAAAATAAAAAAATAAAAAAGGACTATATTTCTAAGTATAAATTTAACAAAAACATTTTATCTATAGCTGAGCTTTCACCGCTTTTTTCCAAGTGGCAGGATATAAGAAAAGAAAGCACGCTTATAGCAAGCTATCTCCACTCAAAATATTTGAAAGAATTATCAAAAAGAACAAATGTTAGCGAAGAAGATCTAGCTTATATAGCTGACTATTCAGAGATTGAAAATTTGTATGAAGGAAAATTAAGCCCATTATTATTAAGGAAGAGAAGAATAGAAGATGTATTATTTATTTTTCAAAAAGATAAATTTAAAGAGTTTTACCAAGAAAAAATAGGCAATTTTATTGATAAAATAATAAATTCTGGAAGCAGTTATGCTAAAGAGATAAAAGGCATGGTAGCTTCACAAGGAAAAGCAGTTGGCACAGTTAGGATAGTAACAAAAGAAGAAGATGTAAAAAGCTTCAAAAAAGGACAGATACTAGTTTCAACAATGACAAGGCCTGATCATATTTTGGCCTTGAAAAAGGCAGCAGCTATTGTGACAAATGAAGGAGGTATAACATGCCATGCTGCTATTGTAGCAAGAGAACTAGGAATACCGTGTATTATCGGCACAAGAATTGCCACAAAAGTCCTTAAAGACGGCGATTTAGTAGAAGTAGATGCTGACAGGGGTGTGGTAAGGAAAATAAAATGAAATGGTTTAGATATTTTGCCAGAGCTATATCCCCGCAATATTTTGAATTAGTTGGGAATGTATATGGGCATGGTCATTTACTCAGGCCGTTCAGTATAATTCTTATTTATTATAAAGATGGCTTTATGGAGTTTTGGATTGACCAAAATGAATTTGAAAAAGTCCAGAAAGAAATAGATAACAAACACTACTCTTATGGCAAGATAGAGGATTTTATTAAATTATTAAAAAAAAAAGGCAAGAATTATATAAAAACTGCAAAAGAATGCTCATTAAAATCAAAAAACGCTAACAGAAAAGAGTTAATTAAGCTCTATAGACAATATCATAAGAGATGGGTAGATTATACAAAATACTTATCAGCAGGATTCGAAATAACAGGAAAGCTTAGCCAGGACATTGAAAATCTTATTAAGGGAAGAGATTCAAATAGTTCTTCTAGGGTTATTGATTATGTTTTTGCTCAAAAAAAGAAGGTTGGAATACACTTATTGATGTATAAAATAAAGAAGGGTATAAATTTAGAAAAAATATATGAAGATTTCGAATGGATTCCGTGTTTTGATATCAATGATAATCCATGGGGCAAAGAGGAATTTAAAAAGATTGTTGAAGAATTAAGAAAGACCCCTATTAAAAAAAAAAAAAAAGATAAAACAAATTTAGATAAATTTAATGAAAAAGAGAAAAAATTCTTAAGAATGGGCTCCATGATTGCTTATTTTAAGGATTTAAGGGATGACTACAGGAGAAAGGGACAATTTTACGCATTTCCTTTATATGACAATATTGCAAAAGAATTAGGATTAACAAGAAAAGAAATTGCGTTTTTTTTTTACGATGAAATGATTTCATCTTTGGAAGGAAAAGAGTTACCTCTTATAGAAAAAAAAAAGGAATTGTTAATAGAAGTTAAAGGCAAGAAAAGTGATATCTTTTATGGAGAAAAGGCAAGAAAGAGGCTTAATAAATTGGGCGTTGCTGTAAAAACCGAAAGTAAATTAAAAGGAACAATTGCGTCAACTGGAAGGGCGCAAGGAATTGTAAAAATAATAAAAAAAAAAAATGAATTTTCAAAAATGAAGAAAGGGGATATTTTAGTTGCAGTTATTACGCATCCGGATTACATTGGAGTAATTGAGAAATCTGCAGCCATGATTATCGAAGAAGGAGGGATAACATCACATGCTGCAATAGTTTCAAGAGAAATGAAAAAGCCGTGCATTGTTGGAGTAAAAGAAGTCACTAAAATATTGAAGGATGGCGACTTGGTTGAAGTAGACGCAAATAAAGGCATTGTTAAGATTATCAAACAATCAAATAAATAATATGAAACCTAATGAAATAATTAAAATAATACAGGAATATGGATTAAAACCTGCATCTCAAAGAGATTTGTCTCTATTTACATTAAGCGTGATTGCTTTATCTTATGTAAGGCTTTTGAAAAAAGAATTGGGCTTTTCTTATATAGCAATGGGCGCAATTGGGAAAAAAAATAAATTCCATACTTTACTCAATGAAGATCGCATTACCAAAGAAACAGGAAAATTTATTGAGAGCAATTTTAAAAATTTGGATAATTTTTTAAAAGAAAAAAATAGAGAAAATGATGATTTTAATATAAAAATAAAAAAAGCAGAAAGATCTATCCATACTAATCCAGAGTATTTTCTCAAGGCTATTTCAAGAATCTATCCAAATTATATGCTAATCATTGGAATTTATAACTGCTTTTGGAGATATATTGGCAATGAGAAAAGCAAAGGAAGATTATCTGAAGAAATGGTAAAACGCATTTCAGATGAAAGAGGGGTTATAGCGAAAACATATCCTGAGATTGAAAAGAAGATTCAATTATGCGTTAATTTGATAGGCAGGAAAAATAAGTTTGACGGGGATTTGTTAAGATATTTAACCATAGATGAAATGATGTCTTATTTAAATAAAAAAAAAAAAAAGATTAAATCAAAATTAAAAGAACTTAAGCAAAGAAGAGATGGTTATTTTTATTTATTTACTGAAAGAAAAGAAAGCATATCCACTGATAAAGATATTATCAAAGAAGTTTATAATAAATTCTTTAAAGTAGATACAAGGATTGATGTAATTAAAGGACATGCAGTCTACCCGGGCAAAGTAAAAGGACGAGTTTATAACCTTACCAATGATAAACATAATTTAAAAAATAAATTTATACTAGTTGCAAGCATGACTCATCCAAAAGATATAGTATTAATCGGAAAGAGCTTAGCTATAGTTACTGATGAAGGCGGAATATTAAGCCATGCAGCTATTATTGCAAGGGAGATGAAAAAACCATGCATAATAGGAACAAAAATAGCAACTAAAGTCTTTAAGGATGGAGATTTAGTTGAGGTAGATGCCAATAAAGGAGTTGTAAGGAAAATTGAAAAAAGATATCAAAAATCAAAGATTTTTGGAATCTCTTAGAGAATCTAAAGAGTCTCAAAGAGATAAAGAAATTGAAAAATTCAGGAAATATAATTATTTTATATGGGCTACAAGACCTTCTTCTGTTTGCAGAGAATATGCTTTTATGAAAAGCTTCAGCGATAATGGAGTGAAAATGTTTATAGCTATTCCCCAGAATGAAAAAGTTTCTAGTTTTTTTTTTGACAGAGAATCTTATATGATTATGTGTAGAAAAGTACTAAACAGAGTGTTAAAAAGATGGAAAAAACATCTCAAGGATTATCCTAAACTAAAAAAAAAAGTTATTGAATCTGCAAAGAGACTGAGCAATTCTATTGCTAAGTCTTCAAAAGAGGAGCTTTGGGATCTATATAAAGAATGCCTAAAAGCAATGTATGATTTTAATGATTATATTATGATTCCTTTTGCGCTTAACGAATTATGCGAAGCAGAAATATTAAAAAAATTTAATAATTTTGATGTTATAATGCAAGCCAATAAGCTTACAGAATATCAAAAGATGGAAATTATGCTTTTAAAAGAGTCTCCTGAGAAAACTGCAAAGGAATTTGGATGGCTGAATGTTTATTCTCTTATGGAAGATCCTTATACCGCAGAAGAGCTAAGGAATATCAAAAAAGGACTTAAGAAAGAAAAGATAGACAAGATGCTTGATGCAATTAAAGCGAATAAAAAAGAATTTTCCAGATTTCTAACTTGTGTGAAGGATGAAGATCTAAGAATGAAATGCATCTTAATGCATGAATATGTATTTATTAAAAATGATCGCGTTGAGGCTTGGAAAAAGATGCTGTTTTATCAAATACCTTTTTTCAAATACCTAGCTAAAATGTTTAATGATAAGGAGATTACATCAAAAACTACTGCTAATCTTATGCCTAGAGAAATAAAACAAATCTTATATAGAGTTCTTCCAAATCCAAATGAATTAAAGAAAAGAAATAAGCCATTTATTCATTATTATGATACAGATATACATATAGTGACAGATAAAAAAAAAATCAATGAAATCAAATCAATTGTTGAAAAAAAAGTTAAACAACAAGATTTTGTAGAAGGCAAAACAGGTAATCCCGGCAAAGCTTATGGAAGAGTTGCGTTGGTTCTTTCATTATATGATTTAAAAAAAGTGAAAAGAGGAAATGTACTTGTATCCAGCGTAACTGATCCTAGGTATACGCCATATATGAGGAAATGTAAGGCAGTAGCAACAGATGAAGGGGGAATGTTATCGCATGCAGTTATAACTTCCAGAGAATTAAATGTGCCATGCATTGTTGGAACTAAAATAGGTACAAGAATTTTTAAGGATGGAGATTATGTAGAAGTAGATGCAGATAAGGGCATAGTTAAAATATTAAAAAGAAAATGATAATAGACCTATCAAAATATAAATTAGTTCCAGATGGCGGACGATTCAGTTATTTTTATCCTCACTATGCTATTTGCCATGAGTACTTTCATAAAGACCATCCTTGGGCGCACCAGATTGGTATGATTGGAATTTCAAAAAATCATTTTGTAAGATGGTTTACATTAGTGCATAGCAATAAAGATTTTGATGCTTATCTTAATCGTTTTATTAAAAATTCTTTTAAACTAGAAAAATATATCAAAACTATTAAAAAAGAGACAGTAAAAAAGTTAAGGATTAAACTTAATATTCCAAATAAAGAAATTGCAAAACTAGCTGCTTATTATTATTATCAATATGAAAATATCTTATTAGCTGCCGGTAATCTACGCGTTATTGATAAAGCATTGATTTTAAAATTACGTAAAATCTTTAAAAATATGTCAAATCCTGATGAAATTATCAGTTTATTTTCTATAAGCAAGAAACCAAGCTTTGCTATGCAGGAAGAAATTGCGCTTCTGAAGATTGCAAAGGAGATTGTAGATAAAAAAATAACAGCAAATCAAATAAAAAAGAAAATCCAAAAAATACATAAAAAGTTTTGTTGGTTGACTTGCGGGTATTATGATGAATCATCAAAAACAATAAATGATTATAATGCAAAACTTAAAGAGTTAGTAAGATTAAATCCAAAAAAAAAATTTTCTGAGATTATAACAAAGAGAAAAGAAGATTTACGAATAAAGAAGAAAGTGATGTTAAATCTAAAAAAAAATGAGCTGTATTTAGTTACACTAGCTTCCTATTCAGCTTATCTTAAAGATCTGTTTAAATTTTCAATCAATGAAATAACATATTATGCTGAGCCCATGTTTAAAGAAATTGCAAAAAGAACAAAAAAACCAGTAGCATTCTTAAAGGATTTGCTTCCTGAAGAAGTAAGTAGATTACTTCAAGGAGATGATATTAATAAAAAAGAAGTTATAGAACGCACTCAATATAATATGGTTATTACATTTCCTGGAAAATGCACGATTTTTACTGGTGATGATGCTAAAGATTTTGATAAAAAATATTTGCATTTCAAATTAGAAGAAAGTGAGTTTAAAGGGAGGGTAGCTTTTCCTGGCTGTGTAAAAGGATATGTAAAAATTGTTCTTGGTTCTAGGGATTTTAAGAGATTAAAAAAAGGGGATGTTTTAGTAGCAATGAATACAAGCCCAGATTATATACCAATTATAAAAAAAAGCGCAGCTATTGTTGCTGAAGAAGGTGGATTAACTTCACATGTATCTGTAGTAAGCAGAGAATTTAGAATTCCGTGTATAGTTGGTATTGCTAATATCACTAAGATTTTAAAAGATAATGATTATGTGGAAGTAGATGCTAATAAAGGGGTTGTGAAAATAATTAAAAGAAAAAAATAATTATTTTACAAAGAAGTCCATTTTCCCCTGTAGTATAACTCATTAAATTCTACTTTTGCATATTCTGCTGTTGAAATTATTTCCTGAATACCAGTATAATGATATAACCATGTATCTAGGATCCAGCTATGACTTATTCCTATAACAATTGTGTAATAATTTTGGTTTGATATTTCTTCTATAGCAAAATTAACAAAAGCTATGATATTGTTTCTTACTTTTATTGGATCAGAAATACCCCCTTCTTGTATTTCTTTATCAAATCCTTTTGTTTTATTTAACCAATTTTTAAAACATATAAAATCTGCTTTATTACCATATTCTTTAATTGCTTCTTCGTGTAAATTATAAACCCCTTGTGAGATAGGTCCCATAAATAATCTCTCATCTTCTTTTTGAAAAAATTCAATATCATCTTTATCAATCTTTTCTTTGTTTATGTGCCCTATTATTTTAGCGAAAATCTCGGTTCTTTTAATTTCGCTTGTATAAATCTCAATTTTAACTGGCTTCGGAGAAAGCAAAATATCATTTTTAATTAACTCAGCAGCATGTTTAGCTTGTTTTACTCCCAAAAAACTAAGACTTCTTCCTTTTTCCTTGGTTTTATCAGGATGCCTTAACAAATATACAGAACCAAAAAGAGCGTATCTATTAAATTCCTCGATTAATAATAAAAAAAGTTCATTTATTTTATTCCTATCTTTTTCTTTATCACACAATACTATAAAATCTAAAAGATAATCTCTTATTTTTTTTAAATAGTATAACTTATTTTGATGTATCTCTATATCATTTTTTTTAATGTAATAATCAACAAAATCGTAAATCTTTTTAGCGTAATTTTCATTTTCTTTGAAATTAAAGAGTTTAGAAGAAGATTTTAAATTATGTTTTATCTTTCCAAGATAAAATTCGACATTTATTACTTTTGACCCAAACATTATTAAAATGGATATAAATATAGTTATATATATATATTTTTATGATTAGATGTATATAATTAAAAGAAAATGAAAAAAGAAATACGATTAATTGGAATTGATGATTCTCCATTTGATAAATTTAAGGATAAAAATGTAATTATAGTTGGTGTTTTCTACAGAGGAGGAAATTACCCAGATGGTGTTTTGACTTCTAAAGTTAAGATTGACGGAGATAATTCTACTGAAAAAGTAATTGAGATGATTAATAAGTCAAAATTTAAGCCGCAGTTGCAATGCATATTATTAGATGGAATTGCTTTTGGCGGGTTTAATATTATAGATATTGAAAAAGTAAATAAGAAAACAAGTTTGCCAGTTATAGTAATAATAAGAAGAATGCCAGATATTGAAAATATAAAGAGAGTTTTGATTAGATTAAAAAAAAAAAGTAAGATAAGATTATTAGATAAAGCAGGAAAAGTATACAAAATAGATAATGTTTATATCCAGAAATCCGGAATCAGTTTAGAAGATGCAAAAAAAATAATTAAGATTTCAGCAACACATTCTTATCTCCCAGAGCCAATAAGAATAGCGCATTTGATTGGGCAGGGATTAGTAATGGGAGAAAGCAAGGGAAAAGCATGATTATAAAAATTTCATTAAATCTTTTGTTTTAAAGATTTTTATCTTATTTTGTTTTTGAAAATGCTCGTCATCAGACCAAATTCCATCTGCTTTTTTAGAAATGGCAACAGCTATAAAAGGCGTATCTTTAATATCATTTATTAGCTCTTTTGCTTCTTCCAAATAATCTTCAAATTCATTTAACGATACTAAATTAATTTTATAAAGAAATATTTTTAAGATTCTATTATAAATCACTTCATTTATATTTGTTTTTTTGATTATTAATTCTTTATATTTATTAAGCTCTTCCATTAAAAAAGTTGGAGAATAAAAATTAAATTTATTCGATAATAATATTTTACGACTAATAGAATCTTTTATTAAAGAAGCGATAACTCTATTCGTATCAGCAACAAGCCTCATTTTAAGCCAAATCTCTTTGCAATTCCTCGTTTTATCTTATTGCCTATTTCTTCTGCATCTTTTTCTGTAAGTTTGCTATTTGCTAATGCTTTATCCATCCATTCTAAATCATTTAATTGTTTAACTTTTCTTTCTAAGGCGCTTCTAGCTATTTCGCTCCATCTAATTTCCTTATGCTTCTTTATTTCCTTATGTATATCTTCGGGTATGGATAACGTTATGTTTGGCATTTTTGCACTTCCGATTGTGTATAATGTGATGTATGTGATTTCACATATTTAAATCTTTTGGTTTTAAGAATAATAAAACTTTCCAGATTCTTTTTGCTCTCTGTCTTTAACACTTCCTTCTTTATTTATCCTTGGCCTATTAGAGTCTTTATCCCTCCTTAAGGTCATTTCAAGCTTTCTTAAGAATAAGTTCATTCCATATTCCATTGAAAATGGCCCGTTAAGAACTCCATTTAAAGCTGGCTTTCCCTCAAAAACAATAAGCCTCTTGCTTAAAAAGTCTATAAACAACAAATCATGATCAACAACTAATGCTGAGATATTTCTTTGCTCAACAACCTCGTTTATTACTTTAGCTACCTTTAATCTCTGCTCTACATCTAAATAAGCACTAGGCTCATCTAAAAGCATTAGCTTTGCATCCTGCGAAAGGCAGTAAGATATAGCAACTCTCTGCAATTGGCCGCCAGAAAGCTGGTTTAATTTTTTATCAAGCAATGGCTTTAAATCAAGATCATTTATTAGATTGGGATATTTTTTAATTGCATTATCCAAGACATCCATAACTAGGCTTTCATTTATCTCTAGGTATTGGGGCTTATAGCTTACTATAATATTTTCTTTAACTTCTCCTGCATCTGGCTCAATAACATTCGCTAATATCTTGACAAAGGTTGTTTTTCCTATCCCATTCTCTCCTAAGAGGCCTATGACTTCTTCTTTACTTATCTCTCCATTTTCTGCTTCTAAATTAAACTTGCCTAAGGTTTTCCTTATGCCATCCCATTCTGTTAATGATTGTTGAGCTGTTAATTTTCCAGGAACCTTAACTAAAAATTTTATTTCATAATCCCTAAACCTTACATTTTCCTCTTTTAAATATCCGGATAGATAAACATTTATTGCGGTTCTAGTTGGTTTTGGCAAAGAGACTATTCCGTAACAATTTTCTTTTCCGTACATTATATGAACTAAATCAGCCATATTATCAAGAATAATTAAATCATGGTCAACAACTAAAACAGCTGTATCTTTATCAGCTAAACTTCTTATAAACTTAGAAATCTTCATCCTTTGTTTTATATCTAAGTAAGAAGTAGGCTCATCAAAGATATAGAGATTAGCATTTTTCAATACTGTGGCTGCTATTGCAACTCTCTGAAGCTCTCCTCCTGATATCTCCCTTATATCATTGTCCAGGATTAAATTTATATCTAACATATTTGTTATTTGATCCAGCATATTTTTTTCGTCTACTCCTTCTAATAGTTCTCTGACTTTTCCTTTTGCTGCTCTCTGGATTATATCAATATTTTGCGGCTTATACGCTATTTTGATTTCTTTCTTTTTTATTTTTTCAAAGAATAATTGAGTTTCTGTTCCTTTAAAGAAATCAATTAAATCTTCATATTCAGCTGAATCTCCTCCTAAATTGGGCTTTAATGTTCCTGATAATATCTCAATAGCAGTTGTCTTTCCTATTCCATTTTTGCCAAGTATTCCTACTACTTTTCCAAATATTGGAGAAGGCAATGAATAAAGTGAAAAGCCGTTTTTTCCATATCTATGGATTGGAGCTTCTAACTCTTGTGGAAGATTTATGATGTGTATTGCATCAAATGGGCATCTATTCACACAGATATTGCAGCCAATGCATAGCTCTTCATTAATTTCTGCTTTTCCTGCCTTGACTATGCAGTCATTTCCCTGCCTGTTGATAGGACATAATTTAACACAAAGGAAATCGCCACAGCCTTGCGGGTTGCATTTTTCTTTTTCTACAACAGCTATTCTTGACATAAGAAATTGAGAATTATTTTATTATAAAAAACTTGTTATATTTCCTTAACGCCATCTTTTGTTAGGGCAACTAACCTTACAGCAAACCCTAATTTTAGAATTGCTGAGATTATGCCCATATGCTCTTTTCCAGAGCCAGAAACTAAGTTTAACGCTACTTCAATTCCCTTTATCTTTCCTTGAAGCTGAGAGATTATTTTATCAATGTAGATATTGATTGGATCTAAATTATTAACTAAAATAAAATTAACCGGTTTAGACGTTTTAAAATTATCCTTTCCAAAATTATCAGTTACTAAAAAAACATTCTCCCAGTTTTCTTTTTCTATTAATTGTTTGATATGCTCCCAAGTCCCTTTTCCTGATGATAAGCAGGCGATTAAATCGGTCATATTTCAAGAATAATTTAATTATTTAAAAAGATTTATATATGACATTATTTAGTTTTAGAGTTATGAAAAAAGAAGTTGGAATTATTATAGTAAGCTTGTTGTTTATTTTTTCTTTTTTATTTCTAAAGGAAGGCATAACTGGCATGTATACATTTGATACAAAAGAAGATATTTGCCAGTATAATACGCAATGCTTATTGCCAAAGGTATGCTGCAAGTTCTACCAGGAAGATTCTGGAATCTGCGATTATCAGGATTATTGCAATGGAATTTATTTAGTAACAAAGCAGGAAAAACTGCAGTTAACAGCTGGAATGCCATTAACACAAGAGCAAATTGAGGAAATTGCTTTTGAGATTGAAAAGCCAAAAAAAGTAAAGGAAAATTCTCCATTGATAATTATTGGATTGATATTATTGATATTGGCAACAATGTATTTAGTGGATAGGATGCATAAAAAGAAAAAAAATTAAAAAGTAAATGAAATAACTGATTCTATGGAATTTATTAAGGAATTTGAGAGCAAAGTTAAAAAAACCATTAAAGATTATAATTTAATTAATAAAAATGATAAGGTATTGGTTGCCAGCTCTGGAGGAAAAGACTCTACAACTGTCTTATATTTATTAAAGAAATTTGGATATAATCCAGAGGCTATTTTTATTGATTTGTCAATAGGAAATTATTCAAAAAAATGCAAAGAGAATTTAATTAAATTCTGCAATAATGAAAATATAAAGCTTCATATTGTTTCTTTCAGGAATAAGTTAGGGTATAGTTTATGCTATATCAAAGACGTATTGAAAAGCAAGGGATTAAATTTAACATCATGCATGATCTGCGGGGTTATAGGAAAAAGATATCTGCTTAACAGGGAAGCTAGAAAGTTAAAGGCTGATAAACTGGTCATAGGCCATAACCTTGATGATGAAATAGAGACAATCTTAATGAATTTTTTCAAAGGAAAATTAGAGTACAGCGCAAAGCTAGGTCCTAAAATAGGTATAGTTCAAGACAGTAAATTTGTGCAGAGAATAAAGCCATTATATTTCTGCACAGTAAAAGAAACAGAAAAATACTCTAGGTTAATGAAATTTTCTGTTGTTTATGATAAATGCCCTTGCAGTTTAGATGTTTTTAGAAGGCATATAAGAAATAACTTAAAATTTGATGATAAAACTAAAATGAATATTATCAATAACTTCTTAAGATTATTGCCAAAATTAAGAGAATATTATAAATCTAAGGAGAAATTGAATTATTGCAAAATTTGCGGAGAAGTCAGCAGAAGGGAAATTTGCTCTGCTTGTAAGATTATCGAGTTATTAAAATAAATAAATTTATATACTTTTATATATTTTTGTATAAAAATGTATATTGATATCAATTTTGGATTTAGAAATTTAAGACACTGGAAGGATTCAAAAAAGAGATCAGAGCATATTGCAAATAGGATAGCTTTAAGAGGGATTGGTAAATCGCAGATATTAGAGGCTATTAAAAGAGGAGCAAAAAGAATAAGAAGCGATGGATCAATAATAGCAGAGTACAGATGGTTTAAAATTATTTATAGGGAATTTAAAACCAAAAAATTTACAAAAGTATACCCTGTAACTGTAATTGAAATATAAAGGTGAAAATATGAAAAAAATTAATTATCCATGTCCTTGCGGAGGAAAAGTCAAATGGAAAAAGGATAGAGTAATAATGGAAGGGATAGATTGTGGAATATTAGATGTTGAATATTGTGAAAAATGTGGGGAAGAATATTTACCAGGAGATAGCTTTGATATTGTAGAAAAAAAAATGAAAGAAGCTGGATTATGGGGGGTAAAAAGAAAAGAGGTTCAGTTCTGGAAATCTGGAAAATCAGTAATTTTAAGATTACCAACAAAATTAACGCAGGAACTTGGCTTGAATAGTGTTAAAAAAGGCTATATTTATCAAGAAGGAAAAAATAAAATTGTTGTTGAATACTAAAATGATTGATGTAGTTTTAGGAAAAGACAAGAAATTTGAAGAATTAGGAAAAAAACTTGGATTTAGCAGAGTTATTTCTATTGATGAAAGATTTTTTAAAAATCCAGATAGGAATATATTTGAAAGAAAAAAAAGTGTTGTTGTCTATAATTTAGAAGAGCAGAAAAGAGATTTTATTCATTTCAGGAACTCTGGCTTAAACCAGGTTTTATGCAAATTAGCCAAGAAAAATAATATTGCTGTTGCATTTAACTTTAATCTTGTTTTAAACAATGATGAAATGAGCAGAAGCCAGATTTTAGGAAGGATGATGCAGAATGTCAGATTCTGCAGAAAATATAAAGTTAATACAGTTATTGCTTCATTTGCTTCTAAGCCAGAAGAGATGAGAAGCGCTCATGATTTAATTTCATTTGGAATCTCAATTGGAATGCATCCAAAGCAAGCAAAAGAAAGTTTAAAATATCTGGAAAGATTATAATAATATAATGAAAAAAAAAAGAGGTCAAGTTACAGTATTCATAATTCTAGGATTTATAGTTGTAATTTCCATGGGTTTGTTGTTTGCTGCGAATATTACACCCATATCTGCTCCTGTTTTGTATGATACAAAAGTGAAAGAGTATGTAACAGGTTGTTTAGAGAAATATACAGATGATGGTTTGGAATTAATTGGAAGGCAAGGGGGGAAATTAAATTTTGGTGAGGTAGATTATTCTCTTGATGATGGTCTTTTATATCAAGGTTATAAAGTTCCATATGGAATAAACAAATCAGACAGCAGAGAAGAGCATTATCCATACCGAGGAGCATTAATAAGAAATTCTGATGAACTTAAATTTAAAAATTATTTTGGGAACTATGTAACTGGTTTTGATGATCATTTAAGTTTTTTAACTCCATTATGTAACTGGAAAGAATATTCTCCAAATTATTTTAATATAGAAGGAGCTAAAAAAACATGCGAAACTTATGGAGGAGAAGATACTATACAAGATTACTTGACAAGATACATAAAAGAAAAAATGGATAATTGCGATGTTGCCAATGCTTTTCCAGAGTATGATATAAAAGAAGAAGAAGTTAATATAAAAGTAATAATTGGAGAAGATGATTTAATTATCAAGGCAGAATTCCCTATTGAAGTTGGTGAAGGGGAAACAAAAACAAAATTATTAGATTTTAGTATTAATCCTAAAGTTAGATTAAAAAAAATACATGAATTAGCTTCTCATTTAATCGGGTGGGAAGATTCTGAAGGCCTAGGAATCCTTCCAAGGGGTGATGTTACTGATTTATTTTTTGATATTATAAAAGATGCTGGAAGCCTTGATTTAGGATGTAGAAAAGTAGATAAAATAGAGAAAGTTTCTTGTTTATATCCTGGAATGGAAATTATAAAGGTATATAATGTCTGTCCATCTTGTTCTGGTAATAAATTTGATGATATATTAAATATTACAGACAAAAATTCAATTATTAATGGAAAACCATTCACATTTTTATTTGCTATTGAAAATAGAAGGCCTGCTTTAGATTATATTGAACCAATATCACTAGGAGAAACGGTTGAAGCTTTTGGCTATGATCCAGATGATGGAGATGTATTAAGTTATAAATGGTACGTAGGTGATAATCCTAACCCTATACAATTATGGGAATCTAATACATTTGGATATACTGCAGGAAGTTTAATAGTAGAAGTATGCGATAATGCTGGTCTTTGTGATTCTCAACAAGTACAATAAAATTTATACTTTTTTATATTTAAAGGTAATAAAGATAAAAATATTAATTACTTATAAACAAAAATACTTTTAATTTTATACTTTTTTGATTATATTGGTAATAAAAAATTTATTATTAGGATTAGCATAGTATCTTACCATAATATTAATAAAAATACAGGGTATATGTATTAATTTATATTTTAAACAGAAAATACAATTGTATTACTTTTATGTTAAAATAAGTATATAAAAAAGTGATTAATTATCAAATAATTCTTATTTATTCCCTTTGTATAAATAAAAATACAATAAATTTTAGGATTATTATTAGTTAATCTATCATTATTACTTCTTTATTAAAAAAAGTTTATAATTTAAAGAGTTTATTATTAAAAAATAATAATCCTTACCTATATTGTAAAATAAATACCTTATAGTATATACATTAAAATATTATACTAGTATAAATCAAAGAAAACTTTATAAATAAATCAAATAAAGATTAGATTAATGACATTAACTCCCACAGAGCAAAGGGTGTACAGGCATTTTTACAATAAAAAGGTATTTTCTTTAAATGAGGTTAATTCTATTGTTAATAATTACAGAACATCTATACATGTTGCCAAAGGCCTAGCAAGTAAGAAATACGCTCAAAAGATAAAAGGAGGATTGTATTTTGTTGTTCCTTATGAAGCAACGCCAGATACATTAAATGAGTTTCAGCCAGATAAATATTTAATTGGAAGCAGATTGTTAAAAGGATTTCTAAGCCATCACACTGCTTTAGAAATATATAATGCTGCTTCTCCTGACTTTAACAGAGTATTTATTACATCAAATATAAGAATTCCAAACTTAAGCCATAAGGATGTTAGTTATTTGTGCATAAAAACAAAACATTACTTTGGATTTAAAGAAATAAACTATGGAAATCAAAATATTTTAATCAGCGATAAAGAAAGAACATGCTTAGATTGTATAAGAAATCTAAATTATACTAATGGTTTAAATGAAATGTTTACTGCAATTCCTAAGCTAGCTCCACTAAATTTTGATACAATGCTTCAATATCTTAAAAAGATAAATGAGCAGAGCTTATTTTCAAGAACAGGCTATATTTTTGAGCATTTAAGAAATGAGGTTATGACTCCAAATTGGTTTTTAGATAAGCTAAAAGGCTATGTGAAAAACAAAACATATTACTTAGATAATAAATTAGGAAATAATAAGCATGTTAGAGAGTGGAGGTTAATGGTGCCTGTATAACTTAAATTCATTAAAAAAAAAAAAAAAGATGATAAAAAAGAGTGTGATATTAAGTTTTGTATTGCTTCTATTAGTTTTTATTTCTTATGTTTATGCTGAAGGTGAAGTTTGTTGTTTATCTCTTGCTACAGGTGGATGTGCGTATGGGCAAAGCAGCCATACTGGCACAGAAACAATAGATACAGATCTTTGTAACGAGATTGGAGGAGAAGTTATACAGGGCATCACAAGTACTGAACAATGTGCTAGTCAGTCAAGATGCCAAACAGGCTGTTGTTGCGAATTTGAATCAGGCAGAAAAGTAGGAAAAGCTATTCCTGAAGGAATATGTAATCCACTAGATTGGAAAGGGACACAAGCTAATTGTCAAGGATATTGTCAAGGTGTTTCTATTTGTGGTGACGGTGAATGTACAAATCCCGAAACTTATGAAAATTGCCCACAAGATTGTCAACAAGTAATAATTCCTCCTGGAGGAGCTGGAGAGGAAGCAGTGCCTGAATGTACTGTAAATACTGATTGTGCAAATAAATGTTTAGGAGATATAAAAAAATATAATGGATTGTGTGATGAAGGAACTTGTAAATATTCTTCAGAAGAAAATTGTGGAGTAAATAATAAGATATGTATAATTGATAAATGTGTAGAAAGAGTTGATTGTAGTGCATGTAACGAACCACTAGGATTATTTGGAATGGTTACTGCTTGTGATCAAGGAGCTCTTAATTTAGGATGTTATTTAGATTATACATTTACAATAGTTGATTCTCATCAAGAATGCGAGAATGTTGACACATGTTATAATTATAAATCAGCATATGCCTGCAACAATAATAAGTGTCTTCAAGGAAAATGTGAATGGATGCTGGATACTAGATATAATAATTTTGATGCTGGTGTTTGCAGACCAAGAAATATTCAAGAGCAGAGATGTGACTTTTGCGATTCAAATTTGAATTTTAATTCAATATTTGACAAATGCGATTCAATAAGATGTAGCTTATTTGGAGATAATATCTGCTCTTATAATAATGTGTATGAATGTGTAGGGGGTTATGTTGCACCGCATACATCTCCAGCAATATCAGATGCAAAAATATTTAGAGATAATAATGATCAGATGGGTGTTGATTTGACAGAAACAACAAAATATGCAGATTATGGAACACCTATTAAATTTAGCATTACACCAAAATTTGATCCAAGATATGATATTGATGAAAGCTATAATTCTTTAACATTCACATGTTTAAGCGGAGATTGCAGTAGCTTTGCATTTTTGAATAAAGCGAGCATAAGAAAAGATAGCAATAATAATAATTATTATATTGTTGTAGAAAAAGGAGATAGTGATTGTATCAAAAATTATAATTGCAATTTTCCAATTGGAGAATATAAAGTTAAATTTGAAATTAAAGATAAAAATGGAGGAACTGGCAAACTAAGCAATGTAATTGAAAAGAAATTTGGAGTTAATTTTAAAGAGATACAGTTAGTTAAAAATAATTTTAATATTCCAAATCCTAAGTTAGAGATTAAGTTATTAGAAAAACCAACTAAATGCGAATTAACATATACTCCTTACAGAAATGGTTTAGAAGTTAGCGGCTTTGGAGCGGTTTTGTTTACAATTGGAAACACAAGAGGAACAGATGGAAGGTATAATGCGGAGTATCAGATTGATTCCAATTATCCATTTAATGATGGAAAGAATGAGGTAGAAATTAAATGTACTTATGCAGATGGAAGCACTAAGTCAATTGATGATCCAGATCCGCTAATAATAACAATTGATTCAACTCCTCCAACAGTAACATTAGGAATAACAACAAGCAGTAATGATTACGTAAAAGATAATGATGTTTATGTTTTAACAAAAAATGATAAAACGCAAATTAAGGCGCATGTTAATGAAATAGCTAATTGTAATTATAGTAAAAATTCTGCGAATATGGATAATGTTTTTGATAAGGGTTATACTGGCACATATGACTATGTTACCCCACTAATTACATTTGGAAGCACAGCAGAAACGTATTATGTAAAGTGTGTTGATGAAGCTGGAAATCCTTCTGATGTAAAGGAAATTAAGATAGTGTTTGTACCTGGATTTGTAGCACCGGTTAGACATGATTCGCCAACTATATCAAATGCGCAGATATTTGATAATGGCAATCAGATAGGTGTTGATACAAGTGGGACAATCAGTAGATATGTTGAATATGGAACTCCTGTTAAGTTTAGTGTTGCACCAACATTTTATACAGGTTACGATATAGATGAAAGTTATGATTCTCTAACATTCACGTGTTTAAGCGGAGATTGTAATAAATTTGCATTGAATAAAGCGAGCATAAGAAAAGGGGGGGGTAATTATTATGTTACTATAGACCAAGGGGGTAGTGATTGCATTAAAGACTATAATTGCAATTTCCCAACTGGAGAATATAAAGTTAAATTTGAAATTAAAGATAAAAATGGAGGAACTAGCAAACTAAGCAATGTAATTGAAAAGAAATTCGGAGTTAATTTTAAAGAGATACAGTTAGTTAAAAATAATTTTAATATTCCAAATCCTAAATTAGAGATTAAGTTATTAGAAAAGCCAACAAAATGCGAATTAACATACACACCTTACAGAAATGGTTTAGAAGTTAGCGGCTTTGGAGCGGTTTTGTTTACAATTGGAAACACAAGAGGAACAGATGGAAGATATAATGGAAATTATCAGATTCTTTCTGATTCCCCATTTAAAGATGGAGATAATCCTGTTACAATTGAATGTACTTATACAGGCGAAAGCACTAAATCTATCACTAAAACAATAAAGATTGATTCAACTAAGCCAGAAGTAACATTAGGAATACCAGATAGCTATCATTATGAAATAGATGGAGAAGTTTATGTATTAACAACAGCAAGCAATGCACAGATTAAAGCGCATGTTAATGAAGAAGTTAGTTGTAAATATGGAACAACAAGCCCAGATACAGTTTTCTTATCAGGACTTACTGATAATTATGATTATGTTACTGATGATATTACATTTACAGCTGCAACTACAACATATAAGGTTAGATGTTTTGATTTAGCTGGAAATCCTTCTGATGTTAAGGAAATTAAGATAAGATATCAACCAGGATTTGTGCCAGCAGTTCAGCATAATCCACCAGCATTATCAAATTTACAAATAAAAGAAGTTACATCTTCAGGAGAAAATGATATTAAAGGATTAAGCAAGAGTGGAGCAGAATACGGAAGTTATATTAAGTTTAGCATTGATGCGCAGGCTGCTCAAGGATTTAATATTAACAAAGTTGATTTAAAGATTTACAAATGCGATGAAAATGGTGAGAATTGTGACGCAACAAGCAGTTCACCAATAACCGGGCAGGTTATAGCAGCAAATAGCATAACCAGCATGGTAACTAGCGGCAGTTGTGGTGATGGAGCAATCCAGGCAGGAGAAGAATGTGATTGTGGAGCAGATGGAATTTGTTCAGAAAAACCTACAACCATAAGTCCAAGCGGGGAATTAAATGGTAAAACCTGCGCTGATATAAGAACAAATCCTAGTGAACAGATAGGAGCATTATCTTGTTATCCTCCAGAATCTTCATTTCCATGCCAATTAAATGCTGAAAAATGTGGTCAGATAGTCACTCCAGAAAATATTAATTTTCTTTATGAAGGCTTAACTCCTGCAGATGAAGCCACATGTGGAAATGGCGTAGTAGAACCACAATATGGAGAACAATGTGATTGTAAAGAAGGTGATATTTGGTGTACTCCTGAAGAATTAAATGATAAATCTTGTAATTCTATTAAAACAGAATATCCTAATACATATCATTATTTCAATTATGACAATAGGCCCAATGGAATATACTTATGGTGCTATCCTAAAACTGTTCCAGAAAATCTTAGATGTAAATATAATTATCAAGGTTGCGTGTATAAAAAACAACCATGTTTTATAGATATCAATTGTAACGGATATGCTAATGATGCTAATGGAGAAAAATGCCATCCTACCGGGCATTATTGTTATATTCCGGTTAGGGGCTGCATTGATTCAAATGCCAATAACTATAATTCAAAAGCTACAGATAATGATGGCTCATGCACTTATTCTGGGCAAGGAGTTATTACAACAGGAACTAGTAATGATCAAACTGGAACAGGAGTTGGAGGAATTTCTTCTGTAACTTTTCCTTTAACTTATTCGAATATCCCTAAGACCGGGGATAAAACATATAGCCTAATAATAAAAAATCCAGCGGATGGGTGTAAATTATTAAAAGGATCATATAATGCAACATTTACTGCTTATGACAATACAAATTTAGAAAAAAAAGCAAGCGATTTATTCAGAATAAAAATTGCAGAACCATTGAAATTAATTACAGAAAGGGTTAATAACCAAACTCCAAAGATATGGATATGGTTAGAAAAACAGGAAACAGGAAAATGCACTATAAAGTATGTTCCATATGGATATAGTAATCAGCAAGGCCCATTTAATTTTGATAGCTCTATTGATGATGGCTGCGGATTTAGAAAAGCATTAATTAACATACAAGATTATAAGTTAAAAGAAGGAAGCAATAGTGTTGATATTTATTGCAAGTTTAATGATAATACTGAAAAAACAATCACAAAAACAATTACAGTAGATTTAACAAAGCCAGAAATATCAATTGATTTAGCAGGCTCTCAATTAATTAATGATATTGCTTATTTAACAACAGGAAACACCCATATAAATATTACCTCAAATGAGGAATTAAGCGAATGTAAATATACATATAGCAATACTCAGTTAAGCAATGTTCAAGATAGTGATTTGCAATATGTGGTTTCTACAGAAAGTTATGCAGTTAGCGGTCAAAGCTTTATATATGATGGAACTTCAATTAATTTAGCTAATGGAAGGTATTATTTCTATGCTAAATGCAAAGATAAAGTTAGCAATCCTTCTGATTTAAAAACATTAACTGCTAATGTTAATATTCCTATACCTGCGCCAGTAACTTTAGCAATAACTTTGCTAGAGCCAAATGCTGGTTATTCAACAACTGTTCCTTATCATGTTAAAATTTCAACTGACAAACAAGCAGAATGCAGATATATGTATTCTTCTGCAGAAATAGATTATCCCGCATACAATAGCTTACAGAAACAATTTACAACAACAAATAATTTAGAACATAATACTTCAAACGATATTGATGGAAGTGTAAAATATATTTACATTAATTGCAGAGATTTAGAAACACAAACTGAGAATAAAGTAAGATTTAAGATTGGTTATGATACAACTAAACCGCAAATAACTAAGCTAATAACAGACGAACCTCAGAATAAGATTATTGAGGAGGTTAATGGAATTTTAAAGAAAAAGATATTTGTTGGAACAGACAAAGAAGCTATCTGCAGATATGATAAAACAATAAATGTATTTGAAAATATGAAAGGAAATTTTACAGATGAGGGAATTAATGATTATACATTAGAACAAAATAAAGAAGTGCAGGAAGGTTTTGCGCAAGGAGCAAGCGTAATATTTAATATTGTCTGCAAAGCAAGAAATGGAATAGTTTCTGAACTAAAACAAATAACAATTATTGTTGATTTAAATGCTCCTTTGGAAATAACAGATACTTATCCAAAAGGTTATATTGGAAAAAGCGAGATAAAGTTAAGAGTTAGCACAAATAAGATTGCTAATTGCACATTCTACAAAGGAGCAACAAATTATGGAAATACAACAGATAAAAAAGATAATCATGAATCAAATTTGATTACTGGCTTAGCAGATGGTCAGCAGGAATTTGATGTTGAATGTGTAAAAGGCCAAGAAAAAAGAAATGGAAAAATAACATTTACTGTAGATAAATCTCCTCCAACTACTCCAACTGTTAAAGCAGAATCTTATTGCTATGGGAAAGAGGGGGAAAGCTGCAAGATAATAGCTATTTGGAGCAGCGAAGATCTTCAATCTGAAATTAAGAGATATTGGTATTATGTCGCAAATAAAACAACTAGTGAAGTTTTATTTGAAGCTTATACAGCAGAAGAAAAGTCAGAAGAGCTTGGCTACAATGATTTAAACTTAAAAAGCAAATTTGCTAACGGAGATGAATTTGTGTTTTTGGTTTCTGCAGAGAATAATGCTAATTTACTATCTCAAAATGGAACTGATACAGCGAAGATTGATTATTCAGTTATAAGAGATGATAATATTCCTCCAGAAGTAAAGGTTTATTTTGATAAAGATGGAAATTTAGTATTAGAATGCAAAGATAATGTTAATGATAAATGCAAAGTATTAAAGTATTATTTGTCTAGTGATGGATGCCCAAATGAAGCTGAATATGAAAACTATGATGAAGCGATAAAAATAACCAGTGAATCTGTAACCAAAGTATGCTATATAGCAAGGGACAATAGCGGAAATGAGAGGAAAAATAGCATTAAAATTAGCGATTTAAGAAAAAAAGCAACAGACGACAGCGATGGAGATGGGATGAAAGATGATTGGGAAAATAAATACAAATGCGCAGATAAAAATAAGGATGATGCTCTTGCAGATCCTGATGAAGACGGATTAACTAATAAAGAAGAGTATCGCCATGGGACAGATCCTTGCGAAAAAGATACAGATAAAGACGGAATTACAGATAAAGAAGAAATAGATTCTGGAACAGATCCATTGATTCCAAACGAATCTCCAGGAAAAGTTGGAGATATAGATAATGATGGAATGCCTGATTCCTGGGAAGAAAAATATAATTGCTTAGATAAGAATAAAGCAGATGATAATGCAGATCCAGATAAAGATGGATTAAGTAATAAGGAAGAGTATGGGAAAGGAACATCTCCTTGCGATCCTGACTCAGATGATGATGGTTCTATAGACGGTGTTGAAATTGAAAAAGGAACAAATCCTTTAGACAAGAATGATTATCCAAAATCGAGATGGTGGCTTTGGACAATAATAATAGTATTAGCTTTAGCTGGATTAAGCGCGGCTAGTTACTTTGGCTATAAAGAATATATAAAGATGATTAAGGAAAAGCCAAAGATTATTCCAAAGGAAATTCCAAGAAGAGCTCCAATTTTAGAGAAGAAGAAAGAAGAAAGTGAATTTATGAAGAGAAGAAAAGAAAAAGAAGAAAGAAGAAAAGAATTATTTGAAGCTTTTATTCCTGGAAGAAAAGAAGAAAAAATTGAAGAGATTAAGCCGAAGAAGCACGAAATAGATATTTTTGAAAGATTGCCAAAAATTGTGCAAAAAGATGTGTTTAAGAAATTGCCTGGAGAAGAAGATGTGTTCAAGAGATTGCCAAAAGCAGGAAAAGAGATTTTTGAGAAATTGCCTAGATTAAAAAGAAAAGAAAAAAAGAAAAGAAAAAAAGCTCAGATAGCAGAGCAGGTTATAATATATATTTTAGCTGTATTAATCTTTGGATTAATTGTTATTTTTGGATATAGAGAAATAAGCAATTTAATGCAAAAACAGCAGCAAATTGACTTAATTAATTTTGAAAATAATTTAAAAGATACTATCAGCCAATTAAGCTCTTCTTATGGTGATGTAAAAGATTTTAATGATGAACCATTAAAAGTTCCTAGTGGTTATAATAAATTATGTTTTATAGAATTGGATAAATATGAAAGTAGTGAACTTACAAGTTTTCCTTTAATACAAAATAGCTGGCAAGATAACGTTAAAGTAAATGTTTTTTTAGATGATGCTAAATATTCTTTTTATGCTGATAATATAACTATAGAGCCAGATAATAGTAAATGTTTTGATATAACAGATGGAAAATTAAGAATTAGGCTAGAGGGAGTTGGCGGCAGCGCTAAAATTTCTTAAAAATGCAAAAAAGAGGTGTAAGTCAAGAGCAGTTTAACTGGATATTAATTACAATAGCAGGAGCTATAATCTTATTATTCTTTGTATCACTAGTCTACAAACAAAAAGGATTATCAGAGGAAAAGTCAGATATAGAAATACAGAAGAATTTGCAATCAATATTAACAGGAGCTGAAATCAGCAAACAAACAGAAAACATAATTTCTGTTCCTGAAAAAGAAATAAAATACAGTTGTGAAGGATTTTCAATTGGAGCATTGTCTGGATTTAATCCAAGAGTTGTTTTTTCTCCTGATTTGTTAAAATCAAGTGAAAGAAAATTAATCCTTTATTCATTAGAATGGAGAGTTCCTTTCAGAATCACTAATTTTCTCTATGTTACAAGTTCAGAGGTAAGGTATGTTATTGTTGATGATAATGATAATATAAAATTAAATAATCCACTAGAATGGAGTTTAGGAGAAGAATTATACAATTTACTGCCAGAGAAGACCAATAAAGAATTAGTTTTAAAAAATAATTTAAACAATATTCAAGATAAAAATAACTATAAAATAAAAATTATTTTTTTTAATAATTTTTTTAATTTTAATTTAAATAATATAAGAAATACTAAAAACGAAGATATTTCTGTGATAGATATTTATTCATGGGATAGCACAAATAAAGGTTCTCCAAAAATTGATGAATACGGAAAAATTGATTTTTATGAATATGCAACTTTAAAAAAAACATTAGAATATTTAAAAAAAGAATCAATCATTGCAGCTGTTTTCTCTGAAAATGCTGATATTTACAATTGCAATATGGAAAAAGCAATGACCAGATTAAAGAAGGTTTATGATGTTTATGATAAAAGAGTTGAAAAATTAAAGAACGATGAAAAAGATATATGCAAAGCACATTATGATTCAAATTTATTAAATATGAATAATATGGATATAACATTTGGTAATTTCCAAAGTATTTACAATAATTTAGACAATATAGAACACCAAAATCAAATTGTAGCATTACATTCCTGCGCTTTAATTTACTGAAAATGGATAAAAAATCACAAATGAAGATGTTTGAAACAATTGCTGTTTTAGTAGTTTTTTTCTTTATTCTAGCAATAGGCTTGGTTTTTTATTTTAATATTCAAAAGAAAAGCATAGGAACAACACAAGAAGAATTTAGCGAATTGAGAGATGTGCAGATAGCACAATTAATTAGTAATATGCCTGAATTAGAATGTCCAACAACATTAGAAACAGAGAACTGTATTGATGAGTATAAGTTAAAGATAGGTCAGTTAGACAAAGGCTATTATTATGATTTTTTTGGTTATTCAACATTAATTGTGAATGTTTATGATACAGAAACTAAGACATGGAAAGATTATACAACGTATAATAACCCAAAAGGAGAAAGCTCTTCGAGGATTAATGTTCCTGCTTCAATTTACGATCCAATTAACAAAATAAAAAGATTCGGAATATTAAACATAACAATATACAAATGAGAAAGGCACAAATTGAGATTTTAGGATTAATGATAATAATGGTTTTGATAGCTTTAGGGGTATTGTTCGCAGTAAAATATGTGTTTTTAGCTCCAAAAACAGAGATAAAGCAGGAATTTACAGAAAAGAATATTGCCCAGAATATGCTGGATGTAATGCTTGGAACAGATGTCAAATGCAATGATAATTACATTTCAATACAAAATTTATTGATTGACTGCAATAGATATCCTCTCGATGGAATTATAATGTGTGGTAGTGATTACTCTTGTGTTTTTGTTGAAGATGAGATTAAAGGAATATTTGAAAAAACCTCGGATAAGTGGGGCAATAAATATTATTTTGAAGCAGGTTCTAGAAAAATAAATTTACCCTGTTCTAAAAGCAAAAGAACAGGGATCCAGCCATTGCCTTATGACCTGGAAATAAAGCTAGAGATATGCGATTAATAAAAATTTTTGAATATACAAAAATTTTTAAACTTCAAGTCCAAATCCTTGAAGTAATAATAAAATTTATATATTAATAATATTAAAAATTAGAAAAGAGGTGATAATATGTATAAAAAAGGGGCTGAGATGTCTTTGAATGTCATAATAGTTGCTGCTATAGCCTTATTAGTTCTTGTTATTCTATCTGTAATCTTCATGGGGAGGATTGGAATATTTACCAAAGAGAGCGCAGGAACAGATTATTGTGTGAATACAGTAAAAGGAAGCTGCGGAAGCTTAGATTTTGATAATAGCCCAATGCCATGCGGAGAAGGAACAACAAAAATAGGAACATGCGATGATGGAGCTTATTGCTGTAAACCAGTATGAAAAATAAAAAAGGAATAGAGATGTCATTGAATACTGTAGTAATCGCAGCTATAGCCCTGATTGTTTTAATTGTTCTTGTTTTTATCCTTACAGGAAGAATAAATGTGTTTGGAAAAGGTTTAGAGGATTGTTATTCTAAAGGGGGGAGTTGCGAAACTGATTGCAAAACTCTCACAGGAGGAGGTTATGTAGGAATTCCAGGAACAGAGTGTGATAAAAATAGTCAGAAGTGTTGTATAAAAGTTACTGCTCAATAATATTCGAAAAACTTATATAGATAATTCTAAAGGATTAGATTATGAAAAAAGGTTCGCTTAAATTTATATCTGATAACTTAATGTATATTCTATTAGCAGTTATTATTGCTATTTTTTTATTTGTATTGATTTACACAAGAGGAAAGATGTTTTTACCATGAAAATAAAAAAAAAAAGTATTACTAGCACAATGCTTACGGTTATATTTTTGGCTATAGTTTCATTTTTTATTATTTCTCTTTTTATAGCAAAAGCAAAAGAGAAATCAGATGAAGAAGCAGGAATACAGCTTTGTAGGATAAGCATTGCCACAAGGGAAAAAACAGGGATAGAAACCCCTGTAATTGGAACAGAAATAGAGGTGGCTCCTTTAATATGCTCAACTGCAAAAGCAGAAGATGTTGGAAAAGACAAGACAAAAGAAGAGGTAATGAAGTATATTGCTAATAAAATAGTTAAATGCTGGTATAAATATCAAGAAGGAAATGTAAAAGATGTTTTTAAAGGCTCTACATTTGAAGATAACTGCCAGATTTGTTATCCATTAAACATTAAAGAATGGAAAGATTATAAAGAAGGTGATAAGATAACTAGTGAAGATCTAGTTGCTTTTATGTATAATAATGTATACAAAGTTAGAGAAGATAATGAAGATTGTAAGATGTTTGGAGGATATTGTGTTAAAAATGAAGAAGAATGTGAAGAATTAAGCAAAGAGCGAAGTGCTGATAAGAAATATTTCAAAACAGATGATGATACAAAATGCAAAAAAGGAGAAGAAAAAAAAGTTTGTTGTTATTCATCATATGATTGTTTGAGTAAAGGCGGTGTTTGTTCTTATGATGCGCCGGGTATAACTTATAAAGGGTATGATAAATGGGCTTGCCCTTCTGGAACAGGAGAATGCTGGATAAAAGAAGAAAATTATTATACTTATTTAGAATATGTTCAGAGTTATGGTGGACTAGGGGTTGTTGCTGTATTAACTCAAAATATTGAGAAAGGGCAGAGTTATGCTATATCTTTTGGAAGTCCTACGGAAAACTGCGGGGATACATGTATACAATGGGCAAAGCCAGGACTTGCTATAACTGGTATAGGTATAGTTATCACAGCAGCTGGCGTTTTTACACTCAACCCTGCAATTGGAATTGCTGGTGCCAAAGTAACGGTAGTTGGATTAGCTGCAACAGGTGTTGGTGCTGGTGGAGCTAAACTAACAGCAGAAATTGCTAATTTTTTAAAAGAAAGAGACATAAATACAATCTATCTCTCAACTTTAAATGACGCTACTTATGATAATATTTGTGAGGTTGTGGAATGAACAAAAAAAGCGTTGAATTTACACCAACGCAATTAATTTTATTATTGATAGCTGTTATTGTAATATTATTCATGGTAGCTTGGTATAGTGGATTAGGAAAGCATATGATGGATATATTAAATAATTTATTTGGATAAGATGAAAAAAAAAGGCGATTTAAAAACAGAACCATTCATACATCTTTTTATTATTTTAGCAGCTTTTTTGTTAATAGTTTGGTTTTTTTTTTTAAGCCCGCATGGTTTAAGCGCACTAACAAAATTAGGAGAAAAAATAGGATTAAGCAACCTTCCTATAAAACCAGAGGTAAAAGAAAAAGAAGTCACAGAACTTCCAATTGAAGTAGAAGAATCTTTTGATAGCTTAGTGGAAGCTATTGAAAAAGGAAAATCTAATCCAAAGAGCGACTGCCTGATTAAATACAAAACATTTCCTGAAGAGATTAAAGATAATAATATAAAAGTAAGTGAGGAAAGCGGAGGTGGATTAAGTTTAACAGCATTTAATAAATTAGGACAAGTAAAATCACAAAAAAGTATTGAAGGATTAAAACCTTGTTATAATGATAATAAACTTAAGATATATAATAGTAACAAAATAATAATTAATGAAAAAGATAAAATTAATGCTGGAAAAGATATAGGTTATGAGGATGTTACAGTGTTGGGTGGAAATTATAAATTGTTATATAAAGGCGATTCTAATAATATCTGTTTTTTAACAGAATGTGATAATAATTGTTTTAATGACCTTACATTAAACCAAGATAAAGTTTTTTGTGATGGTCTTGAAAAAGAAAGATGGAGCAATGTTTTTTTTGAAAAAACATATTACGGAGATAAAGATGATTGGAAACTTGATAAAACGGGGTGGCTTGAAAGCGAGCTTTGGAGATATTATAAAGTAGATGCTGATAAAAGAGTACCTGGAAAATTTAAGGAAGCAGGTATTATGAAACAAGATTTCGAAAAAGTGTTTAGATTAACATTTCTAAAAGATGTTGAGCACAATGACCTAGGAGTTTGGTATGAAGGAAAATATTATGGTGAAGGAATATATGGAGAGGATGGATGGTGTATTGAGAATAAGGGGATAGGTCATTTTGCAGAAGATTGGATATATCAAGGAACTGACCCGAAAATAGAAAAAGAAATGACTACACAAACTAAATTATTTGTGTTCGGTGGATTAAGAAATGGTAAAAATATCCCTTATGATTATCAATGTTAATGAGGTGAAGAAATGAATAAAAAAGCTATTGAATTAACGCTTAACACAATCGTTATTGCTATGATTGTTGTAATTGTTGCTTTGATTATTATTTTTATCTTTAATCATTATTATGGGAAGGAGACTAAGATTATCGGAGGACAGATAGATCAATTGGAGGATTATGACGGTGATGGAACATCCAATATGTTTGATCCATGCCCTTGTAATGCAGATGTAAAAGAAAATTGTCCAACGGCAAAAGATGAATGTAAAACAACAATGGAAAATGATTATAAAACTAAAAAATGAATAAAAAGAGCCTAACATTTAACGAATTATTAGGATTAATTATAGCTGCAGTCTTGTTCTTTTTTTTAATTATATATCCTGGCTCAAATTTATATGCCTCATTTACAAAACAGGAATATATTAATTCTTATAATAAGCTAGTTGATTTAATTGAAAATAGCGATTTAAAAGAGGAAAGCACTGATTTAATGATGGATTTTGGTACAGCAATAATAGCTTTTCCGAAAGAATCTAAGGAAATTAATTTTAAAAAAACTAGCGGTGGTGTTGTTGGAAGCGCAGGGCGGGTTAGTGAAACACCAGAATCTATTCCAAAACCAACTATATGTGAAGATAAAGCCTGCATCTGTTTATGCAAAGATTTTAAAAGAGAAAGTCCAAATTATAAGTTTGTTTGTAAAAAAACAAACTGTAATAGTTTGGATGATTTAGATTTTTTTGATATGAAAAATATGAGAACCAACAAAATAGATTCATCATCTATATATGCTGTTGGAGGAGGTATTATAATAACAAGAGTAGATAAAGAAGTAAAATCAAGAGCTATTTATATTAAAAAAAATGATAAAATTGCTATATGTTTAGAATATCCTTGTATAGAAGAAAAATGAATAAAAAAAGCATGGCTTTCTGGTTTTTAATTGAACTAATAGCTGGATTAGCAGCTGCATTTATATTAACGCAGATTGCATCGGACTATGCTAAAGGCACTATTTTCCTAAAAACAAAGATTGCGAGGGATTTAGCAATTGAAGTAAACACTTTATATGCGGTTTCTGGTGATGTTTATTTGCAATATCCTCAAAACCTATCAGATTACAGAGTAGAATTTGATGAAAAGACCGATATTGTTAAAGTGTATAAGGAAATAGACCCCCTAAAACCCAGTTATCCGTATGTTGGAGAGCATATTGATTATTTAAAAGATTTTAAAGTTGATTTTTTGGAATTTAATAAAGAAAATAATAAAATTATATTTGAAAAATAATGGAAGAACCTCCTGCAACAAGCAAAGTAGTAGCATATATCGTATTTGGCTTTATTTTCTCTGGTTTTTGCATTTTATTATTCTTCATCATAAGCAAAGAAACAATAAGCATAGCAGACATACCAAAAGGTTTAGAGGAATATGTATTTATTCAAAGATTTTTAAGTAGCCAAGATTGTTTTGCTTATCAAGATAAGGAAACATTAAGGATATATCCAGGAATTATTGATTTGGAAAAATTTAAACAAGAAAGATTAGAAGATAAAGAAGAAAATAAATGCTATAAAATTGAAAAAGGTACAAACGCCCCTAATTTTAGATTAATAATCGGTAATAAGAAAATTCAAACAACCAATGATTTTGAGTCTATTAAAAAAAAAAACACAATTAAAAAAAGTATCCTGATATTTAAAGAAGGTAAATTTGAAAATGCGGGACTTGAGATTCAATATGAAACTAAATAAGAAGGCAATAATAGAAGACTGGATCCCATTATTTGTTTCATTAATAATAATGGTTTTAATTATTGTATTTTTCATGGCTATAAAAGCGGGAGGAGGTGGGGATAAAGCTGTCTTAAAAGGGGAAGAAGAGATTAATGCTTATCAAAATCTAATAACCTATTTAAGAACGCCGTTAAATGATAAAACTATTGCTGACCTTATTCTTGAATCATATGCTAATAAGAATTATGATGAACTTCAAAGAATAACAAAAGATATTTTTGATAAAGAATATGAAAAAAGTAAAAGCAGCTGGAAAATAGAGTTTACAACGCCTTCTGAAGAATTTAACAAGATTAACGATTTGTTAAAAGGGAAAAATATAGAGGAGTGCGATAAATTTTCTGCATGGAAATTCGGGGTTATAACAAAATGTGATAAAAAAATTACTGTGCCTATAACGCTTCCGTTACCAAAAGGAGATATGGAAATAAAATTAACTGTTGGATTTTTAAAATGAAAAAAGGAGCAATATTAATGTATCCTGTAATTTTTGGTTTTTTATTAGCGCTTGCTATTTTTTATTTGTTTATGGTAAAAATACCAGAGACTTCCTATATTGGAGAAATTCAATTAGCAACATTAAAAGCAATGTATGAAACAGAGAAAGAGCTAGTTTATATTGATAATGCTGCTAGTGTTGCTGGGCAACAAGCAATTTATGAGCTGGCTAAGAACGGCGGTTTTAAAGATAAGTCAGAATGCGGAGAATCAGAATTTCAGCTGTGGAATAATAAAAGTATAGAATGTTTTCCAGATTATACAAGCAATTTCACATCCCTATTTAATGAAAAATTAAATGAATTTTTAAGGAAGGTTAGTTTTAGCTTAATGGACAGCTATGATTTTTTAATTGAGCGAAAAGATAGATTAAAGATTATTGGAAAAACAAGCAGAAATTTAATAAAGGAATATGTTATTAAAAAAGAAGGAAAAGAATTGATAATAAAAGGGAGCTATGCTCCAATTAAAATCAGCATTAGTAGTCCTGAGGATATAAAAAAGATTTACAATGATAATTTAGATTTGATTAGCTTTATTAAAAGCGAAGCTAAGGCAAAAAATATTGATCCTTACATTGTTATGGGGCTTATAACAGCAGAAAGTTCTTGGTATAAAGAGGCATTAAGATGCGAAGCGCATTATGAAAGAAAATGGCAAAATTATGTTAATAATTTAGGATGCAAGGAATATTTCTGCGATACTCTTATAGATTCTCCGCAAGGCTCTGGCTTTCACAAGGTAAGCTGCAGCTATGGCTTAACACAGTTAATGTATCCGACAGCATGGAGATATACTAGTTTTAAAGGAAAACCTGAAGATTTATTTGATGGAGAGACAAGCATAAAATATGGAGTTGAGCATTTAAAAGGGCTTTTTAATGAATTTAAAGATGCAGCATCTGCTTTAGCAGCATACAATGCTGGTTCAGGAAATGTAATAAACGCAAAAAAAAAATGCAATAGTGATTATTTTGATTTGTATTACAGTTGTTTGCCAATGCCAGAAATAACAGGCCCGCATGTTAAAAGAATATTAACTTATGCTGAAATATTTAGGGATATAGAAGATAATCAAGAGTTAAAAACAGATGAAGAATATTTAGCTATAACCGGTTACGCTGTTAAAGAAGAAGAAAAAGAAGAATCAACTATAACTTACTCTGTAAATCCATCATTTAAAATTAACCTTAATTATGATATAAGTGATTATCAAAATGCAATTGATGATGCAAAAAATTTAGTTGATGCATGTGAAAAGGAAACTGGAAGTAAATTATCAAAATGTATTGATGATAATAAAAATAAGCTTATACCCAATTGCGAAGAAGAAACAGAAGATGAAAAAGTAGTTAATGATTTTATTAAGATTTATGAAAGCTGCTCTGAATCAAATGATAATAATTGTTATTGTAATATAAACCTCAATTACGATAAAGAATATGAAATAAGTTATGAAAGCAATACCTTTATGATTAATGATTTTGAAAAAGAATATATTCTAAATTTATTTCCATTTTTAAGTAAATTAAAAATAGGAAAAGACAAGATCATAGCAAGTTTAACTTACTCTGAACAGGGAAGAGAAACAGGAAAAACAGAAGAAAAAAAAATAGATATTGAAGATGATTTGGTTTTTTATAAAGAAGAAAAAGAAATATTAAATGAAAAAATAAAAACTATACAAATTGCTAAAAAAGAAAATGATAAAATAAGATTATATGATAAAAAAGAAATAGAATTGTATGATGAAGAAAAAGAAAAAGGTATTAAAGAATGCAAACCAAAACCTCAAAGAACTTTTAAATTTTGCTATAAAACAGATAAGAAGGTTTTAACAGAAGAAGGAATGAAAGAGTCAGTAATTAGATTTGCATTAATGTTTCCAGATGCAACTGCTCCCGGGGCATTAGAAGTTAATGCTTTAAATTATCCTAATGATAAATATAAGATTATTTTAACATGGAAGAAAAGCGATGCAGATGATATTTATTCATATAAGATTTATTACTCTGAAGAGCAATTTAAAAAAGATGAAAAATATTTAACAATAAAAGAATTAAATGAAAAAGAAGAGATTAAAAAAATGGAGTTAACTTCAGAAGCAGAAGAGATAAAAATTAACCTTAATGAATGCGGATTTCCAGAAGAAGCACCTTGTAAGTTTGTTGAAGAAGTAAAAGATGAATATAAAAAAGAAGATTATAAAATTAATTTAGAAAGCAATAAGTTATATTACACCAAAGAAGAAGATGAATATTTTTATGTTCTTGAATTAGAAAATAAAGATTATAATTTTTTAGTTACAGCTGTAGATGATTCTTATAATGAAGCAAATATTGAAGACAAAAATTATAAAACAATTAAATCAAAAAATCTATTGCCTTTTACGGCAGTTGAGGATTTAAAAGTTGTACAAGATGGAGCTAATGTCAAATTAACTTGGAGACAACCGAAATACAAAGATGGAAGTGATTTTGAAGAAGGCGAATTAAAAACATACAGAATAAGACTAGTTGATAGAACAAGCGAAGATAGTCAAAAGATTCCATCTGATGAAGCTATGGAAAGAAAAGAGTATATTAAAGATACAGAACATATATTTAATAATATCAAAACAGAAGATTACTATTATTCTGTTTTTGCTGTTAATAATGATGGTATAGAAGGAGAATATGCTTCATATCCATAAAAGATATTTTTAATAACATAAATATTTTTAAATTGTCAAAAATTTTAAATTTAAAATGATACAAATTCCTTTTAATGACTTAATAAAAAAAATAAAAGAAAAATCAAGTCTTTCTGAAGAGCAGATTAACAACAAAATAAAAGAAAAGATGGATAAATTGTCAGGATTAATAAGCAAGGAAGGAGCTGCCCATATAATTGCTAATGAGCTGGGAATCAAAATTTTTGAAGAAGGAAGATTAAAGATAAAAGATATCTTGATAGGAATGAGGGATGTTGAATTTGTTGGAAAGGCTCAGCAGATATTTGATATAAATGAATTCGTAAGGCAGGATGGCACTCAAGGAAAGATAGCAAGCTTAATTTTAGGGGATGAGACGGGAACAATAAGAGTTGCTGCGTGGGGAGATCATGCAGATAAGGTTAGAGAAATAAAACCAGATATGATTATTAAGATTAGATCAGGCTATGTTAAGGATAATAATGGAAGAAAAGAGGTTCATTTAGGAAATAGAAGCGAGATTATCCTAAATCCTAAAGGAGAAACAGTCCAAGCTATTAAAGAAGAAGAGGAAGGCAAGAGAAAAAACATTAAAGAATTGCAGGAAAATGAGCAGAATATTACAATATTAGGAACAATTGTTCAGGTTTCTGAGCCAAGATTTTTTGAAATATGCCCTGAATGCGGAAAAAGAATAAAGCTGAAAGATGATAAGTTTGAATGTGAGGAGCATAGTGTTGTAGAGCCGGATTTCAGCTATGTTTTTAATGTTTTTTTGGATGATGGAACAGACAACATCAGAGTAACCTGCTTCAGGAATCAGATGGAAAAATTAACTAATAAAAATAGGAATGAAATTCTGAAATATAGAACAACTATAGATGGGTTTGAAAAAATAAAAAATGAATTACTGGGGAATATAGTTAAGTTCGCAGGAAGGGTAAACAAGAATGAGATGTTTGATAGATTAGAATTTATAGCAAATAGAGTTTATATTGATTTAGACCCAGAAGAAGAAATAAAAAAATTAAATGAAGAAGTTGAAAGGGTTAGCAAGGAAGAAGCTGTTGAATCGGATTAAAAGGTTATATAAAGATATAAATTATAAATTCTCAGATGTTATTCAAAACGCATTTAGCATTTGGATTTTTGCTTGGATTATTTGCTATTCCACTTCTTAATCCAGATAACCAGTTATTGTTTATGATGATTGTTTTAATTGGAAGTATTTTTTCAGATATAGACCATCCTAAATCTAAATTAGGAAAGAAAATAAAGATAATTGGATTTTTATTTGAGCACAGGGGATTCTTCCATAGCTTTATATTTTTAATTTTAATTGATACCATATTGTTCTTGTTCTTAAAGGAATATTTAATCTTGATATATGCATTTAACATTGGTTTTATTTCGCATTTAATAGCAGATATAGCAAATAATATGGGAATAATGCCTTTTCATCCTTTTAGCAAGTTCAGGATTAGCGGATTTATCAAAACAGGGGCATTACTGGAAACATTGTTGTTTTTTGTTCTGATTTTATTGGATATTTATAAATTAATCACATTATAGCTAAAAACCCACTGGACATCACAACTCCTAAAATTATTTGATTATAAGGCTTATAAAGCCAAAATCCTTGTTTTTGTCCACTGGACATGCTCACGTGAGATATATAAAGGAGTTTTACCTACCCCCTATTGTAATTAAACAAAATGTTTAGTTACCCTCGCTTCCTGGAAGCAAAGTTTAACTTTACTTCATAATCAAGGGAAGTTTGAAATAAAATCCGATAAGGAATGAGGCAATAAAATGGAAAACAAACCTGAAATAAAATTTAGCACTGGAGTTATCAGTGCAACTATCTGGAGAAATACCGGAATAAGAAAAACTGGAGAAGAAACTGAATTTAGAACAGTATCTCTCCAAAGGAGATATACAGACAAGAAAGGAGAATGGCAGTCAACTTCTTCTATGAGAGTTAATGATCTGCCAAAAGCAGCATTAGTTTTAAATAAGGCGTATGAATACCTTGTTATTAAACAGCAGGATATTGAAACAATAGCCATTTAATTTTTTTTTTTTTTTTTAAAATATATAAAAAGGTGAGAATAATGAAAAAAAATATTCAAAAAGAAGAAAATAAAGAAGAACTCAACGAATGCAAAGAAGTTAAAAAAGAGATACTAATTATTGATTTGCCTGGAGTTGGAGCTGCAACAGCCCAAAAGTTAAAAGAAGCAGGCTACTCTAATTTAATGTCAATTGCAGTAGCTTCTCCTGGAGAGCTAATAGATGCATCAGGTGTAACAGAGGTTATAGCAAGAAAGATGATTAGTGGGGCCAGGGATTCATTAGAAATGGGTTTTGAATCTGGTGAAGAGCTATTAAAAAGAAGAAGCTTGGTAATGAAGATAGATATGGGAGCTAAAGAATTAAATAAATTGCTTGGAGGTGGAATAGAAACAGGCGCTATAACAGAAACATACGGCGCTTATGGAAGCAGCAAAACACAATTAGCGCATCAGTTATCTGTTAGTATCCAGCTGCCTAAAGAAAAAGGCGGCGCAGAAGGGACAGCTGTTTTTATTGACACTGAAAACACATTCAGGCCAGAAAGAATAGTGCAAATTTCTGAGAGTTATGGCTTAGATCCAAAAGAGGTATTAAAGAACATAAAGGTAGCGAGAGCCTACAACTCAGACCATCAAATGTTATTGGTAGAAAAAGTTGAAGATTTAATAAAACAGGGATTTAATGTTAAAATGGTTATAGTGGATTCATTAACAGCGCATTTTAGAGCAGAATTTATAGGAAGAGGAACATTGGCTGAGAGGCAGCAAAAACTTAACAAACATATGCATACATTAGCAAAATTAGCAGATCTTTATAACATAGCTGTTTATGTAACAAATCAGGTAATGGCAAAGCCAGATATGTTCTTTGGAGACCCAACAGAAGCAATTGGCGGGCATATAGTAGCGCATAACTCTACATTCAGGATTTACTTAAGAAAAGGCAAGAAAGGAACAAGAGTTGCTAAATTGGTTGATTCTCCAGCCTATCCTGAATCAGAATGTGCTTTCTTAGTAACAGAAGGTGGAATTAAAGATATCTAATTCCTTTTTTTTTTCTTTTTTATTTTTTAATTTTAAAAAGTTTTATAAATAAACTTACTTTTTAATTTAACTATAAATTAATTAGGGTGAAATAAATTATGGAAAGAAGATTTAGTCCGCCTGTTAGAGAAGGCGAAGAATTGGACGTAAAAATAGAAGCAGTTGGTGAGAAAGGAGATGGAATAGCCAGGAAAGATGGTTTTGTGCTATTTGTTCCTGGTGTTAAGGAAGGAGATGAAGTGCATATAAAAGTAACAAGAGTATTAAGAAAGGTAGGATTTGCAGAAGTCGTTGGAAAAAGTGATTCATCTAAAAAAGAAGAAAAAAAAAAGCCAACTGAAGAAAAAGAAGAAATTGAAGATACGGAAGAAGAAACAGAAGAATCTACAGAAGAAGATACAGAAGATTTTGGGGAAGAATTAGAGTAAGAATGAAGAATCGCTTCTTTTTTTTTTTTTTTTTT
>Ga0209542_10000702_pt1 | contig 80343 bp, 87 predicted proteins | sample RifCSPhighO2_01_FD_184028 | JGI IMG/M metagenome (GOLD analysis project Ga0209542, IMG submission 184028) | Soil microbial communities from Rifle, Colorado - Rifle CSP2_plank highO2_0.1 (SPAdes) (version 2) | ecosystem: Environmental > Terrestrial > Deep subsurface > Rock core/Sediment ...
ATTTTTTCCAAGATCGGGAGAATCTCCTGGATGGATGTAATTTTTTTGTCCGTTATCAAAATATCTACGTCCTCGTACACCGCCTCCATCCTTTCCGGGTTCGTAATCATGTAAGGCGAGATGTATCCGCGGTCGAACTGCAATCCCTCGACAACTTCGTACGAAATCCCGAAAGTCTGTGACTCTTCAACCGTAACAACGCCGTCCTTCCCGACTTTATGTATCACTTCTGCAATTTTATCCCCGATGTCCGGGTCTTTCGCGGAAATTGTCGCAACCTGCGCAATGTCTTCTTTTTTCTCGCCGACCGGAATCGCGAGCTTGGCCAAATACTCAACGATGGCCGCCGTAGCTTTTTCTATTCCGCGCTTCAAACCCATCGGGTTTGCGCCGGCCGCAATATTTTTCAAGCCTTCGGTAACGATGGCCTGCGCCAAAAGCGAAGCCGTGGTCGTTCCGTCGCCCGCAACGTCGTTAGTTTTTGAAGCAACTTCTTTTACGATCTCCGCGCCAAGATTTTCTATCCTATCCGGAAGTTCGATTTCTTTCGCGATAGTCACGCCGTCGTTGGTGATGGTCGGGGAGCCGTAACTTTTTTCAAGCACAACGTTCCTTCCCTTCGGCCCCAAAGTAACTTTCACTGCGTTCGCAACCGCATCAACGCCTCTCTTCAACGCATCCCTTGCTTCAGTATTAAATACAATTTTTTTTGCCATATTATTCTTCGATAATTGCTAAAATGTCTTCCTCTTTAATTATCACGCACTTCTTGTCTCCGATTTTTATTTCTTCCGCGCCGTACGGCCTGGAATATAAAACCTTGCTCCCCTTGTTGACCAAAAGCGGAACTATATCGCCGTCCTCGTTCCTCGCCCCTCCGCCAATTTCCAATATAATCCCCCGCTCCAAGCGGTCTTTTTCGGCGGTATCCGGAATGACTATTCCCGAGGCAGTCTTCTCCTGCTCGGCTTTATCCAATGGTTCAATTAAAACACGGTCACCTAATGGTTGTATTTTCATATTTAGCAGTCTATTTGATTAAGTGCTAAGAAGTCAATACCAGGCTCTACTATTTTTTCCGCACATCATCCCAAGTAAGGCCCTGTCCCCTAAGCAATCCTTCGTTATATTCGTAGTCCGCCTTCAAAAGCTTGGCCGCTTCAGGCAAACCGTTTTTTTCAAGCGCGGCCGTCAAGGACAAAATATCTTTCGGCAGGCAGTGCCCCCCGAACCCGCGATATCCGCCGTGAGCGACATCTATATGAGAGTCTCCAATCCGGAAATCCGCCCCCATGGCCAGGCGCACATTTTCATAATCAGCCCCCAATTTTTGGGCGAGCGAAGCCATAACATTCGCAAAGTTTACCTTTCTCGCATAGTGCACATTCGAAGCATATTTAATCATCTCTGCTTCAGTTGCCCGAATTTGAATCCACCTGTTCGTATTAATCCCCCACGGCGACATAAATGGCGCTTTCGGCAAAAGGTTCAAAACAGGATAAGCCGCGTCCTTGCTTTCGTCGGTAAAGCCGACAATCTGCCTATCAGGTTTTATAAAATCCTCCCAGGCCCTTTTGGCAGTCAAAAATTCCGGATTGAACAAAACTTTGTGGTTCGGATATTTTTTCTGAAAATTTTCCGTCGTCCCAGGCGTAACCGTAGATTTTATTACAACGATTTTATTGCCCTCCAATTTTTGGAAAGCGGAATCGAGCGCGGACAAATCTGCGGCGCCTTCTTTTCCCGGAGGGGTCGGCACGGAAATAAAAACAATGTCCGCCCGGTTTATGTCGTCGTTAAAATTTTTTGCCGGGTCCGTATCGAACAAAAAAAGCGACTCCCCTCTTTTGAGTCCCCTCAACTCCTCAAAATATCTAGCAACGGGCGTGCCAACCATCCCAATCCCGATGACTGCGATTTTTTGCGTACTCATGTTTTTAGCTTTTAGTAAATATTATAACCTCTAATCTTTAAGCAAGTTTCAACTATTTCTTCAGCCACTTGCCGGTTATCGATTCCTTATTTTTGGAAATTTCTTCTGGGGTTCCTGTCGCGACGATGCGCCCGCCTTTCGATCCGCCTTCCGGGCCAAGGTCGATTATATGGTCGGCGTTTTTTAAAACGTCTATGTTGTGTTCAATGACGAGGACCGTATTTCCTTTCTCAACAAGCGCGCGCAAGACAACCAAAAGTTTTCTTATGTCTTCGAAGTGGAGGCCGGTCGTAGGCTCGTCCAAAATATAAAGCGTCTTGCCGGTAGCTTTTTTGGCGAGCTCTGTGGCGAGCTTTACGCGCTGTGCTTCCCCGCCGGAGAGCGTTGTCGCCGCTTGGCCGAGTTTCATATATCCAAGCCCGACTTCGTTTAGCGTCACCAAGCGGTCGCGGATCTGCGGAATATTTTTGAAAAATTTAACCGAGTCTTCGATCGACAAATCCAAAACCTGCGAAATATTCATTCCGTTGTATTGTATCGCGAGCGATTCCTTGTTGTACCGGGTTCCTTTGCATTCCTCGCACTCGACATAAATATCCGGCAAGAAATACATTTCGATTTTTTTAACCCCCTGCCCCTCGCAAATTTCGCACCGCCCGCCTTTTACATTAAAAGAAAACCTTCCGGATTTATATCCGCGTGACCGGGCTTCGCGAGTTTTTGAAAAAAGTTCTCGGATGACGGAAAACGTCCCTGTGTATGTCGCCGGGTTCGAGCGCGGGGTTCTTCCTATCGGAGACTGGTCCACGACAACTACTTTATCCAAGTGCTCGAGTCCCTCAATTTCTTCGTGCTTGCCGGGATTATCCTTGGAACCGTAGAAATGTTTCAAAAGGGCCTTCGCCAAAATATCGTTTACGAGCGTGGATTTTCCCGAACCGGAGACGCCAGAAACTAAAACTAATTTGCCCAAAGGAATTTGGACGTTAACTTTTTTCAAGTTATTTTCTTCCGCGCCTTTTATCGTCAGGTATTTTTCATCTTTGTTTTTCGAATCAGCTTTTTTGAGAAGAAGAGATTTGCGCCCGGAAAGATAATCCGCGGTCGGGGTCTTGGAACGGAGCAATTCATTATATTTCCCTTCGAAAATAATTCTCCCTCCGTTTTTTCCAGCACCCGGGCCTAAATCCAAAATCCAGTCCGCCTCGCGCATGGTTTCCTGGTCGTGCTCGACAACTAAAATAGTATTGCCGTAATCGCGGAGTTTTTTTAGCGTTACAATCAAGCGTTCGTGGTCCCTGGCGTGAAGCCCGATGGACGGCTCGTCCAATACATATATAACCCCCGAAAGGCCCGAGCCGATCTGCGTTGCAAGCCGCACCCGCTGCGCCTCCCCTCCCGCAAGCGTTACCGAAGAGCGGTCGAGCGTTAAATATTCGAGCCCAACGTCTATCAAAAACTGCAAGCGAAGCCCAACTTCTTTCAAAATCGGACCGGCGATATTCGAAGCATCTTTTCTCTTTGAAAAATCCTTGGTAACTTTTTTTACGAAAATCAACGCGTCCTCCGCAGACATGTTGGAAAAATCAGAAATATTTTTTTCGCCGACCAAAACCGCGAGCACTTCCGGCTTCAAGCGCTTGCCTTTGCAAGATGGGCAGGGCTCGAAAGTCATGTACCGCTCAATCTCGACGCGCGTCCACTCCGAATCCGTTTCCTTCCAGCGCCTTTTTAAATTGGAGATAACCCCTTCATAATTTCCGTCCGGATCGCCGAAAAGAATTATATCCAAGACTTTTTTTGGGAGAGTTTTTACCGGGACCGACAAAGAAAATTTATATTTCTCGGCCAAGTCCGAAAGCATATACCAATACCAAGACTGCCTCCCGACGCGATGCGAGGCGCGAGCCCAAGGGAAAATCGCCCCTTCTTCAATGGTTAAATTTTTATTCGGGATTACTAAATCCGGATCGACTTCGAGGGTATGGCCCAAGCCCGTGCAAAGTTCGCAGGCGCCGTACGGGGAGTTGAAAGAAAAAAGGCGCGGCTCGATCGGCGGCAGGGAAATCTCGCAGACGGGGCACGCGAAGTGTTCGGAGAATAAATGGTCGGAGGAATCTTTTTCGGATTTCTGCATGGATACAATCGCAATGCCCTCGCCCTTGCGCAAGGCTGTTTCAAGCGAATCGACAAGCCGCGAGCGCTCCGTATCCTTGTCCAAAATCAAACGGTCAACCACAACTTCGAGCGAATGCTTTCTTTTTGGGTCAATTTTTTCTTCGAGCGCTTCGTCCAAACTCATCACCACGTCATCCAGGCGCACCCGCAAAAATCCTTCCCGGGCCAAAACCTGGAGCTCGCGCTTATGCTCCCCCTTTCGTTCGCGGATCAACGGGCCCAAAATTAAAATCGAGGAGCCTTTCGGAAAACTTAAAACTTTTTTTACCATCTGGTCGATGGACTGCCGCTCAACTTTCCTTCCGCATTGCGGGCAGTGCGGCTCGCCCAAACGCGCGTATAAAATGCGGAGGTAATCGTAAATCTCCGTAATCGTGCCGACGGTCGAGCGAGGATTTTTAGAAACAGATCTCTGGTCGATGGCGATTGCCGGAGAAAGGCCGGAAATTTCGTCCATGTCCGGCTTTTCAGCGATCCCTAAAAATTGGCGGGCGTAAGAAGAAAGAGACTCGACGAACCTGCGTTCGGCCTCGGCATATATAGTATCGAAAGCGAGCGAGGATTTTCCTGATCCCGAAAGCCCGGTTATGACCACGAGCTTATTTTTGGGAATGGAAACATTGATGCTCTTTAGGTTGTGAGCACGCGCCCCTTTTATCGTTATCAAATCTTTTCGCTCTTTTGGACTAGCCATAAAGGTCTTTATTATATTGCGGAAGTCAAGATTAATCAAGCAACGCAATAACTGCTACCATATAGATAGAAAGGAGTCGAAGATGCTCAAATATATATCGCTACTTTTGTTCGCTGGATGCGCTGTAATTCCGGCCCAAAGATATACTTCTAGTACCACCCCATGCGTGAATGGCAAACGAGTTTGGACGTCACACATAAGACATCTGCTGACAGGCGAGCAAAAAAGGCTCGCACGCGTTGAGATAAATGGGTGCGGTGCGAAAAAAAATAACGTACTGATGCAGAGCACGATACGCGAGGAAACCCTTCCGCCCTAAAAGCACCCAGAGTGAAACTCTGGGTGCGGTTTTTATGATATATTCTACGTATGCTGACGCGTGATGATTTCAAAAAAGCGCCTTCCATACCGGGGATTTATTTCTTCCTAAACAAGGACGGAAAAATATTGTACGTAGGAAAAGCAATCAATTTGAAATTGCGGCTTTTGAGTTACGCCGACCCAAAGATGCTCGGCTGGGATAAAAAGAAAATGCTCCAAGACGCCATAAGCGTTAAATGGAAAGAGCTCGAATCGGAAGTCGAAGCTTTGATTGAAGAAGCCATCGCCATCAAAGAGCACCGCCCGAAATATAACATCGTCTTCCGGGACGACAAGCAATATTTCCTGGTCGGGTTTTCCAAAGAAAAATTTCCGAAAATAATTTTAACCCACCAGAAAAAACCTGGCTTCGATTATATCGGCCCTTTCACCGACGGCTGGGCCTTGAAAAGCGTTTTAAGGAACCTTCAGCGCCCCTTCCCTTTTTGCACCTGCAAAGAAAAACATAAGCGACCATGCGTGCGCTCGGAGATCGGGCGCTGCTTGGGAGTCTGTTGCATTAAGCCAAATCCGCCAGCTGGCGGAAAAGAAAAATTCTTCCCCGATTTCAAAGAACGCGAAATAAAATACAAGAAAAATATCCGCGCCATCCAAAATATTTTGAAAGGCCGGAAACGGGATGTAATAAAATCCCTTGAAAAAGAGATGAACAGGTTTTCCAAAGAACAGAAATTCGAGGAGGCTAAAAAAGTCCGCGACCAACTATACGCGCTCGAAAACGTATTCCGGCACGCGCCCATAATAAAACGGGAATTAAATCCGGAGCGGGCCAAGGCTTTACTTTTAGCCAAGGATTTATTGGCCCTGGCGGACATTCCGCGGAGGATCGAGGGATACGACATTTCAAACATCCAAGGGACAAACGCAGTCGGCTCCATGGTAGTTTTCGAAAATGGCGAGCCGAAAAAATCCGATTACAGGATGTTTAAAATCCGCCACACCAAAACTCCGGACGATTACGCCATGCACCAAGAAGTTTTGATGCGCCGCCTAAAACACGATGAATGGCCGCTTCCGGATTTATTTTTAATCGATGGCGGCCTCGGCCAACTAAACGCCGCCAAAAAAGTTTTGGAATTATACCAATTAAAAATTCCAATCGCGTCCCTAGCCAAAAGAGAAGAAGAGCTGTGGGTTTCAGACAAGGTTAAATATCCGCTCAAAAACCTTTCCCCAATTTTACTCCACCTTTTCCAGCACATCCGCAACGAATCGCACCGCTTCGCCATAAATTTCCACAGAAACCGCCGCTCGAAGATGCTCTTGACTAAATCGTAACAAATTTGTTATACTTTTAGAAATTCTAAATCGGAGGTGCTAAAATGGCCAAGTCGAAAATCGTTATCGAAAAGCCCCCCAATCCTCAGTTCAGGAACTACCATACCTCAGCCCAGATTTGCGAAACAGTCATCGCACATTTCCAACGACCTCTCGACACTCGTTATCTCCGTAAAGAAAAAATTGGCGAGAGGGGGCAGGAATTAGTTAAGGAAGTTCTTTCCTCAAAGGGAGTCGACCAAATTTACATTAAGCCCTACGAGCTCTCAGTAGAAATTGGTTTGGCATTTGACTGGGAGGACATCGAAAACGATGTTATTTCTGCCTTGAAGAAGTTTTACGGCGTGGATCAGCCTGAAATTATCGGACAAAATCCATTAAAACCGGATCTCAGCGGCCTTAAAGAATAGATGTTCTTTGTTTACAACTTGAGGGCGAATTATTTCGCCCCTCTCCCGAATTCATTATTTAAAAATAGTGGCTTCAGAAGAGGAATTGACCTCATTTTCGAGATAAGATAAACTTAAACCAATGTCATTTCTCGTTTCGGCTTTACCTTATATACAAGTAGGCGTAGCCGTTCTATTGATCATCACAATCCTATTACAGCAAAGAGGCTCGGGGCTTTCTGCTTCTTTCGGCGGCGAAGGAAATATATATTCCACTAAGCGCGGCCTCGAGAAAATATTATTTAGATCGACTTTAGTTTTAGGCGCCTTATTTCTGGCGCTAGCTCTCCTAACCTTAATACTTCGCTAATTTAAACGTGCCTCCGGAAGATCTCCCAAGAAAGAGATGGGCCCTCCCATCTCTTAACAAGACCAGGTTTGTTCTGCGCTCGATGAGCCGCAGGGAACGGGCCATTACTTCCGTATTAGTTTTAGCCGCGGCCGTCGGCCTTTTCGGGACTGTATATAAAGTAAACCAGCGCTTCTCGGTCGTAGTGCCGGACGAAGGCGGAAGGATCACCGAAGGCGTTATCGGCTCGCCCCATTTCGTAAATCCAATTTTGGCCATAGCGGACGCGGACCGCGATATCGTGAATTTAATTTACGCCGGGCTCATGAAGCCGGACGGCAAAGGCGGGCTTGTCCCGGAACTTGCCGAGCGGTATGAAATTTCGGAAGATGGCCTTTCATACACTTTTTTCCTAAGGGACGCAAAATTCCATGACGGAGAAAAATTAACCGCGGACGACATAATTTTCACCATCGAAAGCGCAAAAAGCCCGGTCATAAAAAGCCCGATGCGCGCGGGCTGGGAAGGAGTCGAGATGGAAAAAATCGACGAGAAAACCATCCGCTTCTGGCTAAAGCGCCCGTACGCCCCATTTTTAGAAAATACGACGATCGGCATCCTGCCGCGGCACCTTTGGAAAGACGTGCCCCAGGAGCAGATAAGCCTTTCGGAGCTTAATTTAAACCCTGTCGGCGCGGGGCCGTATAAAATAGCAAACACGAATACCTCAAAAGGTGGAACCATAACGAGCTATAGCCTGCGTTCTTTTCCAAATTACGTCATGGGCGAACCATTCATTAGAAAAATTACTTTAATGTTTTACCCTTCCGAAGTTGAACTCTTAAACGCATACGAAAGCGGCGATGTAGATTCCGCTTCTGCAATCTCCCCGCAAAACATTGCAAAAATTCGCAGGCAGGACGGCGAGATAAAAAGTTTGAACCTCCCGAGAGTCTTCGGTGTATTTTTTAACCAAAACGAAAAAACAATTTTCTTGGAAAAACCGGTGCGGCAAGCTTTGGACATGGCCGTGGATAAAGACCAGATCGTCAGGGAAGTTCTCGGCGGATACGCCCGGACTATTTCCTCCCCCATCCCGTTGGGAAGTTTCGGCGCGATCGAAACCGCGAGCTCCACGTACAATTTAGACCAGGCCAAAGCCCTCCTTGAAAAAAACGGCTGGACATTCAATGCGGACAAAGGAGTTTACGAAAAAGTCGAAAAAGGGACAGTAACCGGGGAATTAAGTTTTTCCATCTCGACTTCGAACGCCCCGGACCTCGTGCGCGCCGCCGATATAATAAAATCTAACTGGGAAAAACTTGGGGCGAAAGTTGAAGTAAAAGTTTTTGAAATATCCGACTTGAACCAAAACGTTATCCGCACGAGAAAATACGACGCGCTTTTGTTCGGCGAAGTTGTCGGCCGGGAGCCCGACCCATTCGCATTTTGGCACTCTTCACAAAGAAACGACCCGGGACTAAACATCGCCCTTTACACTTCCGCAACGGTAGACAAGCTCCTTGAAGAGGCCCGCGGACTTACCTCCAGGGCAGAGCGCGAAGAAAAATATCATAAGTTCCAAGAACAGGTAGCCGCGGACACGCCAAGCGTTTTCCTATACTCCCCAGCCTTCGTATATATAGTGCCAGAAAACTTAAAGGGGTTTGATACGGAAAACATCGCGACCCCGGCCGAGCGGTTCACCGATATTTTTAAATGGTATTTTGATACAAAATATGTCTGGAAAATTTTCCAAAAGGACAATTAAAGAGTTATCCCCGGTCCTCTTTGAGTTGGGCCCCGTGGACAGAGTTGTCTACGAAGTTGAGCGCGATATTGACAACATAGACGGCGTCAGATATGATGAAACAACTATATTCCCAGGCTTAATCGGCCGGGAACTCCCTAAGACGTTCGGGCATTATCACCCCAAAAATCCAAGCGGAGTTTATTATCCAGAAATCTATACCGTTTTGGATGGGCGAGCTTGGTACCTGATCCAGCGCCCGAGCGAAGATAATCCCCGCGTCATCGAAGAAATTTATTTAGTTGAAACCGCGAAAGGACAGAAAGCCATAATGCCTCCGGGATTTGGACACGTTTCGATGAATCCCGAGGACAGGAATTTAAAAATGGCGAATTGGATTGGGCCCTTTGAATACGATTACCAAACATACGAAGACATGCGCGGGAGCGCGTACTACATATTACAATCCCCAAACGGCGAGGTGCGGTTTGAAAAAAATCCGCAGTACGAAAAAGTTCCGGACTTGATACGGTTAGAGCCTAAAGAAATCCCAGAACTTGGGATTACATGGGACGCTTCCCTTCTCGACATGAAAGATAATCCCAAAAACTTAGAATTTTTGATTAAACCTGAAAAATATTTAAATTTACTAACTATAGAAAACTGTTTCCAGAAAATAATTTAAGGGCGAGTGGCGAAACTGGCAGACGCGCACGCTTCAGGAGCGTGTGGGGCAACCCATGGAGGTTCAAATCCTCTCTCGCCCACTATTACAAATAAAAAATATATGATACCAAACAAACAAGCTGAAAGGAGACCGGGAGGAAATCGAGGCGGTGGACACGGCCGGCACGGGCCGCGCCGCGGACAGGCCAGGCACTTTAACGATACATCCGGAGCGCATCCGGTTGAATTGCAAAAGCCGGAACCGGGAAGCGAATTAAAATTTAAATTCTTACCCTTGGGAGGTTGCGGCGAAGTTACCCGCTCCTGCTACGTGTACGAATACAAAGACGACATCGTGATCGTGGACATGGGCCTGCAATTCCCCGAGGAAGACATGCCCGGGATCGATTACATCATCCCGAACATAGATTACCTCCGCCCAAAGCGTAAAAATATTCGCGGAGTTATCGTAACCCACGGCCACTACGACCACATGGGAGGAATCCCCCACTTAGTCGAGCCTTTGGGTTCGCCGGTTTTCTACACGACCGCCTTGACGCGCGGGATGATTTTGAAAAGGCAGGAAGATTTCAAAAACCTTCCACCTCCAAAAATCGAGACGATCGACGAAAATTCCAAGTTAAAACTTGGGCAGTTCGAAGTGGAATTCGTGCACGTAAACCACAACATCCCGGATTCCGTGGGGGTTGTCTTAAGGTCCCCAGTTGGAACGGTTTTCCATACCGGAGACTGGAAATTCGACCACACCCCAGTAAATGAAAAACCTGCCGATATGAACCGCTTGAAAGAAATCGGCGCCGGGGGGGTTATGTTAATGGTCTCCGATTCGACCGGTTCCAAGGAATCCGGAAGGACAATTTCCGAATCAGAGATACAGAAAAACCTCGAAGAAATTTTTATTCAGACCAAAGGCCGCCTTATCGCGGCGACTTTCTCTTCCCTCTTAACGCGCGTCCAGCAATTAATTTGGCTTGCCGAAAAATATGGCAGGAAAATCGTCATCGAAGGAACTTCAATGAAAAACAATACGGCCGTAGCGCAGGAACTCGGATATTTGAAAGTCCAGAAAGGGACTTTCATACAAAAAGAGGAAATCGGAAATTATCCCGACGATAAAATCATGATCATCTGCACGGGCGCCCAGGGCGAGGACCACGCCGCATTGATGCGTATCGCTTCGGGCGAGCATAAATATATACAATTAAAGCCAGAGGACTCCATAATATTTTCTTCTTCGATCGTTCCCGGTAACGAAGCTTCTGTCCAAAGATTGAAAGATATACTTTACAGGAAAGCTGAGCGCGGAAGAATTTACCACTCCGAAACCATGGACATCCACGCTTCCGGGCACGCCAAGGGCGAGGACTTGAAAGAAATGATCCAGATAATTAACCCGAAATATTTTATCCCGATGCACGGAAATTATTTCATGTTAAAACTGCACACCGACATCGCTCGCGCGGCGGGCGTAAAACCGGAAGGTGTTTTGATCGTCGAGGACGGGGAAATCGCCTTGATGGATAAAACCTCCATAAAGAAATCTACACAAAAAGCTCCAGCAAATCTCGTCATGGTAGACGGCTTGGGCGTGGGCGACGTCAAAGAAGTCGTTTTGCGCGACCGGCAGATGCTCGCTGAAGACGGGATCTTCGTCATAATCGCGGTTGTCGATTCCGGATCTGGAAAAGTAAAAGGCTCCCCCGATATCATCTCGCGCGGGTTCGTATATTTGCGCGAATCTAGAGACCTCCTCTCGCAAGCGCGGCATATGATCCGAAAAGTTATCGAGGAATCAACCGCCGAGATGCACCCCATCAACTGGACGTTCTTGAAAGACGAGCTCCGCGAAGAGCTGGGCAAATTCCTCTTCCGCAAAACCGAAAGAAGGCCAATGGTCCTGCCGGTTATCATAGAGGTCTAACTAAAAAGAACCTAACTCTTGTGAAGCTAGGTTCTTTGGACCTTTTAGTTACTCTTACTTGTCCTTGCAAAGTAAGCGGATAGTCTGGCTAACCGCCATCGCAAAATCCCGGTCGTTCCGGAAGCGAGCAAGGTGAGTGCGATGAATTCCGTAACGCTCAAAGGACTTCCAAGTTGATACAATCTCCGATAGCGACATGTTCATGATGTCATTTTCGATATTGGCAGCTTCAAAGATTTTTTCAAGTGGTATCTCGAGAACTCGCGCAAGAGAAAGAAGATTATTACGACCAAGGCTCTTTTTCTTTCTCAATACTTTGGATAGGTGCGACCTGTGTATCCCCGTTTCATCACAGGCTTCTGCTTGGGTTTTTCCAGTTTTTCTTAACCCCTCGGCTATTAGTCGAGAGATAAGATCTGCATCTACGGAATCCTTAAGTCCAAAACGTTTCCTTGGCATTTCATCCTCCCATTTATTTTGCAATCACCAAGATTCAAACTTTTGATAAGATTAACTTGTTCGAGCTTAAAATGTCAAGCAAAGCTACCTAAAGTTTAAAGTTCTTTTTTAAAAGATCATCCGGGCTAATTTCTGTCTCAAGATAATATACGAACTCTGCAACATCAAAAAAGTTAATGATAAAATTTATTTCATCCCTGCAAGGGTAGGGATATACAAAAACACTTTTTTGGAATTCCAAAAAGCCAATCTCTTTTAGTTTTCTCCTTAACGCATCTCTGGTTTTCTTCTTGGATTCCTGAATGTCAAACAAAACCATTCGCCATTTTCTGTCCCATCTTTTCTGTCGGCTTAGCTTTATATCTTTTAATTTATATCTTAGCCAACGAGCTTTCCCCCTATCCGAGAGATCTATCTTTTTATTGTCCCCGTGAACATACCCCAACACCTTAAATTTTCTTAGTAAACTTAGGAGCTCTTTCTGATCTATAGTCTGCCAAATATAATCGGCATCTCTGATAAGTTCCAGTCTTTGCTGCTTATCTTTAGTGAAGCCCAATAGCGCGCCAGTTGCCAAAAGCCCCAAAACCTTTCCGGTAAGGTTGCTGTATTTAGGCATGAACGTATTATACGCGATAGCGTTAAATAAAAACATAGCTTTATAATTTATCTCCAAGATAGTAAAATAGCTCTATGGCAAAAGAAGTTGCGGTTTCAGGGGTCCAGCCTTCGGGGGACCTTCACATCGGGAATTACCTCGGGGCTATAAAGCGATTCGTCGAACTCCAAAATAAGTACAAGACTTATTTTTTCATCGCCGACCTACACGCGCTCACGGAAAACCCGGAGCCGGAAGATCTCCGTAACCAGACGATAAATCTCGCGGCGATGTACTTGGCCTGCGGGCTTGATCCAAAAAAAACGACACTTTTTATCCAGTCGCATGTTTCCGCGCACGCGGAGTTGGGCTGGATTTTAAACACCATCACTCCCCTGGGCGAACTCCAGCGCATGACGCAATTTAAAGATAAATCAGAAAAGCACGGGGTTCTTGCCGGACTTTTAAACTACCCGACGTTGATGGCGGCGGACATCCTTCTATACAACCCGGACGCCGTTCCGGTCGGCGAAGACCAGGTCCAGCATATCGAGCTAACCCGCACGCTTGCGAGGAAATTTAATTCTAAATACGGCGATACTTTCAAAGAACCGAAAGCCCTCCTGCAAAAAGAAGCCTCCCGCGTAATGGGCTTGGACGATCCGGAAAAGAAAATGTCCAAATCGGCGGGAGAAAATAACTATATCTCCTTGATAGACGAGCCGGACGTGATCCGGAAAAAAATTAAAACCGCCGTCACGGATTCCGGGTCGGAGATTAAATATGATTTAAAAAATAAAGCTGGTGTCTCGAACCTTCTCTCCATCGCGAGCGCCTTCTCCGGAAAACCGATCGCGAAAATAGAAGCGGAATATTCCGGGAAAAATTACGGGCAGTTTAAATACGATACAGCCGAGCTTTTAGTACAAAAACTCTCTGGCATCCAGGAAAAATATAAATCTCTTTTGAAAAACAAAAAAACTTTGATGAAAATTTTGGACGAAGGGGCCAAGGCCGCAAACAAAACCGCACAAAAAACCATGACCCTCGTCCGCGAAAAGATCGGCTTGGTTTAGGTTAATTTTTAACATCCTCTTGACAAGATAAAAGGCCCTGCTATAATGGAGAAATCTTAATAATTTCAAGGAGGGTTCTTTATGGAAAAAACCAAACGGCCCCCGGGACGCTCCGTATCGGAGCTAAGATCGAAGAAAAAATTTTATTCGGTCCACACCGGCGGCTCGGGCCCCGCGACCCAGTAGCAATAGCACGGGATGCGGACAAGAGGGGGAGTAGAACATTCTGCTCCCCCTCATTTTTTTATGCCAATTTAGCCCCTTTTGAGAATATAAAGCTTAAAACTTCGTCTTTTTTGGTATTGAACAAGTCTTTGTTTTCAGCCTCGAGCACCAGGCGCAAAAAGTCTTCCGTGTTGGACGGGCGGACGTTAAACCACCAGCCCGGGTACCGGAAGGTTACGCCGTCGAAATAATCACGCTCGGCGTCAAAATATTTCTTCTCAAGCGCGGAGACGACCTCGCCCTTGTTCGCGGAGACTAAATTAATTTCCCCGGAATGGAGGTACCGGAAATACGGGCCCATAACTTCCGAAAACTTTTTCTCGGTCGAGGAGACAATTTCCAAAATTTTCATCATCGCGAAAAGGGAAGATTCGGAGAAGAAAAAATCTTTAAAATAAAAATGCCCGGAAAGCTCCCCTCCCAAAGCCGCGTCCTCTAGGCGCATTTCTTCTTTGATAAAGGAATGCCCCACGCGCGACTTAAAACATCTGATCCCCTCTTTTCCTAAATCCTCATGGAGCGCTTTCGAGGAACGGATATCATATACTACGCTCTCGCCAGCACGCGCCAAGCGCCGCGCCAAGAGCCACAAAATTCCGTCCCCGCGGATAGCGTTCGCGTTTTCATCAAAAACAATTAAGCGGTCCCCGTCCGGATCGAAAAGAAAACCTATGTCCGCTTTTTTATCGCGTACGACTTCTTTAATTTTCTCCTGCGCTTGCGGAAGGAGCGGGTTCGGTTCTTTTTCGGAAAGGGTTGGGTCGGGCTTCATAAAAATCGCTTCCGCCTCGACATTCTGTAATTTCTCCAATATTTTCGGCAGCACCAATGTAACCGCTCCCCCGCCCGCGTCGAAAACCGCTTTAATTTTTCTTTTCACGGAAACTCCTTTCAATAAAAACTTTACATATTCTTCGAGGTAACTTTTTTGGATGTACCCTCCGATTTGGCTCACCTCCTGAGGAATCCCTTTTTTGATAATTTCTTTTATTTCGGAAAGCCCAGATTTCTCGCTTAAAGCTTCCGTGCCTTTATAAATTTTTAGGCCGTTATATTTGATGGGATTATGCGAAGCCGTAACCATTATCCCGCCCGAAGCCTTGGTTTGGGCAATGGCGAAGACGTGTAGGGGCGTTGTGGCCTCCCCGATATCAATGACGTCTATCCCGCGGGCGCGAAGCCCGTCCGAAACCATCTCTGAAATTTCGAGTGAACTCCAGCGAATATCCCTTCCCAGGAGGCATGTTTTTCTTGTCTCGAGCGAGGTCGAGGAATCGCCTTTCGATTTCAAGAATTCAGCAAACCCGCCCGCAATAAGCTCGACGGTGTTGTGGTCAAGTTCCTCCGGATAAAGGCCGCGGACATCGTACGCCCTAAAAACCTTTTCCTTGAAGGCCTTGAGTTTTATATTTACGTCGAGCCCCATATATTCTATTATTCTCTCATGTCACTAAAAATCGGCATAGTGGGCTTGCCCAACGTTGGAAAATCTACCCTGTTCCAGGCTTTAACCAAAAAAGAAGTAGATAAGTCCAACTACCCCTTCGCCACGATCGACCCGAACGTCGGCGTCGTTGAAGTGCCCGACGAAAGGCTTTTCAAACTGGCCGAGCTTTCCAAATCTAAAAAAATCGTCCCCGCAGTTGTTGAATTCGTAGACATCGCCGGACTCGTAAAGGGGGCGGCCGAGGGAGAAGGCTTAGGGAATAAATTTTTGGCGCATATCCGGGAAGTGGACGCGATCTTGGAAGTGGTCCGGGCGTTCGAAAACGAAAATATAATACACGTTACGGGAAAACCTAATCCCCTCTCCGATATCGAGACCATACAGATAGAATTGGAACTGAAAGATATGGAGACAAAAGAAAAAGCCAAAGACCCGACGCAGCTGCAGTTGCTTTCAGAAAAACCGATCCTTTACGCATTCAATACTTCTGAGAAAGGCAAAGTTGAAATTCCGCAAATGCCAAACTCCATCACGATCGACATAAAAAAAGAATTTGAGGTTTCCGAGCTCGACGAAAAAGACAGGGAGGAACTCGGGGAAAAATCGGCCCTCCCGGACCTTATAAAAAAAGCTTACGAATTCCTTGGATTGATAACTTATTTCACGGCCGGCGAAGACGAATCCCGCGCCTGGACGATTCCAAAAGATTCTACAGCCCCGCGCGCGGGCCGGGCCATACACGGGGATTTCGAACAAAAATTTATCCGGGCAGACATAATTTCGTACGAAAAATTCATCGAGGCTGGATCCTGGGCCCGCGCGCGGGAGCTGGGAACCCTTCGCACAGAGGGAAGGGAGTATATCGTGCAGGACGGGGACGTAATTGAATTTAAGATATAGGTCTGATATACTCTTTTCATGCAGCAAGAACCAAAATTATACGAGATTTCCTACGTTTTAAAGATCGACAGCGATGAAGGCCTGACCGGCACTCTCGAGCAGATCCGAAAATACATAGAAGAAAAAAGCGGACGAAGCCTTGAGGAGTCGCGACTTTCAAAAAGGCGCCTCGCTTATCCGGTAGGTAAAAACTACGAAGGGGTATTTGGAAGCATGAAATTTTTCTTGAAACCGGAGGACCTCTCGGAATTGGAATCGAGATTAAAGCGCGACCAGAAATTCATCAGGTATATGATCACCATCGCCAAGGCCTATGGGTTCGAGACCAAGGGACACCCGAAAATAAAGAGGGCTCCAGAGACAAAGGCCGCGGATGTGCAGGAGATCGACAAGAAACTGGAAGAAATTTTAGGAGAATAGTAGTATTTAAGCATGAATCTCAACAAGGTACTCTTGATAGGAAACCTCACCCGCGACCCGGAAATGCGCTCCCTGCCTTCAGGACAGCCGGTAGTAACCTTCGGGATAGCCACCAACCGGGTATATAAAAGGGACGGCAAGCAGGAAAAACAGACGGAATTTCATAATATAGTCGCTTTCGGCCGCTTAGCTGAAATCGCCTCGCAGTATCTTTCCAGGGGGAAAATGGTATACATAGAAGGCAGGCTCCAAACCAGAAACTGGGAATCCAAGGACGGGGGCAAAAAGAACCGGACGGAAATAATAATGGAGGGCATGCAGATGGGGCCGAAGATCGGCGGATATGATGGCGGAGGACAAGCGCCAGCCGGCCCCTCTGAAAAACAACAGCCCAACAAGGAAGAAGAGAAAATAGAGACAATAGAATATCCGGGCGACGAAATTAACCCGGACGAAATACCTTTTTAAGTAAGTAATAAATAAAAATGATTAACCAAAAACAGTGCTTTTTCTGCACATCGAACATGAAGGGCATCGATTACAAAGACGCCGAAACGTTAAAGCGTTTTTTAGATCCACAGTTTAGGATAATGCCTAAGAGGCGATCCGGCCTCTGCTCGCTTCACCAGCGCAAACTAGCAAGCGCGGTCAAAAGGGCAAGAGTGCTCGCTTCCCTCCCGTTTACCGTCCGTTAATCCAGTCATCCAATATAACCTCGAGCCGCAGGGAATCCTGCGGATTTTTTGCTATTCCTTCCTCCAATATAGCCCTAGCCTTGGCATCATTTTTCATTTTAAAGCGATACATCTCGTAGAGCTTCTGGTACACCATGATCTCCGTAGGCTGTCTTTTTATAGCCTCTTTATAATACTCCTCGGCTTTAGTTAAATTCACTATATCGTACGTATAAAGGTCGCCGAGATTGTGCCGAGGAATAAAATCGTCCGGACGCATTTCGGAAGCATATTCCCAAGCGATTCTTGCCCCATTGAAATCCCCCGCCTGCTTCCTGAATAAAGCCAGGTCCATCCAATATGAATATTGTTGGGGATCTTTGCGAAGGCTCATGGTTAGAATCTCAATATTTTCCAAGAGCATTTTCTTGGCCTCTTCTGAAACTTCTGCATGAATCTCAACTGGCCAAGGAAGGTCTGGCACGGGGCGATTTGGGATAAGACTTATTTCCGCCCCATTCCCATTTTCTTCCGTCGTAGAAGCTGTATTATTTGCCATCTGCGGAACATTTGCAGAGTATTTTAAATCAAACCAAACATAAAACCCGCCCAGCAAAATAAGGCCAATGACCAAACTATAGATAAAGAATTTATTACTTAAAAAATCCATTTATTAATTATATAGAATCCTTACCAAATTCAAAACCCCCCGCCCTTTCGGGCGGGGGGTTTTGCTAGCCCCCGATAAAGATCGGGGCACAAGCGCTAGAGAGATATAACCTGGGCGTTCATGTTCGAGGTCGGGAGACCTGGAACAAGATAGCCGTTTGTCCAATCGTTGTCACCAACTACTGATGGCGCAGTCAACGAGTTTGGCGTCCAGATAAAGTCATCGTAATCCGTTCCTGCATCAACTTGTGCTGCTGTACCCACCTGATCAGAAGCATCAGAGTAGGATGTAGCATCACCTTGGAGCTGTGTAGAAACCGAAGCTCCAGCGGCTGTTGATGCAACAGTTCCTCTAAGTTCGAAGTAATAAGTCGAACCTGACGGAATATGTAGAACAGTCGCGTTACCGCTTGAATTGTTGGCGAAGAACTCGAAGTCTGTACTCGCCGAAACAGCCCATGAAGTCGACGGAACCGTAGATGAAGACATCAGACCAGCACCCGAATTCAATCCTGCTACTGGACTCGAGAAGCCTGAATCAGTGAATGCATACACTTGAGGGCTGGTAACGACAGCCGTAGTGGTTGCCATGCGGAAAGTGAATTTGTAGATACCGACATCATTGCCATTTGCTTTCACGGAGAACCTGAATAATGCTTTGTCTCCGTTTGCCAAATTGCCAGTTACACCCACAGCCGCAAAGCTCGGGTAACCTTTGAAGATGCGTACTCCTTCGGAAGCCGTGTCGCCACCTGTAGGCGTAACGTTGGCTCCAGACGAAACACCAACTCCGTAGTTCCCGTTGATTCCGATGTTGTTGCCATCGTAGTCAACCTTCAGGAAGTCTCCAGAAGTGGTGATATCGCAGGAAGTACAGATGCTCGATGCATCTCCCTTCACAACAAGGACCTTTGAAGTGTCCTTAGCAACTCGGAACGCGCCCGAGGCAATTGCCGAGGAAGTCGCGTAGTCTTCCTGCGTTGAGAAGTTCGCGGTTCCAATCTGCACGCCGTCGGTCGTCCACAACGAGACTACTCTGCCGACAAGGTCGTTCGGAGTCGACGAAGCGGTTGTTGAACCAGCTCCTGTTAATTGCAAGGAAACCTGTCTCAAGTCGACAGCCTCATTCGAAGCCGTGAACCTTATTCTGGCAAGCTCAACATTGGTCATTCCAGCCGATACAACTTTGTATGTCGGGCTAGCTGAATCAAGAGCCGCGGTCAGTGTGCCCCCCGAAGCCGCAGTCATCGCCTGTCCATTGGATTCGGAGAGAGTCTCCGTAATGGTCGATCCGGAAGTCAGTCCTGTGGCACCAGTAAAGCTAGTTGCCTCTGCTGTATCCAAACCCCAGAGGTAAGAGCCCGTGGAGCCTGAGCGAAGGTCGCATTTAAGCGAGATAATCTTCGATTGCCCTTTGGTGAGGGTCAAGCCTGTGCCGTCGAAGGTGAAGCTCGTGGATGAAGATTCAGACGTCGGGTTGATAATATTCGAAGCGTTGACCACAGTTGCTCCATCGTAGAGTTTGCAATTTGTAAGGTCGTTGGCATTTCCTGTAGCAACACCATAAGTAAGCGGTATGGATACCAAGCGGATATCCTCACCTGAACCGGTCGCATCGAAGTTATAGCGGGCGAACTCGAATTGAGACGCGCCTGCGATGATAGTCTGCGCGGTCGGCACGGTCTGCGCCGATACCGTCAATGCCCCAGCTTTTACAGTCATCCTCGGCATGTTAAGCGCGGAAGACGGAGCCGGAGTAACCGTGTTTCCAGTCGTCAATCCCCTTACTGTTGACCAGCCTGAAGGAGTCGTAGAAGCGGCAATAGTTGTATCGCCGTCTATGTCAGATCCAACTTTACCCTTAAAAGTAAGAGTGGTAATTCCTGGCTGGAAAGTGATGGTGTCAGAGAAGGTAATTGTTCCTTCATTTCCGCTAGCATCGGTCGCAGAACCGTCCGCGGTCGAAAGGACTGCGCCGTTCTGATCAACCAATTGAGCGTTAGTTATATCGTCTACGTCATCGTTAGCTCCTTCGCCAACCAACGATACATTGAAGATCATTGATTGAACGGAGATCGCTTCTCCTTTGACGTCAACCGCAAGGGCACCCAAAGGCTGACCCAATACGTTTATGGCAATATTCTGCGCCGAGACCGCTGTCGCAACTGAAACGTTTATAGTTCCGGTGGATACCGTAACTTGAGACGCGTCATAGTATGGATCTTCAGCATTATTGAAGGCAGAACCATCGGCTGTAGCAGCGCTACCTGCCAACGGCGGAATAAGTCCATAGCCATAGGTTTCCCCTTTCAACCCTATATCTGTCTGCTTGGCAATATCGAAGTCTATAGTCCTAGCAGAACCACCGACGATGTCTCCTTTGACGGAAATATCAGCGGAAAATCCTTTATCCAGGAGAATTCCTTTTCCGGGGAAGGTTGCGGTGAAGTACTTGCCATCCACAGAAGCCATCGTGTCGTAGGCAGTGCCGTCGACATATGTCTTCAGATTAGCAAGATCACCAGATCCGGTAGAACCAGTCTGGTTCCAGCGGATGTGCGTCAAGTAAACTTTCTCGGCAGATCCGGCGGTAACCTTTACCGACGCGAAGGTGTAGTTAGTCGTTCCAACCTCTTTTGTCTGATTGGCACCAGGATCCAAAGATCCTCTCGATACAGTTACCGAACCTATAGTTAAGCTCGCGTTAATTGTGTGCTGAGCTCCAGAGATTGGTAGTGACCCTGTTAATGTAGCTGCAGAATTCACTCCAACAACCGAGAAAGTGGCCACCTGGCCAGCTTCCTGCGATAGATCAGAGTCCATGTTAGCCGCAACAGTCACCGTTCTAGATTGTCCAGCTTTTACTACAAATGCTTCTCCGACAGTTGCCTGGTGAGAAGAGTTCAAAGTCTTTGAAATTCCTAGCTGTACGCCGTTTTCATCCAAGAGAACGACTCCATCGAATGAAGTGTCGGCGGCCAAGCCTCCTCTTTCTACCGTTACTCCATTTACTGTTATGTCACCGTCAGTGCCGGCAGTAAATCTAACTGTAGTAAAAGGTACTCGAGCCGCGTTCTGAGGCGCCAATGAGTTAGCTGGCTGTGTTCCAGGAGCGATCATCAGTTGTGTGCCAGCCGGTGTTCCAGGCGTTCCTGGTGTTCCTGGGGTCCCTGGAGTTCCAGGTGTGCCCGGCGTTCCTGGTGTTCCTGCCATCGAATTGTATTTGGCTCGAGAAATCGGTCCAAATAAACCAGATGTCGGAGAAACTCCGTTAGCGGCCTGCCATTTTACGACAGCTGCTTTTGTCTTAGCGCCAAAATAAGTTGTTTCCATTCCTGGGGCACCAGCGCCAGAAGTGGATACTTGAAATCCTACGGAGTTCAAGTATTGCTGTAAGCATTTTACGTCATTACCTGTCATGCCTAATGAAAGGCTTCTGGTAAATCCACAGTTTCCAGTCGTTGAAGGAGGTACTGGGGTCGTCGGCTGTCCTCGCAACGATGCATTTACGTTATTGATCGTGCTTTGGTCAGCTCCGAACGATGATAAGAGAGAGAGGATTGACTGTATCTGTGATTCCGTTAAAGCAGCGTTTGCTACCAACGGTACAGTTAAAGAAGCGCCCGACAAGAACAAAGCCGTCGAGACGCTTAAGAAAGTAACAGCGATTTTATTCGCAGCTTTCTTTGTTCGAATACTCATGATTTAGTAATTTTTTCTAATAAGTTAAACGTAGATTCTTGAGATTTCGACATTCCAAAAAACTACGCGTTAATAACCAAACTAATAATGTTCCTGATATAAGGAGTCAAGCCATTTTCCCCTTCAATGTGGCGAAACTTCGACATATTGAGAGAGATCGACCGGACCCGTGACTCCGGTTAATTATCTAAGGTTATAATTGTGTGACGAACCAAAAAACATTTTCTGTCATTCAACCGTTATTATTCTATTGTCAAGGTCCGCTACAACAAAGCAAATCACCCATGTTAGAAGGGATAGCTTTCGTTGCCTTTAATCATTATAAATATATACACAACCAATACACAAGGGGAAATACAGGTATCCTTTGTGGATAACAACTTGTCAAATATTTAAAAAGGTATAGTAAACCATACTAAACTAGCACTCTCGTCAAGAAACTGCCAAAAATATAGGAAAACGCTAGAAATAATAAGGTTTTTTATATTATGGATCGTGCAAATTTAAAAAGTTTTAAAAAACGGGGTACTTTTTGAGTACTCCCGTTTTTTTGCCTAGTTTTTCTTCTCTAAGAGTGAGACTACATCACCTTTTCTTATTGAACCAATGGTCAAATGGGCGAAATTCCGTCCAAAGACAACGCCTTTTTCTCGTTTTCTGTATTTAGCGAGCGTAGCTAAAGGCTCTTTCCCGGTAATTGCAGTATCTTGATCGGTAGTAGTTATAACGCACCTTACGCAAAGCGGCCCTCCGCGAAGCGAAACCCCATTAATTTGAAGGCTGCCCCAATCGTCCTCTGCATATGGCTTAACGCCCTCCACCACAATATTTGGCCTGAAACGATCCATAGAAATATGCCTGGAAAGGCGCCGATTCAGATCATCTAATGAACCCTGCGAGATAATGAGTAGTGGATAAGCATCGGCGAAGCTAACTTGCACAGATCCACTGAAAAAATCAGAATATCGCATTCTGGGCTTACAATAACGGACCAGACGGCAACTTCTCTCCAAAAAATCACTGAAGAATCTAGACGGAACATCCCCTTGGTCGAGAGCCTCGACCCTGTCGCCCCACACTTCAACATTGATCGGCTTGCTTGCATGGTTTTCCAAGGGGATGAGAAGGTCGCTCCATGGTTTCACAATTAACACCGAGGCGGTCCGAACAATCACGCTTATCAATGCCAATTTTGGACATTCTCGTTGGCTTAAGAATTTACCGTCAGCATCCACGACCATAAATTCCCGATCCCATTTTGGGCCAGATTGTTCAAGTTGCAATTCATTAACCTCAAAGCCTTTGCAAGATTTCACCGGGTAAACGAACAATGATTTAATTCTCATTACACCCTCCTTCTAATTTTCACCTCACATTAGCCCAAATATATTGAAGCTACAAGCTTTTTAAGATATTATTCACGTTATTGCCGGGTCGTCTAATGGTAGGACACATGCCTCTGAAGCATGGTATTGGGGTTCGAGTCCCTGCCCGGCAGCACAAAACAGCTGGGAAATATGATTTTAGCGGCTAATACGTCTTCATTAATATGAATAAACAAATATTTTTAGCCTTGCTAGGATTGTCAATGCTTCTTCCTAGTATCTCCCAAGCTCAATCCGCGCCCTTTGAATATTCGGGGTGGATCCCCTATTGGCGTATAGATGAAGGCATAGCCGATGCAACAGCCAATCTCAATAAATTGAAGGAAATTAACCCTTTCGGCTTAAGCATCACCAATGACGGGGCGCTATACGACGGCTCACTGCATCTCGAAGAATCGCGCTGGCAGGAACTGCAAGCGGCCGCGAAAGCCAAGAAAATCAGGTATATCCCGACTATAATGTGGTCCGATGGGGAGGCTATGCACAATATTTTGAGCGACCCATTTTCCCGAGGCCAGCTTGTGGACCAGATTGTCGCCAACGTTTATGAATACGGCTGGAGTGGGATTGATTTGGACTTTGAAGGGAAGAAAGCAGAAACTAAAGACTATTTTTCGGCATTCCTGCGCGAACTGTATCCAAAAATGGGAAATAAGTGGGTAATGTGCACTATAGAAGCACGAACCCCGCTTGAGAGAAGGTACGACAATATTCCGGACGACATAGAATATGCGAACGACTATGTTGAAATAAACAAATACTGCGACCGAGTGCGAATAATGACATACGACCAACAGAGGGCGGACCTTACCGCAAACCGAGCCGGCACAAATCCATACATACCTATCGCCGACCCAAAATGGGTCGAGTCCGTAGTTACATTGGCCAAGAAAAATATTCCGGCACGTAAACTTGTCATCGGTGTCGCGACATACGGATACGAGTGGGACGCGACTCCCCTTTCGTCGGGCTTTAGTTATCAAAAACTTTGGGCCTTCAATCCAAAATATGCCACCGACTTGGCTTTGAAAATGGGCTTAACTACGCAGCGAAATCGCGCGGGAGAAATGAGTTTTTCGTATATCGACTTCATGCCAACAACAGTCGCTCCGGCCGAGGTTGAATCAAACCCACCAAACTCCCTCTCCTCACTATCACCCGCCCAGTCTATTTCGACTTTGCCGTGGTCATTCCGGGTCGTTTGGTGGTCTGATGCAGAATCAATCCGGCAGAAAGTCGCCCTCGCTAAAAAATTGGGGGTACGAGGAATCGCGATATTCAAAATCGACGGAGGAGAGGACCCCAAAATCTGGGAGGTCTTGAAATAAACGAGTTTTTGTTCTATCTTAAGAAAGTCCCGCTGTGCGGGGTTTTCTTATGGAAATTAGAAATATAGCCATCATCGCTCACGTAGACCACGGGAAAACCACCCTTACCGATGCTTTGATGCGCCAAGCAGGCGCGATCGGCGAAGGAGTTTCCATGGATTCAAACACACTCGAACAGGAGCGCGGAATTACTATTTATTCCAAAAACGCTTCCATTACATACAAGGGGAACAAAATTAATATCGTGGACACTCCGGGACACGCCGACTTCGGATCCGAGGTGGAGCGTGTTTTGCGCTCAATAGATTCGGTCTTGTTGGTTGTTGACGCCCAAGAAGGGCCGATGCCGCAGACGCGTTTCGTTTTGAAAAAATCCTTGGAGCTAGGCTTAAAACCAATTGTCGTTATAAATAAAATAGACAAATCCGCGGCTGACCCCCATAAATGCGAGGAGCAGGTTTTGGAATTATTTTTGGAGTTGGGCGCAAACGACGACCAGGCCAATTTTCCAGTGGTCTACGCCATTGGCCGCACAGGCGTTGCAAAACTTAAATTAGACGAAGACTCAAAAGACCTTACTCCCCTTCTCGAGACAATCGTCTCGCACATTCCATCCGCCTCATCGGCGGACAAGTCCGCAAAACCCTTACGTTTCCAGCCGTTCAATTTGGGTTACGACAATTTCTTGGGACGCTTGGCGATAGGACGAGTCTACGACGGGATTTTAAAAAACCAGGAAAATATTTTTATAAAAAATGTTGAAAACCCGCAAAGCCTGCCTACCGTCAGGCAGGGGAAAATCACAAAAATTTATACCTTCAAGGGACTCGAGAAAATAGAAACCGAGGAGGCCATCGCGGGCGATATCGTCATGGTCGCCGGACTTGCCGATATCGACATCGGCGAGACTATAACTGCGGACGAAAATACTGAAGCGCTCCCGGCGATAAAAGTAGACGAGCCAACGATCTCCTTAACTTTTTTGGTAAACAATTCCCCTTTTGGAGGGCGTGAGGGAAAATTCGTCACATCCCGACAGATCCGGGAATATTTAGAGCGCGAACTTGAAGTTAATGTCGGGCTTAAAGTTGACTTCACATCCTCCGATACTTTCCGTGTCTACGGCCGCGGGGAATTCCATATCGCGATCTTGTTAGAAAACATGCGCCGCGCGGGCTACGAAGTCCAAGTTTCCCAGCCGCAAGTGATCATCCGCGAAGAGGCCGGACAGAAAATGGAACCGTTCGAGGAAGTTGTTGTGGATACGCCTTCGGAATTCCAAGGAGCAATAATTGAGCGCTTGGGAACCCGCGCCTTTACGTTAAAAAATATTACGCACCACGCAGAAACCATCCGTCTTTTCTTCGAGGGGCCGACAAGAGGGCTTTTGGGATATAGGTCTCAATTTGTAATCGACACCAAGGGAGAAGGAATTCTCTCCTCGCGCTTCATAGAATTTAGGCCGCACGCCGGAGAGATTAAAAAACGCCCGCAGGGGTCCATGATTTCAATGGCCAACGGAAAAACTTTAGGATTTTCGCTTTGGGGCTTGCAGGAGCGCGGAACTTTATACATTAGCCCGCAAGCGGACGTCTACGCAGGAATGGTCATAGGGAATACTTCCAAGGGCGAAGAGATGTATGTGAACCCAACCAAAGGAAAAGAACTTTCCAACACCCGTTCGAAATTATCAGACGAGGCAATCGACCTCGTCCCTCCATATGAACTCTCCATCGAACGCGGGCTCGAAATAATGGCCGAAGACGAATATCTCGAAGTCACTCCGCGATCGGTGCGCTTACGCAAACAATTTTTGACGGAATCCGATCGCTCCCGCGCAAAGAAAGGAATATAATTTAATAGATGCCCGATATTATCCTTTTTACTCGTACAATAATGCATGACACAACGTTTTCTTGAATATTTACCAGAACTTATTTTAAGCGGCGTCCTGATTCTCGGCCCATTTGTTAAAAAATTTCCAATTTCCAAGAAAGAGCTTGGGTTAATTGGGTACGTGTATGCAGCATTGATAGTACTTTTTGTTATCGCCCTTAGTATCGTAATTTTTAAATATATATAATGCAGAGGTTTTTTAATGCATCGCCGAAAACTTATCTACTTTTGAGCACCGCAGTCATCATCGCATTCATTCTGATTTTACACCAAATGGGACAGGTTTGGATCTGCAAATGCGGATACATAAAATTGTGGCACGGGATTACTTTTTCATCCGAAAATTCCCAGCATATTTCCGACTGGTACACTTTTTCGCACATAATCCACGGGTTCGTTTTTTACTGGATTTATTCTTTTTTGAGAAAAAAGTGGAACCTGCCCTTTGGGTTGGGGCTCCTTTTGGCGATAATCGCGGAAGTCGCTTGGGAAGTTTTTGAAAATACCGACATGGTGATAAACCGCTACCGCGAAGTCACGATCTCCCTCGATTACTACGGCGATTCAGTTATAAATTCTTTTTTCGATACCGTCGCGATGGTCCTCGGGTTTATCGCCGCCTGGCGCTTCCCCGTCTGGCTCACAGTTTCTTTAATAGTCACCATGGAAGTTTTTGTCGGCTACCACATCCGCGACAACCTTACGCTGAACATAATAATGCTCATCTATCCAATGGATTGGATTTTACAGTGGCAACAGGGAGGATGATTTAATAAAATTTTCTATTTTTTCTACAACTCCTGACAAAGGTATATCGGTGTTGTTGATTACCAAATCGAACTTATCATCCGAGAAGTCCGTGATGCCGTAATATCTGGCGTATCGTTCAAAAATTGCCTCCTCGCGATGGATGGTGTGCTCCTTGGCTTCTTGGGCAGAAATCCCCTCGCGATTGGCGATCCTTTCGATCCTTGCATCGAAATCGCATGTTAATTTTATTTTCAGGGAATCCGGAATAAAATACCAAGCCAAACGGGATTCAACTATAAAATTATTATTTTCTTCCCCAAACTTTTTTATTTTTTGGTCAAGTTCAATATCGTATTTTGATTCCTTTTTTGAAAGCTCCTCCAATTCTTTTAAAGTATGGTTCGTCTCCTCAGCCATTTTCCTAAACATATTTCCGGAAGACATAAAAGTATAGCCTAGCTTTTCAGCAAGCATTTTTCCGGTGGAGCTTGTCCCTGTCCCCGCCAGCCCGAATATGGTTATCTTGGCCATACGTACATTATTGAAAAAATCCCGATTTAATGCTAGACATAACCCAAACAAAGCAAGAAGGAGGAAATGGATGGAACACCTGATCATCATAAAAGAAGAGAATGAGGGGGCGTTTGTCCGACCCAAAAAACTCGTTAGGCAACTGAGGGATCTAACGAGGGACGAGTGGAGGAAATTCTTTGACGAGCTCAAGGAATATAGCGTGGCTCGTTTCCCCGAAGGATACGAATGGCGGAGAGATTTTTCAAATTCTCATGCCGGTGTACAGATCATTGGCTGGGAGAAACAAAAAGGCGCAGCTGCGTGAGCAGATGCGCCTTTTACAATAATTAAAGTATACTAAATCCATGATAATTAACTGCCCTTTCTGCAACGTAGACGATGAAGCAAGGATCCTTGCGCAAGGTAAAAAAGTCTTTGCAATCCTTTCAAACCCCAGGCTATTGCCCGGGCATACTTTGGTAATCCCCAAGCGGCACGTCGAGAAAATAGGAGAACTGACGAAAGCCGAGCGCGCCGAACTTTTTGACACAGCCGTGAAATTCCAGAAAAAAATAATTTCGCGTTTTGCTTCCGGATGCGACATGCGCCAGAATTACCGCCCATTTTTGTCCCAAGACGGGGTAAAAGTTGACCACGTCCACATCCACCTCCTCCCCCGCGAGCCAAACGACATTTTAAAAGAGGTCTTGAAGCACGAGAAGAAAATGTGGTCCTCGCTCGTCCCCTCCGAGCGCAAAAAATTCACGGAAATCTTAAAGAAAAAATGAGGTATTAGTAGAAAATTGTATTTAAAAACGTCATAATAAACATATGAATAAAATAATTTGGATAGTTATAGCGGTAGCAGTTATTGTGGCCGGGGCATATTTCATGCTCGGCAAAGGAGAGGAATCCCCAAATACATCGCAGGAGACGAATAATCAAGATACTCAAAAGATGTCAACAAAAAGCTCCATAAAAAACCTTATGGCCCAAGGAGGCAGCCAAAAGTGCACGGTTAAAACCGCTGTAGAAAATTCATTCAGCGAAGGCACAATATATGTAGGCGAAGGAAAAATGCGCGGAGACTTCACTTCGGTTTCCGGGGGCCAGAGCATGAAAAGCCACATGATTACGGACCAAAGCAATATTTACGTTTGGACGGATTCGATGGACCAAGGGTTTAAAATGGCGGCAAATGCAGATACGGCGGGCGACGGTGGAAATAGCGGTGTGAACGTAAACCAGGAAATCGAATGGGATTGCGACCCGTGGTCCGTTGATTCATCGGTGTTCAGCCTTCCGAGCGGAATCAAGTTCATGGAGATGGGCGGGGCGATGATGCAATGAGACCGGAGAACAACAAGAATTTGGGGAAGGCCCTCGTATTGGACGAGCTTTTTGACTTAACACTATACAAGCGGCTTTTGGACATAGCCGGGCCAGAAGAGAAAGAGATATTAAATAAGCTCGTCCCTATTGAAACAAGGCATCTTGGCCTCTGGCAGAATTTCTTCAAGATTCCCAAAGCAAGACTCGACCCTGGAAGGAAAATTAAATTGTGGGTTCTCGTTTTGATAGCCAAAGTTTTTGGCAGGACCGGAATCCATATGATCCTGCAGGCTATCGAGGTGCACGGCATAAAGAAATACCTAACTGTTTGGAACTTATATAAGGAAGACGAGATAGGCCAGCACGTCAAAGGGATCCTGATGGACGAGTTTAAGCACGAAGACGATATCGTAACCGCGTCCGAGCGGACAAAAATCTATCCGGAGCGCGTGCGCGATATTTTTCTTGGGTTTAACGACGGGCTTGTTGAAATACTTGGGGCGGTATCTGGGTTTTTTGCCGCCTTCGCCAATACAAGTTCCGTTTTGATCGCCGCCATTACCGTTGCGGTAGCCGGATCGATTTCGATGGCCGCTTCCGCTTTCGCGGCCCAGAATTCCCAACGCGAGGTTGAAAATACGGAAATTGGAAAAAGAAAGTTCTTAGGCGAGCCAGTGGACGACCTTGAAAGCGGGAGCCAGTTTGCCTCTGCCTTATTGGTCGGCGTATCGTACTTCGTTGGTGCGCTCATTCCCGTTTTGCCTGTGATTTTCGGCGCCCAAAACGCCTTAATTTCTATCGTAGTCGCGGCGATCACGATAATCGCGGTCTCGTACATCGTGGCCTTCCTCTCCGGAATGGACACCAAGAAAAGGATTACGACGAACTTGATCATAATCGCGCTCGCGGTAAGCATAACCTACGGGCTTGCGACTACCGCGAAAACATTTTTTGGGATAGAAGTTTAGCTTGAAATAAAATAGGGTTGTGATATAGTGGCAGTAGATAATTATCTCTAGTCAAGTAATTATTATTTATTCGTTACCGTTAATAATAAATGGCAACCAAATTGTTCGTCGGAGGATTGGCATGGGCAACAACGGATGACAAGCTTCGCGAGTTTTTCGCGGCCGCTGGCACCGTGGTTTCAGCAAATGTAATCACCGACAAATTCACCGGAAAATCCAAGGGATTCGGATTCGTCGAAATGTCGACAGATGAAGAAGCTCAGGCAGCTACAGAAAAGCTGAATGGACAGAACTTGGATGGACGGACCATCGTTGTAAACGAAGCTCGCCCGCTTCAGCCTCGCGAAAACAAATTTCGCAGTGGAGGAGGAGATCGAGGAGGCCGAGGATTCGACAGGCGAGACCGAAACTAAACCGTGATTCATAAACAAAAACCCCCGGTATCGGGGGTTTTTGTTTTACTTACTTGTGCTCTTTTAGATATCTCCTAGTTGCGATGATACTCGAGATCGATCCCAAAATAATTCCAGACGCTAGCAGGAGAAGAAAAATAAATATGAAGTTAGAAAAATAATAGTTAAGCAAATTGGGTCCGCCTAATGATTCCGATGCGCTCGACCCATTGGCAAATGGGAAAATCGGCACAAACGAAAGCAAAACATTGTCATGGTTAAACCACAGCGGCAGCCACAAAATTACCATCGCAGCAATTGAAGCGAGAAATCCTTGAATGATCCCGACAACAACGAATGGCGCGCGAATATAGGAATGAGAGGCGCCGACAAGGCGCATAATCGAAATCTCATCGCGCGATGTATATATCGCAAGACGAATCGTGTTAAACGCAACCAGTACAGCAATAATACTCAAAACGATCGTAGAAGTAAGCCCTGAAGTCCGTGCGGAAGAAATCATAGAGTTGATCGCATCAATTGTCGGCTGGTTCTCCCGAATCTCATCTATAATTTGGAACGAAGAATCATTTTTTAAAAAACTGCTGATGGTCCCGTAATTCTCCGGATCTTTGGCTTTTATATTAAAACTAGCCGGCAAAGGGTTCGTCCCTATTTCATCCAGAGACTGCGTTATCAAAGCGTTATCTTTATACCTTTCGCGGAAGCGTTCCAGCGCTTCGTCCCTGGAAATATATTCAACCTTCCCAACTTCGCCAAAAGATTCCAATGAAGTTTTAAGCGCCAGGATATCTTCCTCCGGCGCGTCGAGCTTGAAGTCAACGCTCACATCGAGCTTGGATTCAACCTGCTGTAGGGCCGAAGTGAGCACAACGTTGGAAAAAAAGAGCGTTCCTACCATAAAAAGCGTTAACACCATTATCAATACTGTCGCCACCGAAACCCAACCGTTGCGCCAAAAATTTATGAAGCCCTGCCTTATTGTTCTTTTGACTTGTATAAGTGACATTTTTAAATTTATAGTACGTACCTTCCGCGCTTTTCATCCCTGGTAATCTTTCCTTTTTCGATTGTAATAACTCTTCTCTTAAGAGAGTTTATGACGTCTTTGTCGTGCGTAGCTAAAATTACAGTCGTGCCGAGTTCGTTAATTTTTTCCAGTAAGTTTATGATCTCCCAAGTATTTATCGGGTCGAGGTTTCCCGTGGGCTCGTCCGCGATTATGACGTCTGGCCTGTTCACGATGGCGCGTGCTATCGCAACCCTTTGCAATTCCCCTCCGGACAATTCCGACGGAAAGTGCCAAGCCTTATCCATCAACCCGACGAGCTCCAAAACTTGCGGGACATCCTGCTGGATTTCTTCTTCTCCTTTTCCGGCCGCCTCCATCGCGAAAGCAATATTTTCGTAAGCGGTTTTCGTCGGCAGGAGTTTGTAATCCTGGAATACGACACCCATCCTTCTTCGGACTTTCGGCAAGTCCGCGTTCCTGACTTTGTGCATGTCGAGAGATTCAAAAAAAACTTTTCCGGAACTCGGACTTTCTTCCGCAAGCAAGAGTTTCAAAAGCGTCGATTTGCCCGCGCCGGACTGCCCCACCACCGAAACAAATTCTTGCGGTTCGATAGTGAAAGATACGTCTTCTAGCGCAACTGATGTTTGAGAATATACTTTGGAAACCCTGTCAAAATAAATCATGCGAATACTACAATGTTAGCTCGCTTTCGATGAATGAATCAAGCTTTCCTTCAAAAATTCCTTCAATATCCCCAGATTCTTCGCTGGTGCGGCTGTCTTTCACCAGTTTATAAGGGTGAAGTACATACGAGCGAATTTGGTGCCCCCATTCGATATCGAGAGCTTTTGTTTTCTGCAAAGATTCTTTTTCTTCTTTCTGGCTTTTGACACGGAGAGTATATAAATGTCCCCGCAAAAGTTCGAGGGCCTTCTTGCGGTTCTGCTCCTGGGAGCGTTCGGAAGAAACGTGCACGGCAATTCCGGTCGGCCTATGTGTAACGCGCACCGCCGTCTCGCGCTTGTTAACATTTTGCCCTCCCGGTCCGCCCGCTTTTGCAAAACTTACGTCCAAATCTTCATCTTTAATTTCAACTTCGCCAGGATCCACGAATTTCGGCATCACCTGCACCAAAGCGAACGAAGTGTGCCTGCGTTTGTTGGCATCAAAATGGGAAATCCTCACCAAGCGATGCACGCCGGTTTCATTTTTTAAATATCCGTAAGCATGTTTCCCCTGAATTTCTATCGTGGCGTTTTTTATCCCATTCAATTCATTGAAGTGCGTGTGAATTGTTTTGACTCCCCACTTTTGCCGCCCAGAATATTTTTGGTACATTTCCAAAAGTATTCTCGCCCAATCTTCCGCGTCGTCCCCGCCCGCGCCCGCAATAACCGTCAAAACAGCGTCCTCCCTATCGTATGGCCCGGAAAGAAAAGCTTCTTTTTTATTTTTTTCAAAATTATTCGAGATCCTGGAAAATTCTTCTTCGAGCCCTTCTCCCGTTCCAATTTCCGCCAATTCCTTCAGGCTGCCTACGTCAGAGGTTAGATTTTCCCAAATAGAAATAAAACCCTTTAGTTCTGAAATTTTCTGGGTTATTTCTCCCGCGCGCTTTGAATTATCCCAAAAGTTGGGATTGGTAGTTTCGGATTCGAGTTTAATTAATTCTTCTTTTTTTCGAGCTAAGTCAAAGACGGTCCGCTACGGCGCGGACCTCGCCTTCCAGTTCTTCAATTTTCTCTTTCGGTAATTCCATGGCTTTATTATAACACGCTTGAGCCGACCCCGGGACTTCCCGCCTGCCAAAGCTATGCTTTGCATTGCGGGCAGGGAACCGTGTGTTCTGGAGCCGACCCCGGGATTTGAACCCGGAACCTACGGTTTACGATACCGTTGCTCTACCGTTGAGCTAGGTCGGCAATTGGAGCATTTTAGAATAAATTTCTATTTTAAGCTAGACGGATTGATACGAATTATTCTGTCGTCTTCCTCTTCGGGATTGCCGCGGCCGTCGCGGTTCGAGGTCGCGAGATAGAGCATTTTGTCCGGGCCGACGCGAACGGTCCGGATCCTGCCAAATTCATTTTTGAAATGGGTTTTAAATTCTTTTATATTTTCGCCGTCCAAAACCGCTTCGTACAAAGCCTCGCCCTTCAATCCCCCGAAAAATAAACTTCCTTTAAGATATACCAGACTCGCTGGCGCCCAAACATTTCTTCCGGAATGCAACACGGGCGCAACCGTGCCTGCCTCAACTTTATCTCCAACGCTCGCGGGCCAGCCGTAATTTTTTCCTACTTCGATTAGGTTTATCTCGTCCTGGCAGCAGTTCGGCCAAATAAGCGCCGAGGGGCCGTGCTCGGTCTCCCAAAGGCGTCCAGCGTCGTCCCAAGCGATCCCCTGCGGGTTTCTATGCCCATAGCTCCAGATGGCCGAGTTAAAAGGATTTTCAGGGGGTATCGACCCGTCGTCCTGCAGGCGCAAAATTTTTCCGCCGAGAGAATTTTTATCCTGTGCGATCTTGTCGTTGGTCGCGTCCCCCGTCGTTATATAAAGGAGCCCATCTGGGCCAAACTCCATGCGCCCGCCGTCATGATAAATTGCCCCGGGAATATTTTCTATAATTATTTTTTTATCGGACAATGCGTTGTTTTCCAAGCGATATCTTTCAACGCGGTTCCTGGTTTGGTTCGCGTTATATCCTGAAGAAATATATAAATAGATAAATTTATTTTCTGAAAAATTGGGGTGGAGCTTAATCCCGAGAAGCCCGCCCTCGCCGGAATGCTTAACGCCCTCGACGGTTATTTCTTTCCTTTCTTTATTTTTATCTACCAGCAAAAGTCGGCCAGGCCGTTCGGCAACAAGTATTTCCCCGGAAGGAAACCAAGCAATATCCCAAGGAATTTCTAAACCATCCAAAACAACTTCTACATCAGGGATTTCTTCCCCGTTTTGGTTTCCGTTATTCCCGTCGTTTGGCCCGTTCGGGGCGATCGCCTCGTTTTGCAGATACCAAAAAGCCGCCGCGGTCAAAATTAAAATTACCAATATGGAAATTGATTTTTTCATTTAGAAAACTTGCTCTTCGTAAATATGTTCGACCGCCGGCAAATCTTTCGGCGTCTCCTCCAAAATTTTTACCTTGAAATTCTGCATGTCGAGTTCGAAAAGCACGGAAGATTTATTGTTGTCGTAACTTGATTCCTCGAATTTCTGCGAAGGGTTCGCGATAAATGAAAGGCGGTAAGTACCGGAAGGCAGGTCGGTTATGTTTAGGTTCTGGTCAACGTAATTATAAAAATAAGTGTCGCCCCAGCCGACGGAGATTCCCTGCAACTCTTTTCCGCAGATTAAGTACTTGGCTTTTTCAACCCGATTTTCAATTGAAAAATTTTTATCTACCAAACTTACGTCGCGGATGCAGAAAGTGGATTTCGTCCGCACGCCAGACAAATCCGGAGGGTTTTTTACATCCACCGCCTCCAAGTCGTAAATTACGAAATCGGCGAAATGATAATGCAGGTGTTCTTGGTGCCAAAGGAAATTCCCAGCGACGCGATCGCGATGTCCGCCGTCAACGCGGTAAATCCTCTGCAAAACATCACGGGCGATATCGCTCCTGATCCCCTTGGTTGCGGGATCAGCGATCAATTCCAGCGGGCCCTTGCCTTGGTTATAGTAAGTCGTCGAGAAAGATAGGAGCGTGTCCGACCCCCTGCGGTCGATCCGTACATCTTTGGCCGGGAGCGGTACCAAATCCGGAAGAAGCTCAACGTCCCTGCGGACAAGCTCGACAGTCTTCAAAACTGCTTCTTCTTTCAGCCCCGTTTCGGAAAATTCTGTTTTAGAAACGAGCATATCGGCGATCTCCGCCATAGATTGGTCGCCTTTTATGACGTAAGTCCCTGGAGCGTAGAGCAGTGCCAAAAAATCATATTCCGGCTCGATGTATTTTGTGGCCTGTACCAAGAACGATTCTTTTTCGAGATCGCCCCACCTGAACCTTTCCATAAAACTTTGAAGGGCTTCTTCGCTAAAAGCCATCCATTGTATCTGCGCGTGCGTTCCTGCAAAAACTTGTTTTTCTTTTTTACTCCAGCCTAGTTCTTCGCCGATTTTTTCCGCGATGCCCGCGCGGTCGAGCCCCGGTTCAAGCTCAACCGAAAATTCCGTATTGGCTTTTATTGTTGAGATGGCGTAGTGCCCGCCCCAGCCAATCCCGCCTAAAATTATCAAAATTAAAATGAGGCGCTTTAAAGTAAAACGTTTTGGCCGGCGCATCGGGCGGTCTGCCATAATCTCCGACCCGCGCACAAATGATTTTGATCGTCTTATATTATCAAACGAAGCCATAGTTTAAATGATAGCACTGTGTGCGAGTGGCGGGAATCGAACCCGCGTCCCTTGCTTGGGAAGCAAATATATTACCACTATACTACACTCGCTTAGAATCTTTCTTTAAGCTCCCCGTCATTCCACTTCCACCTAAGTAGATATACCGAGATTTTAGCCTCATTGAAGGATTTTTCAAGCCATTCGTCCGGATTCTCCTCTCCGGCAAATTCTTGGGCTAAAAGCATCCGGCGCGCCTGCGGCAGGAGAATATATTTTTCAAAATCTTCGAGGGTCCATCCGTAAAGCTGGCCCGTGGCGTCTTCCACCTCTTTTAATTTTTCTTCCCCGAGTTCATCCATCACGATCTGGCGCGCATCCTCTTCGCCCCGGCCTCTTCTTTCCAATTCTTTTTTTACCAAAACATCCTGGATGAAAGCGACGATGACTCCCTCTTCGACTTCCTTGTCCGAAACATTTTCTTTATTTAAATCCCGAAAACGCAGGAGCCCCGAGCGGTGCGCCGAAAAATCTTCCCACCGCAAGCTCTCTCCCTCCACCCGGACCGTCGGCAAAGACGAACGCACCCTGAAAAAAAGCGCGGTCAGGATTATCAAAGAAAAAATTAAAATAACTAATCTCTTTTTCATTCAAAAAAATTCTTTACAAAATTCCAAAGCTTTAAGTGCGGCGGCTTGGCCATTAAGCCCTCCTCTTCTTCCCGGTCGACGATTATCAAAACTCTTTCCCCGGGAGAAGTTATGTTGAACCTGCGCTTGGCCTCTTTTTCCAAAACATCGGAATTTTCCAGGTCGCCCAACGTTTCATCGATCCTGGTTTTCTGGGCTAAAAGCCTTTCGTATTCGACCTGGGCCTTTTCCCGCGCATTCGAGGCTTGGTAGGCGCGCCAGACCATGCGCAAAGAGGATATGAGCAGGATGAGCGCCACCAGCCCGAGGAAAATCAAAACCGGACGCGAGCGCAAAAACCTATGTATTTTTCTCCGTTCTTGATAAACCTGCATTTTTTAATCTAAAATTATGTATGGTTACTCAGCGCCAGAAGAAAAGGAACCAAATCATCTGGATCACTATATCCATTCTAGTAATTTTCTCGATGATTGTAACGTTGGCACTACCCCTCTTCTAAAAAACCCTACTTTTTAAGCATTTTTATGAACGCATCCGGAGGGATGGAATAGCGGGCGTCTTCGGCCAAGCGCTTTTTCCCTTCTTTTTGCTTTTTCCAGAGTTTCATTTTGCGCGAGCGGTCTCCGCCATAAAGGTACCCCGTAACATCCTTGCGCATGGCCTTAAGCGAGCGCGAAGCCAAAATCTTTCCGCAAGCCCGGGCCTGTATTTTTAAGGTAAACAAAGCTGAAGGAAGTATTTTGTATAATTTCTCAACCGCCCGCTCCGCTTCTTCCTCCATGCGCCACTTCGGCACGATCCTGGAAAAAGCCGGGACAATTTCTTCGGCGACCATTATATCTAAACGAACCAGGTCCCCTTTTCTTGATTCTAAAAATTCATAGTTAAGCGAAGCGTATCCTGCTGAAGCGCTTTTTAATTCATCAAAAAAATCGCGCATCAACTCGCGAAGTGGCATTTGTGCTTCGAGCTTAAGCCGCGACTCCGAAAATTTATGCGTCTCGCCTATCAAAACTTCGTGCTCCTGCAAAAGTTTCAAGACTGAAGATAATTTTTCGGGCGGCATTAAAATTTCCACCTTGAGCCAGGGCTCGGAAATTTCAAGGATATCGCCTTCCTCCGGAAATTTGTGCGGGGAATAAATTTCCAAAGTGCCTTTTTTAGTTTTTACGGAATATCTCACGGTCGGCGTCGCCACAATCGTCTCGACGTCAAAATCGCGCTTGAGCCGCTCGACTACAATTTCCAAGTGCAGCATCCCCAAAAATCCGCAGCGAAAACCGCGCCCCAAGACACCAGAAGATTCCTCTTCGAAAGAAAGCGAGGCATCCGATAATTTTAGGCGTTCGAGCGAACGGCGCAATTCGTCGAAATTATCCTGGTCCTCTGGAAAAAGCGAGGAGAAAACAACAGGCTTCACTTCCCGGTATCCGGGCAATGGTTTTTCCGAGGGCGCCAAGATAGTATCCCCGACCCGCACGATTCGTGCTTCTTTTATATTCGTTACGATGTAACCAATCTCGCCCGCAAAAATTTTTTCGGAAAGTTCTAACTCCGGTTTAAAAAACCCAACTTCGCCCACGACGAAATCTTCTTGGGAGGCAAAGAAACGCAAGCGGTCGCCTTTTTTAATTTGTCCGTTGAAAACTCGGACGTGGGAAACAACCCCGCGGTGAAGCGAATATTCAAAATCAAAAATCAAAGCCCGCGCCTTGCCGTCGCTTTCTTTAGGCGCAGGGACTTTTTTAATTATTGCTTCCAATAAATCTTTAACTCCCTCTCCGGTGCGCGCCGAGATTTTCAAAATTTCCCTATCGCCCAATAAATTTCTTATCTCCGTCTCCGCTTCCTCCACTCGCGCTCCCGGCAAATCTATTTTATTTATCACGGGGATAATCACGAGATCCAAAGAACGCGCGAGCTCGACATTAGAAAGTGTCTGCGCCTGTACCCCCTGGGTCGCGTCCACAAGCAAAACCGCGCCTTCCACGGCGGCCAGCGCGCGCGATACTTCGTATGAAAAATCTATATGCCCGGGAGTGTCGATCAGATTCAAAATATAAGGCTCATTGCCTACGGCGTATTCCATCCGGACGGGCTGCATTTTAATCGTAATCCCGCGCTCCCTTTCAAGCGGCATTTGGTCCAAATATTGTTCTTTCATCTTCCGCTCTTCCACGGTCTTGGTCATCTCAAGCATGCGGTCGGCAAGCGTAGACTTCCCGTGATCGATGTGGGCAATAATACTAAAATTCCGAATGTTTGACATGAGATGAGTTTAAAATAAAAAAAGCCTAAAAGCGAGCGATTAGGGCAATTTTTCAGGTTCGGAGGTGACAACCACCGTCTTTCGCCAAACTCGATCCTTGAAGGCTTCATAGAATTCGTGAAATTCCTGGTTCTTCAAATAAAGAAGGATCAACGCTCCGGCAGAAATTCCAAGGATGGCCGAGAGAAATCCCTGAAGAAAAATCCCAATGAAAGTATCAAGGTTGAAAATTCCCGCAAAAAATCTAAGGCTCGCGTAAGTTACTCCGCCCAAAAAGATAGAAGCAAGCACCGAATCCCTCAACGAGCGGCTGATGCCCGGCGAAATTTCTTTCATCTTAAAACTTTTCTTAAAAAATATTATCAAAAGTAGGAGATTAATTATGCTCCCGAGAGAAATTGCAAGCGGAAGTATCAAAATTCCAGAAGCGCCGATGTCGCTTACTCTCAAGATAGACAAAAACCATTCGCGAAATTCAAAAGAATTCCTGAAAAGATCTAGAAACCATTTGGCAAAAAATAAAGTCATGGCGGAAGAGACGAGATTTATTCTTAAAGGAAGGTAAGTGTGTCCGGCCGCGTAGAAAGCGCGGACATAAAGCATTAAAAGCCCTTGCGAGAGGATGGAAAGCGAGAGAAGGAAAAGAGCGGCCGCGGTAAGCCTTGTATCAACCCAAGAGAAAGCGCCAGCACCTAGAATCACGCGCACGATCTGCGCGCGTAAGACTATAAAAAGAATAGTCGCCGGAAGTGACCAGAAAAAAATATGGCGCAGGGCGAGTGAGAAATGGTCCAAAAAATCTTTCGTCCCGTTTCTGGCGTACGAGGCGGCAAGCGTCGGAAAAGCTGATACGGAATACGAAAGGCCAATTACGGAAAGTGGGACCGACTGCAAATTTGTAGCAAAATTAAAAACTGCGACCGCTCCCGCGCCTAGAGTCGAAGCCATAGCGGTGATAACACTTAAAACCAATTGGTTTAAAGAAAGCCCAAGTGTACGCGGCAGGGAAAGTTTAAGCGAGCGCAAAACATCGGAAGAAATTTTTGGAAGGCGCGGGCGCAAGGAAAAGCCCAAAGAAAAAACAGTCGGCAGCTGCACGGCGAAATGCAAAAACGCTCCCAGGACGACACCCCAGACAATCCCGGCGAGGCCCCAGCGCGGCATGAAAAATAAAATTCCGATGATTATGCCGAGGTTGTAAAAAAGAGGAGAAGCGGCGTAAACGTAAAAGCGGCGGAAAGATTGTATTACGGAGGAAACTAAGTTCGAAAGGCCGAGAAAGAGCGGCGAGAGCAATAAAATTCGTGAAAGGTTTATCGCTTCCCTCTGCTCCTCCAAGGAAAATCCCGGAGTAAAATATGGGATGAGCGAAGGTATCAAGAAAAAACCGACCACGACCAGAAAGATTGTGGCTAGACCGAAAAGCGAGAAAATATTTCCAAAAAATTCTTCAGCGTTCTTTTTGTCTCCGGAAAACTTATCGAGGATTATCGGGATGAGTGCGGTCGAAGCCGCGAAAAAAAGAGAGAAGGTATAAATGAAATCCGGAATGCGGAAAGAGGCATAGTAAATGTCTAGCGCGCGCGAAGCCCCGAATTCAGAGGCAAGCAAGCGGTCGCGAAAAAGAGAAAGAACATCCGCTAAAATTCCGGCCAGCGCCAAAACAGCCGCCGACTGAGTGACACTTTTAAGTTCACTTCCGAAAAAGGAAAAGAAATTTAAAACCATTTTATTCCCTTATCGGTACGTTGCCGCGTTTCTCCGGTGGATCATTAGGAGGAGAAATTCCGAACAAAGGTTCCCTTCCCGAGGTAAGGTTCTCAATTATTTTTTTGACCTCAGCATTATCGGGATTCAATTCTTCAATTTTCCTGAATTCTGCCAAAGATTTTTCATTATCACCCTGCCTTGAATAAATCAAACCGAGGAAATATCGCGCGTTTGAATAATTCGTATTGACTCTAGTAGCTTGTTCGAAAACTGATCGGGCATTATCGATGCGCTCGTCCTGATAGTAAAGAAGCCCAAGCTGAAACAATACTCCGACATCGTTCGGCGCCAAGAGGGCTGTCGTCTCGGAACTTTTAATCGCGAGATCTTTGTTTCCGGTTGCGGCTTCAAGCTGGGCCAACAAGAAATGGGCTTGGGCAAAATCTTTTTTCAGGCTTATCGCTTTCATCAAAAATTCTCTGGCCTTCGGAAGGTCGTTTCGCGCAAGCTCCACGCGCGCGGAGGCTAAAAGCGGCTCAGGGCTTGAGGAAAATTCTTCCGCTGCCCTTGCGTAAGCACCGTGAGCAAGTTCCGGGACACCCTGGATTCCTAAAGGCATAACCGCTTCGTAAACCCTTCCCAAACTCATCCAGTTAGCCGCATCAACTGGATTTAAAGAGCTAGCACTCTGGGCGTATTCAATAGTTTGGCCTAGGGTCGCTTCGAATCGCGCTTGAATTTCTTCCGGAGACATGCTCGCGCTTGAGTTAATTATCTGTTGCATTCTTGCAATGCCAAGATCGGAAAGGCTCCTGTAATATAAATCGCGCTGGTCAAACCGCACCGCCCGCGCCAGAAAATCTTCAGACTTATCCAAATCTCCAGCGACAAAAGCCTCGACCCCCTGTCCGTACAAAATCGAAGCGTAATATTTCTGGGCGATGACGGAGAACCAGGAGACACCAAGCACAATGAACAAAATTATCAAAAGGGCGCTCATGAATCCCACGACCGAATGTTCAAAAAGAGAAATTTCGTAATAGTCGATAATGCCTTTCTTCATCGCGAGGCCCAAAAACATTCCGGAGAAAAGGAAAAGCGTAAAAAGGAGAGCGAAGCCGCCGGAATAAATAAAGGCGAAGACCCACAAGTAAAATGCTCCGGCAAACGTCGCCCAAATCAGAAAAGATGAAGCCGAATAAGATTTTACGAGAGCCTTGAAACCGTAGTAGAGGAAAAATGCCAGGAATCCGAGGAGTGCTATGACCCCGACCATGCCGATCGTAACGAGCAAAGTCGGGATAAATCCAAAACCGGAATTAAACCTCGTTTCCCAAAACGGAGTCGCAAGTATTTCTGACGGGCGATAATCAAACCAAGCGTAAAGGAAAGTATTTGGCCCGTAACCAAAAGCTGGATTCTCGTTGAGCGCACCGGAAGCCGTTTTTAAAGTAAACTCCATATTCGGGCGGATTTCTATAAAATTAATCCCAAATTGGTTTATAAGGTCAGTCATCAAGTCCCCGGCAAATATGAAAACGAGGGAAATCAACAAAACTACGAAAGAGATTTTAAAAAGTGAACGTGAGTCGCGGTGCTGGGAATAATTATAGGCAAGAAAAATTATGGAAACTCCGGCAAGCACCCACCAGACAAGTTCAAAATTCACTAAAGCCGCGATAACAAAGGAAAAGATAAAAACCACCCAGGAAATTATTTTCAAGAAAGAACCCGGCAGAGAATCGATGAAAATGGCAGCAACTAAGATCACAAGCCCCGCCAAAATCCCAAGCTCGTTCCAAGAGCCAAAGAGATTAAAGGTTGGATCTGTTCCGAGGGAAGAGAAGACCGGTATTTTTAAGAGAGCCTGGAATATCTGGAAAAGTGCTAAGACTAAAAATGACCCGAAAAGGGCGAAAAGTCCTCGGAAAACTTTTTCTTCCGAATCCAAAATTAAAAAGGACATTATGAGCGTCAACACAAAAAGGCCTATCGCGGAAAGCGTGCCTGGTTCGCTGCCAATTCCGGAAAAAGAAGCATGCGGAGATTGGGAGAAAAGGCTCGAGATCGCGATCGAAGCTAAAAAGACGAGGAGGAAAACTCCGGCAAGACCCTTTGGAATCTTGAAAGTCCCGGCCTGGAGAGAAGAAATCAGGTATACGACCCCTATTACTAAAATCGCAAAATAGAGAAGATAACTTTTATTGAGCGCTACTGGGAAAATCGTGAGAGGCAGGGTAAAAAAGGGAAAAAGAAAAATCAGGCCATAAAAAAGCCATTCCGATGCCCTCGACCCAAGATCTGAAATATACGCTACTTGTTCCTTAAATCCATCTGACATAGAATTTAGGTAATTATACCACAACATGAGTTTCAAGCCACAAAAGCGGTACAGTGAATATCTTAGGATCCGTGAGGCCGCAGTTTTTTTAGGGGTAAGCTCTGAAGTCCTAAGGCTTTGGGAAAAATCTAAAAAATTGGAATGCCTCCGGCATCCAAAAACTAAATATCGGCTTTATAAAATATCCGTCCTTCAAAAATTCCGCGAACTTCGCAAGCGAAAATACAACAAAACTAAAAAGTAAATCAAAAACCGCTCCTTTAGAGAGCGGATTTTTGATATGCGATACGTCTATAAGCCGAATTCTGTTCCACCTCATCGGCGGATAATGGTCATTTATCTCGAATCTATCTTGCGATAGAAACTGAAGCGGCACTGTCGCCTAAGGCGACCACGGCCTTGCACCAGATAGGGTTTTCCACGATCCGACGTTGCCGCCGGAGCGAGCCCGCTATTAGCGGACACTTTTCACCTTTTGTCTCGACGAAAGTCGCGACTAGTATTGTCTCTGTGGCACTATCCCGTCCGCCTCTTCGGCGGAGGTGGGCGTTACCCACTATCCTTTTCTAGGTGTTCGGACTTTCCTCTCCGCCGATGAGGCGGAGCGACCATCCAACGTATCTTCAACCATTATACAGAAAATTTGAGTTTTGTCAATCTACCATTCCAAGGCTCCTCCGGTTTTGTACTCGATAACCCGCGTTTCGAAGAAGTTTTTTTCTTTTGAGAGGTCTATTGCTTCGGACATCCATGGGAACGGATTCGGGCTTTCGTACTGTAAAGGAAGCCCCACCCTGATTAACCGGCGATCGGCGATGTGTTCAATATATTTTTTAAACCCATCAGCGTTCATCCCAAAAATCCCTCGTGGAAAAACATTTTGGGCAAAAGTATATTCCAAAACAACAGCTTTCTTGACCAAATCTATAACCCTTTGCTGGAAATCTGGCGTCCAAAGTTCCGGCTGTTCTTTTTTAATCGTGTTTATAAGGTCTATCCCAAAATTCAGGTGCATGGATTCGTCGCGCATTATGTATTGAATTTCTTCAGCCGAGCCGACAAGTTTATTCTGCCTCTGGAAGCCGAACATGACCGCAAAAGACGAGTAGAAAAATATTCCTTCCATTATTAGGGAGAAGACAACGAGATTTTCCAAAAATTTCTGGTCGTTTTCAAAAGTCCCGGTTTTAAAGCTCGGATCAAAAATCCCTTCGTTAAAAGAGAGTACAAAAGAGTCTTTGTTGTAAATGGAATCGTGCTCGCGGTACATATTGAAAATCTCCCCTTCGTCGAGGCCCAAAGATTCCACGATGTACTGATAAGCGTGGGTGTGTATCGCCTCTTCATACGCCTGGCGCAGGATGTACATTCTTACCTCTGGCGAGGTTACGTGCTTATAGGTGGCCATAGAGACGTTATTAGCCGCAATCGAATCAGCTGTCGTGAAAAATCCCAGGACAACTTTTAAGGCCAATCTTTCGTCGTCCGAAAGTATGTGTCGCGACCTCCATTGCTCCACATCCTTCTGCATATTAACCTCCGTCGGCAGCCAGTGGTTGGCGTTTGCGGCCAGATAAGCGTCCCAAGCGAATTTATGCTTGATCGGATAAAGCTGAATAACGTCGGCATCTTCCCCGTTTATGATGCGGCGCCTGTTTATATCAACCTTCTGCTGGGTTTTTGTTATTGGCACTTCTTTATTTATTCTTTTGATAAGTATTGTTTCACTGACATGCTTCGCAGTTAGGGTCGTCTATGCGGCAGAGTTTTGGACCTGCCTGCGCAGACAGGCCGTCCTGCGATTTGGCGAGGACAACCTGAACTTTCTGCTGGGTCTCTTCTATTTGTACCATAACCGGAGATTGGGTCGGAGCTTCGGTCGGAACTTCCTCCGCAACTCCGAGCGCGTGCTTAAGCTGCATTACCGGACCCATAGCTTCGGAAAAATTCTCTTCCCTCCTATGAGTTGCCCCGAATTTACCAGCGTCCAAAGTTGATTTCTCAACCTGCGAAGCTCCAAGCGTGCGCAAGTAATACGTAGTCTTCAATCCCATTTCCCAAGCGTATACGTATATATCTGCAATTTCTTTCCCGGATGATCCCCTGTAGAAAATATTTAACGATTGAGATTGGTCTATCCAGCGTCCGCGGTAAGCGGCAGCCTTAATGAGCCATCTAGGGTTAATTTCAAAAGCTTCTTTGTATTTTTCCTTAAGCCATCTTGGGATTTCGTTTATCTCCGCGATAGAACCGTCATAATATTTTATCTTTCCTAACATTTCATAATCCCAGAGGTTCAATTTCTTCAAGTCCTCCACCAAGTACGGGTTTATTATCGTGAAGTCCCCAGATTGGTTCGCTTTTACGTATAAGTTTTTGTAAATTGGTTCGATGCATGAAGAAGTTCCGGAAATGTTTGATATAGTCGCGGTCGGGGCGATAGCCAAGCAGTTGGAATTTCTCATGCCATTCCTTCGGATAGCTTCGCGCACTATGGACCAGTCGAGGCGTTCGGTCCTCGGCACGTCAATTTTAAGCCCGCGCTCATTCTCTAAAAGTTCTATTGTATCCTGCGGCAGAATTCCGCGGTCCCACTTCGATCCTTTGTAAGTTAAATACGGTCCGCGCTCCCGGGCCAACTCCGCCGAAGTCAAAATCGCGTAGTAAGAAACCATCTCCATGGACCGGTCGGCAAAATCGCAAGCCGCCTCCGAATCAAAATTTATGTCGAGCATGTACAGGGCGTCCTGAAAGCCCATTATTCCAAGCCCAACCGGCCTGTGCTTCATGTTAGAATTTTTAGCCTCGCCCGTCGGGTAGTAGCAGATGTCGACTACGTTATCGAGCATACGCATGGCCGTTGAAACCGTGTCACGGATTAATTCCTGGTCGAGCCGCTTTTCGATAACGTGCCAAGAAAGGTTTACTGATCCCAAATTGCAAACCGCTGTCTCTTCTTTGGAAGTGTTTAGTGTAATTTCTGTGCAAAGGTTGGAGTTATGAATAACGCCGGCGTGATCTTGCGGAGAACGGATGTTGGACGGGTCTTTCCAAGTAACCCAGGGGTGTCCCGTCTCAAAAAGCATTGTAAGCATTTTCCTCCAAAGGTCTCGGGCTTTTATATTTTTGTACAGGTTAATCTTTCCCTCCCGAGCCATTTTTTCATATTTTTCGTATGCCTCGTCGAATTTCTTTCCGAAAATATGGTGCAAATCTGGGGCTTCGTCCGGAGAAAGAAGGGTCCAGTCGCCGTCTTCCAAAACTCTTCGCATAAAAATGTCCGGGATCCAGTTGGCCGTATCCATGTCATGCGTCCTCCTGTGGTCATCCCCAGTATTTTTGCGGAGCTCCAAGAAGTCTTCTATATCTATGTGCCAAGTCTCTAGGTAAACGCATGTCGCCCCCCTCCTTCTTCCGGACCGGTTGATGGCGGCCGTTGTATCGTTAGCAATTTTCAAAAACGGGATGACCCCCTGGGATTCCACCCCCGTGCCCTTGATCAAAGCGCCCGTTCCACGGATATTGGTCCAGTCTGTCCCGATTCCTCCTGACCACTTGGAAAGCTGGGCGTTATCGCCAAATGTCTTGAAAATATCCTCTAGCGAATCTTGTACGGTATTTAAATAGCAGGAAGAAAGTTGGGGCTTAACAGTTCCCGAATGGAAAAGCGTCGGGGTCGAAGGCACGAAGCGCAAAGTTGAAGTAACCTCGTAAAATCGTTCCGCCCATTCTTCAGGCGCTTCCTTTTCCCCAAGAGCCAAACCCATAGCAACACGCATCCAGAAAGCCTGCGGCGTCTCCAAAACTTTTTTAGCTTCCAGGTCGGAAGTGAAATACCTGTCGTAAAGGGTTTGCAGGCCCAAATACTGGAACATCGAATCCCTTTCCGGTTTTAGCGCAAACGAAAGCCTCTCCAAATCAAGACCCAAGAGGCGGCGGTCAAACCTTCCCTGCTCGACTCCCTTCTTTATGTTTTTTACGAAGGCTTCGCGGTAGTACCGAGAAAGGTCAGAAAAATCTAGCGGGCGGGCATCGATAACTTCCTTATATATAACGTGCAGTAAAAGCTTGGCAGCCGCGCGGGACCATATTGGGTCCTGCTCAATGAAGGAGCGCGCCGTAAATACCACGGAACGCGCAATATCTTTGGTCGAAATCTGGTCGTGCATAGACTCCCTCGTCGCCAAAAGTAAAGCTTCCAAGTCTATCTTCTTTTCATATTCGGCCAAAGCCTTAAAAACCGAATTCTTGAGCTTGTCCGGGGCAAAGTTTTCCTTTGTCCCGTCGCCTTTTATGACTATAAGGTCAGAAGACTCAATTTTTTCCAAAATGTCCCTTTTCTCCTCCTCCCTTATCTTGGCGTGCTCGTACCTATATAAGATGTAAGACTTAACAACATCATAAAAACCCTCCTCCATGAGGGTTTTTTCGACTAAATCCTGCGCATTTTCCACTGAAGGTATCCTCTCTGGGAAAAATTTCTCTATGTCGCCTACAATTTTCTTAGTCAGTCCGTAGAGTTTTTCTTCTTCAATCCCACCGCGTACGGCAATGAACGCTTTTTGTATAACTTTTGATATTTTTTCCGAGTCGAACTCAACGATGCGTCCGTCTCTTTTTTTGATTTGAGTTAACGGCATGGGCTTGGGCAAATACAACTTTAGTAAACTTATTTTACCCCCGCGGATAACTACATGCCATGTGTATAAACCAAAAAAACTAAAAAATCCCGACGTTGCATCGGGACCGGCTTTTAGTCAACAGACTCCAAACGGAGAAAGTCTTTTTATAGTTTTTTTGAACGCCTCAAAAATGCCGGGATCGAGTCCCATTCCGAATTTTCTGGCTCACTCTGGGAGACTTCTTCTATCGGTTTGGTCTGGACGTTTTCGGTGTGCGGAATTGGGGTGTCCTGCGAGAAAAGCGAGACGTTCCTGGCATACCCTCCCGGAAAACCGGAAGCAATAACCGTAACTTTTACCTGCCCAGACTTCAAGCGTTCATCCTTAACCGCGCCAAATATAATTTTTGCCTCGCGGTCCACATTTTCCGTGACGATCTTGGCCGCTTCCTGCACCTCCCACATAGAAAGGTCGTCCCTTCCAGAGATCGTGAACAAAACTCCCTTGGCCCCTTCGGCCGATACCTCCAAAAGCGGAGAATGTATGGCGAGGCGTGCTGCTTCCTGCGCCCTGTTTTTTCCTTGCGAGACTCCAATACCGATTATGGCTGAGCCTGAATTCATCAAGACCGTCCGTACATCAGCAAAGTCCACGTTTATGATACCCGGGGTTATGATCAAGTCCGCGATTCCCTCAACGGCCTGCCTTAAGACTTCATCGCACATCGCGAAAGCCGCCAAAAAGGGGGTATCGCGTTCTACTATATTCATCAAGCGGTCGTTCGGGATCACGATCATAGCATCAACAGCTTTTCGTAACCGGACCAACCCTTCTTCGGCGATACTTTTTCTAACTTCACCCTCGAAAGCAAAAGGTTTCGTTACGATCGCTATCGTTAAAACTCCAAGGTTCTTCGCAATCTCCGCAACAATCGGCGCGCCACCCGTTCCCGTTCCTCCGCCAAAACCGCAGGTAACGAAAACCAGGTCCGCTCCGCGAACCATATCTTCTATTTCCTTTCGGGATTCTTCCGCGGCCATCCGTCCCAATTCCGGATTCATTCCCGCCCCAAGTCCGCGCGTCACCTCTCTTCCGATATGAAATTTTTTCGCGGCTAAAGAATTATGCAAATCCTGCGCATCGGTATTTATAGAAATAAAATCAACCCCCTTCACCCTGGAGCGAATCATGTGGTCAACGGCATTCTGTCCGGAACCGCCAACCCCTATCACTTTTAGCCTCGCGGCTGTCTCAAATTCTGGCTTGATTTGGGGCATAAATAAGATTAGTTAATAACTAAGCCTATCCCTGAAGCGATGGCCGGTCAAGGCTAGATAAAAAAGATTTATATGTTAGAAAATATTGGAAATTCTATGGAATTAGCGAGCGGAGCCAGGTTGAGATTTTCTGGCGCCACATCGAAGTAGAGCGCTTTTGTTGGGGCGCATTTTCCTGGTCTAAGCCGATCAAAGCCGCGCCAACCGCCGTCGCCCAAATCGGGTCCTGCAATTTGTGCCCGGTGTCCAATTCATCGCACCTGCCCAAGTCCGCGGGAAGATGAAGCGTTACTTTAGAAAACTCATCTATGCCTTCTATCTTGGAAGAGCCGCCGGAAAGGACCACTCCCCCCGGAAGCAAACCTTGCCGCCCGATTTTTTTCAAATGGTTCTCAACTAGCTCAAGCATATCTTCGAGGCGCGCCTCCATTATATTCTGTAATTTTTTCTTGGCCTGCGCCGTATCTTCCGGAAGTTTCAATGTTGTCTTTATTTCTTCGGCTTTATCGAGCGAAACTTGGAAGCCGAGCGCGATGTCGTTCGTGATGTGCGCTCCTCCCAAAGGAAAAATCGCAACCGAATACGGAAGGTTTTCTTCGATGACCGCCAAATCCACGGTCTCCGCCCCGATATCGAGAACAGCCGCGCCTGCTTCGCGCTGGCGCGAAGTTAAAAGGGCCCGGGCCGAGGCAAGCGGGGCAGGGATCACGTCATCTATCGCGACCCCGGCTTCCTCCACCGCGGAAATTATTTCGCGAAGAGGTTTTAAAAGCGAGGTTATAAACATGACTTCGGCCTCCAAATTTTCTCCCCTTACCCCGATTGGGTCGCGCATGGATATTTCCGAGTCGATGCTGTAATTTATCCCGAAAGTATTTAAAATTTCTTTATTTTGGAGGTCTCGCGAGGACGGCCTGGCTTGGGCGATGACGCGTTCGATATCATACGGCCCTACTTCTCCGGAAGCCTGCGCGATCGCAACGCGCGCCCGGACTTTTGAAAAACCCAAAGCCGGCGTGCCGAAAGTTAAAAATGCGTGCTTAAAAGGAATCCCGGAAAATCTTTCGACTTCTTCCACCGCCGCGCGCACCCTTTTTGCCAAAAGTTCCTTGGAATTTACCATCCCTCGGCGCACCCCCTGCGTCGGCACTATCGAAGCTCCCAAAATATGGATTCCCGTATCAGAATCCTTTCTTTCTGCCGCAAGCGCCTTGATGCTATGCGACCCAATATCGATAACTTGAACTATATTCCTCGCCATAAAATTTTTTCCCTTTTTTCCATCTCCCTCCCGTGATTATAACCCTTTAGGTGCAAAATTGCGTGGATATAAAGTGCGGAAAAGTGGGTTTTGTAGTCCCTTCCGTATTTTGGCGCCTCTTTTTTTATAAAATTAGGGTTTAAAAAGATCTGGCCGACCGAAGGCGAGAGTGAAAAAGAGAGGACGTTCGAGTCTTTATTCTTGCCTCGATATTCCTTATTGAGCTTCCGCATCAATTTCGAATCGGCAAGAATTAAATCGAGTTCGTATTTTTTTCCGAGTACTTTATTCTTAATTTTCTTAAATTTTGGGTTAAAGTGCATCAACCCAAAAGTTTTTTGAGCATGTTTGAAATCCTGTCGCCCGAAGCTTTTCCTTTCAGTATCGGCATGGCCACTTTCATTACTTTGCCAAAATCTTTTTCATCTTGGGCGGCCGCTTCCCGGATGCCGTCCTTCAAAATCCTTTCCAAATCCTCGTCCGAAATTTCCGCCGGAAGATATTCCGCTAATATTTCGAGCTCTTCTTGTTCTTTTTTGGCCAGATCCGTCCGTGCCGCCTTTCCGTATTCTTCAACCGCGTCCCTTCTTTTTTTGACTTCGCTTTTCAGCACATCAATAATTTCCCCGTCCGAAAGGCCGGTTTCTTTTTTCAGGAATTGGATTTCTTTATTTTTTACGGCGCTCTGGGCCATACGCAAGGTCGAAACCTTAAGAGCCTCGCCCGCCTTCATGGCCGATTTTAAATCTTGGTCCAATTTTTCGCGCAAAGTCATTTGCTTTGGATTGTTATTCTATTTTTCCTAATTTTCGAAGTTTATCCATATCCTTCTGCCAGGCGATTCGCTTCAAGGCTTCCTTCCGCTTTTTGAATTCGGATTTGGACCTCTCGCGGTATTGCCGCCCCCTGGCCTCGATCATGATTTTTGATCGCTGGATTTTTCTGGTGAACCTCCTCAAAAGTCCCCCGATGGATTCATTTTCCCTTCTTTTTACTTCTACTGCCATAAAATAATTTAATTAAAACCTCCCATAAGATGCAGGTGCAGATGATCCACCTCCTGCCCTCCGGCTCGACCGACGTTAAACGCTAATTTATAACCTTCCATTTTTTTCTCCTCCGCTAATTTTTTCGCAGCCATAACCATCTCTGCCGTCAAGCTTGCGTCCTGTAATTCCTTGATCGATACAATATGTTCTTTCGTGACAATCAAGATATGTATGGGCGCTTTCGGTTTTATGTCCGCGAACGCGACAAGCTTGTCCGATTCAAACAAAAAATCTGCTGGAATTTCTTTATTTACAATTTTGCAGAAGATGCAGTCCATAATTACTTTATTTTGAGCTTAAGCCTCTCGATGGCCCGGGTTATCGGCAAAGTCTCCTGCATTCCGGAATCCATGTCGCGGATTATGATACTGCCTTCCAAAGCCTCTTTTTGTCCCATAATAAGGCTGTATGGGACGCCGAGCTTGGAAGCCAAGCGCAACTGCCCCCGTATGGAGTCTTTTGAGAGCGATTGGGCTAGAGGGATTCTAGCCTTACGGAACTCTTCCATCAAGGCCAGGGTCTTTCTTTTGGCGGCCATGCCCAATTGGATCAAAAACACCTTAGGCTTCTCAATTTTGGTAAATTCTTCCTGCGCTTTCTCGTCCATGCGTTCCATCAAGATAGATACAACCCTGTCCATGCCGATCCCTCCTCCGGCGGCCGGCAGATCCTTACCCGCTAAAACCTGTCCCAGGTAATCGTATCTTCCCCCTCCAGCAACAGTCATAGTCTTGGTTTCTTCCGTGCCGTCTTCTTTTTTAGTGACAATGTTTGCCTGAAATTCGAAAACTGTCCTCGTGTAATAATCGAAACCTCGGACCAAAGTCCCGTTTAACCTGTAAGGGATCTCCAGCGCGTCCATGAATTCTAAAACTTCCTTGAAGTGCGCCTTGCATTCGTCGCAAACATATTCCAGCATCTGCGGAGCTTTGGTTTTATATTCCTGACATGCCGGTTCTTTGCAGTCTAAAAGCCGCAAAGGATTTTCCTTGAACCTTCTCTTGCAATCCTTGCAGAGCTTCTCAACGTGTTTTTTGTAATAAGAAACCAACTCCTTCCTCCACTGCGGACGGCAGTCCTTGTCTCCCATCGTACTTATCTCAAGAGTCGTATCTATTCCCAGTTCTTTAAATATCAAACTGAAAAGGCGTATGGTCGTAGCTTCGGCCACAGCCAACTCCTCGCCCATAACCTCAACATCGAACTGCCCGAACTGCCTCCAGCGTCCTTTCTGCGGAGCTTCGTGCCTAAAAAACGAACCGTTCATATATAAAAGAATTGGCTGGGGTTCGGCCTGCATGCCGTGTTCGTAATACGCCCGCACCAAAGGAACGGTGGCTTCCGGGCGAAGCACCAAGTGGTCCCCTCCACGCGTCTTGAAAGAATACATCTGTTTTTCTACGACATCCGAAGTCTCCCCCAAAGAAGCGCCAAAAAGTTCAGCGTGTTCGAAATGCGGAGTCCTAATTTCCTGAAAACCGTAATATTTGGCAGCTTCTTCGGCAATATCCGAAACTCTCCTCCAAACTGAAAGCTCCTGGCCCATAAGGTCCCTTGTGCCGCGCGGCGTTTGTAGTGATTCTTTTTTAATTTTCATAATTGAAGTTTCCAGGGAGAAAATCCGCCCTGTTTATTGGCCAAAGCCTTACAAATGCGCGTCCAACGATCAAACCCTCTTCCAAAGATCCCCATTTGCGCGAATCCGAAGAGAATAAGCGATTGTCGCCCATCATATAAAATTCGCCTTCCTCGAGCGTAACCGTTCCGTCCGGAGTGGTTAGGGCTTCGTGCAAGAAGGGCTCTTCAAGCTGTTTTTTTTCTGTTCCGTTCACAAGAAAAATCTTATTATCTTTTATTTCAAGCTTCTCCCCAGGCAAACCGATGACCCTTTTTATAAAAAACTTAGAAGGGTCCTGCGGGTACCTGAAAACAAGGACTTCCCCGCGTTCCGGCTGACGGAAGTGGAAGGTAAGCTCATCAATTATCAAATATTCACCGTCCTGGAAGGTTGGCTCCATCGAAGCTCCCCTAACCAAAAAAGGCTGGGCAACCCAGGTCCTTACAGGAATTATTATTATTGCCGACACAATTATGAAGCGTAGGAAATCTCGCCAAAAAGAGTTTTGAGGCATAACAATAAACCAAGAGTAATAGATTTCTAGAGGAAAATCAAGGGTTATGATAAAATCGCAATTATGGCGGCATACCATATAGTAGGACTCGGGAACCCGGGCCAAGAGTACGACGGATCCCCGCATAACGCGGGCAAGTTTATAGCAGAGCTTTTCGCAAAAAAGTACGATGGAAAAAGGGCAAAAGTCATCCTTCCGGACGTTTTTATGAACCAATCCGGCAAGATTATTAAGGCCCACGGCATACGCGCCAAAGGCTTAATGCTACTGCATGACGATATAGACCTCCCCCTGGGAAGATTTAAGATAGTATTCAACCGCGGATCGGGCGGGCATAAAGGCGTGGAATCGGTAATCCGGGCGCTCGGCACGGAAAAATTTGTCCGGATCCGGATCGGCATCTCGCCCAAGAAAAAGCCGAACCACCGCGATCTAATGAAATTCCTAACCCACAAATTCACCCCAGCGCAGACCGCCCTCGTGAAAAAAATCTCGAAAAAAATCGTTGAAGCCATCGAAGTCGCAGTCGAAGAATCCCCAGAGAAAGCCATGACGCTTTATAATAGTAATTAAAAATGATGAATGACCGGGCCGCCTAAAATATATAACGAGATAATGATTGCCGCTCCGACCCCGTCTTTTCTAGAACGGGGCGATTTAACTTTATCCGAAAATTTGGGGGAGTTTAGAAACCTCGCCAATAAAAATAATTTCTGGCGGAGGAATACGGTTTTCGTTAGGATCGAGCAAGCCAAAAAACCTTCGGAATTGATTCGCGAAATTTCTGACATGGGATACGCGCGGCACATGGGAGATCTGCACAAAGGAGAATTTTTCCAGCAGGGCGGATTTATCACGATCTATCCGATCAATAGTGAGACCCCGATCACGATCGAGTTCGACGGAAATATAATCGGCTCGATCCGCGAGGCCCAAATAATTCCCCACGAGAAAAAACTCCAACTTGGACACCGAGTGTCCAAGTTGGAGCCTGGAGATTACGTCGTGCACGAGGACCACGGAATCGGAATTTACCGCGGCAAGAAAGATGGATATCTTGTTCTGGAATATGCACCCGCCAGAAACGGGGGCGACCCCGACAGATTAATGGTCCCGGAGAATCTTGAGAAAAAAATCTCGCCGTATTTGGGACTTAAAAGCCCGAAAATAAATCGACTTGGGACGCCTTTGTGGTTCGAGACCAAGAAAAAAGCCGCCGAAGATATCAGGAAATTCGCGCAGGAATTGCTGGAACTTTATAAAACTCGCGCGGAAGTAAAACGCCCGCCGCACGAGCCTTTCCCGATGGAAAAAGAAATTTGGGATAGGTTTGAATTCGAAGAAACTCCTTCGCAAAAAAGCGCCATCGAAGATATTTTTCGCGACCTCGCCAAAAACGAACCGATGGAGCGCCTTGTCGTGGGCGACGTCGGGTTTGGAAAAACGGAGGTGGCCCTTCGAGCTACCCTTAGGGTCGTCCTAAACGGACGACAGGTCGCGATTCTCTCGCCCACCACAGTGCTCGCGGACCAGCATTCTCAAACTTTCAGGAAAAGATTAGAAAAAGAAGGGATCGAGGTGGAAAGATTTACAAGGCTCGAGCCGCCAGAAAAAACTAAAGAGATTTTGCATAAATTAAAACAGGGCGGGATCGATATCATTGTCGGCACGCATAGGATCTTATCCAAAGATTTGGACTTCAAAAATTTGGGCTTATTGATCATCGACGAGGAGCAAAGGTTCGGCGTGCGCCACAAAGAAGCGCTCAAGAAAAAATATCCCGAAGTGGATGTTTTGTATTTATCGGCGACGCCTATCCCGCGGACGCTCGCCTTCTCCCTTTCGAAAATCCGCCCCCTTTCGCAAATTACCGATCCGCCCCTTGGGCGCATCCCGATAAAAACTTTCGTCATGCCCCGGACAGATAAAATGATCGGGGAGGCAATCTCGCAGGAATTGGAACGCGGCGGGCAGGTTTATTTTCTCTCTCCCCGGATTATGAAAATGCCTTTTATTTTAAAAAAACTCGAGAGCCAATTCCCGAAAATAAGAAAAGAAATCCTCCACGGAAAAGTTGGCGAGAAACATTTAGTCGAGACTATGCGCGATTTTCGCGAAGGGAAAATTAAAATCTTGCTCTCAACCACGATCATCGAGAACGGTCTCGATATTTCTTCCGTAAATACTTTGGTCGTTGAAGACGCGACAAAACTCGGCCTCTCGCAATCACACCAGTTACGCGGGCGCGTCGGCCGGACGAATATCCAAGCGTACGCATATTTTCTTTATCCATCGCAAAAATTAACTCCCCGCGCCGAAGAAAGGCTCGAAGCTTTATTGTCTTTTCAGGAATTAGGCGCGGGAATGGAAATCGCCAAGCGCGATTTGGAACTCCGCGGCGCGGGAAATATCTTAGGCCGCGAACAAACGGGAGTCCTAAACAAAATAGGCTGGAATTTGTATTTCGAAATGTTGGGCCAAACTTTGGAAGAGATGATGTAAAAAAGAAAAGCACTGTGTTTTCACAGTGCTTTGATCACCCCCTTTCTTATGAATTTTTAAAGCAGTCCAACCTCGACATCGATGCTGTTGCTCTCTGTATACAGCACCCACTCTACATCGCCATGGAATTGCAAACGAAAAACACGATGCGAGTGCTCCTTCCCGTTATAATAAAGGGCCTCCGGAGCACTTATCCATAGCGTCATACATGAGCCGCCCTCTTCTCCTTCATCGCTAAGCTCAAAAGCCGTAACCGTTGCGAAAAGGCGAATATAATTTGGCTCATCCTCCCAGCTGATGGATATCTGAGAACCCAAGACTTCTTTAATCGACGAGAATCCCGCAGCCTCCAGAGTTTTCTCTAAATCCGGTCTTATTTCCAAGGAACCCCTATCTACTTTCATAAATCCTCCTCAATGTTTTATTAAAAGTAAAATAGCACTGTTCATGCTATTTGTCAATAACCGCTGAGATTAGTACTTACTCCGTCTTTTGGGCTTCGGCGGCTTTGGCGTCTTCGCCTAAATAGGACAGCGTCATCCTGCGTTCTTTTGGTTCGAAAAGAGTTATCTGGAACGGGTAGGTTTTGCCGATCTCGAGTTTTTCGCGCATCCTGTCGGCTGTTCCGAATTCAGAAATGTGCGAGAGTCCGGAAACCCCGTCTTCAATCGCGACCAACGCGCCGTATTTATTAAATCTTAAAACCCTTCCCTGGATTATATCTCCCTTGTTGTACTTCGTTCCCGCGGCAACCCATGGGTCCGGCTTCAATGCCTTAACCGACAAAGAAACGCGTCCGGCTTCGATGCCGATTATTTTCGCGCGGATCTTGTCCCCGATTTTAAAATGCTCGTGAGGATTCTGCACCAAGGACCAATCGAGTTCCGAAAGGTGGCTCAATCCCTCGAGCCCATCTTCAAGTTTTACAAAAATCCCGAAATCCACGACTCCGGTTATCTCCCCTTCAATAATCTGCCCAACTTCATATTTCGAAGCGAGTTCCTTTAAGTCCGAAGATTCGGCACCTTTTTCTGAAAAAATAATTTTATCTTCCTTGGGATCCATCGTGATTATGGTAACCATCAATTTTTGTCCTTCGAGTTTCTTTAATTCCTGGAAAATCCTGTCTTTGTCTCCGCCTTCAACCCTCGGGTAGTGCGAAGTTTTTAACTGCGAGGCCGGCAAGAATCCTTTAACCTTCTTCCATTCCAAAACTAATCCGCCCTTATTTGCCTCCAGAACCTCAAGTTCCACGGCTTCTTTCTTCCTCATTAAATCTTCAGCCTCAAGCCAAACCAAATCCCGGCCGGCCTCCCGAAGCGAAAGCTCCACGCATCCTTCCTCGTTTTCGGATTCCAAAACCTTGGCCATAACTTTATCTCCCGGCTTCAATCCTTTGATTATGTCCCGAGCTACCATATATTCGCGGCCGTAAACCATGCCTGTGCCGATCGGTCCCAAGTCAAAAAAGGCGCGTGCCGCCGAGCGCTCGAGGTATCTGGCTTCAATCAAGTCGTCCGGCTTCGGCAAAACGATAGTTATCTTTTTCCAAAGCTCGTCCATGACCTGGTTTTTCGCGGGATTAGAAGTCGAATTTAACATAGAAGAAAGTATAGTACCTCTTTAAACTTAAGTCAAAATATACTATAATAATCCAATGGTAATTACTTATTACGGCCTTTCCTGCTTTAAGGTTGAATCCGGGAAATTGACCCTGGCCTTTGACCCGCCTTCCAAAGATTCCGACTTAAAACCCCCAAGATTTTCCGCGGACGTTGTACTCTCGTCGCATAACCACCCCAGGCACAATGGCTTGCATGAGCTCTCCGGGGAGCCTTTTTTAATTTCCGGTCCGGGGGAATACGAAACGAAAGAACTTTTAATCACGGGATCCCCGTCCTTCCACGACAAATCCGGAGGCGAGAAAAAAGGGTTAAATACTATATATACAGTCGAGATGGAAAATATGCGCCTTTGCCACTTGGGAGACCTTGGGACGGCGGAACTTAGCGCCGAAGCACTTGAGGCGATCGGCGAGGTAGATATTCTTTTTGTCCCGGCCGGCGGCGAGGATGTGCTCGATCCGGAAGAAGCGGTTAAAGTGATAAACTTGATAGAACCGAAAATCGTGATCCCGATGCATTACGCGCTCGCAAAATCCATCAAAGGCGCAAAGATAGAAGAATTCCTGGACGAACTCGGCGAGAAAGGGATTAAAGGCGAGGAGAAGCTGACCATCAAGAAAAAAGAATTGCCGGAGGAAGGCATGAAAGTTGTGGTCCTTGAGCCCGTGATCAGTTTATAAAATTGGTGGATAGAGATGAGTTTTTTCGATAAACTTGAGGAGATAAGAGAAAAGCCCGTTGAGAAGAAGCGCAGGATATTATTTTTCAGCATGGCAATCTCGATGGCGATTATAATAATATTGTGGGCAAGCTTTGTTACTTTCCAGGACGAACCGGAAAAATCCGGAAGTAGTGGCCCTTCCCCATGGGAAGTAATAAAAAATTCTTTCGAAAATGTCAGAAGATAAAAACATAACTAGGCGGGATATTGTACCGGAGATGCGCGATTCTTATTTGGACTACGCCATGTCCGTTATTGTCTCGCGCGCCCTTCCGGATGTCCGAGACGGGTTAAAACCGGTGCACCGCAGGATTTTGCACACCATGAACGAGATGGGCTTGATGCATAACGCCAAGTATAGGAAATCTGCGGCGGTCGTCGGAGATACTTTAGGGAAATATCACCCCCATGGCGACATGGCGGTTTATGATTCCATCGTGCGCATGGCCCAAGATTTCTCCATGCGCTATCCCCTCGTGGACGGACAGGGAAACTTTGGATCGATCGACGGGGACAACGCCGCCGCCCCGAGGTACACCGAGGTTCGGATGACGCAGCTTTCCGAAGAACTTCTCGCGGACATAGAAAAAGAAACCGTTCCTTTTCGCGACAACTACGACGGCACGCGCCAGGAGCCCGTGGTCCTTCCGGCGGCTTTGCCGAACCTACTTTTGAACGGGACGCTTGGAATCGCGGTCGGTATGGCCACGAACATCCCCCCGCACAATTTGGGAGAGTTAGTTGATGCGGTCTGCTATTTAATTGCAAAACCAAAAGCCACCACCGAAGACTTGATGGAATTCGTGAAAGGCCCGGATTTTCCAACCGGCGGAATTATTTTTTCAAAAAGAGATTTGCTCCAAGCGTACGCGACCGGCCGCGGATCGGTTTTGACCAGGGGCGAAGCGGAGATAGTTGAGAACTCAAAGGGCAATTTTCAAATCATGATCTCCTCCATCCCGTATCAGGTAAATAAATCCGAACTAATAATCAAAATGGCGGACCTTGTCCGCGAGAAAAGGCTCGAGGGGATACGCGACATTCGCGACGAATCGGACAAAGAGGGGCTTACCATCGCGATCGATTTAAAACATGACGCCGTCCCGGAAAAAATCCTAAACGGGCTTTATAAATATACCGACCTCGAAAAATCTTTCCACTTCAACATGATCGCGCTCGTAGACGGGATCCAGCCGCAGGTCCTTTCGCTTAAAAGCATCCTGGAAAATTTCGTTTCTTGGAGAAAAATCGTAATCGAGCGAAGGGCTAAATTCGATTTGAGGAAAGCTGAGGAGCGCGCCCATATATTAGAGGGGCTAAAAATAGCCTTGGACCACATCGACGCCGTGATCAAGACGATTAAAGCTTCGGAAACTCGCGACGACGCACACAAGAATTTAATGAAGAAGTTCGACCTCTCCGACCGGCAGGCCACAGCGATCTTGGAAATGCGCCTGTCTACCTTGGCGGGACTCGAAAGGCAGAAAATTGACGATGAGTTAAAGGAAAAACAAAAAATAATCAAAGATTTAAGGGCCCTCTTAAAAGATCCGGAAAGGATTGCCCAGACCGTCAAAGACGAACTTGTCGAACTCAGGGGAAAATACGCGGACGCGAGAAAAACGAAAGTAATTTCTTCGGAAGTTAAATCTTTTTCCATGGAAGACTTGATCCCAGATAAAGAAACAATCGTCGTCTTAACGCAGGACGGATACATCAAGCGCGTAAACCCGGAAGAATATCGGGTACAGAAGCGCGGAGGCAAAGGGATAATCGGGCACGAAACAAAAGAAGAAGACATTGTAACGAACTTCTTGACGGGCAACACGCACGACGACCTTCTCTTCTTCACATCCAAAGGAAAAGTGTTCCAGGCGAAAATGTATGAAATTCCGGAAGGAAAGCGCGTCTCCAAAGGAAAAGCTATCCAGAACTTCCTGCCGGTTTCGCAGGATGAAAAAATAACATCAATGCTCGCCGTGCCAAAGACTAAAAAAGGAGAGACTTTATCCTTAGTCATGATTACCAAAGAAGGTATAATTAAAAAGGTAGACTCCAAACACTTCCAAGACGTCCGCCGTTCCGGAATAATTGCGATCCGCCTGCAGAAAGAAGACATCTTGTGCTGGGTCAGGCTCGCCGAGAAAAACGACCACATCGCGCTTACAACCAAAAAGGGACAGGCCATACGGTTCAAATCGTCGGATGTCCGCGAAATGGGGCGTGGAGCGCAGGGGGTTAAAGCCATGCGCCTTAAAAAAGGAGATGAGCTCGTCGGCGCGGATGTTATTAAAGCCGACGATAAAGACGCTTTGGTCTTAGTTGTCTCGGAAAACGGATTCGGCAAAAAAACTAAAGTGAGCGAATACAGGCTCCAGAAAAGAGGCGGCTCTGGAATAAAAACTTCCAAAGTGACGCCGAAAACCGGAAACCTCGTATCCGCAACGGTTTTGACGCCGGGACTCGAAGAAATAATCGCGATTTCCAAAAAGGGACAAGTCATAAGGACTTCGCTCAAGGAAATCCCAGAGCTTGGAAGAGCCACTCAAGGAGTTCGCATCATGAGGCTTGATAAAGATCAGCTCGCCTCGATCACTTGCCTATAGAAATGGCATTCGTAGAACCAGAATCAATAGTTAAAATACTCGACATATTGCCGGGAATGAAAGTAGCGGATTTCGGTGCCGGTGCGGGTTTTTACTCGATCCCGATCGCAAAACGCGTGGGGGCTGCAGGAAAAGTTTACGCCTTGGACATCAGAAAAGAAATAATGGACATAATCCGGTCCAAGGCTAGGGAAGCTCGCCTTTTTAATGTCGAAACGCTCCGGGCCGACCTCGACCAGAAAGAAGGCTCGCACTTGAAAGAAAATACGGTTGATATGGTCATGATCTCTAACATCTTGTTCCAAGTTGAAAACAGGAAAAATCTCGCGGAGGAAGCCTTCAGGATTTTAAAACCCGCGGGAAGGGCGACGCTGGTTGAATGGGATGAGGAGAAAAAATCTTTCGGGCCTCCCCTCGTCCACCGCGTAAACCGGCAAGAAGCCGAAGATTTATTTTTGAAAACTGGGTTTAGTTTCGAAAAAGAATTAAACGTCGGGGAAAACCATTACGGATTAATTTTTAAAAAGCCTTAATAAAAACGAAGATGGGGAAACTTCAAATAATATTGCTTAGCGTCGGGGCGGCCGCAGCTTTTGTAGCTGTTTTAATTTTTGCGGGTGTGCTTCCCGGCTTCGGAACCGATACGAAAGAACTTAAAACCGCGACCATGTGGGGTACTATCCCCAAGCAAAACATGGAAGGAATTTTAGATAAACTCGGCGTGGCTCCATATGCAATTGAAATTAACTACCAGCAGAAAAATCCGGCGACTTTCGAGCGCGACTTGATCGAAGCCTTGGCCGAGCAAGCCGGGCCCGATATAATTATTTTTCCTTCAGAATTAATCCTCGAATACCGCGACAAGCTCACTCCGCTTCCGGAAGAATTTATAACCGAGCGCATTTTCCGCGACACATTTTCCGATGGCACCGAAATTTTAATCCAAGAATCAGGAGAAATCTTGGGACTTCCCTATTTAATTGATCCTTTGGTTTTTTACTACAACCGAGATTTATTCAGGAATGAATCTATCGCGTCCGCCCCCAAAACTTGGGATGCTTTCGTCTCCGCGTCGCGGCGCCTTACCAAAATAAATAACGGGGCCATCACCCAATCCGGGGCGCCTTTGGGGCTCGAATCAAATGTCAAAAACTTTAAAGAAATAATTTCCCTTTTAGTTTTGCAAACCGGAGCCCCGATCGTCGAGCGAAGCCTAAAAGTTAGTTTCTCTCCACAAGGCTCCTCGGCCGACACGGTGCAAAGCGCCCTTCGTTTCTATACAGATTTTTCAAATATCCAGAAAACTTCATACTCATGGTCAAAAGCCATGCCAAATTCCAACGAAGCTTTTTATCGCGAACTCGCGGCAACCTACCTCGGATTCGGTTCGGAATATCCGCGAATGAAAATTGAAAACCCCCACATCAACTTCGACATTACTTCCGTACCGCAAATCTCCGGCGGAAAACTTAATCTAACCTACGGAAAATTTTTATCTCTCGGGATAATCGAACAGTCTCGAAATAAAACAGTGGCGTTAGAAGCTATAAAATTACTCGTCGCTGGAGAAAATGTTAAAGAAGTTTCCTCAAACACTTATTTAGCCCCATCGCGCCGCGACCTTCTCGGATCGGGCACAGGAAACGCAATCCTTGATACGATTTATCGCGAGGCTGTTAAATTTAAAAGCTGGCCCGACATCGAATACGCGCGAACTTCAGGAATTTTCTCGCAGATGATACAATCCGTATATACTGGCGCGAAGTCAGAAGCAGAAGCGAGCCGCGATGCAAAATCACAACTCGAAGCTTTATATAACCAATAGCCTCTATCTTTTAGGCATAATTTTATTTGGCCTCTTTTTAATTTTCTCGCCGCTCGCCGCGGACGCGCACGTTGGGATTGGGACACCCCTCGTACCATGCGGCGGAGAGGGAGAGCCTTGTAATGTCTGCCATCTTTATGAACTTGCGCATAACGTAATCGACTTTCTCCTCTGGGGACTCGCGACCCCCCTCTTAGTTATTGCTATTCTCGTCGGGGGGATTTATTGGTTAATATCGGGAGGCTCCGAGCAAAAGATTGAACGAGGAAAAGAAATTCTTACTTCGGCCATAATTGGATTTCTAATAGCTTTTGGCGCGTGGATTATTATAAACACGATACTAGATACGCTCGCCTTTAAGAATCCCTTCTATGGAACCCTATGGACCAATACGGATTTCTGCAAAAATTCCCCGTTCGTAACTGGCGGCGCTGGAATCTCTGCGCCAACAACATCTACAAAACCGGGAGCCACACCCATAACCCAGCAAAGGTGCCCTACATGTACGAACCTTGGAAATTTCCCAGTTAAACCAGGCTCATGCAAAGCTTCGGCACAAGGGCAAACTTGCCAGGTTGATAGCGAACTAAACACAAAACTATCATCTCTCAACGCCGCTATAATCGGCGACGGCAAAACAGGCTACTGGCAGGTCACAGAAACATGGCCCCCTACCGTAAACCATAAAAATTCCTGCCACAATGCTGGTACTTGCGTAGATGCTAACCTATTGGGTTCAGCGAGAGGAAGCACGAATGATATAAAATATTTCATACAGAAATCAGAGGCAGCTGGCTTGCGTCCAGTTTATGAAGTGCAAAATGATGTAAGGAAAGATCAATTACTTAAAGCTGGGGTGCCATCCGGCAAAGTCATAACTGTTCCGGGAATTAATGCTGAGCATTTCTCGGTTTATAAAAATTAGCTCGTGTGGATAAAGTTTACAAAATGTTGTACTATAATAAAATAAGCTAAAAGGTCTTAAATTTTATAATATTTAACTAAATTATGAACAAACTTACAAAAGTTCTTCCGTACGCGGTAGCATTGGCCACACCATTTTTCGCTTTCGGTCAAGGAACCGTCTTCACGATAAGAGAGAGGATACAATCCCTCCTAAACCAGATAATCCCGATCCTTCTTATAATCGGTACGATCGTATTCTTGTGGGGAGTAATAACATTCCTTCTTGCCGGAGCTAACGAAGAAAAACGCGCGGAAGCCAGGTCACTCATGATCTACGGTTTGATCGGTCTCTTCGTGATGGTTGCGGTATGGGGAATCGTAAACGTCTTGGTTGGATTCTTCCTTCCGGGAGGAAACACTGGCATCCCGACATCGCCGGGAGACCTTCGCGGAATCTAGTTAAAACATGGTCGCATACGCAAAAACTGCTGAAGAAATAATTGCCCTCCTGACCGACCAGATTTTGCGGCCAATCGTTCTATTGTTGTTCGCACTTGCCACTATCCTTTTCCTCTGGGGCGTCGTTGAATTCATCGCGAATCGCGACAACGAGGAGGAGAGGGATAAGGGCAAGCAGCACATGCTTTGGGGAATCATTGGGCTCGTGATCATGTTCGGGGCCAATGGCATTATTTGGGTTTTAATACATTTTGTAGAACGTTTTTAATACAATGAATTTTTCTTTAATACCAATTGCGCACGCGCAAACAGTCACCGGAATAATAAATAGCGTCGTAGAACTTCTGAATAAGATAATCCCTATTATTTTCGCGATCGCGACGATCGTGTTTTTATGGGGAATTGTTCTCTTTATAATTTCCGGCGGTGACGAAGAAAAACGAAAAGAAGGAAGGCAATATATAATTTACGGTTTAATCGGTCTCTTCGTGATGGTTGCAGTATGGGGAATTATAAACGTTGTAATAGGATTTTTTGATATTGGGGGATTTCGCGCGCCACGACTGCCGGATCTGCCTGGATATGAGAGGAGCTTTGATTCTAATCCTAACAAAAACTACGGAGAAGGATTCTTAGAGGGTAGCGGGGAGTTAGATTTAACCAACGAATCACGTCCTGACAAGAATTACGGGGAAGGATTTTTAGAGGGCAGCGGGGAGGTGAATAATGATAAAAATCAGGGGGAGGGGTTCCTGGAAGGTAGTGGGGAGTTAAACGATACAGGCGCAGATTGCGATCCATTCTGTGAATAAAGATTCCCTCAAATTTATCTCGGGATTTCTCGGCCTAGTGGTTCTGGGCCTTACGGTTTTATTTTTCCTAAATTACTTTCAGTAAAAATGTGCGGCTAGGGAGAATCGAACTCCCATCTCGTCCTTGGCAAGGACGCATTCTACCACTAAACCATAGCCGCAATATCCAGTTATCTTAGTATATAAACGGGAGGGAAATCAAGAAAAAAAGTACGACCAATCCGGCGAATATATAATGTAGCCGGTTTTTTGTTTCTGGCCAGATCATCCGTGAAATGAAATCGATCACCCCCGGAATTAACAAAAAACCAAATATAAGCGCTGGAAAGTAATGATAAATAAAGAGAGAGCGGCCGATAAAGAAAAAGGGCAAGTAACTTGTTACAAATCCCCCAATTAAAAAAATTAATTCTTTCTCGCGCCGCATTAAAGCAAGGGCGATTCCAGCCAAAACCGAAATGGGCACGGCCGCCCAGGCTATAATATTCGGGACGAGTTTAATCGAATCAATTTCACTTCCCCACAACACAAAAGTTTTTCGGATAAACGGCCACTCGTACGGCCTCGAGGCGGCAATGTGCCCTGGAGCGGTTAAGTGTCCATGAAGCATGCCTTCCGTAACTTCTTTAAGAGATTCCAATGGGAACAAGATAGAGAAGATTAAAAGATAGGATACAAAAAGAGAAATAGCGAGCAGAAAAATTTCCTTGAAGCGCTTCTCGAGAAAAAGAAAGATTATTCCTGCCGCTAAAAATCCGGCGCCGCTCCATTTGATCGAAGCCGCGCATCCGATCAATAAGCCGGCCGCGCCAGTCCAGTACCATCGGCGCGAAAACAACAGCAAGATTCCCAGAAATCCAAAAAAGAGAATGTAAATGTCTGGCAATATTAAACGCGAATAAGATACGAGGGCGCCGTCAAAAACAACGAAGAGCGCAGGAAGGGCGGACAAGATATCATCGTTGTATATTTTTTTAGCCAAAAGAAAAATAATTCCGGCCAGAAGCGAGCCCACAAGGACACTTAAAAGGCGCATAGGAACATATGGGAAATCTCCGTAGTTTTCGTTAGGTTTAATCTCTCGCGCATCTTGATTGGAAAATAAATCCAGGACCCCAGCGAAAACTATTCGCATCAACGGCGGATGGACATCAATATCCGCCTCCCCGTGCAGGGTGCGCACAGCAAAATTAGCATAATGGAATTCGTCAAAAACTAATTCCGGAGGATAGGAAATATTTGGGATTCGAATTAAAAAAGCCAGGAGGATAAACCCTAGCGCGATTAAATAGTCTTTTTTAGAAAACTTCATAAAGTGTGCCGAGGGGGAGATTTGAACTCCCACGGGTTGCCCCACCAGCTCCTAAGGCTGGCGCGTCTGCCAGTTTCGCCACCTCGGCCTAATCGAGTGTGCCCGGGGTGGGACTCGAACCCACAAGCCTTTAGGGCAAAGGATTTTAAGTCCTTCGCGTATACCATTCCGCCACCCGGGCAATATTTTAATCCAGAGGCCTGGGCGGGAATTGAACCCGCGTATAAGGGTTTTGCAGACCCTTGCCTTACCACTTGGCTACCAGGCCGGACGTTAAAATTTATACCTTTATTCCTCTTTCTTCAAGAGCTCCTCTATCCTTAGCCTTTTCTTCTCGGAATCGTCCAAAACGAAACTGATCTCCGGGACGAACTTTGTTTTTATATTATCGCCCAAATCCTTGCGCAGGAGCCCCTTCAAACCCTCTAACGATTTTATCACATCGAGCTCCTTTTGGTCAGGCCAGACCGAAAAGTAAATTTTTAGCCGGTTCAGCTTATCCGAAAGCTCCACGCCTGTCACGCTGAAAATCGCGTCTTCCAATTTTATATTTTCTTGGAGAAAAGAAGTCGTCGCGCGCTTGTATAACTCGGAAAGTTTTTCGCTCCTCCTCGTACTCATGTTTTCGCGAGCGATCTTTTAACTTTTTCTTCTTCAAAAATTTCGAGCTTGTCCCCCGGGGCAACCTCGAGCCCGATCTCGATCAAGGACCCAAATTCATTTCCTTCCAAGACCTCTCTGGCTTTCATTTTGCCAGTCTGCAATTCCGAAACTTTTCCTTCCCCCAATGGGAAATTTCTCCGTAAAAGTGTGAATCGCTTGGATACATATATTCCTCCCGACTCTACGGCTCCCCCAACGATTTTTTTACTTCCTTCGTCCTTGAAGATTTTCAGAATTTTCACGACGCCAAGAACTTTCTTCACGATCTCTTCGCCGATTATATTTTCGAGCTCGCTCCTAAGCCAGTCTTCGAGTTCGTAAATTATATCGAAACATTTTGCGCGTACCCCGAGGCGATCCGCCAAAGCTTGGGCGTGCTTATCTATTTTTACCCTGAACCCCAGGACAACTGAATTTTTGCTCGCGGAAGCGACTTTGATGTCGTCCTCGGTTATGTTCCCAGCGCCAGAACGCAAAATAATGAGCGAGGAATCTGGAAGTTCTATTTTAGAGATCTGGCTTTCGAGCGCTTCGAGCGAACCGGCAACGTCCGCCTTTATGACAAGCGGGATGTTTTTTTCTCCATCAGCTATAGCCTGCCTCCCCGAAGGCTTTTGGTTATCTGAATTTTCAAACGCTTCGTCCATCTCCTCGCGAGAGTTAAAAGCCTGGAAAATAGATCCGACTTTAACCGGCTCATCGAAGCCGACAATCCGGACGGGGCTCGAAGCCAAAACCTCATCCACCGCGCCCCCTGTGTCGTTTTCTAAAATCCTCGTCTTGACCTTGGCCCCTCCCGCCAAAATCCAATCGCCTCTTTTGAGAGTGCCATCGCGCAATAAAAGAGTCGCTTCCTGCCCGCGCTGGGGGTCAAGATGGGATTCAATCACAACCCCGGTAGCTTTTTTAGAAAGGTCCGCGGACAAATCGTCCACCTCCGAGAGAAGCAAAATTAATTCCAAAAGCTCCGGAACGCCCTCCCCGCTCTTAGCCGAAACTTTCGCCACCGGAACTTTCCCGCCCCATTCTTCAAAAATAACCCCACGGTCGCCTAACTCCTTTTTGGCTTTTTCCGGGTCGGCCGTGTTTTTATCTATTTTATTTAGAACAACTATAAAAGAAAGTCCCGCTTCCTGGATCGCCTTCAAGGCTTCCTCCGTCTGCGGCTTGACCCCGTCGTCCGCCGCGACCACCAAAAGCGCAATGTCCGCGATCTTGGCTCCGCGCGAGCGCATCTTGGAAAAAGCTTCATGCCCAGGGGTATCGATGAACGTGACTTTTTTTGAATTAACTTCTATCTCATACGCCCCGATATGCTGGGTTATTCCGCCCGATTCTTTTTCGGCCACGTTGGATTGCCGTATCCTGTCCAGGAGCGTTGTTTTCCCATGGTCAATATGTCCCATTACGACTACGATTGGCGGTCTTTTCATAAATTAATTTTTCTTTAAGGCTTCCTCTATCGCTTCGACTTCTTCCTTTGAAAGCTGATATTTTGACGAGGCGTTTTCGATCGGCTTGGCGTAAATCCGGGAAGTCTCCCGCCCATAAAGCGAAGATAAAATCACTCCGTTTTTCTTTTCGTCCATTATGGCCATGGAAAAACTCTGGTCCCCGCCCGCGTCGTGGAATGGGTTGAAACGCACGACCCCGACGTGCTGGGCGCTCCTTCGCAATCTTTTTTCAACTCCTTCCAAATATTTTTCCATCTCCCCGCGAAAACCGTCCACTGCCTCGAGCTCTTTTATAATCCCCTTCATGACATCTTCTAAGTCACCGGCTTTTTTCCCGCCAAAAAATTTCTTGAGACGCATCTCCAAAAGAATTATCCAGACGATGGCGGCCAAAGCTAGGGCGCCAATTATGTAAATTAAAATTTCTTGGGTCATAATATTCTGGCGGAGGGGGCGAGATTCGAACTCGCGATGCCCTTTCGGACATACCGGTTTTCGAGACCGGCCCATTCAACCGCTCTGGCACCCCTCCTGGCAAATAAAAAGTATATTTACTCTAACACGCAGAAAGCTTTTTTAAAAGCCCTCCCCCAAAGAAAAAAGGGGACGCTTTTGCAAGCGTCCCCGAGGAGCACGAGAGAATTAATGGCACAGATGAGATCTGTAATACTCGGGAACGTTCCCCACTGGGAATATTCCCCTCCGATGTTTTTTCCTTATAATGATCTTCTTCTCGTTGGGATCATTTTCGGATAGAACCGAGTAAATGATCATCGCGCCCAACCCCAAAATTATTAAAAATGGTTTCATAACCACTCCTTTCGCGGCCCAAATAAACGAAGCTAATTTTATTATACAATAATCTGATTTTTTATTTTTACACCCGGCGGAAACAGTAAAATACTTATCGATCTTGCCTATCAAGTTTAACTTCTGCTTCCGGTGTGGAAACAGGTTTTCCCATAACCAATAATTTTACAATTCCCCAAGCAAGGAGCCAGTAGACCAAGATAGCCAGAAGCGTCGTCCACTCAAAAACACTTCCCGCGACTCGGGGCGAGCCCACAACATTTAAAAATGGTGCGACGAAAGGAAGTGTTAGGGTATAAATAAAATCAGTAAATCCTGCGGCCGGATTGGCCCCGATCAGTCTTAAAACGAAGCGAAATACCAAGAGAGTTTCGAGCACATAAAGAATGTACCAGACTATTTGCGTCCCTCGGTATAAAGGCTTAACCCGTTCCTTAGATTCATTCATAGTTATATTATATGACGTTTTACAACGATTTTCTATTCAGCCGCGGATTCTGGCGAAAACTTGCTTAATTCTCTCTCCCTCTTGTTCAATGATTTCTCCTTCGTATTCTCCGCTGTGGCTAGTTGAGCCGGCATAGCTTGGTTTTTTCTGGTCGAGATGCAAATTGACGCGCAAGCCCGCACCTTCTTTTTTTATATAGCAGTGGAATCTAGGATAATCGCGCCCCTGCAGGCTCCTCGCGCAATTCCATTCATCATCAACGCCCCTAGCGATCGGCGAATACCCGCATTCACGTATGAAATTTAGAATATTTTCTTTAAAATCTCCGAAGAAAAGTTTCATAAAATAATATTGTGGACCTACGGAGAATCGAACTCCGATCCCATCCATGCCATGGATGTGTCTTGCCACTAGACGATAGGCCCGGTTTTAAAATTTATATCACACTCGACCCGTCGTGCCAAATCCGCCGCGATCTTTATTGCCGAGGTCATCAACCTCTTCCCACTCTGCTTTTCCGTATTGTTTAAATACTACCTGCATAATTCTCTCCCCCCTCTCGATCGAAACTTCTTTATCGGTAAAATTATATAGAGCGCCGAGATACTCGTCGGTATTTCCAGAGAAATCTCTATCCATAACCCCTATTCCGTTAGCAGGCATTAGCCCCTTCTTATGCAAGGAACTTCTCGCACAAAGCATTACCATATATCCTTCCGGCGGTTCAATTGCAACGTTAAGAGGGACTCTAACAGTTCCTCCAGGAAGAACCGTTAAAGAAACCCGGGCAGATAAATCAAAACCCGCAGCCCCGGAAGTTTTATATTCCGGCAAAGGCAGTGATTTATCAATTCTTTTTATTCTAACTTTCATGGTTATAAGTGCCCTCGGACCGAATCGAACGGTCATCTATTCCTTAGGACGGAACTATTCTATCCATTGAACTACGAGGGCGAAAATTTAAACTGCTTTAAATTTTCGCCGATCCAGGAATTTTCGATGTTCTCCTGGAACGAGAAAATAGGTGGGCGGGCCGTAGGGGGCCCGCAAGCTCGATTTGGCTACGCTCTTTATGTATAGCAAAAATTACTGTTATGATAAAGCATATGACAGAACATGAGACAAAAATTACCAAAGCCGTGGCCCAAGTGCTTCCGGCCGTAGTTTCAATAACAATAGCCAAGGACGTAAAAGATATTACCAAGGATTTGCCGCTCGAATTTTTTCGTCTCCCCCATTACCAAGAATTCCTGGAGCACGAAATTCAATCCGCGCCAAAGGATGACAAGGGAAGGATCAAAGTCGGAGGAGGCTCTGGTTTTTTCGTCTCCGACGACGGAATAATTTTAACCAACCGGCATGTCGTCGTAGACAAACACGCCACTTATGACATCGGGACTTCGGACGGGAAAAGTTTTGAAGCGGAAGTTTTGGCGCGCGACCCAATCAACGACGTCGCGATTCTAAAAATCAAAGACAAAGAAAAAGTTAGCTTCATTAAAATAGGGACGGCCACGAACCTCATCCTCGGGCAAAGCGTTATCGCCGTTGGGAACGCACTTGGAGAATTCCAAAATACAGTTTCAACCGGAGTCGTCTCGGGCTTATCGCGCTTTATCTCCGCGGCCGCGGACGGCATGGGGAACCAGGAACGCCTTCGCGGATTGGTCCAAACCGACGCCGCCATCAACCCAGGAAATTCCGGTGGGCCGTTGGTAAATTTGGAGGGTGAGGCAATCGGCGTAAACGTCGCTGTTGTATTCGGGGCGCAAAATATCGGGTTCGCAATCCCAATCGAGAAAGCCAAAAGGGATTTGGACGAAGTGAAAAAATTCGGGAGGATCCGCCGGCCGTTCCTCGGCGTGCGCTATCTAATATTAAATAAATTCTTGCGTGACCGCTTCAGCCTGCCCATCGATCACGGCGCCTTGGTTGTAAACGAAGGAGTTCCTGGCGACATGCCAATCATTCCTAATTCCCCAGCCGACAAAGCGGGGATAAAAGAATTTGACGTAATCACACATTGCGACGGCAAAGAAATTTCCGACAAAGAAACTCTAGAGGACATGCTCTCGGGACACGAAATCGGCGATGAAATCTCCATAAAACTTTTCCGAAACAACAAAGAAGAAGCTTTCTCAATAAAACTCGAAGAATTTCACAAAGAGGTATAAAAAAACGGTCAGTTGCAGAACTAACCGTTTTTTTGGAAGCCGAGAACAAACTGTTCTACGGCGTGATTTCGAGTTCGTATTTTCCATAAGGTACATGCTCGGGTATTCCCTCACGGATCTTCAGAATTTCGGCCGTCAAAGCCGAAATAAAATCCGTAAGAGACGGCAAATCATTTTTGCGGCCGAGAGGAAGAAAATCCGCCAGAGCTTTCGGGAAATCACGATGTCCGGTAATTCCTTCAACCAAGTCTTCACAACGATCAAAAATCTCGATGAGTGGCGTTGGTAGAAAAACCGGAAGAGCCATCGTTACAATCGGTGAATGGTCGGACTCAATATGCAGACTAATCTCGTCTGGACAAATATAACTGAGGTCGCTTTTTCCTACGACACCCTCCAGTATTTCATTCCAGATATTGGAGATCTCTTGCTTCCAGTTGCCAGGCGTAAGCGTTTGCTCAGACGGAATCACCTGATGGAAGAACGTTTCAGCAAGGTCCATTCCGTACTTGCCAGGCTGGCGGACAACGGCCAAGAACCCGATCAACTTTTTCTCTGTAGGCATAAACCCTCCTTAATATTATGGCCAATTTAAGTTCGAAATCATCCTAACACAAAACAGCTCTTTATGCAAGAGCTGTTTTGTGTCTAAATATCAATGAATTTAAGCCTTTATTTCTAGAAGCTCTTTAAGCCGAAGCTCGTCGAAGCCGATTACAATTTCGCCTCCGATATCTATGACGGGTACGCCAAGCTGTCCGGATTTGGAAACCATCTCTTCCCTAGCCGCCTGGTCCGCCGCCACATTCATTTCTTTGTACTCGACGCTGTTCTTCTGGAACATCTCTTTGGTCATCTTGCAATAAACACAGGATGGGGTTGTATAAATTTTTACTTCTTTTGCCATAAAACAATTTTACTATTTAACTTTGCGATTATCAACTATTAGTATCCTGTGAATTCCTCGAAGCGCATATCATCCCTTGAAACCCCCAATTCCTCTAGATATTTTGTCATCCCCTGGACCATCCCCGGCGGCCCAACTATATAGAAGGCTGTATTTGAAAGGTCGCCCAAACTTTCCTTGATAAAATTCGCGTCCACTTGCCCAGTTTCCTCGGTCATTTTGGAAATCAGTTTGAAATTCGGGTTTTCATTCTCGAAGTTTTCCAAATCTTTTAAAAATGGGGTGCCGGCAGGATTGCGGTTGGAATAAATCAAAGTTATTTTATGCGGGAGTTTCTGCTCCGTCGCGTCTTTAATTATGCTCCGCACCGGAGTTATACCAATTCCGCCCGCGATAAAAACCGCTTTTTTATCTTTGTTTTCGTGAAGATTGAAGTCGCCGAAAGGCCCTTCCACCTTGCAAACCGTCCCCAACGAAATTTCCGCGAGGGACCTTTTGAAGGCCGAGCCGGTTAGGCGCGTTGCAACCATAAGGATATTTTTATCGCCCGGGCTCGAGGTTATGGAAAAATCCCGATGATCTTTTCGCTCATCGATGTATGGAGGATTTTTTATGAAAACTTCCACGTACTGCCCGGCGCGAAAAGAAAAATCCGGCTCGGAAGAAGTATCGAAGACAAAAGCCATTGTCCCTTCGGCAACTTCAAAGCGGTCCTTCAATGGGAAGAAATGGTCAGCCATGAGAAGAATGATACCATAGCTAATTGAAAAGAGGCGAGAAATGGTTCCCGCCCCTTTATGATAAGACGTTTCTTACTTATTACTTACGTCTTGTGGTAGCCTGGCCAACTTTCTAGCTCGGCCAGTCTTCGATAAAATTCTTCCTCCAACGCGTCCGGATCTATGTCTTTTAAAGAATAGAAGAGCCTATCATCAAATCCTTGGTATTCGAGGATTCTATGGTCATTGGGGCCAATTAAGACCCTGCATTTTATGACAATATTTGGATTTCGGCCTTCGCGCAGGATCCCTTCCAAAATTGCGTGCTCGTGCCTGGAAGCTACGAGCTTCAAGGTTTTAGTCATATCGATACGCCTCCCTTGAAATCAAGATACAAAATTTGATCAACATAAGAATACCACATTAAACAAAGTTTAACAACATCTTTATATTTCGAATTTTTCTTCTCACCTTTCTGCCATTTGGGATATTTAAATAGGACGTTTGTATAAGAATGCACTCTATACCGACTCTTCTAGCGGAAAGATAATCGAACACGTAGCTGTCACCCACCAAAAGTGCTTGAGACTTTGGAATTTTCAATCTTTTTAAAATGCTCTGCATAACCTTTCCCTTTCCCCACGGATACGGCCGCGCGGTATAAACGTGATCAAATATTGTATCGAGCTTAAGGTGTCTTATTTTATGTCCCATATGAAAATCAGCCTCCAGACGTCTATGAGGATGCGTAGAAAGAGCCGCTAAAATTATTCCGCGCTTTTTCAGGGAATGAAGCGTCTGCATCATCTGAGGAGTCAAGATGAGATGTTTTAAATAATCTTTTGGCTTATCCGATGCGTCATAAACCCAAAATGGCTTCTTGCTCCATTTAGTGCTCTTGGGATACCAAAGCGTCCCATCCCCATCGAAGAAAATTATTTTGTACATCTAAGCCATTGTCCCTTCGGCAACTTCAAAACGGTCCTTCAATGGGAAGAAATGGTCGGCCACTATTTAATCGTCAGGAGTTTGTCACTAAGATCGAAATCGCACCTTGGCCCGGTAAGGGCGTTGCAGTCTTTACCCATCAAAACGAGAACTTGATAGGTCCCTGGTTTTATGGCATCAGGAACGCGGTACGAGAATGAACCCTCGCCAGGAGTATTATCTTGAGGAAAAATCGAAGAGTGGAACATTTCCGTTCCAGTAATGCGTGAAGTAGCCGAATACGGATTCGTTATTATCGTCGTCGCGGGGATCAAATCGACATACGTATCGATGTTGGTTGCGAGCGTTGTATCCCACCTTACGTTATACTGCTTACCTCTCTGCCAAACCTCGCCGCCGTTCGGAGAGATAACCCTGATTTTCTTAGTACTAGCCTGTGGCGTGCCTGCCGGAGGGGTCGCGCTCGGGGTTTGCGGGGTCTCGGGCGTATTTTGTTCGCCAAGATTCGAGAGCCCGGTTAAATCCTTGATCGGGGCCCAGAAAAAATAAAGCGCCGCTAGCACTATCACTACGACGACAGAAACAATGAGTGTTTTGTTCATATATAAAATTATACAACTGATAATTTTTCCTTAACACGTTTTTTGACATCCTCCAACTGCCACCTCGACTTAACCATAAATTCAAAAACCCCGCTTTGGAGGGCCTCGAGGGTTTTCTGGGTGTCTCCCTCCAAATTGGTCAATATTAAAACTGAAGCGTCCTTGCCCCATTCGTCCTCGCGCAATTTTTTAAGCATAGTCATTCCGTCGATCTTGGGCATGATTAAATCAAGCAATATTAGGTCGGGCTTTTTAGCTACGGCGAGTTTAAGCCCCTCTTGGCCGTCGCCCGCGGAAAAAACTTGGAACCCTTCGAGGGAGAGTTCGCTAACCAATATCTTTAATAAAGGAAGCTCATCCTCTATTACCAAAATCTTCTTTTTGCTTTCTTTTGGCATGATTGTAGCCATAGTATACCAATAATCCCGCCCCGATCAAGCGTGATCGGGGCGGGATCCCAAAGTACTAATTTAGTCTATCCTGGCTAGAATTTGGTCAATCTATAATCATCGAAGATTACATCCATGAAGTCCGTCCTGATCCCAGCGTACGCTTCCTGGGTTATGGCTGCCCCGCCGTAGCTTGAGCCATCATCAATAACATCGAGAGCCAAAGTCCATTTTCCGGTTTTCCCGACATCGGTGAAAAGCTTTATGCTGACTTTCCCTCCGGCCAAGTTTTTTACCTCCGAACGCAAACCTATCCAAGTGTCCTTCGGCATAAGGTTCGGGTTCGAAGAGGAATTGTAAGTTCCGTTCAATATTTTCTTCGAAGCCATCGTGAAATATTTTCCGTTTATTTTTTTCTTCACGACCGCGGCGCCATCCACGCGGACTCCAGTGTAGTAGAGAGTCTGTCCGTCTCCGGTATACCTGTTAAAGAATAATATTCCGTTCGACTGGTTGCGGTTTGGGCTCGCGGATAAATTATCTTTCTTAATCTGGAAGTATCCCTCCTGCCTGAAGTTCTGCCACTTAGATCGCGTCACGAGCCGGAAAAGATTTTGAGGGTGATACCCGTTGTCCATGTCGAGCGGATTACTTGCCGCGTAGAGCAGGCGCCACTTGTTCGAACTTGGAAGCTCTCCCAAAACCGTTCGTCCGACTCCGTCCTTGAGCGTCATGTACGCTCCGGAGTTAAGCCAGAAATACGGGCTCGAAGATGAATCCATCGGCCAAGCTTCCTCCAGAGTTCCGTTGACGCGGAAATCATAGAAAAATGTAGATCCCACCTCTCGCGCAGACACAGCGCTTGCTATTTTAATTCCTCCCATGCTTACCCATACGACCATCAAGGCAAGTCCTCCAATAAAAATCCTTTTCTTGTTTGCCATATCCCGTACCACTTCGAGTCATTCCCAAATCTGATGTGTGATTTTTAATTTCGCTTCTATTTAACATCACTGATTTGCCTCCTTAAAAATAAACCCGGATTAAGGTACCTAATCACCATAGGGGTTAGAAAACCTTTTGCAAAAATAATTTTCCACAAAACCGTGGATATCTAAATTTCGAAATGTGGATAATCGAAGAAACTCCAGCATTTCGCCCTAAAAGCCGTCCAATTAATTTTGGGGTTATGCTTTCATTTATCTTGCCGGTCAACGCTGACAGGCGAGAAGAAATGCTTTAAAACTCTTTTTTTAGCTTGGCTAAAATGCGGTGCAGACGCACCGAAATATTGCTCGGGGAGGTGCCTAAAACCTCGGCAATTGCGTGCGGCTCTAAGTCATCCACGTACCTCATGGTTATTATGGATTTTTCTTCTTTGTTAAATCCTAAAAGTTTATTTATTACGTCTTTAAAAAGCGCGGAGCGTTCGATGGAATCGTAATCCTCGTACGAAGGCTCCGTAATTTTTGAGTCTTCCAAAAGCGCATCCAAGCTTACTGATTTTTTCTTGCGCGATTCGTCGACTATAAGGTTATAAGCGACGCGGTATAGAAACGGCCGTATCGTCTTGATTTCCTTCCCATCCAAAAGATACTGCCAAGTTTTCATAAAAGTTTCCTGCTCGAGCTCTTCTGCCCGCTCCTTCGAAAAAACCCTAAAAAAGCAGTGCAAATAAATCGCTGAAGAATATTTGTTATACGCATCAAGAAATGTCGAAACGTTTTGCTCTTTTATCATAGTAAAAAATTAAATGGTTAATTTCTAGGTTTTTTCCTTCGCTCGATCGTGGGCAGGTCAACAAAAAATGTTGTTCCCTTGTTCTCCTCCGATTCGAACCATATTTTCCCCTTGGCGTATTCCACAATCGTTTTAGTTATATATAACCCCAAGCCGTTTCCATTAGGATCGAGTATTTTAGAATTTTCTGCCCGAAAAAATTTATTGAACATATTTTTCTGGTCGTTCTTCGGAATCCCGCATCCCGAATCCTGCATTTTTATTATCAAGTTATTTTTTACCCTCTCTATGCCTATATATATGAACCCGTTTTTTGGAGTATATTTAACGGCGTTCGAGAAAAGGTTCTGGAAAACCACGCGCACAAGATCCATATCAAGCTTCATGACAGGCAGATCTTTCGGAAAACTCTCGCGAATTTTGAGCTTCTTTTTCTTTATGGTCGTTTTCATATCCGCCTGAATTTCCCGGCATATTTTGACCACATCGATTACTTTAGATTCAAGCGAGAAAGTTCCGAGCTCTATCCTGGAAATATTGAGGAGGCTCGCAACCAGCTCCAAAAGTCGCGCCGTAGCCCCTTTTATTTCCGTCAAGTATTCGCTTTGGCGCGGAGTCAATTTCTCCCGCCCGGAAAGAAGAGATTCGGTGTACCAACTCAAAGTCGTAAGAGGTGTGCGCAGCTGGTGCGAAGCAATTGAAATAAATTCGCTTTTCGCGCGATCAATTTCTTTTTCTCTGGTTATGTCCCGAAACGCATCGATCGCGCCAATTATCCTCCCCTCTATTTCGATTGGTGTCGAAATCATGGCAACAGGGAATCTCGTTTTATCTTTGCGGACCAAATAATAGGTAGATTGTGAAAGAACAGTTTTTTTCTGGCTTAACGTGTTGTAAAGCGGCCGCTCTGCCTCCGGTACCGATTCACCGTTTTCCATCTCCAAAGCGATCTTCGTGTAAGGCTGGCCGATCAAATCGATGGCTTTCACTCCCATCATTTCCTCCCCGCGAGGATTGATCCTGACGATCTTGCCCTCTTCGTTTACCACTATGACCCCGTCGCCGATGGATTCGAAGATCGCCTTATTTTTTGCCGCGTCCATCGCGACTTCACTCACTACATGCTCGAGCTCGCGCGTCCGCTCCGCCACCCTATTTTCAAGTTCCCTAGTATAAGAAGCGACTTTTTCTTCGAGCTTTTTTTTCTCTGTTATATCCCTATTTATTTTTATGATGGACACAGGGTTGCCGAGTTTATCTTTCTGCAAAACCCATCGCGAGGCCACCACTATTTCCCTTCCGTCCCTTCTCGTATGTAAGAGCTCACCTTCCCATTTTCCTTCGCGCAAAACGACATCCAAAATTGCCTTATCGGTTTCAGGAAATTTTGTTTTAAGAAGTTCATGCGTATGTTTTCCAAGCACTTCTTCTTCCTTCCAGCCGTAGACTTTTTCCGCGCCGACATTCCATCCCATTATCGTGCCGGAAATATCCTGCACGATAATCGCGTCGTAAGCCAGGTTTATCAGCTCGGATTGCTCTTTAAGCATCTCGAGCTGGGCTTTAAGGATCCTGTTCGCGGTCCGGAGCTCGTCTGTCCGGAGGGCCCCCTCATCTTCGAGTTCCTCGAGCTTTTTATCCATTTCAAAATTATACCACGCTGTAAAAGAGGGAGTCCCTCCGGCGTAACTCCTAAAACCGTCTTCGCAAATACATCTCAATTTCCTCTCGGGTGGCTGGGGTGTCCTCAAAATCGGGATCAATATCCCGCACCCGGTCCATAATTACGTCGATATCTTTTTCAGAGACACTATATTTAGTAAGCTCCGTTTTTTCCCTTAAATAATCGTTGATGGCCTCGGTTATATTTTTTTCTTCCGCGCCTATATCGAGGTCTTCGTATATTTCAGAGTCAGAATACACTTCAGTTTTTGATCCTTTTCGCGCCATGGTAAAGGATGAAAAATTTAACAAAAATAATTTGTCCGCAATTCGACCCGGCTTGCGGACACTCCACATATTATTTAGCACGCCCATATTCTTCGTCTGTAGCGATGCCAATAAGATAGTTAACCAAGCCCAGCACCAGACCGAACAGGAGCGCCCACCAGAAATTTTCCACCAGGAATCCCGGAACAACTGCCGAAGTCAGCAAAACAAGAAGGGCGTTTATCACGAAAGTAAAAAGGCCCAGCGTAAAAATGTTTATCGGCAAAGAAAGAGCTAAGAGAATCGGTTTAATGAACACGTTAATGATGCCCAGCACCAAGGCGGCTATCAAAGCAGCTCCGATTCCGGAAACGGTAACCCCCGGCAGAAGATAAGCGGTAACAATAATTGCGAATGTCGCAATAAGCCAATTGATAACAAGGGCCATAACTTTAATCTAATTAAGACCTTGTAATTGTTTTTGAAGTCGACCCCTCCAAAAATCCCTTTATTACCTCCGCTTGGGAGGGACCTTTTGCAATAGCATTAAAATTGCTTAACTGAACTTCTGAAAAATTAAAAAGGCCTTACTTTATCGCCTTTAGCTTATATGACGGGATTACTGTAATAATCTTTCAGATTTGGCGTCTAAAGCTATATGTCTAATAAACACGTCTTGAATTTCATGGTACTCTCCCTCATCTTTGGGGGGCTTACATATATATACGGTCTCAACTACGCGATTGCAGCAGAGGGACCAAACATAATCCCGAACCCATCCCTTGAAAGCCAAAGTGGCGCAAACCCAACATCGTGGGCGCGCGGACGCTGGGGAACAAACACCGCGGTTTTCAAATATCCGGTCTCTGGCATAAACGGGGCCAGGGCCGTAGAAGTGGAGTTAACCCAGAGGACATCCGGGGACGCCAAGTGGTATTTTGCGGAGGTTCCAGTCGAAGCAGGAGCGACATACACTTTTTCGGACCAATATCAGAGCGACGTCTCCAGTTTCGTAACCATACAATATAAACTTTCAAATGGATCACTTTCGTGGCTCGACATAGGATCGCCTGGTCCGGCCTCTTCTTGGAGCACGTTCCAAAAAACTTTTACCGTCCCGTCAAACGCGACGCACCTGACAATTTTTCACCTAATCAACCAAGTTGGATTTTTAAGGACGGATAACTATTCTCTCCGCAAACAAGACCTGCCATCAAATACTTTCTCTGAAGGATTCGTATCCCTAAATTTTGACGACGGATGGAAAACAACTTACCAGAATGCGATCCCGATTTTACAAGCGAAAGGATTTAAAACTACGCAGTATATTATTAGTGGCAGGTTTTCTTTTCCTGCTTATGTAAATCAAAACGAAGCCCTCGACATGTACAACAAGGGGCACGAGATAGGCGCACACACAAGAACTCATCGCGACCTCGTAACGCTTTCGGATTCCGAGAAGCAATCGGAGATCGCGGGCTCACGCCAAGATTTAATAAATCTTGGGATATCCCTGGTAAATACTTTTGCCTATCCCTTCGGTTCGTATAACGCTTCAACGGATGCTATCGTGAAGCAGTCCGGATATATCGGGGCGAGAACTTCGGACGGCGGTTTCAATGCGAAAACTGGAAATAAATATCTACTAAAGCGCCAGCCAGCCGAAGTAAATACGACCTTCGCCCAAGTTAAATCCTGGGTCGACCAAGCGCAGGCGCAAAAACTTTGGCTGATCTTAGTTTTTCACCGCGTGGACTCAAGCCAAACTCAATACTCCATAACCCCCCAGCTTTTCCAACAGATCGTAGATTAC
>Ga0209542_10000704_pt1 | contig 80301 bp, 98 predicted proteins | sample RifCSPhighO2_01_FD_184028 | JGI IMG/M metagenome (GOLD analysis project Ga0209542, IMG submission 184028) | Soil microbial communities from Rifle, Colorado - Rifle CSP2_plank highO2_0.1 (SPAdes) (version 2) | ecosystem: Environmental > Terrestrial > Deep subsurface > Rock core/Sediment ...
TAGTTGTGTTTAGAATCCAGGAATTCCTTAGCCAATTCGTGAATTCTTGCTGGTTTTATGGCTGTTCTTCTCATACCTACATTATATCAAGAAGGAGGCTATGGTTTTCGAACAGCCTTCGTTGCCATTGACTTCTTTATTTAAAAGAGTATAATTTAATAAAGTCTTATTGAAAAAGAGATTTTCGTGGCACAGTTCAGGAAAGCAGAATCCGGAAAGACTGCCATTAATAATGGACTAACTTTTACTGTTGATGAAGCTCAGCTGGCTAAATTAAGTCAATGGCTTCAGGAGCATGATAAGAAAAATCATCCGAACAAGCAGGAGTGGGGTGCTATCCGTGGCCGCCTTAAATACCTGTTTACCCCTACTGGTATAGGCACTGTCGTATCGGCAAAGTGTGCTTGCGGAGAGGAAGTCGATCTTACTGACTATGATAGCTGGTAAGTCAGCCCCGTTAAAGGGGCCTTTTGTTTCTATAATTTTATAGCTTTGAGAGTTTAATCCTCAGAATAAAGAATAGTACCAGAGCCTCAATCGTCGAAGCAATAAAATATGATAGACCCATGGCGTTTAGCGAAAATGTAGGGATCAGGACTTTAGCCAAAATCGCTATCAGTACGAGTCCGGGTACGCTGATCAGAATAGGGGTAAGGGTGTCTTTAAGGGCGTAAAAAGCCCGAACTAAAAGATGAATAAAGCTTTCAGCCGGGATGGCTAAGGCGAAGAATGCAAGAAGCTTCCCAGTCCTCAGAACATCCGCTTCGGTGAATCTTTGTCCGCCGAAAAAAATACGGATAAAAAATTCTCCGAAGAAAATAAAGAACAAACTTGAAGCCACGCTGACAATCAGCAGGGGTTTTACGGCTTCTTTCAGATGGTAAAGGAATCCCTTAGTATCTCCGAGGGCGGCCTTGCGTGAAAGAGAGGGGAATATGGCCGTTGCAAATGATACCCCAAAAATACTTACTGGAACACTCTCGAAATTTCTGGCGAAGCTCAGGATGGCGATTGATCCGGCCGCTAAAACCGAGGCCATATTGGTAAATATAAAAAATGTTATCTGTTCAATCGGTTGGCCGGCCATGCGGGGGATCATAAGTTTCAATACCCTTTTAAAGTTAGGGCTTCTTATGTCTATCGGGAAACGGAGGCGTAGTTGGCTTTCTGCCGTTCCGACGATTCTGACGAGTAAGTGCAGCATGGCACCGCCCAAGGTCCCGATTACTAATCCGAGCAGGCCGAATTTATAGGTCAGGGGAATTCCGGCGATAATTCCTAAATTATAAAATATAGGCGATAAGCCATAAGCAAAGAATTTTTCGTAAGAGACGAGGATGTTGCCTAAAGTATTCGAGGCGGCGAATATGATAGGCGAAAGGAGCATCAAGCGGCTCATCAGGACGAGGAGGCTTTTTTCCTGACCGGAAAATCCAGGGGCGACTAAGGATGAAAGATAGGGCATGAAAATAAAAGCCGGAACAGATAGGACCAACATCATGATTGGAGCCGAAAATAACATGGTGGTTGCGGTCTTTTCGGCCTCTTCTTTCTCGTTTTTTGCAAGGAGATGGGAAAAAACCGGAACGAACGCCGCCGATAACGCGCCGGCGACAAAGATGTTGAGCAGGAGGTCGGGTATTATGAAGGCGGCATTGTATATGTCGAGACTTCTCGATGCTCCGAAAAATCTGGCAAAAAGTATATCTCGTCCTAATCCGAGGACGTAACTTCCCAAGGTCAAAAAGGTAAGGATTGACGCTCCTTTTCTGAATACCGAACCCATTAGATATTTTTTTATTTTATCTATCATGGTTTAACTTATTCTATCATGTTATAATAAAATTATAACAACGATAAATATGCGAAAAGAAAATCCAGTAAACGGCGTCAGATGGATTCATGTTTCCAAGCCCACCGAAGAAGACGTGAATTTTATAAGATCAGTTTTTCCATTTGACCCTTTCGTTACCGAATCTATAGTTGCCCCGACTCTGCACCCTTTGATAGATGACTTCGAGAATCATCTATTTTTGATTCTCCACTTTCCGATTATATACCGAGGCTGGCAATCTAACGAAATCGCCGAGGTCGATTTTTTGATCACTAAAGACGTCCTTGTTACGGTTACTTACACTGAATTTGATAATATCGAAGAAATATTCTCCGCATTCCAAGCCGAGAAGATTCAAAAGAGAGGAATCGGACAGCAGACCGGATTTATCCTTCACTATGTCATAGACAACCTTTTCAATAAATTGATCAGCCACCTCGACTTCATGGAACAGGAGATTACCAGTATCGAGGACAGGATGTTTGCAAAAAGAGATTCTCGAATGGTGGAAGAAATATCTCATGCCCGAAGAGATATTCTGGACTTTTTAAGACCGCTTCGACCCCAGGCAACCGTACTGGAAACATTCGCTGAAAAGGCCGAGAAATTCTACGGTAAGACCATAGCTCCCTATATTACCGATATTTTGGTAACCGAGGAAAGGATTCGGAGCATAATCGAAAACCAGAAAGAAATTATCAACGATCTTCATCAGACTAACGAATCTCTTGTTTCTTCGAATATTTCAAGCATTATTCGGATTCTTACTATATTTTCGGCGGTTATCATGCCCCTTAATCTGATCGCTTCTCTCTGGGGCATGAACCATAAACAAATGCCCTTTCGCGACGGACCCTGGGATTTCTGGATCATAGTGGGCTTTATGATTGTGGTGGCGATCCTCCTTTTGGTTATTTTCAGAAAGAGCAAGTGGCTATGAGCAAGCACGCATTATTTTTTTGGGTCGGTTCGGTTCTGATTATTGTATCGGCAGGTTTTTTTTACTTAGCCGTTAACTATTATCCGAACGAGTACGATTATAGCGGCGAAGAAGCCGCGAATGAGTATCAAGAAGCTGCGGCCATCGATACTTACGGCGGCAGTACTCCGGAAGAAACGTTTAATCTGTTTATTGCCGCTCTCCGGGCCGATGATCCGGCTTTGGCGGCAAAATATTTTGTTCCCGATAAAAACTCGTCCTGGGATAAATGGACCGAAACTCTTGCCATTCTAAAAGAGAATAATGCGCTGAGGGAAATGGCCGACAGTTTAGAAATATCCGATTTGGATATAATATATGATCAGCGCTCGAAAGTTTGGAAAATAAAAGGTCTTTAGCGACCCTCAATAAAATTATAGCCGTGGATCTACTTCAAAGATATGGGTTTCTCGGAATTTTAACCGTAATCGCAGGTATTTTAGGAATATTTTTTGTTGTTTTTTTAATGCCCCTGGACGTTAATAGCCCGCCCGAATCCGCCCAGAAAGGCGATTCAGAAAATCTGCAGAAACCTCTATCCAATCCTCCCGCAGTAATCAGGGGAATTTATTTTACTTCCGCCTCCGGTGGCGATGAAAAGAAAATTAATTACTTGCTGGATCTTGCCAGGAAAACGCAGATTAATGCCGTAGTGGTAGATATCAAGGACTCTTCGGGCTATATAGCCTACGATACCGACTTGGCCGTGCTTGATAAATATGGTGCGGAACGGGTTGCGATAAAAGATATCCGCTCTTTAATCGGGCGTCTTCATGCGGAGGGACTGTATGCTATTGCCCGAATAGTAGTTTTTCAGGACCCTGTTTTGGCTAAGGCAAGGCCGGATTTGGCCATTAAAAATATCTACGGAGGCGTTTGGCGGGATTATAAGGGGTTATCCTGGATTGATCCGGCGGCATCCGACGCTTGGTACTACAATATCGCCATCGCCGAAGATGCGGCTAAAAAAGGATTTGACGAAATCAATTTTGACTATATAAGGTTTCCAAGCGACGGCGATTTAGATGCCATGGCTTATCCGTTTTGGGATCGAAAAATTTCGAAAAGCCGGGTTATCGGTGCGTTTTTCGGGAGGCTGCGGGAAGGCTTGCCTGACTTAAGGTTGTCGGCCGATCTTTTCGGTTTTACCACAACTCATTCTGATGATTTAGGCATCGGCCAGATTCTCGAAGAGGCTTTTGCCAGTTTTGACTATATAGCGCCGATGGTTTATCCGTCCCATTATCCTCCGACATATTTGGGGCTTGAGAACCCGGCTGTCCATCCGTATGAAATTGTTTACGCTTCGATGAAGGGCGGAATGGAAAGGTTGAGGGCGTATAAAGAAAAAAATCCCGGCAATAAAGCGGAGTTTCGTCCTTGGCTTCAGGATTTTGATCTCGGAGCTGATTACAGCGCCGAGATGGTTCGCGCTCAGGTCAGAGCAACTCAGGATGCTTTGGAGGAAAATTTTAGAGGTTTTATGCTTTGGAATCCCCGTAACATTTACACCGTTGAGGCCGTAGAATAATCTGGTTCTTCGACTTTTGGCGTTGAAACATTGCAGTCACCTTGACTCAATCTCTGAAGCTTGGTATAAACTATTCATCTCTTTAACAATCAGGAGGATTTGAATTGAAGCTTCTCAAGGCCTTGGCGTTTGTGGTTGTTTTAGAAATGGCCTTCGTGACTCACGAGTACGGCCATTTTACGGAGATGCGCAAGCGCAATATAGAGGTGGCCGAATTCTCATTGGGGATAGGTCCGGTTCTTTATCAGAAGAAACTTAGCGATGTTGCGGTAAGTGTCAGAGCTATACCAATCATGGCCTACGTTGCTCCGTCCGAGAAGGGGCAAAAGAAAATCGATGAGAGCTCCCTTTACGATCGTTTTTTAATTCATTCTGCGGGAGTGCGGAATAACTTCCTTAGCCTCATGGTTGTAGTTCTGTTTTTGCAAGTGTTAGGACGGTTTAGGGGTTACTATCGGAACGGCTTATTGGCGGATATTCTAATCCTGCCCTTCAGTATTACTGTTTCGGCTGTGAATTACGGGCTGAATCTTCTGACGTTCGGCCGGGTAAAACTGAGCGACAACGGCCTGACTATCTTTACCGGAGGATTCTTTGACAAAGGGCGAAATGAGGGTAGAATTTCGGTGTTTGCAGTAAGGAGTTTCTTGTTGCTCAGCTTAATGCTCGGAGCCTTTAACAGTTTCCCTTTGTTTCCTTTGGACGGGGGAAGGATTTTCATTGACTTTATCCGATTATTTATGAGCGAGAGGGTTGTATCATTGATTGCTTTTCTTTCCCAGCCCGTTATCGTTATGTTATTTTTCATGGCTCGTCAGACCGTGGCTGCCTTTGATTTCGAGGTCAAACAGCCAGAAGATCAAAAGACCCCGCAATAAGGCGGGGTTTTAAATTAATCCGATAATTTTCAGCAATTGAGCCAAGATGTATATGGTCGTATTAGCCAGGCCGTGGGCTACGATACTGGGCCACGGTTGGCGGGTTTTAATAGTAAGCCATGTCCAGGTTAATCCCGTAAAAAATAATGCCGGAAAAATAAAGTAATAAGATTTTCCTGAAGTGAGATGCGAAGATACCCAGATCGTATTCAATACTATGGCAGGTATCCAGGTTAGGAAAAATTGCAGATTACAGTACTCTATTTTTCTCCCCACCTTATAGATGAGTACGGCGATAATCCATATCGGCCATCTGAAGTAGAATTCTTCTTGGAGAGGATCGCTGATGCTTACGCGATTGAAAGCTTCGAAAAATCTGTTGAGCGGGAGAAAGTAGTGGTAGTGGGTTTTAGCATATTCCTGCAGGTGCTTAAAATTTCCGTCGAGGAATAGAAATCCAAAAATAAATAGTAGCGGGCCGCATAAGGTATTGATGACCCAAATTTTAAAGATTAGTCGCCATTTTTCTTTGGTGCTTGGCTCTTGGTCCATGGTAGGCTCGTTTTCAATGTGCCGAGATCGCCTAATGTTAGCATGTAGGATTTTACTGACAAGACTTACTGCGGCTGATGTCATTGGCGGCAAGTCCGAATAAGTATTATAATGACAGTACAGATAATTTAAAATTTCTTAGCGGGCGTAAGGATTTTTAATACTTACACCGGCTTATTGATTTTAATATTAATCCAAGTGCTGTACGGCAGAAATTTAAACCTAATCATATTCATTGTGGCGGCTTTTATAGTTATCGTTATTTGGGCGGTTGCAGCAAACAAGCCGATCGCTCCGTACTTAGTGGATGATTCAGCTACTGACGCGGTATTCACGTCAACGCCTTTGCCCAAAAGCGGGGCAACGGGCTCTTCCGGGAAATTAACTTACGATCAGGCCGTAAAGCAATTTGAGGGAAGAAGGGTCCAGTTTGACGCCATGTGCCAGGCTATCCCGAATAATTTTACGGTTAAAAACGGTACCCAAATCATGCTTGATAACAGGTCGGGCGACGCCCGCTGGGTGTCGTTGAACAACTTTGGTTACCACCTGAGCGGTTACGGCTTCACTATAGTTACTATGTCGAGCAAGAATCTGCCTTTGAATGTACTGATTGACTGCGGTTCGGCTCAGAATGTCGGCCAGATACTCATTCAAAAATAGCCGGATTTATTAGAAAAACCCGAGCGCTCCGATCACCGGAGCGCTTTGATTTTTCGAATTTTAGCGTATAGTAGGGTGATTATGTAATTTGTAAGACTGGAAGTCTTACGTCGTCTAATCAATATCAGGTGGATAAAAACAAAGAGTTTTTAACGGCATATGATGATTTTGCCGATGCGATATTCCGACATTGCTACTTTATGGTGCTTGACCGGGAAAAAGCCAAAGACCTCGTACAGGATTCGTTTATAAGACTGTGGAAGTACATTCATAGAGGAGAAGATGTCAAGAACGTCAAGGCTCTTGTCTATAAGATAGCCAATAATTTGATAATCGATGAGTCAAGGAAGAAAACGGCTGTTTCGATAGAGCTCCTTGCCGAAAAAGGTTTTGATCCGGGATTTGATTATATGCCCAAGCTTGTCAGCGAGCTGGACAGCAGATTTATAGCAGGAGTCTTGCCTCGGCTGGAGCCAAAATATCGCGAGGCCGTTACGATGCGCTATGTTGACGACTTCTCGGTACAAGAAATAGCCGAGATGACAAACGAAAGCGAAAACAATGTTTCGGTCAGAATCCACAGGGGCTTAAAGCAGTTAAAAGAAATTATAGATAACCGCGATGGGTGATTTATTACGAAAAATAAAAGAAGAGGCTTCGCGAGTTTACCTCAGAAAAGAAGAGAAGCTTTTGATTCGCCAAAAACTGTCTTCTTTATCCGGTAATTTTTCCGGAGGCGACTTCAATAAAACCCAGCATGCTTGGCGCCGGTTTAGCACCATGTTTACTAAATCCATGACTCATCCGGCTCCTATTATGTTGATCGCAGCCGTACTGATCAGCGGGGGAGTTTCTTACGCGGCTGAAGGATCCCTCCCCGGCGACCTCCTTTACCCGGTCAAATTGGGGGTGAATGAAGAGGTCGGGGCTTGGGCGGCTTTTTCGGCCGAGTCCAGCGCTCATTGGGAGGTTAAGAGGGCCGAGAGGCGGTTAGAGGAGGCGGAAACTCTTGCGGCCCAGGGTAACCTTGATGTCAATGTCAGCGCGGCCATAGAGGAGAAGTTTGAAAGGCATGCCGCCAAAGTCAAAGATAGGATAAATAAATTCGAAGCCAAACAGGATTTTAAGGCTGCGGTTGATGTAGGTTCTAACTTTGAGGCTTCACTTAAGGCTCACGAAAAGATTTTAGATAAGCTATCTCAAAAAGAGTCAAAGTTAAAACTTATTCGAGAGAGGGTAAGAGTGCGGGCGGATGACATGGTAAATACAAATGCAGGCGCGCGCATGAGAGAAGGCGCTCAGAATTCGGGCGGGAATAATTCTGAATTTGAGATAAGGGGCGGTGTTGAAATCAAAGATGATAGAGATGCTGGCGATGGCAAAACCCGGAACTCGGTCGAAACAGAGAGCAGCTTGCGCATTGAGCTTGAAGTGCCGCAGCCGTAGGCCGCGAGTACCTATAATTCCATCTTATCGCCGGGAGATATGTTATTTTTAGCGGCCCAGCCGGCATTGACTTCTAAAACATAAAGAACCGGTCCGGGCGGCCGGAAAATCGCCGGAAATGTTTCGGAACTAATGTTCCGGGCGATGTCCATGACTGATTTATCTGGTCCGATCCAGATTATGTCTAAGGGGAATTTCATGTCTTTCATCCAGAAGCCGGGAGTCTGCGGATAGGGGAAAATAAAGAGCATGCCCCATTCGTCCCCGAGACTATTTCTGCCCGACAATCCTTTTTGTCGTTCGGAAGCAGTATCAGCTGTTTCTACTCGAAGCCCGGCCCTGCCAATGGTTATTTTTTGTTCGTTTGCTTGGTCGGTGTCAGAACTTTTCAACACAAAAAAAAGCAGCACGATTGCCGCGGCAATAAGCGATATTTTCTTTACGGTCATCGGGATTTAGTAGAAAACTAAAAGTATTTCAGGACTCCCTGGAGGACATGAAACGGACGGAGGATGTCGAATCTGCTTATAACTCCGACCACTCTGTTGTCTTTATCAACGACAGGAATGGGATTTACCCTGTGGTGTTCCTTAAATAACCTGATCACGTCTTCAAAGGTAGAGCTGTTCGGCAGGGTGAGCGGTTCTTTATTCATAATATCTTTCACTTTCAGAGAGAGTATTTCTTCTTGGAAATGGCCTTGGTCTTGCTTGAAAAGGGGGATGTTCTTTAGAACAACCTGAAGGGTAGGCAAATGAACGGCGGAGGTTTTATTGATCAGATCGTACTCGGTTACTAATCCGACAAGCTTGCCGTCTTTATCTACGACCGGTACTCCGTCAAAGTTATGCTCGGCGATGACTTTGGCTACGTCAAGAAGGGAGGTTTCCGGATTGACAGTAATAACCTCTCGCGTCATCAGCTCGTTGATAGAGATTTTTGATATATTTTTGGGGTCGTTTTCCGTCATAGTATGATGTTATTATATTGATAATCTGCGATTAATGCTAATTATTTTATCCACACCCGAAGGGTAATTTAGTTTTTTGCGGTGTTATCTATAGCTCCGGGGAACCTGTAAATTCCAAGGGGTCTCAAAATGTCATAGCGGCTTACGACGCCGATCAGCTTGTTATCTCGGTCCACTACCGGAATGGGATTTATCTTTTGATTTTTACGGAACAAATCAACCAGATCTTCAAAGGGCATTTCGGGCGAGACGGTTACCGGCTTGCTGGTCATGACGTCAGAAACTTTTAGCGGGTATATTTCCTGGGGCTTTTTGTCTAACATGTAATTCCGGTTTTTCGATGAGGAGATATCCCTGAGAACATTGCGCAGAGTCTCAATCGTGGCTTCGGAGGCCTTATTGATCAGATCGTACTCGGTTATTATTCCGATAACACGGTTTTCCGAATCGACAACAGGCAGGCCGTTAAAATTGTGTTCGGAGATTACTTTGGCAACATCAAGCAAAGACATTTCCGGTGAAGCGGTAATCGGATTCCTGGACATTATGTCTTTTACTAAGACCTTCGTTGGGGCATTCTCTGACATTACTGTAATTATAGCACTAAGAAAATGCCGCGAAGCCAGTTTATCCACAATCGGCGGCTTTCGGGCTGGGTATTGCATTATAGCTTAGGGCGTGCTAATATATGCCTATCGTAGGTGTTCTCGTGGCTTTCTCTAAGTTAGTCGATTTCTCGAGTATTTTAGCAGGAGCCGGGGAGAGGTCGTTCCTACTAAAATACATTGAATCATGAAATAAGGTTTATGCATCATGGCTTAGGCCGTAATGTTTGGCCACAATTCATAATTCATTTTTTAAGTGGCAAAGAAATTATATATAGGTAATTTGTCCTATAATACTACCGATGATTCCTTGAAAGAATTTTTCTCTCAAGCAGGAGCAGTCAGTTCAGCTTCGGTGATCATGGACAAAATGACCGGCCGATCTCGAGGATTTGGTTTCGTCGAGATGGAAAATGACGCCGATGCGGACAAGGCTGTCGAGCAATTGAATGGTAAAGAGCTCGATGGACGTCCGTTGGTAGTCAATGAAGCCCGACCGATGACCGACAGGCCTCCAAGAAGGAGCTTTGGCGGCGGCGGTGGCGGCGGAGGCCGAGGCGGATTCGGCGGAGGCCGAAGAGACGAGTACTAAACCTCCCAATCAAAAATCCCCGTAAGGGGATTTTTGATTGGTCATCGTCGAGGGGGTATTGATAAAGCAACAGAATCAGGTATAGTTATTGCCAGAAACTTGAAACAAAAGAAGATCGAACTTGTTCGAGCGAAAAAGACCGTCTTGGTGGTTCGGACTTGGATTGATGATATTTTGCATCCTTTTCTTGGTAGATTTAGCCAATCCCAAGGTATTCTCAGTCAACCTTAGGAATTTTGATGCTGAAAAATACCAAGTTGCCTATCAAATGACCAAGAATCCAAATTTTACTCGGGGAGAGGTGGATTTCTATGTAAACTACGGTCTTTTTATTCGGTCAGCCAATGGGTTCGTTAGTTCATTTTACCCGAACACGGTTTTTATCAGTAGTACGGTGGCGCGTAGTGCTGATTTCGATATTGTTATCGCTCATGAGCTGGGCCATATACAGCATATGCACTTCAGCCGATCTTCAGATAAGAAACTTGAAGAGGCGCAGGCCGAGGCGGATAGTTTTGCCGCTAAGATCGTAGGTAAAGACAGGGTTTTGGCTCGCAGGCGATCTCAGGGTTATTCTGAAGATAGTTACCTTATCCGGAACTTAAAAAAGTGAACCTCCTCAAGCGGGGGTTTTAATTTAGCACAGCTGGTTATATTTATAGTATAATAACCCCATGTCCCAGTAATACAACATCCGAATATTTTTTAGCCGGTAAGTATTACTGAGATTGAATGTGCAATATAATCTCGTCGACCGCCATTTTCTCTATGGTCTTGACGAAACATAGAGGCAATCGGATGTTGATATTCCGTGTGTCCCAATCAGCCGCCTATACGATCCTGATTTTTCTGTCTTTCAGCGGATTTTTGATTGCCAATTATATCCGCCATCATAAGAAGAACGTCAAAGAAGTTCTGGTTTGTCCGCTGAAAGCCAACTGCGATACGGTTATTCACAGCGATTATTCTAAGTTTTTAGGCGTACCGGTGGAGGTCCTGGGCATGTTTTATTACGGTCTGACCGCCTTAAGCTACGGCGTTTTCATGGTTGTGCCGGAAACGGCCACTTCGGTAAATTTATTTTTAATTCATTCAATCAGTTTTTTGGCGTTTATGTTCTCTATCTATCTTACCTTCGTTCAAGCTTTTGCCTTGAAAAATTGGTGCACTTGGTGCATAGTCTCGGCATCAATCTCCGCTTCTATTTTTCTTATATCCGTATATAATTCTTAACCGTGAGCTTTAAGATTCCCAAGAACGACTCCAAATATTGGTGGACTCAGCATGCCATCCGAAAGATGGTTTTTTACGGCCTTTCGCCGGACAGGGTAAAGAGAACTATCCGTAATCCGAAGAGAGTCGAAGAGGGAGTGGCGGAGAATACAATTGCCGTAATGTCCGCAGGGACGAATCCCAAGAAACCTTCAGAAGTTTGGGTCATGTACGCCGCGCCGAAGGCGCGAGCCAAAAGCCCAAAGTTAAAAGTTGAAGGTTCTGATTCAAAATTCAAAATTCAAAATTCTCAATTCATTGTGATTAGTGCTTGGCGGTATCCTGGAGTCAGTCCGATAGGGAAAGCAATTCCTATCCCGGCGGATATTCTCGAAGAATTAAAGAGCGAGGGAATTATAGATTGATATTTTTTCAACCGTTTTTGATATTGTTTAGAGATCGGGATTTAGAGTTTAGATATTTTTATGCGTATCGGTTGTCATGTGTCTATAGCAGGAGGCATGGCCAATGCTCCCCAGCGAGCGGCGGATTTAGGGTGCGAGGTCTTTCAGGTTTTTACTCGGTCGCCTCAGGGCGGGCCGGCACCGAAAATTGACGGGGATGTTGTTAAAAAGTTCAAAGAGGAAATGATAAAATGGAACCAGGCCGAGTGTTATATCCATGCTCCGTATTACATAAACTTTGCCTCGGCTAACGAGGCAATTCGAAAGGCTTCAATCAAAGTAGTTCGCGAGGAGCTTGAAAGGGGAAGTTTGATCGGGGCCAAATATTTGATGACCCACCTCGGGAGCGCAAAGGATTTTGAAAGAAATAAAGCGTTAAAAATGGTTGCCATAGGCGTAAAAGAGGCGGTGAATGGCTATAAAGGAAGTACTGAGTTTTTGCTTGAGATCTCGGCTGGATCGGGCAACATAATCGGCGACACTTTCGAAGAGCTTCATCGGATTTTGGAGCATGTTAAGACGCCCGACTTTATGATATATCATAAAGTCGGGGTATGCCTTGATTCGGCTCACATGTTTGCCTCAGGGTATGACATAAAAACTAAAGACGGGCTTGCTTCAACGCTGGCAAAAATCAAAAAAACGATTGGACTTGATAAAATAAAGCTTGTCCACGCCAACGACTCTAAGGTCGGTCTCGGAGAAAGGAAGGATAGACACGACCATATCGGTGATGGTAAAATAGGGATTGAAGGGTTCAAAAATTTAGCTAAGTCTTTTCCTGAATTGGACTTTATTCTTGAGACCAAACATGACAAGGTTTCTCAAGATATCGTAAAACTCAAGGAAATGAGAAAAAATGTATAATTTTTTTGGCGGTTACGATAACTATAATATGATGAATTGGGGAGGTCCGTCGGGGTGGGCCGGTATGGGCTGGGTAGGCGGGCTTTTCGTTTTTCCCCTCATGCTTCTGTTGCTGGCCTGGACTATTTATTGGAAATATCGCGCTCTTTGGTATGCGGCCAAGCACGATCACAAGTGGTGGTTTCTTGCCTTGTTGGTGGTGAATACTCTGGGCATTTTAGAAATACTTTATCTGTATGTCTTTTCAAAGAAGATGGATGCTACCGGCCATGATGAGAAAAATGTTCCGATGGTGCCACCGCAGAACTAGTAAGTAGAAAGTAGTTAGTAGTGAGTAGGTACAGAATAATAAAAATGCCCCGACGAATGTCGGGGCTTAGAGTTTTCAGCGCTGTGTCTTAGCGCAACCGTTGGGAAGAACAGCCATACCGCCATCATACCCGGAAGTATAGATAAGGCTACCATTGGCCGTATCACAGATTACGGCTACTCGGTAAAAGGGGTTACGAATATTAGGCGTACCGTCGTAATCCCACCGACCGATAGTCTGCATTTGCAGTCTTGGGGGTGTCTGGGCCGTCTCGGCCGTCTCGGCCCTTGCTTCGACTTCGAATCCGAATATCGGCTCGAGCGTGGAAGCGATAGGACTTGACCAGTTAGTAAGATAGGGTCCAGGTGGAAAGCTTACAAAGAAGGCTGCGATTGCAACAATAACAACAAGGATGCTGATCCGCTTCTTCATCTTCTTCTCCTGCGTTCTAATACGCAGGTGTAGGATAGTCTATTTATTGAAATTTGTCAAGGTCTTATTTTTGAATGCCCCGAATCTACCTTGGGCGATCGAATTTCTTATTTCTTCCACTAAGTTATTGAAAAACCACATGTTGTGCATCAACGCATAGCGTTGACCCTGAGCTTGTCGAACGGGTTCATCGCTTTTCAGCAGTTCTCTTATTTTCGACCGGGATACTTTCTTTTTGCATGTCGGGCAACCGCAGCCTCTTTCGATGATTTTCTTGTCTTCAGTATAATAGCCCCGGCGGATATCCATGTGTCCGGTTTTGGTATATAACCTTCCGTGGCGGGCTTCCCGGGTGGGGATTACGCAATCGAAAAGATCAACCCCGCTTTCTATTGCCCGGAAAATATCCTCTATCTTCCCGACGCCTAAAAGATGGCGGGGTTTTTCTTCCGGAAGATGGGGGATTGTCCACCTGAGGACATCGATCATTTCTTCTTTTCCGAAAGAACCGCCTATGCCGAATCCGTCAAAAGGCAGGGAGCCGATGAATTTCGCTCCTTTAATTCTTAGATCTTTGAACGGCCCGCCCTGGGTTATTCCAAAAAGCATCTGATGTTTGTTTTTGTGTTTTTGAAGGCATATCTTAGCCCAGTGGTGAGTTCTTTCGAGGGATTTTTTCGTGTAGGTGTAGTTGTCGAGAAGATAAGTCAGCTCATCGAACGCAAAAATTATATCAGCGCCGAGTTTATCCTGTATTTTAACTGAAAGTTCCGGACCTAAGAATCTTTTGCGCCCGTCCAGGAGAAAATAGACTCCTTTTTCGGTTACTTTAATATTTTTTCTTTGGATCTTGTTCGCCTTGTCGGGTTTGTCCGGGAATATCTTTTTTACCCCCTTGGCATGCCAGAACGCTAAAGAGAAGACCTGAAATCCGCCGCTGTCGGTCATGGTCGGGATATTAAGGCCGAGGCTTTTGATCAAAAATGTATTCAGTTTATTCTTGGCCTTAGACTTTAGACTTTTAGCTTTTAGTGCTTTTTCCCACAGATGATAGGTGTTGCAGATGATTATCTGGGTCTTAGTTTTTTTGATATCGGCCGGAGAAAGATACCTTATCCGGCCGTATGTTCCGACCATTACGTAAGAAGGCGTCCTGACCGTGCCATGGGGCGTAGTTAAAATACCGAGGCGGGCTCGGGTATGTTTATCCTTTTTTATTATTTTGAAATTATTCATTTAAGAAAATCCCGCCGGATAGGCGGGAAAAGATTTTATCTGTAGTTAGTCAAAGCGTGTATGTGCTCTTCGGCGCCTCTATTTTTTACTTCGTAATCAACGAATCCCCTGAAATAACGCTCCACCACGATACCGTTGAATAGCTGGTACTCGGCTGAGAAATCCAGCCTGTATACGTCTACCCCGATTGGTATTACATAGAGAAGGTTGTAGGTGAACTGGAACGGCTGAGGTACCTTTCCCTCTATCTTTACCATGTAGTATTCTTCTATATTTATGTAAACCGTTCCTTCGAGCCGGTTAATAAATTCATCGGCGACGCCGCCCTTTCTAAGACCGGCTTTGGGCCGGAACTTGACTACGGCACATTCAGTCCCGTTTACCGTGGCTACGCTTTCCTGGGGGTCAATGTAGAAATCGTATTTTGATCCGAGTATCTGATATATGTCGAGGCTGACACCCTCAAGCTTGGGCCTGCCCTGAACCGTCTTAGTTTCCGACTTTTCTGATTTAACGGACCCATGCGTGTTGTATTTCTTTACTGTATAGGTTTTGTCGGCTTTGATAGCCGCCCGATTCTTGGCCTCATGCATGATTCGAGTCAAAACCTTATTCATCATCAGCTGGCCTATATTCTGCTCAACTGACTCTGCTGACTTTATTGATTCCTCTGATTCCAATATGGATGGGGAGGATTTAATGACAAGAAATAAAAATAGAAGTACGACCAGGAATCCCGGTGAGCCAGAGCTTCTTGTTCTCAAGGCGTCCCTCCTCGGATTATCAAGATACGATGCTCTATTTTAGCATACAATCCACAGTTGGCAATGTTTTATTTTTCGGGCCAATGATTTAAAATATCTTATATGGCAAAAATACAAATTTACACAACTCCTTACTGCGGTTACTGCAAAATGGCTAAAGAGTACTTTAAGTCGAAGGGATTAGAGTACCAAGAGTATGATGTGTTCAGCGATGAGAAAAAGAGAGACGAAATGGTTGCTAAAACTGGTCAGATGGGCGTCCCGGTGATAGATATAGACGGAGAAATAGTAATCGGATTTAATCGCCCGAAGATTAATGAACTGTTGGGGATTTAATTTTCAATTTTCAGTTCTCAATTTTCATTAAATGTTACAATAAATCAATATCTCCATTGTTGAGATTTGATTACCGAAATTTTATCGTAAATTGGAAATTGTGAATTGATAATTTTTCCCATGCCCAAAAGAGAACTCAAACCTCTAAAATATAAGCCCGACTCCCTTAAGGGAATCTCCCAGAAAACCGTTGAAATACATCACGGCAAGCTTTACGCCGGATATGTCAGCAAATCTAACGAAATTTCAGAGAAACTGGGTGAACTTCGGAGGAGCGGCAAGGCCGAGGGTAACCAGACATACAGCGAATTAAGGGGACTTAAATTGGGAGAGACTTTTGCTATTAATGGTGTTTATCTTCATGAAAATTATTTCGGCATATTGGGCGGAGACGGAGTTCCTCGGGGCGAAATCAAGAAGGCAATTGAGAAAAAATGGGGCTCAATGGAGGAATTTCAATCTTATTTTTCGGCTTGCGGTATGGCGGCCCGGGGATGGGCGATTCTATGTTGGGATATGCATGAAAAAGAACTCAAGCAATATAACTGTGATGCCCAGAATCACGGCGGAATCTGGGGAGCTATTCCCATCATTGCCATGGATGTTTACGAGCACTCTTATTTTATAGATACCGGTTCTGACCGGGCGGCATACATTAAGGCATTCTTCGAAAATCTGAATTGGGACAAGATCGAGGAGCTCTACCAGAAGGCGAAGAATTATGAATTATGAAGTGTAATTTTCAAGTACATACCATTCACTATTAAAAAATCCGGCTTATGCCGGATTTTGGTATCGATTTATTTTGTGAGCTGCCGATTCTTCAAAGTAGTGGAGCGCCGTGCTGAGTGGTAGGTAGATTTTGTAGGCCTGTTTCCTATATTTATGCCAAGGATACCGGTCGATCAATCTGCTTTTCGAGGGCTCCAGGGTCTGATAGGAGATTTTCAGAATAGGTACCTATCTCCAACTTTCAAACCAGACCCTGTCTTCGTAGGCTTTCGGTGAAAGGTTGAGGCCGTAAGTAAGTGGCGCGAAATAAATAAATAATACCGCGCTGACTCCAAGGAGAGTGGCGAATATGGCCTTGCTGTTTTTACTTTGGCTTATCAGCCATACCAAGATAAGGATCGCAAAGATATAGGCCGTCAGGTAGTGGTAGAGAAACATTACTCTTTTGATTCCGAGAAAAGGCAGTAAATTGATAATGTAGCCGGCCGATAGAAAGTATAGTGTATTTTGTATTTTGTATTTTGTATCGGCCCGTCTTAATACGAGATACAAGATACGCAATACCGCATACAAGACAGCTACAGTCGAAGCCCACCATATCGCTGGGTCGCCGATCAAATAGATACGGGACCCCTCATTTACCCAGTAGTATATGGGCCTTAGCATGAGCGGCCAAGTATACCAGGCGCTTGAGTAAGGATGGCCTGAACTTAACCTCTTATTGGCTTTGTACATTTGTTCGTTAAGCTCAATTATTTTTTTGGGCAAAGACAGGGCGGATATGTTGGGGTTTTGTTCATGAGTATTCCCTTGGAGGGTTTTTTGAAACTCGGGGGACATAAAGGCATCGCCAGTTCCCGACCTGTTCAATATAGAGATATGAATTAAGAAAAAGAAAGAGTAGGCGATTAAAGCCAAGAACCCGACCAGGGCCGTTTTGGCAATCCATTTTTTGATTTTTAGCCAGGAAAAAGATCTCAGAGCTCTCAGCCCCTCCCAGATTATCGGCAGGGCTAAAAAGGTCAGCCCAGTCCATTTAATTGATGCCGCAAGGCCTCCGAATGCACCGATGGATAGAAGGTAATATTTAGACCGGCCGTTACGGTACCTGAGGTAAGACAGAATACATAGGAAGCCGAACAAAAGGAGTAAGGCATCCATTAATATGTATTGGGACTGGACCAGAATCGCATTTTCTATCGTCATCAGAAGTCCGCCGGCAAGGGCTGCGATTTTTGGTATTCCCAATTCGAGAATCAGTAAGTATATAACCAAAGGGAGCAGCGTTCCGGCAAGATTAGGAAGAAAGCGCAGGGCCGTGTATTTTTTATCGGGGAACTTCTCGCCTATCTTAGCGAAGCTGAAGCCGGGCTTAAAATCGAATAATTTTGCAAAACCGGCAATCATCAGTTTTCCAAGCGGGGGATGTATGTCGAAATAATATTCTCCCGTATAATATCCCGAAATAAATTTACCGAAGTGAACTTCGTCAAAAACTGTCTCGTTCGGATGTCCGAAGAAGACAAAATGAGTAAGGATGCTTACTCCTAAAATGAGGACGATATGCCATTTGGCGGACATAGTAGGTATGATATAATAAATGAGGTGAAATTAAAATCCGAAGCACGAAATCCGAAATCCTAAACAAAGCCCGAAAATCCAAAATTTTAAACTTTTGTAACTTAAGAGTTCGAATTTGGAATTTGTTTCGTATTTCGATATTCGAATTTCGGGTTTTCTGCGATGTTTGATCTAATAATCATCGGCGGTTCGGCTGCGGCGACTGCGGCCGGTATTTATGCCGCAAGGCGCGGTCTTAAATTTAAAATAATCACCAAAGACTTCGGCGGAGAGGTTTCCACGTCTGGAGAAATAGGAAACTGGCCGGGCGACGGTATGACCGACGGGATTACTCTTGCCGGAAAATTCAAGAGCCACCTCGATTTTTACAAAGCGGACATGGAAGACGGGATCGAAGTTGAGAGCGTATCCAGGATGGAAGACGGTAATTTTTGCGTTAAGGCAAAAAAGGACAGTCCGACCAAGATGGCCTCAGAGAAAATGCCCGATGGCGAAGGTCAGGCCTACAAATGCGATTATACGGCCAGGACAGTCATCGTCGCCACGGGTGTCCATTCTCGGGAGCTTAATATTCCGGGAGAAAAAGAGTTTAGATTGAAAGGGGTAAGCTATTGTACGACCTGCGACGGACCCATATTCAAGGGCAGAATAACGGTCGTGATAGGCGGAGGCAATTCGGCTCTTGAAGCCGCTCTCATGCTCGCCGATATATGTCCTAAGGTCTACGTTCTTAATATAAATCCGGGATTTGGCGGTGATAGGGTTCTCATGGATAACTTGAAATCAAAACCAAACGCGGAAGTTATCTATGAGGCGGATACCAAAGAGATATGGGGCGATAAGTTTGTTACCGGTTTGAGATATGACAAGAACGGCTCGAGCCATGAGTTAAAAGTGGACGGGATATTTATTCATATAGGCATGATTCCCAACAGCGGTGTGGTGCCGGCCGGAGTCAAGAAGAATAGTTTCGGCGAAATCGAAGTTAATGCCGTGGGCGAGACGAATATTCCCGGGCTGTATGCGGCCGGAGATGTTACAAATATTCCGTTTAAGCAGATAGTTATTTCTGCCGGGCAAGGATGCACTGCGTTGCTTTCGGCCGTCGGATACCTTAATAAAATAAAATCATAAGCACGAAATTCTAAATCCTAAACAAATTTAAAACTCTCAGCTCGAGGCTGATCCGTCTCTGGCGGAAAATATCAAAACTTTTTAAATTTCGGTCATTATAGCTTCGATATTGTTTAGTACTTAGATATTCGATATTAGAAATTTTGTGATATACATCGGAGCCGACCATAGAGGCTACAATTTAAAAGGGAAGATCAAGGAGTGGCTTTCGGAGTGGGGGAGAGATTATGAAGACGTCGGAGCCTTGACTTTTGATCCGGCTGACGATTTTCCCGATTTTGCGGCTGCTGTTGGAAAAGCAGTCGCCTTGAGCTTGTCGAAGGAGCAAAAAAACAGGGGTATTTTAATTTGCGGTTCGGGTATAGGGATAGCCATAGCAGCTAACAAAATCAAAGGGGTAAGAGCCGGGACAGCAGCTAATCCGAAGCAGGCTGAGGCGGCCGTACATGATGAGGATATGAATGTACTTTCTCTATCGGCAGATTTCCTCAACGAGAAAGAGGCCAAGGATATAGTCCAAGCTTTTATTGAGGCCAAATTCGGAAACGAAGAGAGGTATAATCGCCGACTGAACAAAATTGAAGCATTAGAAAACCACGAGCGTTAAGTAATAATTTTAAGGGATTTACGGACCGTGACTGGTCAAGGAGAAGGTTCACGCGAGGAACTTGGCGGGAATCGCCTCAGGGAGTAAAAGGCAAGATTTTAGTAAAAATCTATGCCGTGCCCGAAAAATTGTTACTTAGCATAGCCTCGGATATCGTCCAAGCTAGTACATGATTGCCGATGAAATAAAAAATTTAATCCGGGGGGATTTATCCCTGGATGACTCTGATTTAAAAAAACACAGCCGAGATGCCAGTCTTTTGGAGGTGCGGCCGAAGGCGGTTGTTTATCCTAAAGACTCCGAGGACATTAAGAAATTAGTCGGGTGGGTTTCTGAGAATAAAGATAAAGATCCGTCGCTCTCGCTGACAGCCAGAAGCGCCGGAAGCGATATGTCGGGCGGTCCGCTCAATGAATCGATAATCTTGGATGTTATGCGCTACATGAACAAGATCCACGAAGTCGGGAGTGATTACGCCGTGACTGATCCGGGCGTGTATTACCGGGACTTCGAAGCCGAAGTCGCCAAGAAAGATTTGCTGTTTCCGTCATACCCGGCTTCAAGGAATATGTGCGCGATGGGAGGGATAATAGCCAATAACGCCGGCGGAGAAAAATCTTTAATATATGGAAAAACCGAGAAATATGTTTCGGAGATGAGGGTAGTTTTGTCCGACGGCAACGAGTATTTTTTCAAACCGTTGACGGTCCGGGAGTTGGAAGCTAAAAAATCACAGCAAGATTTTGAAGGATCGGTCTACAGATCCATATATGATCTTATCGAGGCTAATTATGATGTAATTCAGCGGTCTAAGCCCGATGTCTCTAAGAATTCGGCCGGTTACTATCTGTGGAACGTCTGGGACAGGAAAACTTTCGATCTCACCAAGCTTTTTACGGGTTCTCAGGGAACCCTGGGCATGATTACCCGGGTTAAAATCAAGCTCGTTAAGCCCCATAAAAATTCCGTTGTTTTAGTCGTGTTTTTGAAAGATCTTGAGCCTCTTGGCGACGTAGTGGTGTCTACCCTGAAATATAAGCCGACGAGCTTAGAGTCGTTCGATGACAGGAGTTTTTCGATTGCGATGAAATTCCTGCCTCAGCTGGTCGGTCAGCTTAAGGGCAACCTTGTAAGTCTGTTTTTCAAATTTATACCGGAGATGTTGATGGTTTTGACCGGAGGACTGCCCAAGCTTGTGCTGATTGCAGAATTCAGCGGAGATGACGGCAAGGTTATTTTGGAAACGGTTCGCAAGGCGGATATTGAAATCCGTGAAAAGTTTAAACTGAAAACCCGGGTTATTACCAATAAATCCGAAGCCGATAAATATTGGGCTGTCAGGCGGGAAAGTTTCAGTTTGCTTCGCAAGCATTCCGGTTCAAGGCATACGGCGCCATTTATAGACGACGTGATTGTCCATCCTCGTCAGCTGCCGGAATTTTTACCGCGCCTGTCGACTCTAATAGAGCAGTATCCGGCCCTCACCTATACTATTGCCGGACATGCCGGTGATGCCAATTTCCATGTCATACCGCTCATGGACTTTAAGAATGCGGCAAACCGCAAAATAATATCGGAGCTTTCAGTTAAAGTCTACGATTTGGTTGCCGAAATGAAGGGATCAATTACTGCAGAGCATAATGACGGAATTGTTAGGACCCCTTACCTGTCCAAAATGTACAGCCCAGAAATCATCGAACTTTTCCGCAAAACAAAAGAAATATTCGATCCTCAAAATATATTTAATCCCGGGAAGAAGGTAGGCGGTAGCGAGGAGTATCTAATGGCCCATATCGTAACAGAATAATGATCGAAGTAATTCCTTCAATTCTTGCCCAGACCGAAGAAGAATTCCGCTCTTTAGTCAGAAAGCTTGAGCCCTACGTCTTGAGGGTTCATTTGGATATAGCCGATGGAATATTAGTACCCAATAAAACTATAGACGGGTACAAAGAGCTTATGCAGATAGATACCGATCTCGGTTTCGATGTTCATCTGATGGTGCAAAAGCCGAATGATAATCTGGATCAGTGGCTGAATACTAAGGCCGACAGATATTTTGTCCATGCCGAATCTGATCACGACCTTAAGGGTTTGATAGATCGTCTGAAGAATAAAGACAAAAAGGTCGGCATCGTGCTCAACCCTGAAACCGGCGTCGAAAAGGTCGAAGACTTCCTTAGAACCGTCGATCTTGTCCACTTTATGACCGTGCACCCCGGTTTTTACGGCGGCGAGTTTATAGACGGAGTTGTTGGTAAAATTTCAAAATTTCATTTAAAATATCCTAATATGCCCATCAGCGTTGACGGCGGGATAAATGTCGAGAATGCCCGCAAGGTAAAATCAGCCGGAGCGACGATTCTGATATCCGGAAATTATGTAATCAACAGTCCGGATGTCAAAAAGGCCATAGAAGAACTAATCAATGCCCAGTAATACGACTTCCAAAAGATTTTTAGCCGGTAAGGAGCACTATACTGGGTATAAAGTAATCTAAGTTATATTTTCAATTGTTACTTTTTAAAAAAACCTAAAGGCAATTGGAAGTTGATATACTGGGATGCATAAAAAATTCGACATTATCTCGATAGGATCGGCGACAAGAGACATATTCATGTCCGGTGATGAGCTTGAATATGAGAAGAACCAGAACTTTACGACCGGCGAAGCCCTTTGCATAGGCTTAGGATCAAAGATCGCCATAAACAAATTGGTTTTTGCCTCAGGAGGAGGAGGAACTAATGCCGCCGTTACATTCTCACGCCAGGGACTCAAAACTGCCTGCATAGGCGTCATCGGCGATGATCTTAACGGCAGAGACATACTTGAAGAGCTAAAGGGCGAAGGAATTGACGTTTCTCATTTTCAAAAGCATGACGACGGCTTCACCGCTTATTCGGTCATTTTAGTCCATAAAAGCGGTGAAAGAAGCATTTTGTCGTATAAGGGCGAGGGCCAGTTTTTCAAGGCTGGCAAGCTTATATTGGATGATGTTAAATCCGACTGGCTTTTTCTCGACAGTTTGGGCGGAGTTTATGAAGTCCTCGAGAAGTCAGTCAGATGGGCGGCCGATAACAAGGTTAAAATTGCCACCAACCCCGGAGGAAAGGAACTTGCTCATGGCCTCGAGAAGTTAAGGCCCCTTTTAAAGCATTTTTCTATTTTCAGCATCAATCAGGAAGAAGCGGCCCAGCTGACCGGCATTGACTACAAGAACGAAAGGGAGATTTTTAAATTTATGGATCAGCTTATTGACGGGATTTTTTTGATGACCAAGGGGCCGGACGGTGTTGTAGCCTCTGACGGGAAGAATGTCTACAGCGCCGGCATCCCCGATTCACCGGTTGTGGAAAGAACCGGAGCCGGGGATTCGTTTTGTTCGGGTTTCGTGGTAGAATACATAAGATCAGGCGATATCGCCCAAGCCATCCAATTTGCTACGGCCAATGCCTCCTCGGTAGTTACGGAATACGGAGCAAAGGCGGGGATTCTGAAGAAAGGAGATTGGGGCAAATGGGATCCGGTCAGGGTTGATGTTCAGCCGCTTTAGCAATATGCAAGACTCATTTACTAAATTAGCCAGAATTTTAAGAGTTTCTCCCCAACTTCTTTTGGATTTGGATAAAAAAATGACCAACATTACAGGCCAAGAGGGCGTGGTAGATTCCATAGTTGCGGAAAACAGAAAAATGGTTGATCTGACTTTGGCGGAATTGGGGTTGGATAACAGCGCAAAAGCGGAAGAGATATACAATGCTCTGATTCGCCAGGTCTCGGTTGTGGATAAGAATCTGTTTGATATGCTCGGTAAGCCCGACCTATCAAAGCTCTCCATGGTTTGCGGTAAATTATGCGAAACGGCTTTTCAGGTTTTCCCGCCACCGAGAGGCCTGTTCATTAAGAGGGAAAGAGTGGCCCAATTGCTCGAAAAGCACAGGCCGGCTAATCTGATGGCTCATTTCGGCTGTAAAACTGCCCAGGAACTGGTTGATAAGCAAGGATTTGCGTCGGTAGTCAGCGCTCTTCGGTTCGTAGAAAGCCAGGAATGGATGCATAAGTTTTTTGATGTCGCTTACCAAGAGCTTAAACAGGAGGATTTCGAAGAAAGAGAGGTCGAGATGAAAATACTGGAGCCGGAATGGCTGAAGGTGGCGGAGAAGTTTCTCGAGAAGAAGTATCACAACGTCAGCCACTTGAAGGAATACGGAGTTATTTTCATTATTCCACTGAAGATCGATACTCCGGGAGAGATGGTCAGGATGTTTACGCTGATGCTTCATTATCTTCACGAGGTTCCTTTTTATGCATCTCTTTTCAGGAAATTTTTTCATGATTCTGATTTTGTTCCCAAGTTTAAATCTCTTCTCCGGGGCGATGTTCCGTCTGGCCCGATGTTAGATGGGGGCAGGGTTTCCTGGAGGATAGTTCAGAGATATCTTGCCAAAGATAATGAAAACGATCCTCGTCTTTTCGAGCCCCACGTAAATCCGGAAGCGGAACATTGGTTTAAAGCGGAAGGGGATTTCGGACGCTTGTCGCGAATATTAGGCAGAAAAGACGGCCATCTGAATATCGGTTATTGGACTGGTCTTGATTTTGTTGGCGATTTCTTCAAGACAAGAGACGGACAGGAACAGTTAGTCAGTTTCGATCTCATTGATCTTTCCATGTCTTTAGTCAAAAGGGGACACATCAAATACCTTTTCCATCACGAAGAGGCTCTCTGGAATAAAATTTTCTCCGAATATATGGGCCGGGAGACCATGAACAGGCTGATTGAGGAGAATATCGTTAAAGGATTTATCGAGTTATGATCGACGCCGTTGGTATCTCAGGACTTGTCCTCGTCAGCATCGCCATATGGCTAAAGAAAGAAAAAGGGCAGGATATATTATTTATCTTGGGCGGGGGATTATTGTTGATTTACAGCGCTTATTTAAAAAACACTATTTTTATTGTCTTGCAGGGAGTATTTATTCTCTCGGCTCTGCTTGAATTGCTAAAGTTAAATAAAAAGTGAACACGCTCAACGGTTATTTGAAAGAAGCTCGCAGCCGGGGCCAAGCGGTTGGCCATTTTAATTTTTCAACCGAAGACGTGCTAAGAGGGATTATTGAGGCGTCTCGGGATGCCGGAGCATCGGCGGTGATGGTTGGGACTTCGGAAGGAGAAGCGGACTTCTTTGGAATAAAAGAAGCGGCGGCGGTTATGAAGGCGGCTCGGGAAGATTTTAATTTTCCGGTTTTTCTGAACGCCGATCATTTCAAGAGCTTCGAAAGGTGCAAGGAGGCCATCGATGCCGGATACGACTCGGTCATAATTGATGCCTCTAAGCTTTCTTACGATGATAACCTAGCCGTTACCAAGAAAGTCGTTGAATATGCGAAATCCATAAATAAAGATATCTCGGTTGAGGGGGAGATAGGGTACCTGAAAGGTTCATCGGAAGTTCAAAAAAAGATAGAAATCAGTTCGGCCGACTATACCAAGCCGGAGGAGGTGGCGGATTTCGTTAAAAAAACAGGAGTAGGCCGGATGGCTGTTGTTTTCGGAAATATTCATGGAATTGTTACCGATCAAGAAGAGAAGCTCGATATCGAGCATTTCAAAAAAATTGTTGCAGTCGCGCCGGAGGTTTACTATGTTTTGCACGGTGCTTCCGGATTAAAAGACGCCGATGTTCAGGCGGCTATTAAGGCCGGGATTTCTAATGTGCATTTTAATACAGAACTTCGGGTTGCCTATACCGAGGGATTGCATAAAGCGCTCCATGACAAGCCCGGCGAGACCACACCATACAAATATATGAAGCCTGGCGTGGAAGAAATGAAGAAAATTGTAACGGCCAAGATCAAGATTTTCATAGGGCGCTAAGTTCCGGCTTAATCAATTCAGGGGTGCGCCATAAATTTCGCTCCATCTTGACCTATCCGGAGCACGTCATAAAAGTCTGCTGACTTTTTGTCTTTTGCCAAGCTCAGTCAGCCTGCACAAATCCTCTCATAAGCCAGGGCTTCGTTATGATTTTTTTCAAATTCCCTCCTCGGGTTAAGGTTTCGCTTAATGTTTTGCCCCATGTTTGGAGGTGAGACCTCCAAACATGGGGATTCTGATGTACCACCACCCAACCCTCTTGCCATAATTGGGGAGGTCACGGTATAACTTGGGCAGTACAAAGGACAAGGAAAGGGTAGACTAAAATGACCACAGGCAATGCCTATCTGGATATCCTTCTGGCTATTGTTGTGTCCGTTATCTTCTCTTGGGCGTTCATCGCTCTTATATACAGATCAGATAGAAGGGGTGCTGAAAAATGGAACCGAAAGGTAACTTGTCGCCAGTGCAGCCATAAAGGAGAAATTGTAGCAAAGCAGATTGAACAATTTGATGGTGCTCCAACTTTGTGTACTTTCCCTGATTGGTATTGGATGCAATGCGGACAGTGCGGAAATAAGTGGTCCTTTCCTTCTTGAGTAGACCGATTTTTCGGTCTTTTATTTTGCCACATCTCGCTGAGTATTGATTTATAGAATTCTTTTTGCTACTATAGCTAAGCTTATTGTTATGTCAGGTAGTGAAGATTCCGAAAGGCTTTTTGCCGATCAGATAGCTATCTGGCAGGTATAAACAAAGATAGTCATATAGTTATGGAGAAGTACCGGTAAAGCCCTCAGGGCAATCGGCTTCTACTACCTGAGATGGCTCATGCACAGCATAAAATTGAACTAAACGTTGAGAAGCGTACTGTTTTGGGAGGCAAGGTAAGGGTTTTGAGGCGCTCCGGTTACATACCGGCAATTTTGTATGGAAAGGGCCAGGATTGTCTGCTTCTTCAGGTGCCCGTGAAGGATTTTCAGAAAGTTTTCAAGGAGGCGGGCGAGTCTACCTTGGTCTACGTAAATTTAAACCATGATTCATATCCTACCATTATTCATGACGTAGCCCGGGATCCTCTTAAGGGGGAAGTTATCCACGCCGACTTTTATAAAGTAAAATTAGACGAGAAGATTAAGACAAATATTGCTGTCGTTTTTGAAGGCGAGTCGCCGGCGGTTAGGGACTCCGGCGGAATTTTCGTCAGGAACATCAATGAACTTGAGGTCGAAGCTCTTCCTCAGGATCTGCCTCATGAAATCAAAATCGATATTACCGCGCTTAAAAATATGGGCGATCAGGTTTTAGTTAAAGACATCAAGCTCGGGGCCAGGGTCAAAATATTGACCGATCAAAATGCCATTTTAGCTCTTGTTCAGGAGCCCAAATCACAAGAAGAGCTCGATGCCGAATTAGCCGCGCCCACTGCCGGCGTTGAAGACGTCGAGATCATAAAGAAAGAGAAGGAAGAGGAAACTGCGGAAGCGGCTCCGGCCGGAGAGGCTAAATAATTTTTATAAACCATGAGACAAGACATACATCCCAATTATCATCCCAAGGCTAAGATTACATGCGCTTGCGGCCACGAATGGGTTACGGGCTCTACGATGCCCGAGTTGAGCGTGAACATCTGCGCCAATTGCCACCCGTTCTATACGGGCCAGGAGAAAATCGTCGATACTCGGGGAAGAGTCGAGAAGTTTAAAAAGAGGATGGAGAAATCACGGGGCAAAGCCAGACATAGAAATCCTAAATCCTAATATCTAAATCCTAAACATTTTGAATTTAAGATTTTGATATTTTTCTTTGTTCAGATGTTAGAATTTGGTGTTTAGAACTTGGCCAATAACGAAGCGATAATAGAAATACGGGCGGGCGTGGGCGGCGACGAGGCGGCCCTTTTTGGTTCAACTCTTTTCGGCATGTATAAGCGCTATGCTCTTAGCAAGGGTTGGGGAGTTGAGATCGTAGACTATAATCAGAATGATTTAGGGGGCTACAAATCGATCGTATTCGAGCTTAATGGCCCGAGCGTATTCGATAAAATGAAATACGAATCGGGAGTTCATAGGGTTCAGAGAGTTCCTAAAACGGAGAAGTCGGGCCGCGTACATACATCTACTGCGACCGTAGCCGTTCTTCCTAAGGCTACTGAAAAAGATATCCAGATAAGGCCCGATGAGATTGAGGTCAGTTTTTCACGCGCAGGAGGGCCGGGAGGACAGAACGTGAACAAGGTTGAAACGGCGGTCAGGGTTTTGCATAAACCTACCGGAATAGTTGTCTCGTCCCGCCAGGAGAGGAACCAGCAGAGGAACAGAGATAAGGCCATGGAGATTTTAAGATCCAAACTCTTAGAAATAAAAAGGGCCGAGGAAACAGGCAGTATCACCGAAGAAAGGCGCAGGCAGATAGGTACCGGGGATCGTTCCGAGAAGATAAGAACATATAATTTCCCCCAAGACAGGATTACCGACCATAGAATAAAAAAGAATTGGGGCAATATGGAGAAAATCATCAATGGGCATCTTGATCCGGTCATTGAAACGCTATCGGAAAAATTAAAGCTTCCTTAATCCCGTAACTTATGGATATCGGTAAATATAATAAAGATCAGCTTCAACTGCCGGTTGACATAAAGGAACCGCTTGATATTAAAAGTCCTGTCTTTAAGGCTGAGCCGGGATGGGGCGGGCAACTGAAAAGATGGTTTAGCAGAGAGCCGGGTTCGGTACCGTTTTTCGCTGTCTTGGTCCTGATTTTGATCGTAGAAATATATTTATTATCCAACTCGAAGCCATTTCTTGATTTTTTAACTGAAATTTGGTAATATTCTTCAGTATGTCTGACGCACAACTACAACCTTTAATACCATACGAGAATATGCTCAGGGCGGGTGCCCATTTCGGTCGTAAAAAGACCGTTTTTAACCCTGCCATGAAGAAGTTCGTTTTTACTGTAAGAAACGGAGTTTGCATTATTGATCTTTTGAAAACCCAGACAGAGTTGCAGAAAGCGCTTGACCACCTCAAGGGAGTTAAAGAAAAGAACGGATTAATACTTTTCGTTGCTTTAACCAAGCAGTCTTTGGAAGGCATTAAGGAATTAGCCGAATCATTAGGCATGCCCTATGTCCTTGAAAGATGGCTTGGCGGTACGCTTACAAACTTTAAAGAGCTGAACGGAAGGGTTAAGAAGATGGAAGAGATGGAGAAGCAAAAAGCCGAAGGCGGCCTTGATAAATATACCAAAAAAGAGAGGACCGTTTTTAACAAGGCTTTGGAAAAAATGCAGAAACGCTTTAACGGTCTGAGGAAACTGGTCAGGCTTCCTGATGTTGTATTCGTATCTTCTCTCAAGGAAGGCGCCCTGCCGGTTCGAGAAGCCAAAAGGATGGGCGTCAAAGTAGTTGCAATATGCAATACCGACGCTAACCCCGATAACGTAGATTTCGCGATTCCTGCGAATGACAAATCCAAGAAGTCGGTAGACCTCATTATTGAATTGCTCAAAAACAATCTCTAATTGTTTGGTATGGAAATAATTATGGCTACTGAGTTAGAGAAAATTAAGCATTTGCGCGACAGTACCGGACTATCTTTCAACGAGATCAAAAAAGCTCTTGTTGAATCCGGAGGGGACGAGTTAAAAGCGGCCGAGATTCTCAAAAAGCTCGGCGTGGCCATGGCCGCCAAGAAATCAGCCCGGTCAGTTAAGGAAGGAGCTATAGCTTCATATATCCATTCGACCGGCAAGATCGGATCCATGGTGGAGTTTTTGTGTGAAACCGATTTCGTGGCTAAGAATGCGGAGTTCCGTAAATTGGCCCACGATGTGGCGATGCATGTGGCGGCGATGAAACCGGGAGACGATAAAGAGCTCCTTGCCCAGCCCTTCGTTAAGGATCAGGATATTACCGTGCAGGAATTGATTAACCAATCGATAGCTAAGCTCGGCGAGAATATTCAGCTCGGCAGGTTTCAGGTCTTTGAGATCTGATCTAACTTTATAAACCTTGTTCTTAATCGTTCCAATTTCGCTTATAGTAATTTCTCTTGCCGGGATATTTTTTATTTTTTTTAGGAAAAAGTCCTACCTCTCGGACTTAGCCGTTAGCCAGGGAACAAACGGCGGCGTTAAATCAGATACCTGGACTGAACTTTTTTTCAGTTTTTTCCCGGAGATAGACTCGGGTCTTCGCCGGATGAAATTAAAAGAGCATATCGCCGTATGGCTTCTTGAAATAGAAAAATATCTCCGCAAAGCCAGGCTGATTTTCTTGAGAATAGACCGGCTTTCGGACGGCCTGATTAAAAAAATAAGAAAGTTTCACCTTACCCATAAAGCCGGTGAGGAGTTATCAGGCGTTTCTACGGGGAGTATCGAGGGCGAGCTTCCGTCAGTCGCTCCGGTGAAGCGCAAAGAGGAGCAGTCTCAGCTCGATGCTTTCAGGAAAGAAGAGCAGCGTTTGATACTTGAGATAGCCAAGAATCCCAAAGACCCCGGCCTCTATGAGGTCTTAGGGGATATGTATATGAAAACCGATAACCTCACAGACGCTAAAGAATCTTACGAGGCAGCTATCGAACTGAGCCCCCAAAACGATTTTATCAAAGAGAAGCTCTCTCTCGTTTTAGAAAAAATGCATACTCAGGCGTAGTAATTTATTAACCTTCGTTTTTGTGCTAAAATTTCGTAGAATAAAGCCGACCTAGCTCAACGGTAGAGCAACGCTTTTGTAAAGCGAAGGTTCCGAGTTCGAGTCTCGGGGTCGGCTCCATGGGGGTGTGGCGGAGTAGTCAAACGCACTTGACTGTAAATCAAGCGGCCGTTCGGCCTACGTAGGTGCAAATCCTACCGCCCCCACTTTAGTAATATAAAACAGCATAATTATGCTGTTTTATATTACTACGGGGCGGAGGGAATGCCGTTGAGGCATTCACATTAGGATTTGCAAGCCGGAACGATGCTGAGCGAGCAATGGGCGAGCGAAGCAGTGAGGCGGGGTCGCGACCGAGGAGGCGGAAGCCGACGAGAGTTGTGACCGAACCTACCGCCCCCACAATTACTAAACTAAGAGGTTCTGGTTGAATGAACTTAAAGATTTTGGTATAAATAGTAAGCAGTTTTTTAAGGTTACGATTGCGCCCCATAGATCCATCGGTAACTTATAGACACAGGTCTAGGTTGGGTGTCTTAACCGTCCATTTTTGCAATGTGAAGCTTAAAAAAATATTAGATAGTTTGTTGCCGTTGTAGCTCAGCTGGTAGAGCAACTCCATGGTAATTTAAATTGCCCACCGCTGAAGCGATTTGGCGGTGAATCCCGAATAACGGTTAAAGGCCCACTATGGGTTCAGACCGTCCCGCCTCAGGCGGGCGAACGACTGACAAGGGTCCGCCTCTGGCGGAAAGATACAGTCTAATCCCCACATAAGTTTTACGAAATTGGGGTGTAAATGAAGGAGTAGGTCGTCGGTTCAAATCCGACCAACGGCTCCAGGATTGTTTAATACAATGTTTGAAGGGTTCAAATTTAGAAAAGAAAAGCGGGTAGCTTCAGAAGAAGTAGTTGCTTGGAATCTCGAGAAATTACGTAAAGATATGGTTGATTTATTAATGACAGAATCAATCGGAGGGAATGCCGGAGCGGTTGATGTTGATGGCAAAAAATACTCTTGCGGGGGAGCTAACGGTTATGCAAATTCGGAGACGGGAGAGATTATCGTCTTTGGCAATATTCAAGACATCCAGGATAAAAAAATACTCGAAAACAGCAGCAGCTTTACTCTGCGCGTGGCGCTTGATCGGCAAAGGGGATTTTTTAAGATAACCGAAATTTTATTCGGATCAGACCATATCTCTGGTGCAGGTCGTTTAGCTATCGAAGAAGCGGTGAAAAGATGGAATGATGAACGTCGACTTCTTTGATCGCCGCAGAATCACCTCCCCTTACTTGCTTATGGAGACCTTTCTTTAGACTAATAAAACGCCCCCAGCTCGGGGGCGTTAGTCTTTCACGTAATGTTCGGCGAGATATATTCTCGGTATGTTTAGGATGGTTGCCTGTTGATGTTCCCAGTTTGCACCGATTGATTTTTCCCAGCCCGGGAGAAAACAGAGCATACTTACCAGCCCTGTTCTGAATATTGGGGCGTAGAATTCATCCAAGAGCCTTAAGCCTTGGAGTCGGGGATCGGACTTATATATTCTTTCCATGTCGCTCTCAAAAGGCATCTGACTGAAGATAAGCAGTCCACCCCCAGCCAATCGATCAATCGCTCTTTCGAAAATTTTTAGATTTTCATTTCGCGATCCCTTTCCTCCTGTAGAAATTGGTCCGCAGACCATGGCCATGGGGATTCCGGGATTTTCGGCTTCTATCGATTCTATGATTCTTAGGGCGATCTCGAGAAGTTCGATATAGGTCTTAGCCGTTGATATATCTGCTAAGTCTTGAGCCGAGTAATATTTGGTCAAAATGTCCCGCTCCTATAAAGGTACTGTTGTTGCCGTTATTATATAGGTACGGCCCGATAAAAATCAAGTACTATTGTAAATTCAGGGCTTTTGGTGTAATATATTGGGGATATGTAAGATAAAAGAGAGAAGGAGGTTAACAATGTCATCCGTCCTTGCTAAGTCTTTGGCGAGATGACATATTTACAGTCAATCGCTTCGCTCTTGAGTAAATATGTCACAAGATAATCTACTTAGATTAAAATGCACCACTTGTAAAAGGGCTAATTATTATACCTCCAAAAACAAGAAAAAAGTTGAGAGGAAGCTTGAATTTAAGAAATTTTGCAAATGGTGCCATAAGCATACCCCTCATAAAGAGGCTCGTATGACGGGGTAAGGTAGCTCTTCGACAAGCTCAGGACATTTTGATAAAATCAGCCTTAGCGGGCTGATTTTATCAAAATGGGGGCATCGTTCAACGGTAGGACTCTGGTCTCCAAAACCAGGTATTCAGGTTCGAATCCTGATGCCCCCGCAGTCAAAATAACCTCATAAAACGGGGTTATTTTTGTGGTCATACGACCACTGCTCCTCTTCGAGGTCCTCTCCGAGGGTTGTGGTCAGGGGAGAGGGAATTGAACCTGGACTTCACTATAGATTGGTCTATATTGTACCTAGAACTTAATACAACTAAAGGAGATTGTCGTGGCACGTGCTGGTTCCAGTACACTTATTAAAAGAATTTCTGAACGAGAAAAATTTTTAAGAAAAGTAACGAGTTTTGTAGAGAAACTTGTTCAAGAAAAAGGTAGAGTTATAAGAAGAAGTCAGGGTTCAAGTAATACCCACGTTGTCGCGGAATTGCTTAATTTTGGAGATTTTTCTTTCAAGACCGATTGGGGTCAGACCATGTTTGGTGGTAATGACGTTGAAGTCTGGTATCACCCTAATTCAAATTTTAAAGACAGAAAGCGGTTCAATCCAGTTTTTAGCGTTTATTATCAGTGCGCAAGGTTTGAAACAGATGATTGTAAAGTTAACACTTTTGATGAGAATCTTACATGGCAGTCAGCATTCAACAAAATGATGAAGAATAAGAAAAAGATGTTGGCAGATATGAAGAAAAAGGAACGAGATACTAGGCGCAAGGATTTGTCCGAAGCGAAGAATCAAGATAAAACAGCCTTACTAAAAAAGCAGGCCGAGAAACTCGGAGTTGGATAGATTATGTAGAGCCGACATTCGTCGGCCTTTTGTTTTATCTGACCAGAGAAGGTAAGTAAAATGAGCTACTATTACCCATAATCCAAGTTCTAACATCCTTCACGACCGTCCGCCTTCGCTACGCCGAAGTTCCGCAGAGCGGAACAGAGGCGAGATTCGGCATAGCTTCGGCGTGGCAAAGTCCGCCGAATTTGAAATTATGCACTACGTCTATAGCCTAAAATGTAAGGATAGTTTCTATGTTGGTTTTACGGTGTAGCGACTACTTGCCATATTGAATTGTTTTGTTATTATAGTGCCAACGCACGTTGACAATGGAAAGGACTTTCGATGATGCGAAAAAGGAGACGGTACTAAAATGGCGAAGAAGAGCAAGTCGTTCTCCCGTAAAGTAGCTAAGGATAAAGATCAGGAAAAAACGCCGAAAGATGTCGCGAGAGCAAATCCGACGCAGGAGGTGGCTGTCGTGAAGACTCCAAATCCCGCGCCCTTAGAGGCGGTATTGGTGTTAAGCAATACTCGCGTTCCTCATCATGACGAAAGAGCGTTGGAATTGGTTCTTATGCATGTTAAGGATTTGAAGCCGGCAAAAATTGTTTTTAACGGTGATATCATCGATTTTCACCGTAGATCGGAGATCGATCGTAATCCGGTGAGAATATTTAATGACGTCGAGATGCAGGCAATGCGTCGGGAGATCCGGACCCGGATTGAGAATAATCAGGCCGTTGCCCTTGAAGAGGGCGATACGAAAAAGAAGATCACTTCCGAACGATTGGATAAGCTTATCCGCGAGGAGTCTCTTGAGCGGTCTCTAAAGGGAGAACTCGAGCTCTGCTTCAAGGTTATCAAGCGATTCAAGGATGCTCAGCCGGGAGTTGAACTTGTCTGGGTTTTTGGCTGTCAGGAACATTATTTGTCCGCCTATCTTAAGAAGTATTTCCCGGCTTTGTTGCTTTTTTGGAATCAGTTTTTGAGAGAAAACAGCATTCAGAAGGTTTATAACGAAACAGTGAATAACACCTATAATTACGGCCCATTGGTGATTGGCCATTGGCATCGAGGCGGAATCAATAGCCCTTCGGCATTCGTTGCCCACACTCTTATGGACTTGGAAGGCGTGTCCCTTATTCAGGGCCATACTAATCGCGGCGGATGGGTCTGTCGAACTGTTGAGGGTCCTCGCTTTGTCTCTGCTTATGAGAACTTCTCTTTGTGCAAGCGGCCAGTGGGCAAGAATTGGCAACTCGGGTATACGGTCGTATACCGTGAAAAAGACAGGAAGCGTTTCCAGGTCTTCCAGGTTCCGATTGCCAACTACGGATTCTTCTGGGGCGAGAAGGAATACAGGCTTGATCCGACTCGGATCGGTAACTGGGAGAAGGCGGTTTCCATCAGCGATATCCATCGGCCCTACGAAGATCCTGTTGCCATTGAGGCTACGTTCAGTTTTCTTAAGGAGTTTCAGCCCGACGTTATCTTTGTTAACGGTGACGTTAACGACTTTGAGGATATTTCTCGATTTGCTAAATCACCGATTGATTTTCTGACGGACGAAGATATCAAGGAGATCAATACGCTGATTGTTGATGACGGCAACAAAAAGTTCATCAAGCCCCGTCTTCAGAGGGAGTTTGAGAAGATTTATGAATTCTTCAAACGGCTGAGAGAAATATGCCCCAATGCCCGTATCATCTGGGTATTCGGTAACCATGAGTTCCGTCTTCAGGGCTACGTTGAACAAAATGCCGGTCAGCTGGCTGGCGTTCGCCGACCCGGAGGCAAGGAAGAGATTCTTTCCTTGGCCGAGATTACTCGCGTCAAAGAGTTCGGAGTCGAGGTCGTCTATAGCGGTCTTATCGAGAGCTCTACCTCTTATGGCGGCCTGCTCATCGGCCACTACTACAAGGTGTGCAACAAGTCGGCATATACTGCCCGCAATCTGCTTCAGCAGAAGCATCGTTCCCTTTTACAGCCCCATGTCCATCGGATGGGGGCTCACTACAAGACCAGCCTTGATGGCAAGATGTTAGTTGCTATTGAACAGGGTTGTTTGTGCCGTCTGGATCCTCACTATATGCAGAATCCCAATTGGCAGCAGGGCTTTGCTGTCATCCATAAGAAAAAGGGCAGTGACAGATTCTATGTCCAGCCTATTCAGATCATTGAAGGCGCGTTCTTGTTCGGGGGTAAGAGATTCGGCCGTCCGAATGTTGATAACCCCGCTAAGACTCCGGATCGTGCATAAGTTCAGCCCCCTTTATTAAGGGGGTTTTAATATACTTCCACTTTCAGTTTTTTGACTCCTGATTGGCGTCGTGAGGTTTTACTTTGCTCTATGTTCCTCATGAGGCCTTCGATATCCTCGGTTTTATAGAGCCTATAATTGTTGGCCGGGTGTCGATAGGCGACTAATTTGCCTTTTTGATCCCAGTTTCGTACCGTTAGGGGAGTAACACCCATTAGTTCCGACACTTCTTTTACTGTAAGAAATTTTTTGGGCATGGTATATTAATCTTAATAATTATATTCTCTTAGTCAAATGAAAAATCTATCCGTAGCCAGAACTATACTTGCAATACTGTGGATGCACAAGGGGGGAACGATCAAATTTTTTCAACGCCATCCGTATTACGGGATATTTTGCAGGAATAAAAATAAAAAAACCTGCCTCTCTTCTTTAAGCAGACTGAAGAAGTCCGGTTTTATCAGTCCTAAGGGCCGTAGTTTCTTGCTGGCCCCCGAGGGGAAGGGGGATGCCTTGGCGGCCTTCATAAGCGCAGAAACCGAGCTGTACCGCGAGAAGATTAAGAAGTGGGACGGGAAGTGGCGAATGGTATTTTTTGATATCCCAGAGCATAAAAGAAGGCACAGGGACTATCTGCGCAAGGCCCTGAAACTCATCGGCTTTAAAGAATTTCAAAGAAGCATTTGGATATATCCTTATCATGCTCCAGTCTTTCTAAAAGACCTTCTTTTCGGAGAAGACATCTCCGGTCATGTTCGTTTTGTTACCACTGAACATATCGATAACGATCAGGATCTCAAAAATATTTTCGGACTCGTATAAGGCAGAATTCTAAATTATCCCGATCGTGATCATTTAGAACAACCTTGTGGATATCTAATCATTGCCGTGATTCTTTTTTTGCTATAATTAATTTGTATTTGAATAATGCTTTTAGTCTTTGCACTTGATAGCCTATGAGCAATTAAGTTTCGAAGCTTAACGGCAGTTCATTCTAAAATGAATTTTAAGTTTTGGAAAAAGGGAGAGTCGCATTCCCAGTTCTTCTCTCAGGAAGGCGGTCAGACGGTTTATGAGGAGGTTCAGCCAGAAGAGGTTCCGGAAGTTGTCAGAGAGCCTCGGGATCCTAATAGCGGTAAGATATATACCCAGATCATCCAATGGGCGCTTTACATCGGAGCTTTTCTTCTGCCGTTGTTTTTTCTACCGGTAACCACCGGCATTCTCGATCTGAATAAACAGATGCTTCTTATAACCGTTGCCGGAGTGGGATTAGTTGCCTGGTTGTTGGGCATTGTCTCTTCGGGCTGGCTCTCTTGGAGGAATAACTATCTTAATAACGGCGTGATCGCGGTCTTAGCCGCTACTCTTTTGGGAACATTGTTTTCTTTGGTCAAATTCAAGAGTTTATTCGGCGTTTCAATCAGCTTAAGCAATTCTCTTGTTAGTATTTTTGCTCTTACGGTACTCTATTTCTTGGCGGTTAATAACTTCAACGACAGAGGCAAGAAACTGAGGTCTGTCTTTGAGCTTTCTTTAGTAGTCACCTTCGTTTATGGTCTTCTTCAGATTTTTGGCGTGCATCTTATAGGGTCAGTCGCTAACTCCCAGGCCTTTAATACCGTAGGATCTCTTAATGCTTTGGGGCTTTTGGCCGCTGTCAGCTTGCCTCTTTTCAGCAAGAGCAAAATTTATCTGAAATGGCTTGACCGGGCTTATTTAGAGAAGGTTGGATTTGTTGCGGCTCTTCTTCTGCTGTTCATACTCAATTGGTGGGTACTCTGGACTATCACAATAGCTGGCATGGTTGCAATGATAGTATTTGAAAATTTGGGCGGCGGGAAATTCAGAATCGCCAATCTGCTTCTTCCCATGACCGTCATAGTCTTGGGGGTATTTTTGATGGTCGTCGATTTCAATCTCTCGGCGTTAAAAGCCAATCTTCCCGTGGAGATATCGCCGTCTTTCAAGCTTTCAACCGATATAGCCGGTGGCGTGCTTAAGGAGAAGCTTGTTTTTGGGTATGGTCCCGAGAACTTCTCTCTTGCCTTTGATAAATACGGAGCGAAAAACTTGGCCACTACCAATTTAGCAAATGTAAGATTTTCAGATTCCGCTTCCGAGATAATCAACTGGGTGATCGGCGGAGGAGTAGTTGCGGCGGTGGCCCTGCTTTGCCTGCTATTGTGTATCGGCCGGGCATTATGGAAATTCAGGCGGAATTATTTTATGGGTAACGAAAGCGAAGATCCGGCGGGAGATGCGGCCGTGCTGTCTGTTCTTACAGCTTTAGTCGTCGGACTGTTCCTATATCCGTTTAATCTTACGGCCATGTTCTCTTTGTATTTATTCATGGCTCTTGCAGTCTTAGTTCTGTGGAATAAAGAAAGCCGCGACTTCAATATTGAGGACAAGATGTCTCTTTCTTTGGTTTCTTCACTCGGTTTTATTGCAGGATTGATTCTCGTATTAGTGGGAATATACTTTGGATCTACCATTTATATTGCCGACGCCAAATACAGCCAAGCCCTGAAAGAGTCGGACAAATCAAAAGCCGCCGGGCTGTTAGTTGAGGCAATCAATTGGAACGGTCAGGATGAACGCTATTTCCGATCCGCTTCGCAAGTAGCTCTCAACTTGCTGGCTTCCGAAGTCAGCAAGCCGGCAAGCGCCGATAGAAATTCAAAAATCCAGAACTATACCACGACTGCCGTTAATTTAGCCAAGAGCGCCACCGAAGTCGGTCCTCTTGAGGCCGGCAACTGGGAAAACTTAGGGACTATTTATCAGAACCTGATAACGTTCGTCGAAGGAGTGGACGTTTTAGCTGAAAATGCCTATCTCAGGGCCGTGGAGTTGAGGCCCGGCGATGCGACCATATATAATCGAATAGGGTCTATGTACTTGACCGAAGCCGAACTCTTGAGGCGGGCCGCTTTAGCCGGAGGATCTAACGCCGTTCGATTGAGAAATGCCGCCAACCTCGCGCTGGACAAATCGGAAGACAATTTTAAGCGAGCCGTCGAGTTTTCCAGTAATTTCGGTTTGGCAATATACAATCTCGGATTAGTTTACGAGAGACAGGGAAGGGTTATCGAAGCAATAGCTCAGATAGAAAAGATCCTTCCGGCAAATGCCAATCAGCCCGCTCTCTTGTTCGAATTAGCCCTTCTTTACTATCGGGCTAATCAAAAAGACAATGCCGTTGCGGCCCTGGAAAGAGCTCTTGTTTTAGCCCCCGATTACGCAAATGCTCGCTGGTATCTGGGTCTGATATACGAAGAAAGAGGAAATCTTGACGGGGCGATAGCTCAAATGGAGGGGATACTCTCAGTGGAAGTGAATAAGGGCAACTCGCTGGTTACTAAAAAATTGGAAGAATTAAAGAACGGACAGAGAGCTATTCCGCCCGAAAAAGTTTTGGATCAGCAGCCTCTCTAATAAATGTTTTCACTTCAAGGATTGCTGAAAAAACATAGGACAATCGCCATATGGGTGGCGATTGTCCCTGTTTTTATTGTCCTATATTTTATCTACGTTCCGGTTAGCCTAATAAACAGAGAGCGAGTCGAGATTATTATTAACGAAGGCGACGGACTTTATGCGGTTGCCGATAAACTTTCAGATAACGGGCTGCTGCTTAGCAGAGATGCTTTTGTTTTCTACGTGCTAATGATTGGTCAGGATAAAAGTATAAAATCGGGGCGGTATCTACTCCCCCGATCGTTAAGCGTTGCCGGGACAGCCAAGATTTTAGTGCGAGGTCTATCTGAATCTGACGACGTTACCGCAACTATTCCCGAAGGGTTCAATATTTGGGAGATAGACAGGCGCTTTGCTTCTCTCGGATTGATTCAGGAAGGCCGGCTTTCGCGAAATTATCTGCACAAGGAAGGCCGTCTTTTTCCGGATACGTACAGGTTCAAAAAGGACGTGTCTTTGGAGGGGATGGTGAATAAAATGGAGGAGAATTATATGGCCAAGGGTGGTACTCGGAGCGACGAGATTTTGATTGTCGCATCTTTACTGGAAAAAGAAGCCAAAACCAAAGAAGATATGGAGCTTATTGCCGGTATTATCGAAAAGCGCTTGAAGTTAGGAATGCTTCTTCAGATAGACGCTTCCGTCGGTTACGGCTGGTGCCTCAAGGAGGAGGCCAAAAAGAATAAAGGCTTCTGCGATGTCACTCAAGCTCCCGTTGCTTTAGAAATTAAGATTGACGGGCCGTACAATACGTATATGCGGGATGGTCTTCCGGCTGGAGCTATCTCTAATCCCGGAACAATGGCGCTTGAGGCGGCCGCAAATCCGAAGGCGAGCGATTATCTGTACTATCTTTCGACTCGTGATGGGAGTCAGATCATCTATGCCAAGACTCCCGAGGAACATGCGGCAAACAGGAGAAAGTATCTTGGGATTTAAACTCGAATCTCAGCCTATTCGGGGCACGACATAAAATACTACTCGGGTTTAGCCAATGAAGGGCACGGCATAAATTACTGCTGTAATTTTGCCTTTTACTCGCTCCAGTCGAGCTGCGTAAATCCCTTCATCAGCTAAACCCTCGCTTTGCACTTAGTTGACCTGTAAATCCCTTCATTGGGTTAAGGCTTCGTTATAGTTTTCTCTGCATTCTTTGAGTATCTAAGTTGAGTTTAAATCTTTTTTGGTTTTTAAAACGACGAAGCCCGCTTTGCGATTTCTCGCTTAGCGGGCCGTATGCAGGGATTAGTGCCAGTCCCATTCTGATCTGAGTACGGTTACCACTAAAGCCTCCGCGCGGGAAACTTTAATGATAAATCTTAGATTCAGGCAGGGATCCAGCAACTGATATCGAGATGGGGAATCGATCGACTCGCCATCCGATCTCCACAAAGAGCTCTGCAGCATGTTCAGCCAGAAGGCTTGTTTTGAAAGTCCTTTCGGCCTCTTCAGGCCCTTGGCTCTTTCTCTGAATCTTTTCAGCGCATGTGCTTGAATCCTGATCGGCCTCCCCTTAAAGGAGGTATTCGTATCGTAAGGCATACCCACCTCGACTTTTAAATAATACCATATTTTAGGCCAAAAGTCAATATTTACCTATGCCGTCGACTTTGATAGTATGCGTCTACCGTAGACAGGGCGCAAACGGCCGCCGACGCTAATGCTTTGGCGAGCTAAATAAGTCGCCCCGAGGAAATTCAAACTTTTTAGGTTTGAGGTAGGTCGATCTGCGGTTAGCAGATTTTTTGTTGTCTAAGAGCGAATGAGTAGGTAACCCGTCTTCGCATAAAATGCCTTGGCGAGGTGCTGATAATTGTACCTATTCGCGATGCTCGTAGACAATTATCGTATGAAATCAAAACAACGAAAATCAGAAGAATTAAAAAGCCTTAAAGATAAGCTTCCTAAGTCTAAAATTTCAGTTTTCACTTCTTTTTCAAAGGCCGGAGAGAAGGGTTTGTCGGTTGCTCAGGTCACCGAGCTTAAGAGACTCTTGAGGTTCCATGGTTCGGAGTACTTTGTTACCAAGAAAACCATCATCGACTTAGCCACCAAGGGAAGCAATTATGACGGATTAGACGTCTATAAAATGGACGGATCCGTGGGAATGGTTTTGGGAGGCGATGAGCCGTATACCGTAGCAAAGAAGATTTATGAATTTTCGAGAAAGAATCCCTCTCTTCACTTTTGGGGAGCGTTAATGGATGGAAAATTTCTGAGCAAAGAGTTATTCTTGGAAATCGCCAAGCTTCCGTCGAAAGAAGTTCTGATCGGCCGCCTGCTTGGAATGCTGACCTACCCGATGAGGGGATTAGCGGTAGTATTGAGTGAAATAGCTAAAAGCAAATCCTAAATTCAAAATTCTAAATCCTAAACAAATCTAAAATTCTAAATTCAAATATCAAAACTTTTGAATTTCGAACATTAGAATTTATGTATTGTTTAGAGTTTAGATATTATGATTTAGAGCTTATATATTTATGGATAAAACAAAATTTGTTGAGGAAGTAGAGAAAATGTCCGTTGCCGAGTTGAATGACTTGGTTAAGGCATTGGAAGAAAAGTTCGGAGTCTCAGCTACAGCCATGGCTGTAGCGGGTCCTGCCGCCGGTGGTGAAGCCGGAGCGGCTGAAGAGAAGGATAGCTTCACGGTCGTCTTGAAAGACGCCGGAGGAGCCAAGATCCAGGTTATCAAGGTCTTGAGAGAGATAACCGGATTGGGCCTCAAAGAGGCTAAAGATTTGACCGATAAGCCCGGCTCAAACGTCAAAGAAGGCGTTAAGAAAGCCGATGCCGACGAGATGAAGGCCAAATTAGAAGCCGCCGGTGCTGTCGTCGAACTCAAGTAACCGCAATTGGGTAATTATTATACCCTTTTAGCAAAGGAGCCATTTTTATGGCTTTTTTGCTTTTTCGGATAATAAATAAATATGACCCAAGAGTTGGTCGGTTATTGTCGGGTTAGTACAGATAATCAAAAAGAAGAAGGGACAATCGAGATACAATTCAAATTAAATAAAAACTCCGTCCCCTGAATTTTCAGGCGGACGGAGCGGTGTTGCTAAAAATATACCGGGAAATGAAGAAGCTCAGGATACTGAAGATTGCGCTGAGTATTAGCTGGGCGATCAGATAATCCATGCCCAGATATTCTACCATCGCATATAGTAATGTCGTGTTTAGAACCAAGAAGCCGATTGCCATAGCAAAGTATTGCCTCAATTGTCTGTTCACCGTTCCGGTGCTTTTATCTCGGAAGGTATACCGCTTCTGAAGCGTGAAATTTATTCCCCAATTCAGAGTCCAGGCGATTATCGCCGAGGCAATATACCAAATTCCAAGAAATTCAGTAAGGCAGTATAGAACCCCGTAGTAAACTAAAGTTCCGGCTCCTCCGGCAACAAGGAATCGAAAGACCGTCGGCATCCCTCACCTTGTTGTCAAAGAATCTATATATTTTTAACACAATTTCGTTATCGTGGCAAGTAAATTTGTCGTACCTGCTCACCATTCTGAGTGAAGCCGAGAAACAGGCTCTTTGAGGGATCTACGGACCTCGACTGACGGGAAAATCTAAAGCGGAATCTTGACCTATGAGGGGATTTGCGCAGACCATCATTTAAAACCCTAAGCGAGGCTTTAACCTATGAAGGGATTTACGGACCGCGACTGGCGGGAGTAAAAGGTAAGATTTTAGTAAAAATCTATGCCGTGCCCTGAATAGGTTGAAGCAGAGCGACTTTATGGCGTGCCCGAAAAGAGCCTGTTTCTCGGCTGGGTTGATGGATAGTCACTCTCGGTCTCGTGGGCAGATACAATTTGTCAAACAAAAACAGGCTTTACCCTGTTTGTTTAGATGGCGATCCTACACCCGGCGACTACTTTACTTCCCAGACCTGATCCTGGTTGTTGAATAGATATATTGTTCCGTCTTTATCGGCATAAGCGGCTAAAACCGAGCCTACGCTTTCAGTGCGGAAAACGGCGGATAACGATCCTGAATCTTTGGTGATGACGTATATTCTCGCTAACTTCTTGTTAACCACGTATAAATTAGGCGAGTCTTTGGTCGTGAGCAGAATATCATTTTCGGGGCTTACGAACAGATCCGAATTAAATTCCTTTGTCTTTTCTCCTTTGTAGTACACGGTCAGTTGGCCGAGTTTATTCAAAACATAAACATTTCTGTCTACAGCTATCAAAGCCGGATCAAAAAGGGATGCGCCGGTACTGAGCCATTTGGTCGGTGCGTTTGTTCCCTTGGACGCATCTAAAACTTTATATATTGAATCCGCAGAGAGTATATAGAGATTGTCTTCATAAAGATCGGAATCAATGGCGGGGGAAGGTAGCTGGTATTGCCCGGTTTTTAGCTTTTCTTCTTCGGCTCTTAACACAACATTTCTTCGGCCGATTTCTTCCGGCAAGGCATCCGTCATCCGAGCGCCGGCGGGAACGGCGCCGTCAAGCTTGTCTAAAAGATCGATAAGTTCGGAGGTCGATTTATTTTCGGCTGATAAAGCGGTACCGTTTAGCGATTCAAGGATGGTTTTTCTCGCTTCGAAAAAATTGCCCAAATTAATCTGTTCTTTAGCTGTTTCTACCGCTGTTTGAGCTTGTTTCTCGTAGTTTTTCAGAGCCTTTTTCTCGGGGCTTAATCCCCAGAACATCTTGAAGGCGGCGAATCCGCCGATCAGTACTACCACGGCTATGATCACGATGTATTTAAGTTTTCCATTGGATCGGGAAAGAGATTTAATCGAACCAAGGCCCTTGGTTTTTTTAAAGTTGAATTTACCGATAAACGACATAAGGGCATTGGGCTTTTTACCCAAGGAAACCTCGCTTGGCATCATGCTGGGAGGGGGAACGTCTATCGGGGGCTCCAAAGGAGCGGGATCTTTTTTGGGCTGAGCCGGCGTATTAGTCGGTTTATCTTCGATTGTCGGGGCTGTTGGCTTTTTCATCGGTTCTGCAGTAAGAGCGGCTTGAGCGGCCCGCATCTTCTCTTTCATTTCTTGGGGTTGGGGTCTTTTAAAAACTGCCGCTTCTTTGAATTTTTCTATGCTGGCATAAATAGCCGCACACTCGAAATTCTCCCTTTCGGTTTTTATAAGGTTTAACCTTTCGACAAACTGTTCCGGATCCGACTTGGCTAAATTGCTTCTTATGTATTGTTCCCGCGAGGATAGGGATTTGCTCGGGTAAAATGCAAGTATTTTGTCTCCCGCAAATATTTTGCCGGAGATTATATTGGAGAACTCTTTTTCTTGAATGTGGTCCTTGCTGAAAAGGGTGATGTTGTTGAGGATATCGATATCTTGGCCATCGCGCGCCAAAACAATCTTGAATTTACCAATCCGGGATATAAATATATTTTCGCCGGCGATTATAAAAAGCCCTATATTGATTTTGACCTCCTCATTGCGGAAAAAGTCTTCGAGGGCTTCGTTTATTTTTTTCAAAGCCGCAGAGAATGCTTCTTTTGGCCCTAATTCCGGTTTTGAATAGTACTCTCTCTTCGCCAAAGAAGCCACCAGGCTTATCATGTATGAAGTTTCTTCAGTGGCGGGCTTCACCTGGCCGACAACAAAAAGGCTTCCGAGCTTCTTCCCTAATTCCTCAGAGTTTTCTCGCGGGGGTACCGCATCAGATTCCCCCCAGTAGTTATATGAAAATAAGTCTGAATGTCCGTCAGGAGCCTCGCTCCTGATTAATATTTCCTTGGTTTTAGGTCTGATTGAGATTTTTTCCATCCCGTTAGAGACAGGTTGCGATTAACTCGCAACCGTGCCTTAATAGTGCGTTTATGGATCCCCGTTAGTATATCCGGCCACCGTCTATTGCATATTCCACGCTTAGAATGTCTCTAACGGGATTGATTTTTAATACTATTTTTGTATACTCTCATTGTAGTTTAATTAGCTGTCTTATGTCAAAAAACTCAAATCCGCTGTCTTTAGACTATCTCTTCGGTTCTCGTGTTCGGGTCAAGGTCCTGAAGTTTTTATTCAGGAATTATCCGGTGAATTTTGGCGCGAAAGATTTAGCCGACAGGGTCAGCGAACCCCGGGAGGCCATAAGGAAAGAGATCAAAAATCTTCAGAAGATAGGCTTAGTGAAGAAAATATAGGCATTGCCGCCCGATTTTATAAAATGGCTAAAAAGAAAAATAAAAAGATTAAAAAGAACAGAAGAAAAAAACTCCAAAAAAAGAGAAAGATTTTGAGGCGCAAGATCAGAAGGGGTTCCTCTAAAGATCGGAATCTTTACGCCCTCGATCCTAACTTCGAATTCTTCAACGAGCTCAGGGTTTTAATATTGAAATCTTCCCCGGCCGAAAAAGATAAAATGATCAAGAGGATAGCCGGATTAGGCAGGGTTAAATTAGCGGTAGTTTCCGGTATCTTTATGAGCAACTATAACGAGAATCCCGAGGCCTATACCAGTGACGCAGATTTGTTTATTGTCGGAGACGGAATTAACAAAGCCCGGCTCAGATCTTTTCTCAAATCTCTGGAGGCGGAGGTGGGTAAAGAAATAAGATTTGGCTTGATGGAAAAAGAAGAATTTGAATATCGCTACGGCATGTTCGACCGTTTTGTCCGCGTTCTTCTTGAAGGACCCCACGAAAAGCTTATCAATAAACTTGGATTATAACTTGCTGGCCGCTCTAGCTTTAAGATTTGGTGAGGACGCTCTTGGCCAATATTTTCGTTAAAATTTCCGCTTGTTCGTCACTATATATTTAATATGGCTCCTCGCAATGCTGATGGGCGAAGGTTCCCGCCGAGGAACTCGTTGGGAATCGCTCTCAATTTTGCCTCAATCCCGGCCAATCCAGCTGCGTTCTAATTTAAAATTATTGCGCGCATAGCTCAGCGGTAGAGCGCTTCGTTCACATCGAAGAGGTCGTAGGTTCGAGACCTACTGCGCGCACCAGATTAGACCGCTCAAGCGCTGGGTATTTTAATCGAGGATTTGTTAAAGTAATCCCGTATAGGAGTAAAGTAAAAACATGTCCAAAACAATTTCAGCTGGAGTAAAGCTACTAACATTAAGCACATCCGTGAGATGGTTTGGATGGGGATTGGGCGAAGCTTTCCTGCCCATATTCATCCTGCTCTTTTCTTCCGGTTTTCTAGAGACAGGATTTCTAGTAGGAATATACAACTTAACTTTCTTTATCTCCATACCTTTAGCAGGATATTTAGCTGATAGATACCATATTAAACTGATGTTACTTTCAGCTTTAGCAATATATGTTTTGATAGGTTTGGGTTATTGGGCGGCAGGCTTATTTGGAATGGTTATATTTATCATCCTATCAAGGGGGTTGAATGGGATCTCGTATGCATTAGACCAGATAGGGAGAGAATCATACATAATTCGACATTCTTCAAAAGAGAGAGTATCAAGTGTTTTTGGCCGGTTTGATTTCATTACCAATTTTTGGTGGGTTGCAGCCGTTATAATAGGCCTAATTCTTGTAAAAAGTTTTAATGTAGAAATACACTGGCTTTTGTTTTTTATTGTCCCAACGTCTATTGCCTCATTTTTTATAATTCTTTTCCTAAAAGAAGAAAAAAATTCAGATAAGAAACCAGATAATTATTTAAAAGCGTATTTCCGCTTTTTTCACGACATAAATAAATTTAATACGGGGATAAAGATAATTTTATCGCTGTCTTTTCTCATCGGAATTATTAGTTCAGTAATTTACTTCTTTGTTCCCATTTCTTCTTATTTAGACGGGAATGGATTAGTCAATTCAGCTGTGTTGGCGATGGTTTATACAATACCAGTTCTGTTTAGCAGGTGGCTTGGGAAAATATCAGACAAATATAAAGGGAGGGTTTATTTGTTTGGTTTCTTTTCGATAATAGGCATTTTAACAACGCTAATTTTTACAAAAGATTATTTTATTATGCTTGCCGTAATGTTTGTTTCAAGTGGAATATTTGAACTTTTGTCGCTTACAAACAGAGGCATGATAGCTAGATTCGCAGACAGAACGCATATTGGAGAAACAGACGGATCGTTGAACGGAATTTCGGCTCTTGGTGCTATGGCAGGCCCGGTGCTTTTCGGATTTTTATTGGATGTTGTCGGCCGCGGCGCATCATACATTGTAATAATAACAATGCCCTTCATTGCATTGGCTGTTATTGTTTTCGGGGATAAATATATAAGAGGTTCAGGTTCTACTGATAAAACAAGACTACTGAGAAGATTCCAAATCTAATAATCCATAATCAGCGATACACTTTTATTAGCCCTCAGGCGAATACCGCGGGCGTAAGCCCGCGGATGAAGCTAAGCCCGTAGTCCCGCCTTAACGGGACGGAGGGGCTAACAGTATCTCCGAGTCGCAATCAAATATAGCCGAATGGCTATGCGACTCATGGTATCCGATAGGATACCCCGGCTGCTTACCTCGACTCGACGTCTTCGGCCTGGCTTCGCTGTAGCGCTACGCCAAGGCGAGCGAGGCGGGTAGCCGGGGAGAATCATTGCGTTGGTTAGGGGTTATTGCATAAGGCCATACCTATTTGACAAAGGCCCCCTCTATGATACCTTGGCCTCGGTTACTTGAAATCGTCAAGACGGGGTGGTTTATGCTTAGAGCAGTGATCTTCGATTATAACGGCACCTTGTTAGATGATCTTAGCGTAGCCTATGGAAGCGTTGTAGAAATATTTCGCGTCTATAATATTCGTCCTCCGACGTTAGACCAGTATCGTCAGGAAATTACAGCCGACTTCATGAAGTTTTATTATCGGCATGGATTTTCTGATCAGCCGGGCAATCCCCTTTATGCCAATGCTGCTGACCTGAATGTCATACGTAAGGCCTACTACAAACAGCATGGCCACTTAGCTGATTTTCGACCGGATGCCGAAGGGGTTTTCCAAGAACTTGTTTCTCGGAATATCCGGTTAGCTATCGTGAGCGCTGAAATTTCATCCGTTCTCCTGGAAAGATTAGAGTTTACCGGATTGGCCAAATACTTTAATGGAAACATGAAGGGCAGTGTTTGGGGAGACAAGGCTCCGGCTTTATTTGAAACCGCTCAGCGGCTCGGAGTCGTCTGTGAGGATACTGCTTACGTAGACGACAGTCTCGACGGTACCGGTGCGGCCAAGAGATTGGGTATGACCGCGATCGGAATGGGAAGCGGATACTGCTCTCCGGAAAGATTATTGTTGGTAACTCCGTACGTCATCAATGCACTGACGGAACTATTGAGGTTTACCGAAATAGAACCCCTTGGAGCGTCTTGAATAATCGGCTGAACAGGCCGATTTTTGTTTACCAGGAAGTGAATTTTTGAACTGCTTAAGAGCTCTGGCGCCAAGGGTGCACTTCGAAAATCTATTTCTTGGCTTAAAGTTATGCACATTGCATAGTGTGAGAGGGGCATATATAATTAAGGTATAGTGGTAAGAAGTGGATAGAAGTGTTAGAAATGGATGAATATTGTGGATAACTCCGCTGTTTCGATAGAGCTAACTTGCGTTTAAAATATATGCTAATCGGAGAATACAAACACAATTTAGACGCAAAGAAGAGGATATCCATACCGGCCAGATTCAGAAAGGAACTTGGCGAGGGTGCAGTTTTAACCCGCGGATTAGATAATTGTCTGTTTGTTTTTCCTTCAAAATACTGGGCGTCATTTGCAGAAATGCTCGGGGGACTGTCGGTAACTAAAAAGGATTTACGGGCCTATGCTCGGTTATTCTTGTCCGGAGCGGTAGAAGTAGAATTCGACTCCTTGGGAAGAATTCTGATTCCTGATCATTTGAAGAAATACGCCGATTTAAAGAAGACAGCCGTTATAGCCGGGCTTTTCAACCGATTAGAGATTTGGGACGAAGAACGGTGGAATTCCTATAAGGCTAACTTAGAAAAAGATTCCGACAACATAGCCGAGAAGTTAGGAGAGCTGGGAATAATTTAAATTTAAAGTTAAAGTTTAAAATGCAAAAATCAAAATTCAGGTCGTCGCCGATGGCGACTTCAAGAATTTTACATTTTGATATTTACATTTTGAATTAGTTCAGTGCACAGATCCGTAATGCTGAATGAAGTAGTCGAGCTTTTGAACATAAAAGCGGGGGCGAGCATCATCGATGCAACCTTAAATGGCGGGGGACACACTGAAGAGATTCTTGAAAAATATCCAGACGTGAAGGTGTTGGGCATAGAATGGGATCCGGACATCGTAGAAAATTTAAAATTAAAAATTAAAAATGGAAAATCAGATAATTTCAGAGAGAGGTTGATAATTATAAATGACAGCTACGTCGATTTACGGGCCGTGGTTGAGAAATATAATTTTCAACCCGACGGAATAATATTCGACCTAGGACTGTCTTCGTGGCATTACGAGAAAAGCGGAAGAGGATTCTCTTTCATGAGAGACGAGCCGCTGGATATGAGGTTCAATCCGAACGAGACTGTCAAAACAGCCGCCGATATCCTGAATACGGCTCCCGAGGTTGAGTTAGAAGAAATTATACGGCTGTACGGTGAAGAAGATTTTGCCGAAGATATTGCCAAGCGGATAGTTACCGCCAGAAAAAGCAAACCGATCGTAGGAACTCAGGATTTAGTGGCTGTAATTATGGATTCAGTTCCCGGGTGGTACAAAAAGAGAAAAATTCATCCGGCCACCAAAACGTTTCAGGCCCTGAGGGTGGCAGTAAATGGGGAGCTGGATAATGTTGAAAAAGGAGTGATAGCGGCAATTGAAGTTTTAAAACTCGGAGGAAGATTGGTAGTCATATCCTTTCAGGGATTGGAAGATAAAATAGTCCGGGAAATTTTTAAAAACAAATCCAAGACGGGAGAAGTCAAGTGGGTTAAGAAGGGGACCATCAAGCCTAAATGGGAAGAGGTGAAAAGAAATCCGCGAGCTCGAAGCGCCAAGATGAAGGTTATTGAAAAATTATGACAAAAGCCAAGGCATTAAACGGAATATCTTCGATCAATACAGTTCTTTTGGGCCTGATTTTAGTATTATTAGCCTATTACGTCGTTGTAGCCAACTCCATCGCCAGTGGAAACTATGAGGTAATGAAGCTGAATGACCAGCTATTCTCTCTAAGCCAGGCCGGCAGTTCGTTATCTGCCCGGATGTCATCCCTTGAGGACATCGGTTTTCTTGCCAACTTTGCCAAAAACAATAATATGATTGAAACCAAGAACGCAATATATTTGTTTGAAAACAAAAACGTTGCTTTTCAAAAAGAGAGGCTGAATTAGGAGTTATGAATTAAGAATTAAAAATCCTGATTCGTAATTCATAATTCTTGATTCCGGAGATGAAGCTGTCGGATAATCTGAGGATAAATGCATTCTTAGCGGTTATTTTTTTAGTTTCGAGCCTAATCATCTATAGGCTTTTTATTTTGTCTTTCGTCAGGCACTCGTCGTATTCTCTCACCGCTCAGGCTCAGAATGAAAATATAAGCAATATATTGGCTCGGGGGAATATATACCTTCGGGACGGCCAAGATTTATTTCTTTCGGCGACTAACAGAAAATTCCCGTTAGCCTACATTATCCCTTCGGATATAGATCCCGACCTTAGTTCTGAAATTGCCGAAGGATTAAGTCAGATTTTGGGCATTAATACGGATGAGATTTTAGAAAAAATAAGATCGGGATCGAAATCATTGCGTGTTATATCTCGCCGTCTTAGCGATGAGCAGGTCGGGCAGGTAAAAGACCTCAATCTTAATGGCACAGGAATTTCTTACGAGATTGACAGGTTCTATCCGGCCAAAGATCTCGCTTCGGGAGTCATAGGTTTTTTAGGTTATGACTCTGAGGGCCGTTCGGGCCAGTACGGCATAGAATCTTACTATGATCGCGATTTATTCGGCAATGTAAAAAGCGGCGGTATCTTCGACTCCGGCCGGACCGCGGGCATAGTCAAAAAAATAATTGGATTTTTTTCGGGAAATGATAAGGATAAAAGCGACAAAACAGAGAACGATTTTAACAGACCGGCGGATATTGTTCTGACTATCGACAGGAACATTCAGATTTTTGTTGAGGATATTCTTGAAAAACTTCTCGAGAAATGGGATGCCGAAAGGGGAACGATCATAGTCCAAGATCCTGAATCGGGAAAAATCTTAGCTATGGCTGACCGGCCGAGTTTTGACCCGAACGACTACAGTTCCTATGCGCCGAATTTGTTTTTAAACAAAAGCGTTCAGGAGATTTTTGAACCGGGGTCGTCGTTTAAGCCGATTACTATGGCTGCCGGACTCGATTTGAATAAGGTCAGTCCCCAGACCACCTATGAGGACAAGGGGTTTATAGAATCGTCGGGGTATACGATAAGAAATTTCAGCAATAAAACTTTCGGCGTCCAGACCATGTCGCAGGTTTTGGAAAAGTCCATTAATACCGGGGCTATGTTTATTGAGAACCAGATCGGAGACGATAATTTTCTCAACTATGCGATAAACATGGGATTCGGCCAAAGCACCGGAATTGACTTGCCCGGAGAGGTCAGTGGCGACATCAACAATCTTTATTCCGGCCGCAAGATCAACTATTTAACTGCTTCATTCGGGCAGGGTATAGCCGTTACGCCAATCCAGCTTGTTAATGCGTATTCGGCCATAGCTAACGGGGGCAAGCTTATGAGGCCTTTTGTTGTTGAAAAAATAATAAGAGACGGCGGAGAGGAAGAGGTTACGAGTCCGGAGATAGCGAGTATTCCCATATCTGAAAAAACGGCGACTCGGCTCAAGGCTATGTTGGTCGGAGTGGTTGATAATGGTTTTGATAAAGCCCGTATTAACGGTTATGATATAGCCGGAAAGACCGGAACTGCCCAGATTCCTGACGGTCATGGCGGATACCTTGAAAAGGAATTTATTCATAACTTTTTGGGGTTTGCTCCGGCCTACGACCCCCAGTTCGTTATTCTGATTAAAATGGAAAAACCCAAAGGTATTACCTTTGCCGCTGACAGCTTGTCGCCGACTTTCCGGGAAATTGCCGCTTTTATGATTAATTACTATAAGATACCGCCCACCAGGAAGTAGAAATTCGATCTGCTCACGGCATTACAATTTTATGAAGAGTCTAATCCAAAAAGTTATTATATGGAAGTTAGTAATTTTATCCCGGCTGTATTTGCGGCGTTTTAGGCCTGAAATCATCGCTGTTACGGGTAATGTCGGAAAGACTTCGACCAAGGAGGCGATAGCGGCTGTTTTGAAAAATACGGGTCGGATTAGGGCGAGCAGGGGAAATTTAAACAATGAATTGGGCGTACCTCTTACGATTTTGGGAGACTGGTCGGACGAATATTATGAAAGCGGAAATACTGCCTGGTTTTGGATCAAGGTCTTGTTCGTCGGAACTTTCGGATTATTTTTTCAGAAAAACTATCCCAAAATTTTAGTTTTAGAGTATGGAGCCGATAAACCCGGAGACATTAAGAAGCTATCCAGACGCTTTAAACCGTCCATCGGCATTGTTACGGCAGTGGGAAAAATACCTGTCCATGTTGAATATTTCAGCGATCCCGACGGCGTAGCCCGCGAAAAGTCACATCTCGTGTCGGGTTTATCGGCGTCGAATTACGCCATACTGAATCAGGATGACCCGGCCGTAAGCAGTATGAGATCCAAGACAAAGGCTAAGGTTATGACCTATGGATTCGGGGAAGGCTCCACGGTTCAGGTTTTCGGATTTGATAATCACTACGAAAAAGGCAAGTTGGCCGGAGTAAGCTTCAAACTTCACTATGGAGCTAATAGTTTTATCCCAGTTACGATTCAGGGTGCGTTAGGCCGGTCGCAGGCTTTATCAGCGGCAGCCGCGGCTTCAGTCGGCATAATCAAAGAGATGAATTTGATTGAAATAGCTGATGCTTTATCTGAGAACTATAATCCGCCCAAAGGCAGATTGCGATTGCTCGAAGGTATCAAAAACTCAACCATTATAGATGACACATATAATGCTGCGCCGGCATCGACTCATCTTGCCGTCGATATTCTTAAATTATTACCCCTTCAAGAGGTTCAGGGTAAACCGGCAAGAAAAATCGCCGTTTTAGGGGATATGTTAGAGCTGGGTAAATATACCGTTCAGGCTCATCAGGAGATCGGAAATTTAGTCGGGGGTCAGGTTGATGAATTGGTTTGCGTCGGTCTTCGTGCCAAGTTTATAGCTGATGCCGCCGCTAACCAGATGCCGGCGGAAAAGATCCGTGTTTTTGCAACTTCTCTTGATGCACGATCAATGGTTCAGGAAATGATCAGAGCGGGGGACACTATCTTAGTAAAAGGCTCCCAGGGAATAAGGATGGAGAAAATAGTAGAAGAAATCATGGCGGAGCCGGAGAGAAAAAAAGAATTGCTTGTCAGGCAGGGCAAAAAGTGGCTTAGAAAGTAGGGATTCTTAGTAATCTTATACGCTACTTGACAATACCCAATATATCTATAGAATTCATGTGTCCCTGAAAGCGGGACAGTCGGCTAATAGCGTAGTACCTAACTTATAATAAAAACAGCAGGGAGGAAGGCTTGAAGACGAAACGGAGCAAGATCCTTAGGGCAACGGTTGTAATAGGCTTCGTAGCCTTTTCTATCAGTGGTTTGTGGATGATTGATACGCGCTCGATTTCAGAAAGGGAAGTGGCGTGGGCTAGGAGTCAGAAAGGTCCTCAGGCTCTTGCTCAGTTTGATTCCTTGTCTACGGTAGCCGGTCGGAAGGCGCTTATGAGGACGCAAACACCTGAAGAACTGGTAGGTCTGTGGAAAGAGCATTTGATCCGTGTTCTTAATGAGCGTCCTCTTACGAATGATCAGCGGGCTTTCATTAACGAAGTGATGGTAAATCTGACTCCGGCAGTGTATCGGGACAAGGCTAATGTGCCCGAGTTTTTCAAGGGAGCATGCGTTCGTATCAGTAAACTTTTCGGAGAAAACGATGGAATAAGTTTTGAGATGCCGGGCTGGATGGAAGGCCGTGCAGTGATGATGGCTCGGCAGAATGAGCTGGACCGAGGCTGGCTCGGATGGAGAGCCGCGGCTCGCAATATCCAAGAAAGTATCGGTCTTACGCCGATGGTGCGTGTGTTTGCCCAAGGCAGCGAATGCAATTGTGCGAACAGCACGCATTTGGCCAGCGCCTGTACATGTAATTGGAATCGCGAAGCATGCAACGTACTGGTCGGCATATGCCAGGATCCAGGCGGTTGGATCGGTTGCGGATGTTTGGGCGTTCTTCCCTGTAACGCAATATGTTACGAGGGCAACCCCGATGGACCGATTTGCTCGCCAACCGGACCTTGTAATACCTAATATAGGAATTTAGCCGTCGGCGCCTAAAAAGCATCCGGCGGTTTTTGTTTTGAATATACGCCCAGCTTAATGTCTTCAGTATTTTTTCATTTCTTCGCTCTCGCTCAGTCGCTGGCCTCGGTGTTTATTTCACTCTTGTTTGATCGTATGGCCGATCAGGACGGGAACATTGAGGGCGTTCTTAACTATAGTAAAATCACACTGTTAAATGGCTCCGCCTTCACACCTACTCGGCTTTATCTATGTATTATTTCTATGTACTAAAAAGTACTAAGAACAGTGAGTTGTACTTTGGTTATGCGGACGATAGGTTCTCGCAACATAATTCAGGAAAAGTACAATCAACAAGGTTGAGAAAGCCGCTAATTTTGGTATACTATGAGGCATATACTTCTCAATCAGATGCCAAGCATAGAGAAACATAGCATCAAATTGAGGGGGAATGCCTATCTACAGCTCAAAAGAAGGATTAGGAATCGTGTTGCCGAAGCTGAGTAAGGAGAGCGGCTCTGCCCTCACACCTACTCAGCGACGGCTTCCCAGCTTCTTTTAGTTCGCTGAGTAGGTGTGAGGGCCCTGTCGTCTAGCCCGGTCCAGGACACATGATTCTCATTCATGTAACACGGGTTCAAATCCCGTCGGGGCTGCTAGTTGGTTTTCAGAGCTTTGATTTGTCGAAGTAAGCTCGAAAATCCAAGTCAATTTAGGTGTTCCATTGAGTATGTCGAAATAGGTCGGCAACACTTCGAAGAACAAGTTATACAAACTCTCCCTGGCTTGATATTCTGCTTGGTTTATAATGATTTCTCCTGGGTGTTCCATTAACTTTCGTGCTTGTTTGATAAAGTTATCAATGTCAGCTTCGTTGACCTCAAGTTTATTCCTTTGTTGTTGAGCAAGGTCAATTTTCCTATTGATTTCTTCAATTCTGTCTTCAATGTCAGTCCTAATGCTAGGGTTCTTAGTTAATGCAAGACTATCTAGTTCCATTATCTTCTGGGTTCTAAGGGAAGAGATATTAGTACCCATATCAGCTGCGTCAGATGCGATAGCTCTTTCCTTCTCACGATACTTGTTAATGACAGACGCTTCCAAGCTATCCATAAATTCTGGAGAAAACTGTAAGCGACTAAGAAAGTTTTTAACATTCTTTTCAAACTCGTCCTTAGGCACGCCAAGATATTTGTGCTTCCTTGGACAGTGATAGGTGGCAAAAGTTTTACCCGACTTGCCCTTGGGCGAACTGCCTACAAATGGCTTCTGTTTATCGCATAAAGGGCACAGGACGAACTTGAAGGGGAATAAAGGGTTCTCCTTCATCTTCTTCTTGATTCTGTTCGGGTCATAGTTATATAACATTTCCAGGGTATCGTCTGGGTTCTTTTTGATGAAGACTTTTCCCTGATTAGCTTTATTAAAGACATCAATATCAACTAAGCCCTTGTACTTTGCTTTTACGGGTAAATTAAATGTCCATTCCTCGCACATAACACCAGCATAAATCGGATTTGAAATATATCTCTGCAATTGTTTAACCGATAGGGGCACGCCTCCCCTTGTGCCTACAATTCTTTCCTTATCGCCATCCCACCTATTCTGAATCTTTGTTAAGAATCCTTGGGCATTAAGCTGGTCTACAATTTGAATGTCCGTATAAAGACCAGAAGCACGAAGTTCAAACATCTGAATATAGAATTTAGCCCTCTCTGGGTCGGCTATTTGGATAGTCTTTTTCTTTTTACCATCAACAAATATTTTCTTATTAATATAGCCGTCATTCGGTACTCCCGTGTGATAGTAGCCATCTCTAGTGAGCACAATCTGTTTCCCAATCGTCCTATTTAACATTTTAATCACCTCGCTTTTTCCATCATCGGCGGCCGCTATCTCTGCTGCTTCGCTAGGGTAATACCTACTCCAATCATACTCGACTCCTAAGTGTTCTAGGCTGTTTCTTGAAGGTTGAATGACTCCATAACTATCAACCAATTCAACATTCAATGCAGCCAGCTCTAGCTTCATGCTGGCATAAGAGTAGCTACCAGCTCTTGTAAATCTATCTATGCCTCGTATTAAGTAAAATCTTACTTTTCCTGGATGCATTCGGATGAATTCTTTAGCATCTTCGAATTTAGTTCTTGCGCCTGTTCTGCCACTATGGGATTCCCTGGCGTTGAACAGTATGTCCCAGCCATTTTCTGCTGCCATATTGCGTAAAAACTTTTCTTGGTCATCTAAACTTTCCCCAGATTGGGATTGCTTAGAAGTACTTAATGCGTAGGAATCCGGAATTAACTTTGGAGCAATTCATTGGTTCGGACATAAGATTAACATACCGGAAGTTCTTTGGGAGAAAGACAATGGCAATATTAAGACGGACGATCTAAAGAGCGAACTTGCGAGACTCGAAGCTTTACAAGCAAAGAAAATCCGTATCCGAAGAATAATGCATGTTGTTACCGCGATTTTGATTGGGATTCTTTCCGGATACTACGGAATCAAATACCAGTCGATCTGGGTTAGCGTGGGTATACATGCGATTTGGAATCTTGTTATGCCGATAATTCTGCCAATCTTTGTGCTTATTGTCGTCCTTTCCGTCGCGGTAGTCTCTGCTCTCTGGGATAAATTTTGGTGGCGCAGAGGTTGCTAATAACTTTCTGAGGCCCACTAATTATATGAAGGTAAAAAGCCATAGAGTGTAAAGTGCGGGGCGGGCCCATTCTCGATACTTTTGACTGGGCATTATTCCGGTGGTATTCTGGCCATAGTTCTTGGAACTGAGGAGGTCATGAATGGGCCGTGAGCGAAAGATAAGAAAGTTCTGCACCAAAGATCATCCGTTCATCCCGCCCTTGAAGGATGACGAGATTTGGGAGCACGTAGATGCCTTTGATAAATTTCCAGAACGTGACCTTGCCATAGTAACTTTCCACTGTCCTAATTGCGGGATAGATATCCATGTCGATATGAGTTAAGCCGGCGCTTGCCGGCTTTTAGTTATTGTCTAAAATTGCATTAGAATGGAAAATTTTCATCAGTCTGTTATTATAGATTCATGGAAAAAATCGAAAATCAAAGCCGGGAAAGAATCATTACAATTAAAGAGCTCCTGCGGGGTCAGCCTGCGCTACGTCAGTTAGATATTTTAGGTAAGGCCGATCGGCTTTTTGCCGATAAGTTTGCCGATAAGAAGGGACGTTTTTACGGTGGCGTTTTGACAGAAGAAGAAATCAACGCCCTTGATCCGGAATACAGGAAAAGAGACCAATCATAGCGTGAGAATAATGGATCGGTCATAGTAAATTAATTTTGATTATGAAAGAATTGCTTCCGACAGTAGAAAAAGTATCTAAGGAGCGGGCTATAGATGCATACAAAAAATTTGTAGAGCAGGGTATCAAAAGTCCCGATGCTTTGGATTTGGATGATCCGGAAGTTATCGAGGCGAATAATTTATTTGAAAAATGGAGAGCGGGGCTCGAAGATTCTGCCAGATCTAATTTCGAAGCGACAAAGTTTTACTTAGATGCCGGTTTTGATGATCCGGATTATATGCTCTATGTACTCAGCTGGCTCTATAGTGATGCTAATGATTTAGGCAAAGATGCGAATGATTTAGAGTTAACTCAGCTTCGGAATGATATGGCCAATGAGATGAGGAAGATTCATGGCCTGCTAAGAGAACCAAAAGCATGATCATAGATGCCCATACCCATATAGGTAAATTACCCAACTCGATTTATGCCGAGAGCCATGAGAAGAACTTAGGTTTGATCTTGAAAGAGGCCAAAGAAAGCGGGGTGGACGCCCTGATTATGATTGCTGGTATGGAGAAGGAAGATGGCCGTAACCCAACCACTCAGAGCCTGATTGACCTTATATCTGGCCATAAGAATGTCTACGCGGTCGCCGGGGTTAATATAAACTACGGAAAAGAGTACTTGGTTCAGCTGGAGGAATGGATAAAACAAAAAAAGGTGGTCGGAGTTAAGTTCTACACCGGATACCAGCATTTTTATCCGAATGACGAACGATGCCTGCCGATCTATGGATTGTGTCAAAAATACGATATTCCGGCGATCTTTCACTCGGGCGACACATTAGCCGGCTATGTCGAGAATCCCAAAGTAAAATATTCCCACCCGATTCATATTGACGAGGTAGCTGCTGATTTTCCTAATCTTAAACTCGTGATCGCTCATATGGGCAATCCTTGGCTGGTTGATTGTGCGGAGGTTTTATATAAAAACCCGAATGTTTATGCCGATATATCCGGTATGGTTGTGGGAGACGAACTTAAAACGGCTTACGGAGAGTCGATGATGAGAAAGATAAAAGAGTTGATCGATTATACTGCCCCTGATTTCAAACTTCTTTACGGCACCGATTGGCCCCTGTGTCACATGAAGGGGTATATAGAATTTACGAATAATTTAGGCCTCGGGGATGACGATTTAGAAAAGCTGTTTTCGGGCAATGCATTAAAGATCTTTAAGATCTAAAACCATGTGGAACTTTTTGGAAACATTTAAGGTGCAAGATATTCCGTCCATCTTGGTTAATTTAGCATGCAATTTTACCCGGCTCGTACTGATTTTTATAGTATTTTGGATAGCCTACTCGGGAGTTAAATTTTTTCTTGCTCGGGATAATCCGGTGGTATACGGCGAAGCCAAGAAGAGCCTTTTTTGGTCTATAGTCGGGATGATTTTGGTGTTCGGGGTCTATACTGTCATAGTAAGTATTGCCAATTTTTTGGGCTATTCCAACCTTTCTTTTGTACCGCTGGTCTGCTCTTGATTTTATTTTCGATAAAGGTTAATATATCTATCGTTATGTTTGCCGTAATCAAAACCGGAGGAAAACAGTATAAGGTCGCCGAAGGCGATGTTTTATCTGTGGAAAAATTAGATTCTAAAAACGATGAGGTTACTTTTGACCAGATCTTACTGGTTTCCGATAGCAAGGATGTGAAAGTCGGCCAGCCGACGGTAGGCGGGGCCAAGGTTATCGCTAAAGTCCTCGAGAACGGAAAGGGCAAGAAGAAGATGGTTTTCAGATTCCGGTCAAAAACCCGTCAGCATAAGAAAAAGGGCCATCGCCAGCCATTTACTAAAGTTCAAATCACAAAAATAACCGCTTAAGGCGGTTATTTTTGTGATTTGAATGGGGGATCCCCGGAGCGGGGTTGTCTAAAATCGGCAAGTCTTTTAGTATGTAGGAGTTAAGTTTGGCAGGGAGAAGGAATCGAATGACAGACGAATGCCGTGAGGATTTGGAAGAACTGAAGGAGCTTGTCGAGTCAGCCAAGGTTAGGATTGCCAGGAGGGAAAATTCAAGCGCAAGATTTCCGGCCCGCTGGGAGATGATCGAGCTGATGCTGAGAGGTGTTCCTCGTCGCGACATAAGTTTAAAGGGGGATGATGACGGCCGCCTTAGAATAGAAGTTAAGTATCAGGGCGTTATTTTTTGTATTCATAATGCCACCCCTCAGCAAATATCATTTCTTTCCCGCATATTTTCCTAAAAACCGCGCGTTGCGGTTTTAATTTTGAACCCAAACCACTTGACCAAAGCAGGCTTTTAGTGTATAGTTATTAAATTCAAGCAGTGGAGGTGTTTCGTGAAAGGTTCTTTGACTCTATTATTGATGATATTTTTCGCTTTCAGTCCTGACGGAGCTGAAGCTCAAAGTCTAAGAGGGTCGCGTACCGTACAGGCGCAGCAGAACAGACAGGCTGATCGTGAGAATCTTACTGCGATTAAAGATCTGGCGCAGCTCAGGCGGTTTGTCAGGGCGGGGCTTCTTGTAAGGTTGCCGAACGACAAAAATATTGTCGTTGATCCCCGGCTGGATGGCCGGTATCGGTATTGCCGGCCATGGACCAGGGACTGGCTGTCGGCTCTTGGCCGCGCCTACCGGAAGGAATTTCCCAAGTCCGATCCGTTGGTGGTCACTTCCGCAGTCCGTACAGCGGCCTATCAGGGCAGTTTGCGCGGGCGAAACGGTAATGCGGCCCCTACTACCGGACTAAGAGCTTCGGCTCATCTTCGTGGCTCAACGATCGATATAACGAAGAAAGATTTATCCGGTCGGGAGCTGACATGGCTTCGAAACTATGTCCGCCTGTTCAAAGCTCAGAATCGGGGAATCGTAATCGAGGAATTCCGGCAGGCCGTATTTCATGTTATGGTCTTTAAGCCGGTTCCCAAAAAGAAAAAGTGATTTCTGCGTTAAGCAGAAAAAGCAGGTCCCTGGACCTGCTTTTCGTTACTTCGATGCAGGAGAATGTCATTTCCTGTATTCCAGAGCGTTGCGAAGAGTTATTTCATCCGCGTATTCGAGATTTGATCCGGAGGCAAGACCTCGGCCTAGACGGGTTAATTCCACTCCGAGCGTATCTTTGAACAGTTCTTTTAGATAGAGAGCAGTGGTTTCTCCGGCGGTATTCGGATTAGTGGCGATGATCAGCTCTATGTTCCTATGCCTCTCGGTTAGCGACAACAGCCTTCTCTCCAATTCTTTAAATCTCAATCTTTCAGGAGTCATGCCGTCGAGGGGATTAATTGCTCCGCCCAAGACGTGATATAGGCCCTTGTAGAGCCCCGTTTTTTCTATTGAATCGAGGTCGGTAACTTTTTCTAAAACAAGTAATTTTGCCTTGTCTCTTTTTGAGTCGGAACAAATATCGCAGGATTCGTCCTCGGACACATTAAAGCATTCTCCGCACAGCCTAACCTCGTTTTTAAGGTTCGAGATGGCCTGTCCCAGTTCCCGTAATTCGGAATGGTCTTTTTCAAGAAGTGCCAGAATAAAACGGGCGGCCTGCCGGGGGCCTACGCCGGGGAGTTTCTGGAGCAGCTTTACCATGTTTTTGAAGCGGGCATTCATCCTTGACTTTTATTTAATTATTTGATATAATGTCAACATGGAGGCGACATGGATTTGTCCAAGAGAGAAAGGCAGTTCCTCGCTTTCGTTCTGATCGTTATTCCGACCGTCTTCGTGTTCGTTGCTATCTGGGCCCATTCGTAGGGCCCGTTCTTTTTAAAAAGTGAAAACTTCTTCCTGGCGGCTCTTATCTATTTCCATGAATCTCAAGCTATCCGGATCGATTCTGAAATCAACCTCTCCGGTCGGTCCATTTCTGTGTTTGGCTATTATTAGCTGGGCGGTGTTCAGTTTGTTCTGCTCTTTAGCTTTTTCGTAATTTGTCTTATCGTCCCTGTGGATGAACATAACTACGTCGGCGTCCTGTTCTATGGATCCCGAATCTCTTAAATCAGATAATCTTGGCTTATGGCCTTCCCGCTGTTCTACCGCTCGGGATAGCTGAGATATGGCTATAATTGGTATATTAAGTTCTTTGGCTAAACCTTTTAGGCCTCGGGAAATTTCCGTAACTTGTTGAACGGCATTGTCATAGCTTCTTCGGGGGGTCATCAGCTGGAGATAGTCCACCACCAAAAGACCCAAGCCGAATTCCGCCTGTAGTCTCCGGGCCATGGCTCGCATCTGGAGAATATTCGGAGAAGAGCCGTCATCTATAAATATGGGCATTTTCTTAAGATTATCACAGGCAGTGGTGATTTTCAGAAAATCGTCTCCTTCGTGGGAGAGTTTTCCGGTTCGAAGTTTCCAGAGGCTTACACCGGATTTAACCGCGATAAATCGGTCAACAACCTGATCCATGGACATTTCCATGCTAAATATTCCGACCGGGATGTCCTGTTCGGCGACTTTCAGAGCTATATCAACAGCAAAAGCCGTTTTACCGACGGAAGGCCGTGCGGCTAAAATAATCAGATCTGATTTCTGGAGGCCGCCCAGGGTATTATCAAGGTATCGGTGCTTGGTAGGATGGCCTCTCATGGCTCCGCTGTCCTGATTGGCTATCCTTTCCATGGCTTCGTTCAGGTTGCCTCCTAAGCGGGCGAAAGAATGAGTTAAAGATTTTTGGGAAACTGAAAATATTTTCTTTTCGGCCGTATCCAGAAGGCTTTCAATGTCTTCATCTTCTTGATGCCCCATGCCGGCGATATCATGAGCGGCGCTTATGAGGTCGCGGAGCATCTTTTTTCTCTGGACTATTTTCCCGTAGTTTGCGATATGGGCCGACGTTGGCACGGAACCGGCAAGGGATGCGAGATAGCTTGATCCGCCTACGTCGTCTAAGCAACCTTTTTCCTCAAGATTATTTGAAAGGCTGAGGACGTCTATCGGTTCATGCTTTTCAAAAAGAGATAGCATAGCCTCGTAGATTATCTGATGGGCCCGGCTGTAAAAATCAGCCGGCGAAAGGAAGTCGACTATCTTATGCATCGCTTCCCGGTCAATCAAAACCGAACCGAGAATGGATTTTTCGACGTCGAGGCTCTGGGGCGGTAGTTTTACGGATGTTTTTTCAGTCACGTCGTAAGAATTATAGCCCTAATTTTCATCAGAGAGCAATACTTGATAAGTTGATAGGCTGTTTAGAAAGAGTTAATTCAGGGACTTGATGAGTTTTTGATGGATATTATCGAATTCTCCGCTAGTCATGACCGATATGATGGTGTGTTTATTATTTTTTTGCTTTATAGCAGTCGAAAGATGGGTGATTATTTCGTCCGCCCCTTTCAGGGCATGGGCCTCGACCCCTCGTTTCTTAAGATCTTCGGCTAATTTGTTGCTCGAGAATACTTCTTGCGCCGATATCAGTTCTTTTTTGAACGGTTCGGCGATGTACACCGTATCTGCCGGCTTGAAAGAGTCCGGATATTTGGATTGGAACACTTTTCTTCTCGAAGAAGCCGTTCGCGGTTCGAATATTGCGATTAACCGGCTTTTCGGGAAGTGCATTTTTAATGCCGAGAGAGAAGCGGCGACCTTTTCCGGGTTGTGAGCGAAATCATCTATGATTTTCATCTTGGAGTTTTGATGGATAATTTCAAGCCTTCTTTTAACTCCGTGAAATTTCTCCAAGGCTTTGGCTATTTGTGCAAATGTCAGACCAACCCGGAGACAGGCTAACGTGGCGGCAAGGATGTTTTCAGCGTTGTGCCTGCCCAAAAGAGGGCTTGAGACCCGGCCGAGTGTTTTTTTCTCGGCATAGACCTCGAAGCTGATGCCGTTTTCATCATATTTTATATTTTTTGCCGAAAGATTCCCGTTTTTCCCGAAAGTATCAATTTCAGACTGGGCAAAGGGCTTAAGTCCGAATGCATTGGCATTTTCTTTATTCAGAATCAGACGGCCGTTGCGGGGGATCAGCTTAATGAATTTTCTGAAAGCTTTGATGATATCATCAACCGTCGGATATATATCGACATGGTCCTGCTCTATATTATTTACAATGCCAATGTATGGCTGGTAGTGAAGGAATTTGGGGCAGGAATCATAAAAAGAAGAATTGTATTCATCGCCTTCCAGAACGATATAATCTCCCTTTCCATATAAAAATCCGGCGTCTAAATTTTTAATTATTCCTCCGACTAACGCGGTCGGGGCGAGCTTATTGCGGTGGAGTATCCAAGAGATCAGGGCAGCGGTGGTGGTTTTGCCGCTGGTCCCGGTTACGACAATAGCTTTTTTTGAACTGAGTCTAGTCGAAGTTCTACCTTGAACCAATTCTTCGCGTATTGTTTCGGGCATGGATTTGTATACGGTGCCGCTTTCCAGAACCCATTCCAATTCTTCGTTACCCCTTGATATGGCGTTGCCGATGACAACTGCGTCGGGCTTGTAACTCTTTACATTGGATGCCTTGTAGGAATTAAAGTAGGGGATTTTAAGATTTTTCAAAATCAAAGCCGAGGGTCCGAAAACTCCCAAGTCCGAACCGGATACAATGTGGCCCTTCTCTTTCAAAAGCCCGGCCAAATTGACCATAGCAATTCCGCCGATCCCCAACAGATAATATTTTTTGGTTTTTGCCATTTAGGAAGTTGCGAGGGGTTTAGCTATCCTTTCCCAAGCCATAACTAATTGCTCGGCCTTGACCATTCAGGGCACGGCATAAAGTCGCTCCGCCTTAACCCGTTCAGGGCACGGCATAGATTTTTGCTAAAATCTTGCCTTTTACTCGGCCCAGTCGGCCTCCGTAAATCCCTTCACCGGGTTAAGGCTCCGCTTAGTGTTTGAACAAAAAGCCTGCGTAAGTCCTCTCGTCAGCCAAGGTTTCGTTATAATTTTTCGTAAATCTCTTCATAGGTTAAAGTCTCGCTTAACGTTTTAAATAGGAGCCTGCGCAAATCCCCATCGACTAAACACATCGCCGAAGGGCCGGCAACATTACAAATCTCGATTATAGGCGAGTAAGTCTTCATGTTTGAAGTATTTGAGACCCCGAAGCAATGCATGGTTCTGATTGCGAGGGGCTCACATAGGTGAGGTCCGGCGCTGGTCAAGGCGAAGGTTCACTGGAGGAACTTCCAGGGAATCGCCTGCGGACCGGAGCCGTGCTGAAGGCATGAAGACTTACGAGCAGTAGTTCCTTGGCAGGTCGATTAATGCTAAAATAATGATATGACGTTGAAGTCTTTTCTGCAAACGAAAGAGTGGCTGGATTTCCAAACTCGCATCGGACGAAAAACCTGGCGGTTTGATAACGGGAAAATTCAGGCCAACATTATTCGGCACGATCTGCCTTTCGGAAAGAATTATCTCTACATACCTCATGGGCCGGTTCTTTCTTTTGATGACATAAGGGGCGGTCTTCAGGGCCAGCTGGTTAGCTTCTTGGCTTATATTAAAGATCTTGGACGGATTAATAAGTCTATTCTGGTCAAGGTAGAGCCTTTTTCCGACATTGTAATGGAGCTTATCTATCGTCGCGGTTTCAGGCGGTCAGTCAAAAGAATTCAACCCAACAGGACTGTGGTTCTTGACTTAGCCCTATCAGAAGAAGAACTTCTTTCGCAGATGCATCAGAAAACAAGATATAATATCGGCTTAGCTTCGAAAAAGGGGATTATTTTTAAAGACGAGAGGAATTTGGACGTGTTCTGGGATCTTTTGAAGCAAACTGCAAAAAAAGATAACTTTAACACCCATAGCAAAGATTACTATAAAAAATTTCTGGAGTTTTTTTCCGTTGAAGAGGGAAGAAGTAAGGACGTAAATGCCAAGATGTTTTTAATGTATTTTGAAACCAAACCCATCGCCGGTGCAATTGTTATGACCTACGGAGGTACGGCCTATTATCTTCACGGGGCCATGGATCGAAATTACGCCAGTTTGATGGCGCCGTATTTAATGCATTGGGAAATTATGAAATGGGCCAAGAGCCAGAAATTTTTAAACTATGATCTTTGGGGCGTCGACGCTAAAAAATGGCCGGGAGTAACCCGTTTTAAACTTGGCTGGCTTGGTTCACTGAAGCACGGACAGAGCGGAGGAAAGATAGTGGAATATCCCGGTTCATTTGACCTGCCCGTCTCAAGGTTCTGGTACTTTATGTATAATCTGACTCGTAAAATACTCTGATTGGGCGGGTGCTTGACGATTCGATTTTAATATTTTACTCTACCTCTGCTGTTCGAATTGAAGAAGAGAGGATGCCATGCGCGGACTGAGTGCTGTTACGGAGGCTCTTTTGGGGATGAGCCTCATGCTACTGGGCGTTGTCGGGGGTTTACTTTTGAATGACTGGGGATTTTTTCAGGCCTGTGTCGGCGCAAGTTATTTTCTGGGGTTTTTTAGGCAAGATAAACCCCCGAGATACCGGGAGATGCATCTTCTGGGAGCGATTTCTTTCGGAGGCCTCGCCCTTCACAACTGGGGCCTGGTCGGCGGCGGAATCGGCTTGCTCTGTTTGGCCGTCTCGTTGTATGTCGTGTGTTGGTTCTTTAAAGAGTTAGTGCCTAATTCATGAAGCCTATGGGGCTTCTTTTTTTGTCCGAGTTATGAGAAGATTAATTTATGTTCAGAGAGGGTTTTATAGATAAAATACTGCGCCTGATCAAAAAACTGATTCCCAAATCGGTTTTTAATTTTCTTGCGCCGGCTTACCATGCCGGATTGGCTTACTTGGGGGCTTTGGTTTACGGATTTCCGTCGCGTTCGATGAAGGTGATAGGAGTCACCGGAACAAAAGGTAAGTCAACGGTAGTTTTCTTGACCTCTAAGTTATTGGAAGGCGCGGGTTATAAGGTCGCGGCCGTAGGGTCTTTGGGTTTTAAGATCAAAGATAAGGAGTGGCCTAACAATCTTAAAATGACCATGCCCGGCCGGTTTAAACTTCAGAAGTTTTTGTATGAAGCCAAAAAGGTCGGCTGTGAGTTCGTCGTATTGGAAGTAACCTCGGAAGGCATAAAGCAAAAAAGACATCTTGGCATAGATTTTGACTGCGCCGTATTTACCAATCTCCACAAAGAACACATCGAGAGCCACGGATCATTTGAAAATTATAAAACAGCCAAAACCGAGTTATTCAAGCGGACTTCGAATATCCATGTTTTGAATGCCGACGATCCTTATGTGGAATCATTTTCAGTTTTTCTATCGAACCATAAAATATTTTTCGGGCTCAAGAGAGGGGATATAGTGCCGGAAAATATAAAACTCTCAAATGCCGGGTCTTCATTCGATGTTTACGGAACGAGCTTCAATACTTCTCTGTCGGGAGAGTTTAATGTTTATAACTTCTTGGCGGTTTTGGCGGTCGGAGCGATGTACAAGATAGATTTGCCGACGGCTAAGCCAATCCTGGAGTCTATCAAAGGTATTCCCGGAAGAATGGAGTTTATTCAGCGAGAGCCGTTCTCGGTTGTGGTGGATTATGCACATACGCCAGACTCCTTACGTAGTGTTTATGCAACACTACGTAAGGGTCTGGAATTTCCAATTTCCAATTTCCAATTTCCAATGAAAAGAAGGTTAATCTGTGTGCTGGGGGCGGCCGGAGGGGGGAGAGACAAGTGGAAGAGGCCGGAATTCGGGAAAATCGCGGCCGAGTATTGCGATGAGATAATTTTGACGGACGAAGACCCGTACGACGAAAATCCAGAAGAAATTTTGAATCAGATTTTGTCTGGATTTTCATCGCAATTTCCAATTTCCAATTTTCAATTTTCAAAAATACTTGATCGCAAAGAAGCAATTAAGAAGGCGTTGACATTGGCTCAAGATCATGATATTGTTGTAATTACGGGAAAGGGGTCGGAAATGTCTATGGCCGTGGCCGGAGGGAAAAAAGTCCCCTGGTCAGACCGCGACATTGTCCGCGAACTTTTACAATAAAAACGGAGGCGGGGATGGATTTTCACTGGGGTTTGTTTATTCTTCTTACCGTTTGTGCCTTTCTGTCCTTGGTATTATCGCATGTGTTCCAAGACGAGGGTAAAGATGGTTCAGCAATTGGGTGTTTCGTGTTGGGCATAGCCACCTTTATTCTTGTCATTTGTTCCGTTGGCTCAGATGCCAAGGGCAGCCCCATTACAAACATGCCTCCGGGCGAATATGTAGTAAAAGCGGTTGTGGTTGAACAAGATAGGGTTGATTTACTGGTTGAAATGAAAGATCACGATGGTGACCACTTGGTGTTCTGCCAAGTTCCGCTATCCGGATTCGACGGAAAGGTAAATCCGGCGGGCAAAAAGCTTGTGGTGACTAAATCCGGTGCTTACAAAAAGCTCAAGCTCGAGTAGGGGCGAAGATGGGGTTATTGGTTTTTGGGTTCATCTTCCTTCTTTTGTTCTTGGTGGTTGCGCTTGTCGTGATTGTTTTGGTTGAATGTTGCGACAACCCCCGTCTACAGAGATTTTTTTTCGTGATTCTTGTCCTTGCTGTCTTTGCTCTGCTGATTCTCGCCGATTCTTCAGAGAAGTTCTTGTCGACAGGCATTTAGTCTTGTTCCGCGGGTCATTGACCCGCTTTTTGTTTTATTGTACTATCCACGGCAGTGAAGTCCCTTGAAAAGGAGCTCATCTGCCCATTCAGAATGAACCATATAAGGCAAGACTGAAGAGGTTGTTCAGGCCGATTCTGACCAACGTCAGTCCGCATCATATGATTCCTTCGTCTCGGGGTGGATCGAGCACTCAATTCAATTTATTTCCATGGCGTCAGAAGCCCCATCAGGCCTGGCATTTTTTATTTTTTAACATGACGATCGTCGAGGTATGGGAGAATATAGATTCGATTCATGCCAAAATATTTAATTCCAACGCCGAGGTGATTTCGCGCGACTGGCTCAGCGTCTGCAGCCTCCATACGGCTGATATCCAAAGATTCCTGAAGTTCCATAATGAACGCCGGTCGTTTATGGAGAAAAAAGAGAGCGTGGCCAAGTTGCAGAGGGAATGGATGAGATGTTTCGGAGGAGAAAGCCTTGAACGGGCGGTCAACCTGGCCAGATATATGATGCTTTTTATCATTTTCGGAGAAGCGATGGCCGATCCTGAAAAGAAAATTTTCCATAACGGCAATCTTCAGAAGCTTCTTGGCAGGATTCCTGATTCCGGTATGCGCCGCTGGGCTTTCAGAGAATGCCTCGGCAGTTGCGAATCTTTAGGAAATACCAAATCAAAGGTTTCTGCGCTTATCGATAAGACGCAGGACTCTTTTTGAAATTTTCCAGGCAGCAGAGGCTCGGGCCGTGCTTATTCAGCACGAAGCCCGAGCCTCTGCTCCTGGTTTTTTAGTCGTTAATATTATGTTAAGATAGTGGGAGCAATGCCAGGTAGTAGAAGTTCCGAATGCTTTTCTATTGCTTGGTAAATCTAACCTGGAATCAATATATTAAAATAGTCACCGCCTATTTCAGAGCTTAATCAAAGCCCCTAGATAGTCGGAACCTTCATTACCTGGGATGGAACCGGAAGCGCAATTGATAGTAAAAAGACGAAGAATCATTCAACCTATCAACGGACCGGGGCTCTTTTGGATGCTTATTGTTTTATCTCTTTTCTCATTGGCTTTATCGATCCGAATTTTAGAGAAAGGAAACGCCGGCATAGCCGCTACGGCCACGCCCAAAGCTGAGATTATCGAACCGATTGAAACCCGTCTTCCGCGGATATATACGGTGTCGTATAAGGGAGGAGTTTTCAGTCCGACAAACCTGAGGATTCACGCCGGCGACACGGTCAGATTTAAGAATGAAGGTTTTTTTCCGATTCGAATAGTGTCCGACAAGGACATGAACTATCTTCCCGGTTTTGACAGTATCGGCGATATACCCCAAGGAAGTTATTTTTCTTTTACTTTTGCCGCCAAGGGCATCTTTGGTTATTATAATGACAATGGCCCGAAGGAAAAAGGCACTATTATAGTAAGATGAAGAACTACGCAACATTCAGGATTGAGTCTTGGTCCGGAGCGGTTTATATTTGCATCTTGACCGCTTTTTTCGTTAGTATTTTATTCATTACTATGCAAAACTTTAACTCCGATATGGATGTCTTGGCTTCCAGCAGTTCGGATATAAAATTAATTTCGGCGTCAGAGCGCCTTGAGATAAAATCTTGGGCCGAGAGAAACAAGATCGACATATCTTTACTGAAAGGAGGATACCGTCAGCTGATCGTCAGGTATCCCGATAAGCCTTGGCTGGATCCATAATATTCTATGCTCAAGCTCGACATTTTTTTCAAAGAATTAATTCTTTTTGCCGGCGCTTTAAGCCTCGGCATTTTCACGGCCTATAGCTACTCATTTTTAGTGGACGTGGGCGATATCCAGCCCGTATCTTTTTCATGGAGGAATATGCTCATTTATTTGGGGGTTTTTTTGGCGGTTTCCTTCATCTTGTTCCGGTTTAAGAGCATTGCCCGATGGATGTTCAGATTTTTCCTTGTCTTGGTTGTTTTTTCCGGTTCTCAGGTAGTTTTCGGGATTTTTATGTCTGCCGGGTGGGCTTTGATTTCCAGTCTTGCGATGACCGCCGTATTCATGTTTTTTAGAAATGTTCTGGTTCATAATTTGGGAATAATTTTGGGTGTCGCCGGAATCTCAAGTATTTTAGGAATAAGCATTTCGCCCCAGGCCGGGGTGACCATTCTGGTCGTTCTTTCTTTCTATGACATTATTGCAGTTTATGCCACGCGCCACATGGTTCACATGGCCCGGGGGATGGTTGAGAGCGGTGCGATTTTCGGATTTGTCATTCCCTTTGATTTCAAAGATTTCCTGGCTCACCAATCGACTGCCCGAGAAAAGATCGGCGAGAGGTTTATGATTTTAGGATCGGGAGATATCGGCCTCCCGATAATCATGGTCAGCTCTTTGGCTCCGATTTCTATCAGGGCCTCGATTATTACCGGAGCATTCGCTTTGACGGGAGTTTTTTTAACTCATCTTATTTTTATTAATCAGTCCCAGAAAAGAGCGATGGCCGCATTGCCGCCGATTGCTACGATGACCATCATCGGTTACCTTGTTTCTTTAATCTGATTAAAGAAACAAGGTAACCGATGGAGTTAAAAGTTTTAAAGTTCTTAAGGTTTATAAAGTTTCACTTTATGAACTTTATTGACTTTATGGATCCCGTTAGAGACATTCTATGTAAGCATATTCCATAAGCGGCGGCCAGAAAATCTAAACGGGATTAATAGATAAAATTAATTTGGCACGGATGCGGCTGGGTCGCATCCTGTCTCTAACGGGATGAAGCTATCTTTCTACGGAGGAGCAAAAATCGTTACCGGAGCCAACTACCTTTTGGATACGGGTAAATCAAAAATGCTGATCGATTGCGGACTTTTTCAGGGATCGAAATTCGCCGAGACTTTAAATTACGATCCGTTTCCGTATAAAGCCGAGGAAATTGATTTTGTGTTTTTAACTCATGGCCACGCTGATCATGTGGGACGCCTGCCGAGATTATATAAAAGCGGTTTCCGCGGGAAGATATTTGCCACCAAGCCGACAGTGGATATAGTCACTAAAACTCTTCCCGATTCCCTCAGCCTAATAAAGGACGAAGCCAAGAAAGACGGCCATGAGCCTCTTTTTGGAGCTGACGACATGCACAATGCAATTTCTCTCATAACCGGCGTGGATTACGGCTGGTCCGTCAGCGTCGATGGAGTCAAGGTGACTTTTCACGATGCCGGACACATTCTCGGGTCGGCCGTTTTAGAGATTGAGTTTGAAAATAAAAACGGCGAGCGTTCAAAGATTTATTTTTCCGGCGATATCGGCAATCCGCCCAGTCCTCTTTTGAAATTAACTTATTTTCCGAAAGATGCCGATTACCTCGTTATTGAGTCTGCTTACGGTTCGCGCATCCATGAAGATAAAAGCATCCGCAAGGGCTTACTGGAAAAAATTATTGAAGATACCATTGCCAGTAAAGGAACGTTAGTGATTCCCATTTTTGCGATAGAAAGAGCCCAGGAGCTTTTGTATGAACTGAATGAGCTGATTGAGCAGGGCCACATTCCGAGAGTTCCCGTTTTCCTTGATTCGCCTTTAGCCATCGATTTAACTCAGATATATAAAAGGTATGTCGATTATTTCAATCAGGAAACCGCTCATCTTATCGAGTCCGGAGACGATATATTCAATTTCCCCGGCTTAACGTTCACGCGGAGCGTCGAAGAATCCAAAAAGATAAAAGAGGCCAGAGGTCCAAAGATTATAATGGCCGGGTCAGGCATGTCTAACGGCGGCCGGATACTGTACCATGAGCAGGAATATCTGCCTGATCCCAATTCGACTGTTTTGTTCGTTAATTATCAGGTTGACGGTTCGCTGGGAAAGAAGCTGATGGACGGCTCAAAGGATGTGACGATTCTCGGTAAATCCGTGCCGGTAAGATGCAAGATAAAAGCCATCGGAGGATATTCCGGCCACGCCGATCAGGACACCCTGCTTAAGTGGGTGAGGGTTGCCGCTGAAGGCGGACGGTTGAAAAAGGTTTTCGTAGTCCAGGGAGAGGAAAATTCGAGCACCATACTGACCCAAAAAATCATCGATCGGCAGGCCATAGAAGCGGTTGTACCCAGCCAAGGGGATAGTTTTGAACTGTAGAGAGACTACTTTTACTTGGCCCAGTCGGCCTCCGTAAATCCCTTTATGGATTATAGCCTCGCTTGAGCGGTTTCGGGGTCTCAAATGCTTCAGAATGACAAGGGGCTTCGCCTTGGTTTTTTGTAATCCCTTTATGGGCTAAAGCTTCGCTTAGTACTTTGCGCCATGTTTGGAGAGCCATGTTTGGAGGTGAGACCTCCAAACATGGGTGAACCTGACTACCCGCGACTATTGACAAATTAATATTATTTAGTTATGATCATCATACATTTTGATTAAGACAAAGAGAGAAGGAAGATGGGCTTTCTGGTGGCTATGGCGGTGCTTGCTTTTTGGGGTTCGTATAGCGAGTTCAGTCAGGGTAGCAAATTTTTTGGATGGTTTTGGTTAGGTTGCGGGTTGATCAGTCTGGCCTCGGCTTTCGTAACGTAAGCGCCTGTTAGTTATTATCGGACCCCCTGGTCCGATTTTGTATATTTGATTTTGGCTAAAATTTAATGTACTATGGCAGCATGATCCCGTTAGAGACATTCTGAGCAAGCATATTTCGTAAGCGGTGATTAGAAAATCTAAACGGGACTAATAGATAAAATTAATTTGGCACGGATGCGGCTGGGTCGCATCCTGTCTTTAACGGGATGAAATATTCCTTTGTTGTCTCAGGAGCGGCGGAAACAGGACTGTGCGCGCCGGATGCCCACCTTAAAGCCGAAGAAGTCGGCAGGGAAATAGTCAATCAGAACGGGATTTTGTTTACCGGAGCTACGACCGGCATACCTTATTGGGCGGCTAAGGGGGCGAAGGAGGCCGGCGGCATTTCCATCGGGATATCTCCAGCGGCAAGCTTAGCCAGCCACGTAAAAACATATCATTTGCCGACGGATCAATTTGACTACATTATGTTTACCGGTTTTGAGTATTCTGGCCGGAACCTTTTGTTAACCCGCATGGCCGATGCCGTGGTGGTTATTTGCGGAAGAATGGGCACCCTCAACGAATTTACGATAGCCTTCGAAGATAAAAAGCCTACAGGTATTCTTTTGGGAACCGGAGGCATGGCTGATGAAATAAAACATATTGTTGAAAAAGCTCATCGCGGAGAAGGGAAGATAGTCTACGACGCCGATCCTAAAAAGCTGATCGCTAAACTTATCGACCTGATCAGTAAAGAGAGAAAAGAACTTCCTCTGCATACAGGCGAGTCAGATGAATAAGTCTTTTTAAAAATAAAAATATGGCAAATTTCAGGGTAAATAATATTCTTATCCCTCAAGAGCTCCCCCTAATCGCCCTCAAAAACACAGTTTTGTTTCCTCGGGTAGTCATTCCTCTCATAGTCCAAAGATCCAAGTCGGTCGGAGCTCTCGATCATGCGATGGCCAAAGACAGGCTCATCTTTTTTGTTACTCAAAAAAATATCGAGGATAATGTCAGTGAAAGAGATTTATTTACGACCGGAACAATCGGACGGATCGTTTCAGTATTCAAGCTCCCTGACGGCTCATCGAAAGTGGACGTTGAGGGCCTTACTCGGGCGAAGATTATCAGCTTTACGGCAAAGGAGCCGTTTTTCAAAGTGACGGCCGAACCGGTTTTAATGAAAAATGGAAACGAGATTAACTTGGAAGAAAAGGCCCTGATGCGCTTAGTCGTCGATCAGTTCAGGAGCGTTTCGGAGATGAAGCCGTTTGCCAATATTCTGCCGGAGATCGTTTATATGATGAATCAGCTGAAAGACGTGGAACAGATTATCAGCCTTGTTACCATAAACTTGAACTTAGAGATTCAGGATCAGCAGCATATTCTGGAAACAGACCGGGCTTTGGATGCGCTGAAACGGCTCAATATTCTTCTCGGCCGGGAACTTGAGATTTTGGAGGCCGAAAAAAACGTAGCCAAAGAGACCAAGAAACAAATCGGCAAAATGCAGAAAGAGCTTTTCCTGCGGGAACAGCTGAAGAGCATAGAGAAGGAATTAGGAGTGGAGGACGACCGGGACGAGATCAATATGCTTAAAGACAAAATCAGCGCTGCGGATATGCCCAAGGAGGTCCACGGCAAAGCCATGAAAGAGCTTAATCGATTGGGTAAGATGCCGCCGTTTAATCCCGAAGCCTCTTATCTGAGGACATATCTTGATTGGCTCGTAGAATTGCCCTGGTCAAAGAAAACAAAAGAAAAAATTGATTTAAAAGAAGCGGAGAAGATATTGAATGACGACCACTACGGGCTGGATAGAGTAAAAGAAAGGATTTTAGAATATTTAGCCGTTCAAAAACAGGTTGGCAAGATGAAGGGTCCGATATTATGCCTTGTCGGTCCGCCGGGAACTGGTAAAACTTCGATCGGCCAGTCTATAGCCAGGGCGTTAGGCCGCAAATTCGTGAGGGTTTCTTTGGGCGGATTGCGCGATGAGGCGGAAATAAGAGGCCACAGAAGGACTTATGTCGGAGCTTTGCCCGGAAGGATTGTTCAGGGGATTCATAATGCTGGAGTTAAAAACCCCGTCTTTATGCTCGACGAAATAGATAAAGTCGGCATCGATTTTCGGGGCGATCCGTCGGCGGCGCTTTTGGAAGCGCTTGATCCTCAGCAGAACCATGCCTTCTCCGACCATTATTTGGAAATTCCTTTTGATTTATCCGATGTGCTTTTTGTGGCCACGGCCAATATTTTGGATACGATCCCTCCGGCTTTAAGAGACAGGCTTGAAGTTATAGAATTTCCGGGATACTCGGAAGATGAAAAATTACATATTGCCCGCGACTTTCTTATTCCCAAGCTCTATAAAGACCATGGGTTAAAGAAGAATTCCATTTCTATTCCTAATTCTGTCCTGGCGGATGTTATAAGGAAGCATACCCGTGAAGCCGGCGTGCGTGATCTTGAAAGGCAGTTGGCCTCGATTCTCAGAAAGGTTACGAGGAAATTAGTTGAAACGTCATCTAAGCGTCAAGTGGTTTTAAATTCCGATCTTCTGCATAAGTATCTTGGTCCGGCCCGGTTTTCTCACCAAGTCGCCGAAACTCAGGATGAGGTGGGAGTTGTAACCGGTTTAGGCTGGACGCCTGTCGGGGGCGAGGTTTTCTCAATCGAAGTTAGCAAGATGCCCGGAAAAGGAAGATTGATTTTGACCGGTCAACTGGGAGCGGTGATGAAAGAATCGGCTCAGGCGGCATTGAGTTTTGCCCGGGCCAGAGCGGCTAAAAGCGGGGTCAAAGAAGATTTCAATAGAGACGATATTCATATTCACGTGCCTTCCGGTGCGATCAAGAAAGACGGACCCTCCGCCGGTACGGCGATGACCACGGCTTTGGTTTCCTTATTTCTTAAGAAACCGGTCAAAAAAGAAGTTTGCATGACCGGCGAAGTAACTTTACGCGGGAAAGTTTTGGAGATTGGGGGAGTCAAGGAGAAAATCTTAGCCGCTCATCGAGCCGGGCTTAAAGTTGCAATTCTGCCCCTGGAAAACAAAAAAGACATGGATGATATTCCCAAGGAAGTCAGACGGGACATGAAATTCGTTTTCGCTAAAACCATGGAAGACGTCCTAAAAACAGCCCTGAGATAGGGCTGTTTTTAGGACGTCGAATCACGCCATAAAGATTCTTGGCCATAGTCCATAAAGGGCACGGAGTAAATTTCTACCCGCGCTCTGCCGTAGGCTTCGGCGAGGCGAGCTGAAATTTCTCCTTTTACTCAATCCAGTCGATTTCCGTAAATCCCTTCATGGATTACGGCCTCGCTTGGGCTGTTGTTTTTGTTTTGATTTTTGGATATTACCTCGCATGACCAGTCAAAAATTTTAATCCCATGTTTTATAATCTTATCGTACGATAAGATTATAAAACATGGGAATTTATTTACTATAGTCTCGACAAGATACTGGCGTAGGTCCGTCGACGAAGATACTTCATCGCTATTTTTCGGGGGTGTTTATAATTTTCATTGTTTTAAGTTCTAAAATATCTTAATCTTAGTCTTATGGAATTTATATCGGATATATTGTCGGTGATTGATTTCAAGAGCGTTGACCGGCTTTTGATAGCTACTCTGCTCGGAGCCGTAGTAGGTTTTGAGCGCGAACGGTCGGGCAAAGTCGCCGGAATGAGGACTCACGCTCTTGTTTCGCTCGGTGCGGCTTTACTTACTCTTTCTTCCATCTCCATTTATGAGACTTACCCGGGTATCAACGGAGTAAGGGGCTTCGATTATCATCTTATCGCCAATGTCGTGGTCGGTATCGGTTTTATCGGCGCCGGAGCGATTCTTCGGAGAGAGCACAGAGTCGAGGGCACAACTACGGCGGCGAGTTTATGGGTTGTTGCGGCAATAGGCATAGCGACGGGCTTCGGGTTTTTAGGCCAAGCAATCGCGACCACGGCCATTTCCTATTTGGTATTAAGCCTTCTCTGGCTCTTAGAGAAGTACCTGAACCAGGACATCAGGTACAAGGGTCAGGGGATATACGGAGTGTTGAAGAGCGGCGACGACCAAGAGCATGATTTTCACGGCGACCATCACGATCCCCATGATCCTCAGTCCAAAAACGATTCCACGGAAAAGGAAGCCTCCTACTAAACAATGAACAGGAACTTTTTACATGCGACCGCCATCTTGGTGGGTACGATGGTGGGGGTCGGTGTTTTCGGCATACCGTTCGCTTTTTCTAAATCCGGCTTACTGATCGGATTTTTATTTTTAGCCGCGATCGGGTTCTTTACCCTGATCATAAATCTTCTTTACGGAGAAATAGTATTAAGGACCTCGGCTCCGCATCAGCTGGTCGGTTATACCAACTTTTATCTCGGCCCGGTTTTTAAAAGGATAATATTATTTTCCATACTCCTGGGAACTTATGGAGCTCTTTTGGCGTATATAATAATCGCCGGCGATTTTTTGAATAATATTCTGTCTTCGTTTTTTAAGCTTACGCCCGGCGGATACAGTACCTGGTTTTTTATAATCGGATCGTTCTTCGTCCTTGCGGGCCACAGAACGGTTGCTTGGGTGGAGTTTTTCCTGATGAGCTTGTTTATCGGAGTGGTCATAATGGTCGTCATCTTGGGTGTTCCCCACATTAATATTGAGAATTTTCAGTATACCGACTGGAAATCTTGGTTTCTTCCGTACGGAGTCCTGCTTTTTGCTTTTGCCGGCATGGCAGCCGTACCGATCCAGCGGGATATTCTTTCCGGCCAGGAAAATAAGCTGAAGAAATCGATTACCATAGGAGTTTTGGTAACCGGTGCTTTGTATTTAGCCTTTGCTTTGACTATTCTGGGAATCTCCGGAGCTGCTACTTCACCCGATGCCATCAATGGACTGATTGAGCCGTTGGGCGGAAAGATTGTTTTTCTTGGTTCCTTATTCGGGATACTCGCGGTCAGCACATCGTTCATCATGCTCGGGTCGATATTGTTGGACACCTTTTCTTTGGATTACGGCATCTCAAGATTTAAGGCCTGGCTGATGGTGGTAATTTTACCATTTGTGTTGTTCGTTGGCGGGCTGAGGAGCTTCGTTGATGTTATCAGTTTAGCCGGCTCCCTGGGTATAGGTATTGAGTCTATTATCCTGATCAAGACCTTTATTAAAGCTAAAACGAAAGGGGATAGGGTGCCCGAGTACAGCCTTTCCATTCCGGCCTGGTTTCTCTATCTCCTGATGGCTATATTCGCCGGAGGAGTTGTTTATGCCCTTTTCGTGAGGTAAAATATCCTTGCCGATTATGGACGAACTTAATTATCCAAAACCGAGCCCCGCCCCCAAGAAGCATCATAATTTTTTCTTGGTCTTGCTCCTTACCACGGCCATTTTTCTTGCCGTCTATGCTATTTTAGTCAAATTTGCCGGCGGGTTTTAGGGTGTTAGAGAAAATAAGAAGCCTCACATTTATGTGAGGCATAGGCTGGCCCTATATTGTTTTCTGTGTGCCTATGAAATGATTTAATTCTCCTATCTTGGCCTTTAGGTTATCTCTTTCGTCCCTTAGTTGCTCTGTCTCCGCTTCCAGGTCATACATTCTTCTACTGGTAGGTATAAAAATCATGGCCAGGGCAAGCGAAATCATACAGACGATTATCGGAGCGCTGTTTACTGTATTTGACGCAAGAGCTGAGAAGGCTACCAAAAAGCCGCTGACTCCGGCAGATACGGCCGAAAAGAAGCCAGCAATGAGATGGAAATCCTTCATGTTTTGCTCCCGATGAACTCTATCTGTGGGTAGAGCATAAATAAATTAAGGTAGTCTGTCAAGTATGCCCCTTAGCTATAAAAAAATCGAAGTTTATCTGTTCTGTTTTTTCCTGTTCTCCGTCCCTTTTCAGATAAGGAAAATTTTGTATTATCCGGGGTGGATGTTCAATGAGTGGCAGGCGGTGGTGGTTTACGGGACAGATATATTGATTGCCCTGTTGCTTTTATTGTGGGCGGCCAAAGGTTATAATTTTTTAATTTTTAATTTTCAATTTACAAAAAGTATTCAATGGCAGATTTTCAAAAACCCCGATTTTTACTTAGTGTTATTCGTAATTATATCAGCTATTTCTATCAAAAATTCGTCGGCTTTCTACCTAAGTTTTTATAGCCTTTTAAAGCTGATCGAATTTGTCCTGCTGTACCTCTATATCAAATATTATGCAATCTATAGATTTGATCATTTCTGGTCTCTGCTGGTTTTAATTTGGGGGGGAGTATTCCAGGCAGGCGTTGCCGTTGCTCAGTTTATCAGGCAGGAAAGCCTTGGTCTCTGGTTTTTCGGCGAGAGCGTCCTTTCCCACGAGATAAGGGGTGTGGCTGTGTTTTTGAATGAATACGGCGAGAGGGTAGTCAGAGCATATGGCACTACTCCTCACCCGAATGTTTTAGCCGGTTTTCTCCTGCTGGTCCTTTTTGCTTTTTGTGCCGCCTATTTCTTCTTTCGTAAAAAAATATCCGCCGGCCTGCTGAATATTCCGATATCTCTGGTTTACGGACTTTTGCTGTTCGGATTTTATCTGACCTTCTCGCGTACTGTAATTTTTATCGGCGGAGTATCGCTTGGTGTCGGATTGCTCTGGATTTTCAAAGAATATAAAGAAAAAAGGAAATCGGTGGTCGGTTTTATTGTCATGACCTTGATTATATCGGGTGTGTTTCTTGCATTATTCTGGCCGGAAGTATCGAGTCGTCTTAAATTAAACGCCGATGACGAAGCCGTTACGATGCGCATTTTCTATAATAAGGAATCGTTAAAATCAGGTTTTAACCTTTTTGGGATCGGAACGGGTAATTTCGTAAATTGGTTAATGGAGAACAGTCGTAGCCTATCTTACTGGATCTATCAGCCGGTCCATAATATCTACCTTCTTATTTACTCTGAAACCGGTATTTTAGGTATCGGTGCATTTATTTTATTTCTGCTCTTTAGTTTTAGGAGGGCAGTATTAAAGCATAATCCCTATTTCATAATTCTTGCCTACTCCCTCCTTCTGGTCGGTTTATTCGATCATTTTCTGTGGACTCTCCAGCAGGGTAGGATCGTTTTTTGGCTCGCTTTAGCTGGGTTGACTTTTTCTAAGAGTCGTGATACAATATAAACAAGAGGTGCTTCCTACAGTCAGGGCTCAATCCGATCACCTAGTTTCCAATGCGAATTTGGGATTCACCTCAGGAGGCAGACATGGCTGGAAAGAAACTCCAGGCGATCAAGTTTCAAACCGTGAACAAGGCCCAGATCAAGGGTCGTGTCGGTCACACTCGTACGGGCGCGTGCACTGCACATGGGAAATGTTATCACGGCCGTACGAAGAATCGGTAAAGCCTGCGGACCCGGGCGCGCAACAAGGTCGCAAAGGCGACCAGTACGACAGGTGCATAGCTCCGATCGGAGCGTGCGGGGGCGGTGGTTGTCATCTCGACGACCACCGCTTTTTTACTTCAATACAGAAAACCCGCCACGTAAGAGGCGTCGTCAGATAGGGAGCCTCTGAAGTGGCGGG